>Ga0073899_10001235_pt1 | contig 23509 bp, 9 predicted proteins | sample KloWWTmetaKNB5Ph_FD_88975 | JGI IMG/M metagenome (GOLD analysis project Ga0073899, IMG submission 88975) | Active sludge microbial communities from Klosterneuburg, Austria, studying microevolution and ecology of nitrifiers - Klosterneuburg... | ecosystem: Engineered > WWTP > Aerobic digester >... | reverse complement strand
TAATCGTGACGCTGAGGACCTGGGTCGTGCCGTCGGCCGTGGCCACCGTGATCGTGTCGCTGTAGGTCTGGCCCGCGGCGAACTCGTTGTGCGCCGTGTCGGCCGTGTAGCTCCACGCGCCGCTCGCGTCGACGCTGAACTTGCCGTAGCCACCGCTGCCGGGCGCATCGGTCTGCGCCACGAAGGTGGCCGGGCTGTCCACGTCAGTGGCGTTGAGTTGGCCTGCCGCCGTGAGCACGGCGTTGGTCTCGGTCAGGCTGGCGCTGCTGCTGCCGCTGATCACCGCCGCGTCGTTGCTGCCGGTGATGGTCAGTTGCACCGACTGGGTGGCCGTCGCACCCTGGCCATCACTCACCGTGACCGTGAAATTCTCGGTCTGGGTCTGTCCTGCCGCCAGATCCTGATGTGCGGCGTTGTCCAGCGTGTAGGTCCATGCCCCGGTGCCTGCATCGACCAAGAAGTTGCCGTAGGTCCCGCTGGCGCTACCACTGAAGGTGATTGAGGCCCCCACATCGGCGTCATGCGCGCTGACCTGGCCGTTGGCCACGAGCAGGCCATCCTCGGTCACATTGCCACTCTGCGCACCGCTGGTGATCACGGGGATCTCGTTGACGTTGGTCACGGTCACCGAGAGCGCCTGGGTGTCGCTGCCACCGAAGCCATCGCTGGCCCGCACGGTCACCTCGTACACGTTGTCCAGGTTGGCGTCCGCCGGCGCTTCACGGTCGGGGGCGGTGATGAAGCGCAGCGCGCCGGTGGTCGAGTCGATCGCGAACCGGGCAGCATCGGCGCCGCCGGAGATCGCATAGGTCACGCCCTGTGCGGGCAAGTCGGAGTCGACGGCAGCCACGGTGGTGACGGCGGTGGTGTTTTCCGCCACGCTCACCGCCGAGGTCGCTGCGCCACCGTCGGATGTGATCGTCGGCGGCGTGTTGTAGGTGTAGCTGATTGCGACGTTGTCCGCATAGAAGTAGCCCGACAGCAGGACGCCACCGACGGTGCCGCTGCCAACCAGCCGCACCGTGGTCGTGGCGGAGGCGTAGGCGCTGATGTCGAAGCTGTGGCTGGTGCGCGCTGTCGAAATCGAGTTGAAGGCGAAGCTCTGCAGGCTGGTCCAGTTCGAGCCGTCCTGGGACACCTGCAGGGTCATTGAGCCGCTGCCGATGCCGGCCTTCCAGACATCCAGCGACACCGAGGCCGTGAGCGCCTGCGAGAGGTCCGCGCTGCGCTGTGCGCCCAAGCCGGTGATGTCGGTGGCGAACAGCAGCAGCGTGGGGCCGCTGCCGATCTCGAGGGCGCGGCTGCCCGAATCCACCTCGACGAAGCCCGTGCTCGCCCCGTTGCCCTCGCCCAGCTCCTGCCAGGGCCCGGACCAGGCGGCCGTGCCGTCGTTGTTGGCGTAGGAAATGTTGGCGAACCGGTCCAGCAGCGTGGCCGTTTGGCTGCCAGGTACGTTCACCGTGGCCTCGCAGGCGATGCTGGCCGCGCCGTCGCCATCGGCCACCGTGAAGGACAGGCCCCGCGCGCCCAGCGTCGGGCTGCTGCCGTTGGTGTTGCGATAGGTGATGTTCTGGAGCAGCGCCGAGACGGCCGTCGGCGACGCTGCCGCGTTGAAACTCACCACCAGGTCCGCGCTGCCCGTGCCGCCGCTCGCGGTGCCGATGAGCACGCCGCCGTAGCGCACGTTCGTGCCGTCGAAGCCGATCTGGCCAGCACCGACGCCCTGGTTGCGGATCGACAGCACGTCTTCGGCCGCGACGTGGCCCAGGTCGATCGCGACGGTGAGGCTGCCGGAGGCAAAGTCCGTCGAGTCGATGTCGGTCACCTGGGCCGCCACGCCGGTGTCGACCACGACGGCGCCGCTGCCCACGGTGTAGACCAGCACATCACCCGCCAGTTGCGCGATCTCCGGCGCGTCATCAACCGCCATGACGCTCAACGATGAACTGGATGCGCCGAAGCTGAACGCCGTGCTGCCGCCGAACACGCTGGCATCGCCCAGCCCGCCCGCGACGCCGCTGGTCTGGTCCCAGGCCTGGTAGGTGAACTGGCCGGTCACGCCGTTCCAGTCGGCCGCGGGCACGAAGCGGATGCGCGCCACGGCGTCGGAGGGCAGCAGGCGGGCGCTGGTCTGGGAGACCGCACCGATGTCCTGCCAGGTCGTGCCGTCCAGGGTGTACTGCCAGGTGCCGTGGCTGTCATCGACGCTGGTCACGGCCAGGCCCTTCAAGGCACCGGCATCGACGTCGTTTGCACCGTTGGCCAGCAAGGAGACGAGGAAGCCACTGTTGGAGACGTCGTCCTCGTTGATGGCCGGCAGTGCGGAGCTGCTGCTCAGGGTGGGTGCGTCGTTGACCGGGGTGATCGACAACGTGCCCGAGACGATGTTGCTGCTTCCGCCGGCCCCGTCGGTCAGGTAGCCGGCCATCGTGCGCACGGCCGTGGAGGGGCTCTCGGACACGTTCTGATAGGTGATGTTGCGCGCCAGCGCCTGGACGGCCACGGTGGTGGCGCTGGAGTTGAACGTGACCACCAGCGGCGTCAGGCCGTCCGTGCCCCCGGTCCAGCTGCCGATCACCACGCCTTCGAAGCTCACGTCGGCGCCGGACACGCCGATCTGGCCCGCCCCACCGCCCTGGTTGCGGATGGCGATGCGGTCCTCCGCCTGGCCGTTCTCGGCGAAATAGACGTGCAACTGCCCACCGGTGAGGGCGGCCCCATCGACATCGCTCACGGTGGCGACGGGTGCGACGATCAGCGCCCCGGCGTTCTCGGCGAGAACCGTGTTACCGCTGACGAAGCTGATCACCGGCGCGTCGTTGATCGCCACCACGGACGTGGAGAGGGACTCCAGGCTGGCACTGATCGGCGAGCCGCCGCCCGGGCTGGAAGCATCGGCCGTGACGCGCACCGCGCCGCTGGTGTAGCCGCCCGTGTAGCTGTCGTCCAGGGCTCGCAGCGACAGGCCGTCGGGCCAGCCGTTGAAATCGGCCGCCGGCAGGAAGCGTACGCGCGTCGCGGCATCGAGCGCCAGCGACTGCGGATAGGCGATGGTGTCGATGTCGTGCCAGTTGCCGCCCGCATCGGTCGAGTACTGCCAGGCGCCCTGGGACGCGTTCAGCGGGTTGTGCGTGACGAGGATGCCGCCCAGGGAGGCGCCGGCATCCACGTCGGCAAAGGAGCCGGAGAACAGGTTGGCGATGGTGTCGCCCGGCGGGTTGGCCGCGTCCTCGGTGGTCGCGGCCAGCGTGGCGCCACCGACGGTGGGGCTGTCGTTGACCGCAGCCACCGTGATGGCCACGGCGCCAGTGGCCGTGGGCTGATCGGCGGCCAGGTTGGCGATCTCGGTGGCATCGAGCGCGCGGGTGTAGATGCGCACATCGTCGGCCAGGCCTTGGAGCGAGAACACGCCCCCCGGATGCTCGCCGATGAACGTGGTGGTGGCGCCAGTCCAGTCGATCGAACTGGCCGTCGTCGCCGTGGCCACTTCCACGCCGTCGATGTACAGCGTGTGCCGGTCGGCGCTGTCGCTGTACGAGTACATCACGTGGTGCCAGCCGGTGCCCGACAGGCTCTGCCCGGAGGGCAGGTCCAGCCAGGACGAGGCGCCCGTCTGGATCGACCCCTTGACGCCGCTGCCACCGTCGTCCAGCGCGATGTGCACCCGGTCGTCCAGCGAGATGAACTCCTGCCGGCCGGCCCCGCTGAAGTTCACCCAGCCGCCGATGGTCACCTCGCTCGGGTTGCCAAAGGTGCCGGCGATCTGCACCGAGTCGCCCGTGCCGTCGAGCGACAGCACCATGCCACGCGTGGCGTCCACGACGGTGGTGGCGTTGCCGACCAGGCTGCCGTCCTGGGCGCTGCCGGCCGAGCCGTCGGCGGCCGTGCCTGTGTCGAAGGTGTAGTGGCCCGACAGGTCGGCGGCCAGCGCTGTCGTGACCTGCAGGTTGGCCCCGCCGTGGTAGTTCGCGGACGGGGCGTAGCTCAAGCCGTTCAAGGCGGCGTTGACGGCGCTCTCCAGCCCGTCGATCACCATCGTCGCGCTGGCGTTGGCGCCGCTGACGATCGTGAGCCCGGCGGTCTGCGCCAGGGTCAGCGTGCCCCCGGTGACGCTCAACGTGACCTGCACCCGCCCGTCGGCGGCCGAGCCGTCGGACACGGTCACCGCGTTGCCATTGGCCGCGGAGAACACCAGCGTGCCGTCCTCGTTCACGCCCTGGGCCGGCGGCAGAGCCTGGCTCGGGCCGATCGCAGCGACCACGGTGACGCGCAGGTCGGGCGCGAACAGCAGATAGGCCGGCCCGTCCAGGCCACCCGCGCCCGCGGCCACATGGTCGCCGAGGTAGGCGCCGCCGGCAGCGTCGTAGCAGCGCAGCGCATCGGCATCCTGGTCGCTCACGTACAACCGCCCGTCGGGGCCAAAGGCCAGGCCGGCGGCCGAACTCAGCCCCCCCGAACCCGGCGCCACGAAGGTGTCGATCAGTGCGCCGGTGCTGCCGTCCAGCCGCACGATGCCGCCATACAGCGAGGCCACGTAGAGGTTGCCGTCCGGTCCGAAGGCGATGTCCTCGGTGTCGCCCAGCGAGGGCGCGACGAAGCCTGCATCCTTTGCGCCGGTGCCGGCATCAAAGCGCAGCACCGCCTGCGGGCCGCGGCTGGCCACGTACAGCGCACCGTCGGGGCCGAAGGTCAGGCCCAGCGGATACACCAGCCCCGCGCCGCCCGGCACGAAGGCATCGATGAAGGCGCCCGTGCCGCCGTCGTAGCGCAGCACGGAGTTGGTATTGGAACTGGCGACGTAGAGGTTGCCGTCCGCACCAAAGGCCATGCCGGCTGCACCGCTCAGCCCGCCGGAGCCCGCCGCCACGAAGCTGCCTGCGAGGGTGCCGTCGCTCTGGTAGGCCAGCACATTGCTGGAGCCGTGGCCACTCACCAGGTAGCGCCCGTCGGGCGCCAGCACGATGTTGGCGTGCCCGTCCAACCCGTCGGAGGCAGGTGCGAACGCAGCCCCGGGCGTGGCCGCGTCGCCCACAAAGCGGTACATCGCGTCGCCGATGTAGCCGGGCATCAGCAGCTCGGCGCCCCAGTGCGTGCCGTCCTCGTCGGTGGCCGCCACCGTGATGTCGAACGCCAGGCCCGCCTGCTCGGCGGCGTAGCTGTGGGTCACGCTGGCGAGGTTGCCGGCGTGGGTGCTCACGCTGCCGTCGCCCCAGTTCACCGTCCAACTGGCAACGGTGTCGCTGCCGGCATCCACTGCCGCCAGGTTCAGCGTGTAGGTCCCGCCGGCCAGGGCGGTCGCGCTGCCAGTGGCCGTCAGCACCGGCGCGGCGTTCTGGATCACCAGCGTGGCCGTGGCGGTGGCGGTGCCGCCACTGCCGTCGTCCACCTGCAGGCCGACGGCATGGCTGCCGTCGTCCCCCACCCCCAGGGCGGCCAGCGTGGCCCAGCCGACGGTGGTGCCGGCGGAGGACGTCACCAGGTCGTCGTACTGGCCGTCGTGGTCCAGGTCCCAGCGGTAGGTCAGCGTGGGGCTGTCGACGTCGGCCGAGCCCGACGCGCCGAGCACCAGGTCCTGCCCTTCGGCCAGGGTGTAGGGGCCGCCCGCCGAGGCCGTGGGCGCGTCGTTCACCGCCGTCACGTTGAGCGTCGCCCCGTTGGTGCCGAAGCTGAAGGCCGTGCTGCCGCCGTTGGTCGAGGCATTGGCCAGGCCACCGTCCGTCCCGCTGGTCTGGTCCCAGGCGCGGTACCGGAACAGGCCCGTGACGCCGTTCCAGTCCGCGTCGGGGACGAAGCGGAAACGCGCCGTCGCGTTCCCCGGCAACAGGCGCGCACTGCTGTCGGACACACTGCCGATGGCCAGCCAGTTGCTGCCGTCCAGCGTGTACTGCCAAGTCCCGTGCGTGTTGTCCACGCCGGTCACCGCGATGCCTCTCAGCGCCCCGGCGTCCGCATCGGTCGCGAGGCCGGCCAGCGTGGACACCGCCATGCCGGTGTTCGCCACGTCGTCTTCGCTGATGCTGTTCAGCGGCATGCTGCTGCTCAACGTCGGCGCGTCGTTGACCGCCGTGACCGTGATGTCTCGCGTGGCCGTGCTGCTGTTCGCCGTGCCGTCGTTGACGGTGAAGCTCACCGTGCGCGTGGCCGTGCCCGGGTTGTCCGACGTGTTGGCGTAGGTGATGCTGCGCAGCGCCGCCTGGTACTGCGCCACCGTCGCGCTGCCGCTCAGCGTCAGCACGCCCGTGCCCGCATTCCAGCTGCCGGTGAGGCCGTTCTGCGTGCTGAACGCCAGCGTGTCCTGCCCGCTGGCGTAGTTCGCGCTGATGCTCACCGTCGCGCCGGTCAGGTTCGTGCTGTCCACGTCACTGACCGTCAGCGATGCATCCACCGCCGTCGCCGCACCGTTCTCCGTGTACGCCAGCGGCGTGCCCGTGGCCGCCACCACCGGCGCGTCGTTGACCGGCGTGATCGCCATCGTGACGACGGCGGGCGAACTGGTCTGCCCGGTGCCGTCGGAGACCGTGAGGCTGATCGTGCGGGTGGCGCTGCCGGGGTTGTCGCTGGTGTTGCGGTAGGTGACGTTGCGCACCAGCGCCTGCACCGCCGCCACGCTGGCACTGCCGTTGAACGTCACGGTCAGCGCCGTGCTGCCGTTGCCGAAGCTGCCGCCGCCGGCGCTGCCGCTGTAGGTGCCGATGACCGTGCCGCCATAGGTCACATTGCTGCCCGACAGCCCGATCAGGCCGGCGCTGCTGCCCTGGTTGCGGATGCCCAGTTCGTCGCTGCTGCTGCCGTTGGCGGTGATCTGGTAGAGCAGCTGGCCACCGCTGAAGACGGTGGTGTCGGCATCGGTGACCGTGGCGCTGGCGTCAATGATGACGCCCGCGTTCTCGACGTAGGTGCCGCTGGTGCCGCTGAGGGTGAGCACCGGCGCCACGGCATAAAGGTAGCGCTGCGCGAACACGCCGTCGCCGTCGCCAACGCCATTGCCGTGCCAGGCCACCACAAGGTGCCCGTTGGCATCGGCCGCCACACTGGGCACGTCCTGGTAGTCCGTGGTGGTGGTGTTGACACGTGTCTCGGCGGTGAGCGCCGTGCCGCTGCCGTCGTACTGCCTCGCGTAGACGCCGTCGAAGCTGCCGTCCTGCGCCAGGCTCTGCCAGGTGACGACGAAGCCGCCGCCGGTGGTCATCGCCACCACCGGGTTCTGCTGGTTGTTGGTCGTGGAGGTGTTGATCTGGAATTCGCTGCCCTGCGCCACGCCGCTAGGGTTGTAGCGCTGACCGAAGACACCCGAGAGACTGCCGTCCTGGGCGTAGCTCTCCCAGACCACGACGAAGCCGTTGCCATCCATCGCGACCACCGGCAGGCCCTGGTAGCCGCTGACGTAGGTATTGACCTTGAACTCGCTGCCCTGCGCCACCCCGGTCGCGTTGTAGCGCTGGGCGTAGATGCCCTCGTCGCTGCCATCCTGGCCCCAGCTGGCCCAGGCGATCACGAAGTTGCCGGACAAGTCCATGCCGATGCTGGGTTCGCTCTGATCGTCGGTGGTGTAGGTATTGACCTTGAACTCGCTGCCCTGCGCCACCCCGCCGCTGTCGTAGCGCTGGGCGTAGATGCCAGTGGAGTTGACGGCGTCCTGGCTCCAGGACTGCCAGGTGACGACGAAGTTGCCGGTGGCATCCATCGCCACCGCCGCCTCCGTCTGGTCATACGTGGTGCTGGTGTTGACCTTGAACTCGCTGCCCTGTGCCACCCCGCTGGCGTCGTAGCGCTGGGCGTAGATGCCGTAGCTGCTGCCATCCTGCGAGTTGCTCTCCCACACCACCACGAAGCTGCCGTTGCCGGCCATCGCCACCTGAGGGCTGCGCTGGTCCTCCGCGGTGTAGGTGTTGACGTGGATCTGGCTCCCCTGCGCCACGCCGGCCGCGTTGTATCGCTGGGCGTAGATGCCGTAGCCTGCATCACCACCGGCGCCGGAGCCATCCATCCAGATCACGACGAAGTTGCCGTTGGCATCCATCGCCACGGTTTTGCTCGACCAGATCTGTGTCTGGCTGCCGGCCGTACTGGTATTGACGAGGGTTTCCCCGCCCTGGGCGGTCAGCGCCAGGGTCCCGCGCCATCCTGCAACCTGCAGCACCGTGGCCTGGAATGCGCCGATGGAGGTTTCAAGTTCCCAGTCACCCCCCTTCTCGGCAGCACCGGTGGCGTCCACGCTGGCCGCCACGTCGGCCCCGGTGGCGTCCGCCAGCGCCTGTGTGAACTGCCCACCCGCCTCACCCGCGCCGACCTCGCAGCCGTAGAGCAGCAGGTCGGCATCGGCGCTCAGGGCCGTGCGCCAGGCGCTCACATCGCCGGCCCGATCGGCCAGCACGGCCGCGTCGATCACCCCGCTGCCCAGCAGCAGCTGCCCGCTGGCGCCGTGCGAGATCAGGTGCAGAGCGTCGATGCCGGTGCGCCCGGCCAGCGCCGCGCTGACCTGCGCCAGGCCGTCACGGCTGGCGTCGATGCGGATGACCTCGAAGACGACGTCGTCACTGCGGTCAGCCACCAGCTCGTCGAGCAGCGGGGCGATGTCGGCCACGCGCGCGTCGATGAAGACGAGCTCGCTGCGCAGCGGCTGCACGGCAGGATCAGCAAGACCAGCGGGATTGTTGGGATCGGCGGGATCGGCAAGGCGGAGCAGCTCGCCACCCGGCCCGGCCTGCCAGCCGATCAGCTCGGCGCCATCGGCCAGGGTGGCCACCTCCTCCAGGCTCGGCTGCGCAGGCGCCGCGTCCTGCGCCGGTCCGACGAGGTGCAGCGCCGCCAGGCCCTGCTCCTGCGCCATCAGCTCGGCGAGCTGGGCCTGGCTGTCACGGTCGGCATCGAGCACGACCAGGTCGTAGCTGGCCGCACCGCCGCGCTGCCTGGCCAGGGCGTCCAGCACGGTGTAGGGATCGGCCACCCGGGCGTCTACCACCACCAGCTCGCGCCGCTGCGCCGCCTCATCCGGCGTGGCCAGGGCCTGCACCGCAGCGGCCGGGGCGGCCACAGGCGGTGGGGCGATCACGCGCACCTCGGCCAGGCCACCCAGCGTGGGATCGAGCAGCAGCGCCGCGTCGGCCGAGTAGAGCACCCGAGGCTCCAGCTCCTCGACGTGCAGGCGGGGACGGGCGGGAGGGCGGCGGCGGCGGTTCATGGCAAGCGGGCAGGGCAGACAGCGGGCAGTCGTCCGAGTCTGAGCAGGCGCTGCCCGGCCGATCGGCGGATCAGCCGGGTGCGGACCAAGGAGATCGGCGCATCGCCACCTCCCGATGCAGGGGCCGGGTCAGCGGTGGCGCGTGGCGCCTGGCGCCGGTGCGGCGACGGCCACCGCCGCCGCGTCGATCTCGGCCTTGCAGCGCAGGCCCGCGGGCAGCGCCAGGTCGGGATTGGGCAGTTCCAGCTGGACGCGGAAGGTGTTGCTGGCCGGGTCGATGACCTTGTCCACCATCGTCACGCGGGCGGTCAACCGGGTGGCGCCGGGCAGCTCCGGCAAGACGCCGACCTTGCCGCCCACGCGCACCTGGCCGTACAGGGTGGTGGGCACGACGAGCTGCACGCGCAGCGGGTCGATGCGGGCGATGCGCAGCAGCGGCCGGTCGTCGGCGCGCTCGCCGGCGGTGGCGTGGCGCTCGGCGACCACGCCGTCCATCGGGCTGCGGATGACGCGCTGCGAGAGCTGGGCCTCGGCCACGTCGCGCTCCTGGCGCGAGATGGCGCGCTGCTCACGCGCCTGCTTGAGCTTCTGGTCGGCCAGGCGGGCCTCGGTGCGCGCCTGGTCCAGCGCCTGCTGGGAGATGAAGCTCTGGCGGAACAGGTCCTCGGCCCGCACCAGGCGGTCGCGGTTGAAGGCGGCGTTGGCAGCGGCGGCCTCCAGGTCGGCGTTGGCATCGGCGCGCGACTTGGCCACGTCGAGCGAAGCGCGCTCCACCTCGGCGCGCAGCACCGCCAGCACCTGGCCTCGGCGCACGCGCTGGCCGCGCTCGACCTCGATGCGTTCGATCACCCCGGCCACCGGGCTGCCGACGTCGGCGCTGCGCTCGGGCTCGATCAGGCAGCCGGTGAGTGGTGCGGCCAACACACCGGCCGGCCCGGCGAGGCAGGCGGCCAGGATGCACAGGGTGCGCAAGGCAGAGGGGCGGGACAACGGGGTCGGTATCGTCATGGTCGGGCTCATTCACTCACTGCGGCCCGCGAAGGCAAGCCGGCGTTCCATCTGTTCGTCGTGGCGGATCAGGCGCTCGCGCTGCATGCGCTGGCGCTGTTCTTCCATGTGCTGCGGCCAGCGCAGCAGCGCGCGCAGCAGCGGCTGCGGCAGGCGCCGACAGTGCGCGGCCAGCCAGGGGCGCCAGGAGGCGGGCAGGCTGCGTGCGAGCAGCGCGCTGTCCAGCGACAGCCAGGTTTCCACCGAGCCGGGGTCGCCCTGGCGGGCGGCACGGCCGGCGAGCTGGCGGTCGATGCGGCGCGAGGCGTTGAGCTGGCAGCTCAGCACGTGCAGGCCGCCGAGCGCCTCGACGCCCTCGCCCAGCGCGATGTCGGTGCCGCGCCCGGCCATGTTGGTGGTCACGGTGATGGCGCCGCGCTGGCCGGCGCGCGCCACCACCTCCGCCTCCTGGGCATCGCAGCGGGCGTGCAGCACCACGTGCGGCAGGCCCGCGCGCTGCAGGTGGTCGGCCAGGGCCTGGGCCTCGGCCACGGAGTCGGTGGCCACCAGCACCGGGCGGCCGCGCCGGTGCAGCATCAGCACCCGGCGCGCCACCGCCACCCAGAGGCTGGGGTGGTCCGGGAAGAGCCGCGTCGGCGCCACGCGCCGCCGGCTGGGCCGGCGCAGCGGCACGGGCCGCACCGACAGGCCGTAGCTCGCCAGCAGCTCGGCGCGCGCATCGCTCAAGGTGCCGGACAGCCCACCGAGCCGGAAGTAGCGCGGGAAGAAGCGCTGGTAGGTGATCTGCGCCACGGTGGCAAAGGCCGGGCTGGGCGCGCAGCCCTCCTTGATCTCGACCAGCTGCTGCAGGCCGTTGGCCCAGGCGCGCCCTTCGGCGATGCGGCCGGTGGTCTCGTCGATGAGCTGCACCGTGCCGTCGCGAACGATGTAGTGGCGCTCACGCTGGTACAGGTGCAGCGCGGCCAGCGCGGTGCACACCGCGTGCTCGCGGTGCAGGCGGTTGCGCCAGGCGGGGCTGAGGTCGGCGTGCGCGTCGCGGGCGCAGCGCCCACCACGGTCACCCTGATCGGCGGAGGCGGTGGCGCGCGCCAGCCGGTCGCGCCCGCGCTCGGTCAGCCGTGCACTCAGCGTGGCGGGGTCGAGCTCGCAGTGCAGGCCCAGCTCCAGGGCGCGGGCAAAGCGCAGCGCCTGCCGGGCGTGGCGCTCGGCGTCGGCCATGTCCACCGGCTGGGAGAGGATCAGCGGCACGCGCGCCTCGTCGAGCAGGATGGCGTCGGCCTCGTCGACGATGGCCATGCACAGGCCGCGCAGCACGCGCTCGCCGGGCAGCGCCTCGCCATCGGGCTGCCCAGCGGTTTGCCCATCCCGCAGGTAGTCGAACACCAGCTCCTTGGCCGTGACGTAGGTGACCTGGCAGCGGTAGGCCGCTGCGCGCGCGGGGCGCTCGTCGGCCTGCACCACGGTGCCGACCGTCAGGCCCAGGGCGGCGTAGAGCGGGCGCAGGCGTTCGGCGTCGCGCGCCACCAGGTAGTCGTTGGCAGTGACCACGTGCACTGGCAGGCCGGCCAGCGCCGCGACGGCGGCGGCCAGTGCCACGGTGAGGGTCTTGCCTTCGCCGGTGGCCATCTCGGCCAGGCGCCCGGCCAGCACCGCCCGGGCGGCGATCAGCTGGGTGTCGTAGGGGCGGTGGCCCAGGGCCTGCCGTGCGGCCGCCGACGCGGTGGCCAGCCCCGCCGCCAGGCTGGCGGTGGAGAAACCGCCGTGGGCCGCTTCTCGCGGGCGCACGGAGGTCGGTTCGTGGCTGCGTTCCCGTGACAGGCGCGCGCGCAGGGCCTGCAGCGCGGCCTCGTCCAGTGTGGCGGTGGGGGCCGCGGCATGCACCCGGGCGAGGAAGGTCGCGTCGTCGTGCCGGCGCCAGGCGCCCAGGCGGTCCAGCGCCGCGGTCCAGCCGGCCTGGACGCGCTCGCCCAGCTCGCGCGGGCCCGTGCGGCGTTCCGGGTGAGGGCCCCAGACGAGGCCGGGGGCAGGCAGGGTGGCGGTGCGGGCCATGGTGATCAGCCAGCCCGTTCAGGTGGCCGGCGAGACGTGCTGCAGGAACAGCTGCGACGCCCGCCGGTAGAGCTGCCACGCCAGCGGCGCAGAGCCGTGCTCGAAGCGCACCCAGGCACGCGTGCCCACGCGCTCCACCGCCAGGCCCGGCACAGCGAGGTCGAACAGGAACACCGGCTGCAGCGCCTGCGTGGCCTGCGCAGGGTCTTGGCCCGGCTTGGCCGCCGGCTCCACGGCGATGGGGCCGCCGCCGGGTTCGCCCAGCGCCGCGCTGGGCAGGTGGCGGGTGGCCGCCGGCACCGCGGCACTCAGCCGCGCGTCCAGCACCTCGCCGCCGCCATCGGCCAGGCGGACCTGCACGGCCTGCACGGCCTGCGCAGCCTGCGCACCCTGGAACTGCTGACGCACCAGGTGGGCATCCTGTTCGGGCACGGCCGCACGCACGCGCAGGGCGTCGGGCGCCAGCACGTAGCCCAGCGTCGTGCCCTGGCGCAGCCAGCGGCCGCTCTGGTCCGCCTGGCGCGGCAGCACCAGCCGCCCGGCCGCCTGGGCACGCAGGGTCAGGCGCTCCAGGCGCTCGTCGGCCCGGGCCAGCTCGGCACGGGTGCGGTCCAGGTCGATCTGCAGGTTCTGGGCGGCGCCGGGGTCGCGCAGCAGCTGCTGGTAGTGCTCGGTCTGCAGGCCGTCGAGCCGCGCGGCCAGCTGGTCGCGGGCCGATTGCAGCTCGGGGTTGGACAGGCGCAGCAGCACGTCGCCAGGGCGCACGCTGACACCGTCGGCCACGGGCAGCTCGGCGATGAAGCCCTCCACCTCGCTGCGCAGCTGCGCCTGCTCGGGCAGCCAGACCACGCCCGGCGCCAGCGTGTTCTGCGGTAGCGGCAGCACGCACAGCACCAGCAGGCTGCCCACCCCGATCAGTCCCAGGCGCAGGCGCACGCTGGCCATCTCGGCCCCCGGCGCGGCCGCCAGCAGCGCCTGCCGGGACCAGCCCCGCAGCGGCTGCCACAGCAGCGTCACCGCCGCATAGGCCAGGCCCAGCAGGGCAAAGCCGACCCAGGTCGCCCCCAGCCAGCCCACCAGCGCCACCGTGAGGCCGATGCGCCAGGACAGCGCCAGCGGCGCGTAGGCGATCAGCCACTTGCGCTCGCTGGGGGCGTGCGGCGGCAGGGGCCCAGCCACACCGAGCAGGCGCGCGCCGAGCTGGCGGCTCCACCAGGCGTTGCTGCGTGCCCCCAGGTTCGCCAGCTGGAACAGGTCGCACATCAGGTGGTAGCCGTCGAAGCGCAGCAGCGGGTTGCCGTTGAACAGCAGCGTGGAGGTGACGCCGATCAGCATCACCGCCAGCGCGGCGTCGTGCACCCGGCCTGGCTGGGTCTGGGTCCACACGCCCAGGGCCAGCGCCGCCAGCGCCAGCTCCACCAGGATGCCCGCCGCGCTGACCAGCGCGCGCTGGTGGCGCTGCGTGAACGCGGCCGAGGCCGAGGCATCCACATAGGGCGCAGGCGTGAGCAGGATCAGCCCCAGGCCGACCTCGTGCACCTCGCCGCCCCAGCGCCGCACGGCCAGCGCGTGGCCCAGCTCATGCACGGCCTTGAGCAGCGGGTAGAGGATCCAGAGCAGGAAGAGGAAGCCCGGGCTGCCCAGCCGCTGGCTGGCGTGGGCCCGCAGCGCCGGCCACTCGGTGAGCGCCGCCAGCAGCGCCAGCAGCAGGCCCAGGCCCAGCAGCCAGCCCGCCGCGGGGCTGAACAGCCGCCGTGCCAGCGGATCCAGCCGGGTCAGCCAGGCAGACGGGTCGGCCAGCGGCAGGCGGAACGACAGCGGGTTGAGCAGGCTGCGGCGGCGCTTGCTGCGGCGCTCGTCACGCCGCTGGCGCAGGGCGGTGGCATCGGCGGCGCGCTCGGACTGCAGCAGCTCCAGTTCGTCGAGCTCGCCCAGCAGCGCGAGCACCTCGTCCTGCGTCGGCGCATCGTCGGGCCGGCCTTCGAGCAGGGTGTTCCAGACGTCCTGCACGGTGCGCTGGCCATCGCAGCGGCCGATGAACTGGTAGGCGCCGTCGCTGAGCCGGTGCTGCCGGCCGGTGGCGTGGTCGGACAGCAGGTACCAGCGCTCGCCCCGCCAGTGCTGACGTTGCACACGCACCTGCGGGCGCAGGCGCGGGCGCAGCCGGGCGATGCGGTACCACTGGGCACTGTAGAGGGTGGCGGTCATGGCGAGAATCAGCGGGCTGGATGCGGCCCGCTCAGGGCAGCCAGGACCAACTGGCCAGGCGGGCCCAGTCGACGAGGCGGTGCGTGGCGATCCAGGCCAGCGAGTGCGAGCCGGCGTCGATCTTGGCCACGCCCTGCAGGCCGGGGCGCAGCGTGGCGCCCCCCTCGCCCAGGCGGGCCTCGACCTCGAAGGCATTGCGGCCTTCGCGCACCGTGGCCACCGGCGTGACGCGCTCCACCACCAGCGCCAGCGTGTCGGTGGGCAGGGAGGACAGCGCCAGCCGGCCGGTCTGGCCCGGCCGCACCGCGGCAATGTCGCGCTCATCCACCTCGATGACCAGGCGGTGCTGCCCGGCCGGGGCCAGCGTCAGCAGCGCGTCGCCGCGCTGCACCGGCGCACCCAGCGACTGGCTGAGCTCGCCCTGGATGACCACGCCGTCGATCGGTGCGACCAGCTTGGTGCGTTCCAGGTGCTGGCGCGCCAGCTCCAGCTGGGCACGTGCCTCGTCGGCCTTGCCGCGGCTGATGACGAACTGCGCCCGGTCGTCGCGCGCCAGCGCGGCGGCCACGCCGTTCTCGTGCTGCGCCAGGGCGCTCTCCCATTTGCGGGCTTCGAGCTTCAGGTCCTGGTCGGCCAGTTCCGCCACCACGTCGCCGGCCTTCACCGTGTCGCCCGGGCGGACCGTGCTGCGGTGCAGGAAGCCATCGAAGGGGGCCGCCACCACGCGCTGCACCGCGCCCTCCAGGTGCGCCGGTGCCCCCACGCGGTAGGGCACGGGGATCAAGGTGACACCCGCGACCGCAGCCAAACAGGCGGCGGCGATCAGCTTGGGCAGGGGATCGTTGCGCTGGCGCAGGCGGCTGGGCAGGCGGTCCAGCGCCAGCATCAGGCGATCACGCCAGGGGCGCTCGGCACGGCGGCGCAGCCACACCAGCGGCGCGATGGCCGCGGCCAGCCGCTCGCAGGCCCGCACCTGCGGCCCCACCGGCACGACCCCGCCCGCCCACTCGACCAGCAGCGCCCCCACGATGCGCCCGCCATGCGCCAGCGGCACGCTGACCAGGCCGTGGCCGCAGTGCTGGTGCAGGCGCGCGTGCGCCAGGATGATGCGCGGCACCTCGGTGCTCAGCGCCGGATACGCGACCCGCTCGCCCTGGTCGGCACACTCCTGCATCACCTGGACGATCTGTTGCACCAGCGCCAGCTCGGGGCGGAACTCCGCACTGTGCGACACCGCCACCAGCTCCATGCCGGCTCGGCGCTGTGCCGCCAGACTGACCCGCTCGGCCCCCAGGCGGGCGGCCAGCTCGGTGGTGAAGGCCAGCGCCCCCTCGGCCAGGTCGGTGCCGCCCAGCAGCAGGGCCTGGTAGTGCAGCAGCCGCTGCGTGGCGGCATTGGCCGAGTCGGGCGCGGCCGGGTCCAGGGGGGTGCCCAGGCGCAGCTCGGTGCAGGCCTGGCCCAGCTCACGCAGCAGCCGCTCCACCGCGGCCGGGTCGTCGGCACGCACCGCCAGGGCCACGGCCCCCATCGGCGGCCGGTCGGCGCCCGCGCCCTCGCCCGAGCCGCCCAGGGGGGTTGCCTTGATCGGCAGCGCCAGCACGCGGTTGTGGCTCGCGCCCACCAGGCGCACCGTCGGCACCACCACCACCGGTCGGCCACGCTGCACGGCCGCGCGTGCCGCGTTCAGCAGCGGCGGCGTCAGCGCCCCACCCGCCGGCCACTCGGCGGCCGGCTGGAGCGCCGGCGCCTCGCCACCGGCCAGCACGACGACCCCGGCGCACACCTCACTGCCGCTCTGGCAGTGCTGCTGGAGCCAGCGCTGCAGGCCCGGCTCCAGCAGTCGCGCTGGCGCTGGCGGGGCATCGTTGGCCGAAGAGGAGGGCAGGGTGGACATGTGGCGTGGACAGGGGCAGGGCGGTCGCGGCGGCGGCGCACCCGCCTGCCGGTGAAGCCCGGCAGGCAGGGATCGACGGACGGACCGGTGGACATCAGCGTATCCAGACCAGGACGTCGACAGGACCGGATGACGCGGGAAAACACCATGCATATCGGCAGCACCGGCCGCGAGTGCAGGTCCACCGCGACCCGTGAGAACCCGATCCCGTGCGGCATCCCCGGGAAGGAGGGCCGCCGTGGCCGACAGGGTGCCTGCCCGGTTCAAGCCGGCGCCCATGCCGCCGACAACCCCAGGGATGCCTGCCCCCTCGCTGCCAGCCAACCCGGCCCCAACCGCCGTTCTGCCCGGGCGCCTTGTCGTCATCGACGACGAGCCGCTGGCGGCCACCGAGCTGGTGGAGCTGCTGCGTTTGCTCGGATACGGCCAGGTCACGGCGCTGGAGATGGCGCTGGAGATGGGATTGGAGATGGAGACGGACGCAGACCGCAGCGCAGGGGCCCTGCTGGCTGCGCTGCGCAACGAGCGCCCTGACCTGGTGCTGCTGGAGCTGACCCCCCATTCACCTGCCGCCCTGGCGCTGCTGGCCGCCATGCAGGCGGACCGCCTGCTGCGCCACGTGCCGGTGATCGCCACCCAGGCCGAGGACCTGCCGGCCGACCGCCTGCGTGCGCTGCAGCTGCAGGCGGCCGACGTGCTGCCCAAGCCGCTGGAGCCCGCCGAGTTCGCGCTGCGCCTGCGCAACGTGCTGCGGCTCAAGGACCGGCACGACCAGCTGGCCTTCACCGATGGCTCGACCGGGCTGCCCAACCGGGAGTGGTCGCTGCGCCGCCTCGACGAGGCCATCCGGGCCAGCCGCCGCCATGGCCACACCGGCGCGGTGCTGCAGGTGGGCCTGGACCGCTTCAAGCCCGTCATCGACGCCCTGGGCATCACGCTGGGTGACGAACTGCTGCGTGAGGTCGGCCTGCGGCTGAGCACCTGCGTGCGCGACACCGACCTGGTCAGCCACGAGGCCCTCGACGACAGCGCCGACGCGCGGCGGGCCGCGACTGCGTCCGATCCGTCCGCCCAGGTGGCGCGCGGCGACAGCGACGAGTTCACCGTCCTGCTGCCGCAGATCGTCCGCCCCGACCACGCCAGCGTGGTGGCCCAGCGCATCGCCGAGGCCATGCGTGCACCGCTGCAGGTGGCGGGCCACGAGGTGTTCCTGTCATGCCGCGTGGGCATCGCCGTCTTTCCCGGCGACGGGCTGGACAAGGACACGGTGCTGGAGCGTGCCATCCTCGCGATGCGCCACGGCCAGGCCGACGCCTCGCCTGCGGCCAACCCGGTGCGCTTCTACTCGCAGGCGCTGCACGGGCGCTTCACCAGCCGGCTGGCGGTGGAGCGTGAGCTGCACCACGCCCTGGAGCGCGGCGAGCTCCAGCTGCTCTACCAGCCCAAGGTGGACGTCGCCCACGGCCGCCTCTGCGGCGCCGAGGCCCTGGTGCGCTGGCAGCACCCGCTGCGCGGGCGGCTCGGCCCGGCCGCCTTCATCGAGGTGGCCGAAGAAACCGGCCTGATCGTGCCGCTGGGGGCCTGGGTGCTGCGTGAGGCGATCCGCCAGATGGCCGCCTGGCGCCGCCTGGGCCTGCCGCCGCTGCCGGTGGCGGTGAACGTCTCCAGCTACCAGCTGCGCCGCCCCGGGCTGGCCGACACCGTGCGCGACACCCTGCGCGAGACCGGCGTGGACGGCGCGCAGCTCTGCCTGGAGCTGACCGAGTCGGCCATCATGGACACCGGTTCCAGCGCGGCCGACACGCTGGCGGCGGTCAAGCAGCTGGGCGTGCACCTGGCGCTGGACGACTTCGGCACCGGCTATTCCTCGCTGAGCTACCTGCGCCGCTTCCCGCTCGATGAGCTGAAGATCGACCGCAGCTTCGTCGCCGAGTGCGCGGCGGGCATCGGCAGCGCCGCAGTGATCACCCGCGCCATCATCGCGATGGCACATGGCCTGGGCCTGCGCGTGGTCGCCGAAGGCATCGAGACCGAGCAGCAGCTCGACTTCCTGCGCCGCCATCACTGCGACCAGTACCAGGGCTTCCTGTATTCGCCCCCCGTGGCTGCCGCCGAGATCGAGGAGATGCTGCACCGCAGCAACAGCATCGCCGCGGCCGCCTGAGCCGGCCCGCCTGGCAGAGCCACGTCGGCAGGCTCGGCGCACAATGGAGGCCAGGGCGGCACCGGTCTGGCCGGGCCGCGTCGCTGTCTTCCCTGCTTTTTCCTTCCTTTCCTTTCCTTTCCTTTTTCTCTCCCATTGACAGGAGTCTCCAGCATGACGATCAACAGCGTGGGCATCATCGGCGCGGGCACCATGGGCAACGGCATCGCACAGGCGTGCGCCGTCGTCGGCCTGCAGGTCACGATGGTCGACATCAGCGACGCAGCGGTGAGCAAGGGCATCGCCACCCTGTCGGGCAGCCTCGACCGCCTGATCAAGAAGGAGAAGCTGACCGCCGAGCAGAAGGCCGCGGCCATGGCGCTGGTCAAGGGCTCGACGAGCTACGACGACCTGAAGGGCTGCGACCTCGTGATCGAGGCCGCCACCGAGAACCAGGCACTGAAGATCAAGATCCTGCAGCAACTCGACGACCTGCTGCCGCCCGAAACGCTGGTCGCCACCAACACCAGCTCGATCTCGATCACCCAGCTGGCCGCCGTGACCAAGCGCGCCGAACGCTTCATCGGGATGCACTTCTTCAACCCGGTGCCGATGATGGCGCTGGTGGAGATCATCCGCGGCCTGCAGACCAGCGACGCCACCCACGACGCGGTCAAGGGACTGGCACTGCGCCTGGGCAAGTCCCCGATCACGGTGAAGAACGCCCCCGGCTTCGTCGTCAACCGCATCCTGGTGCCGATGATCAACGAGGCCTTCTTCGTGCTCGCCGAGGGCCTGGCCAGCGCCGAGGACATCGACGCGGGCATGAAGCTGGGCTGCAACCAGCCGATCGGCCCGCTGGCGCTGGCCGACATGGTGGGCCTGGACGTCTGCCTGGCGGTGATGGAGGTCTACCTGAAGGAGTTCGGCGACTCCAAGTACCGCCCCTGCCCGCTGTTGAAGGAAATGGTCGCCGCCGGCCGCCTGGGCCGCAAGACCGGCCGCGGCGTCTACAGCTACTGAGGCCCACGGCCCGGCCCTGGCGATGCTGCCCGGCGTGATCGAGCCCGCTGGCGTCGTCCTGCTCAATGCGCAGGCCGATGGCGGGCGTGCCCGCGCGCTGCGCCGGCCCGTCGAGGCCTGGCTGGCGAACAACGCACCGGGCGTGTCCCTGCTGGCGCCGCCCAACGCCGAGGCGGCCCAGGCCACGCTGATGGTGCTGGCGCCCTGCACCCGCGTGGCGCTGATCGGTGGCGATGGCACGCTGCACGCCATGCTGCCGGCGCTGATGCGCAACGGCCACCGCGTCGGCCTGGTGCCGGCCGGCTCGGGCAACGACGTGGCGCGGGCCATCGGCGTGGCCGGGCTGCGCTGGCCCGAGGCCCTGGCCTATGCCCTGCACGCGCCCACGGCGCCGATCGACCTCGGCCAGATCGAGGTCGGTGCCGACCTGCGCTACTTCGTCTCCAGCTGCTCGGTGGGCTTCGACGCCGCCGTGACCGCCCGGGCGCTGTCCGCCCCGGCCTGGCTGGCCGGGCGCAACCGCTACCTCTGGGCCACGCTGCGTGAACTGCTGCATGCCGCCCCGCGCGAGCTGCGCATCTGGGCCGACGGCCGCCCGGTGCACGACGGCCCGGCGCTGCTGGCCGCGATGCTCAACACCCCCACCTACGGCTGCGGCATCCCGGCCGTGCCCACGGCGCGGCTGAACGACCACTGGCTGGATCTGCTGCTGGCCGGCGACATCGGCCGCGTCCGTGCCCTCACCCTGCTGCCGCGCCTGCTGCGCGGGCGTCACATGCGCGCCGAGGGCGTGAGCCTGCACAGCTTCCGCAAGCTGCTGGTCGAGGCCGACGAGCCCCTGCCCCTGGCGGCCGACGGCGAGGTGCTGCCCAGCGCCGCCCGCTTCGCCGTGCAGCTGCTGCCCAAGGCGCTGCACCTGGCCGGCGCACACATGCTCGACACGCCCAGCCTGCACCCCGGGCCGACCAGGCTCTGATATCTTGCACGGCCATGACCGTGCCCAACCCGCCCCACGCCCTGCGGCCACGCCTGAGCGCCTGGCTCGCCACCCTCGAAGCCGGTCTGCTCGAACGCGGCAGCGCGGTGCGCCTGGCGCTGCTGGCCGCGCTGGCCGGGGAACATGTGCTGCTGATCGGACCGCCCGGCACCGCCAAGAGCGAGCTGGCGCGGCGGCTGCACCGCGCCTTTGCCGGGGCGGGTTACTTCGAGCGGCTGCTGACGCGCTTTTCCACGCCCGAGGAGCTGTTCGGCCCGCTGTCGCTCAAGGCGCTGGAGGACGACCGTTACGAGCGCCTGACCACCGGCTTCCTGCCCACCGCGGGCATCGCCTTCCTCGACGAGGTGTTCAAGGCCAACTCGGCGATCCTGAACGCGCTGCTGACGCTGCTCAACGAGCGCGAGTTCGACAACGGCAGCGGGCGGCTGCGCACGCTGCTGGTCAGCGTGATCGGTGCGAGCAACGAGGTGCCGGCCGACGAGGCGCTGCAGGCCTTCTTCGACCGCTTCCTGCTGCGCGTGCCGGTGGCGCCGGTGAGCGATGCGGCCTTCGGCGCGCTGCTCGGGCTGGGCGTGGCCGCGGTGCGCGGCGATGCGCCCATGGCCGCTCCCGTGCCGATCGGCCCGGACGAGCGCACCACGCTGCAGGCCGCGGCGGATCGCGTGCGCCTCGGTGACGCGGCGCTGCAGGGCTGCACCGCGCTGCGCGGCTGGCTGGCGGCGCGGCAGTGGCCGGTGTCCGACCGGCGCTGGCGCCAGTGGGTCGGCCTGATGCGCGTGGCAGCCGCCAGCGAGGGCCGCGAGGAGCTGGACGCGCTGGACCTCTGGCTGGCGCCCTACGTCGTCAGCGGCCGGCCGGAGCAGGTGGGCGAGGTGCAGCAGTGGTTGGAGGCCGAGTGGCTGGGCTGCACGGCCCGCGAGGCGCCCTGGCTGGAGCGGGCAGTGCAGGCCTTTGAGCAGCAGCTGCAGCTGGAGGCCAGCGCCCAGGCCGATGAGGGCGATGACGCGGCCGGCAAGCTGGCGCTGGCACGCGCGCTGCGCCGCGAGGATGGCGCAGGCCACGGGAGTGAGGACGGCGGCATGCTGCGCATCGTCTCGGCGCGGCTGGAGGAGCAGATGCGCCGCCACTGGAGCCTGGTGCACATCGCCGCGCGGCTGGCGCAGGTGGACGAGATCCTGGCGCACATCGGGCGCGAGCGCGAGCCCGTCGCCGCCCAGGCCGCGCAGCTCGCGGCCGACCTGGCCCGGCGACTGTGGCTGCCGCCGGAACTGGCCCAGCGGCTGCAGGCCGGCCCGGCGGCGACGCTGGCGCTGCTGGACGCCCTGGCGGCACGGCTGCAGGCCACCCGCGCCGGCTTTGCCGCGCTGCCGGTGGACGAAGCCCTGCCCGCCGCGGTGCCCGAGCCGGTCGCCGTGCCGGCCTGATGGGTCTTGGGGGTCTGAAGGGATTGCAGGCTGCCGGCATGACGGATACGGATTCCCTCGACCAGCCCTGGGACCGCCTGGCGCCGCTGCCGCGCGAGCTCTGGTTGCCCGGCCTGGTGACCAGCGTGGGCGATGCGGGGCAGCGGCTGGCGGACATCGGGCGCTGGCAGGCCCATCTGCTGGCGGGTGAGCTGCCGCCGGCCGACGCCGACTTTGGTGACCGCGCCGCCAGCACGCCGCTGCGCGAGGTGGTGGGCGAGCTGGCGCTCAGCGGGCTGTGCCGCGGCACGCCCGCGCTGATGCAGCAGGTGCTGCGCACCCTGCTGTGGCACCTGGACCAGCTGACCGACCTGCAGCCGCGGCTGAGCCGGGCGGAGGCGATCGCCCACGTCACCGCCGAGTTCCGCGCCGCCTGGACGCTGGAAGCGGCGTCCTTGGAGGAGCAGCTGGTGCTGCTGCAAGGGCTGGGCGATCTGGCCCAGCTGCGCTGGGACGAACTGCGCGGCCACCTCAATTCGCGCCCCTGGCGCGAGGCCCGGCGCGCCCAGGCCTGGCTGGAGCAGTTGCCGACGCTGGTGGAGCTGATCCGCCGGCTTGGACGCAGCGAGCGCAGCGTCACGCCCTGGACGCCGCCGCCGGCCGAGCGCCCCGACGACCGGCCCGGCGAGCGGCCGCTGCAGGCGGTGGAGACCCGCCTGCCCGACCTGCCCGGTGAGCTGACAGGCATCCACCTGAGCGGGCGGCCCGAGCGCATGCTGGCCGGCGAGGCGGTGATGCTGCGCCACCCGGTGCTCAAGAAGCTCTGGCGCGCCCGCCACGCCGAGGCTCGGCTGCTGAGCTGGGAGTCCGAGGCGGTGCTGGTGGACTGGCGGCCGGACCCGGCGGCCCCACCCCGACGCCAGGGCGCGGCGCCGGAGCCGGAGGCGCGCGAGCGCGGGCCGATCATCGTCTGCCTGGACACCTCGGGCTCGATGCGCGGCGCGCCGGAGAACATCGCCCGCGCGGTGGTGCTGGCCGCCCTGCGCGCGGCGCACGAGTCGAAGCGGGCCTGCCGGCTGATCGCCTTCGGTGGACCGGGCGAGCTGCTTGAGCGCGACCTGACGATCGCCCGGGCCGGCCTGGGCCCGCTGCTGGAGCTGATGGACTTGGCCTTCGACGGCGGCACCGACATCCAGACACCGATCGAGCGCGCCATCGAGTGCGTGCACGAGGCCGCCTGGCGCAGCGCCGACCTGCTGGTGGTCAGCGACGGCGAGTTCGGCTGCGTGCCACACACCCTGCAGCGGCTGGACGAGGCGCGCGCGCGCCACGGCCTGCGCGTGCAGGGCATCCTGGTGGGCGACCGCGAGACGCTGGGCCTGCTGGAGGTCTGCGACGCGATCCACTGGGTGCGCGACTGGCGGCGCTACGCCGAGGCGGCGCAGGGCAACGACGGCCGCGCCGACCTGCGCCACTTCTCGCCGGTGCACAGCCAGAACCTGACGGCGCTGTACTTCCCGAACGCACTGTCCAACCGCGCCGCCAAGCACCGCGGCAGCGGACGCTGAGCGGGCGCTGGGCGGCCCCCTGGCCCGCCATCCAC
>Ga0073899_10001234_pt1 | contig 23526 bp, 20 predicted proteins | sample KloWWTmetaKNB5Ph_FD_88975 | JGI IMG/M metagenome (GOLD analysis project Ga0073899, IMG submission 88975) | Active sludge microbial communities from Klosterneuburg, Austria, studying microevolution and ecology of nitrifiers - Klosterneuburg... | ecosystem: Engineered > WWTP > Aerobic digester >... | reverse complement strand
GTGCTGGCGCGCAGCGATGCCAGCGCCGGCGAATGGGGCCGCGCGGCCACCAACGACCTGGTGCGCAGCAAGATCAAGATCAAGAGCCTGAACTTCATGCGCGGGCGCACCTTCCTGAACAAATACCTGCTCATCGACGAGGCGCAGAACCTGACGCCCAAGCAGATGAAGACGCTGATCACGCGTGCCGGGCCGGGGACCAAGATCGTCTGCCTGGGCAACCTGGCGCAGATCGACACGCCTTATCTCACCGAAGGCTCTTCGGGCCTGACCTACGCCGTCGACCGCTTCAAGGGCTGGCCGCACGGCGGCCACCTGATGCTGGCGCGCGGCGAACGCTCACGGCTGGCGGACTACGCCAGCGAGGTGCTCTGACGCCGGTCGGCCTTCTTCAGATCTCGCGCACGCGCAGGTAGCTGGCGAAGCGCGGCACGCCGGCGGCGGTGCTGCCGCGGTGGCTGAAGGTCACGACCGAGCCCAGGGGCGGCGGATCCTCGCGCTCGGCATCGCTGAAGCCGGTGCCCACGAGGAAGTCCGCGCCCTCGTCGGTGCGCAAGCGCAGCGCCCCCATGCGGCCCAGGTGCTTGCCGCGGCCTGCCACGTGGCCCACCACCACCGCCTCGGCGTCGTGCAGCGGCTTGAGCTTGAGCAAGGCGGCGTTGCGGCCGGGCCGATAGGCGGCGTCGGCACGATGCAGCATCAGGCCTTCACCACCGCCGGCCACCACGGCTTCGAGCCGGCGCTGCAGTTCGGCGCGGTCGGCCAGCGTGGCCTGCGGCGCGGCTTGCAGGGACGGCCAGTCCAGATCGTGGGCCAGGGACTCGATCGCCACGGCACGGGCCGCGAAAGGCCCCGGGGCGTGCGGCAGGTCGAAGACCATGTAGCGCATCTGCCGCCATTCATCGTCGCGCGGCGCCTGCCGGCGCACCGCCGCCGACAGCGCGTCGAACTCCCTGCGGCCCAGCCACAACTCGCCGTCCAGCGGCCGCTTCGGCAGCCGCGCGGTGAACCAGGCCGGCGCGGCCACCGGGCGGCCGCTGCGAAAGCGCAGCACCCGGCCGTTCCAGACCGCGCGCACGCCGTCGTACTTCTCGCTCACCAGGTAGCCGCCGGGGTCGATGCCCACGGGTGCGTCCTGCGCCAGCAGCAATGCCGGCGCGGATGCGCTTGCGGGCGCTTCCGCCCAGGCCGCAGCCGGCAAGGCAGCCAGGCCGGTCAGGCGGGACAGGAACAGGCGGCGATTCAAGTCGGGCATGGCGGGCTTCCGGTGCGGGCGTGTGGCACGCAGTGTTCACCACGCACCACCGCCCGCCCATCGCCCAGAGGGCGGCCCGGACCACCCACTGTGGGGGGCCCACGCCGGCCCGGGGCCGGCGGATGCTGCCAGCCAGGAAGGGTCAGCCCACCTTCACCATGTCGGTGATCTGCTGCAGGGCGCTGGGGTCCTCGATCGTCGTCAGGTCGCCCGGGTCGCGCTGCTCGCAAACGGCCTGGATGGCGCGCCGCAGCATCTTGCCCGAACGCGTCTTGGGCAGCGCGCTGACGAAGCGCACGCGCGCCGGCCGCGCCACCGCGCCGAGCTGCCCGTCCACCACCTTCATGATCTCGCCTTCGAGCGCCAGCGCGGCCTCGGGCGTGGCGGCCTTGGACGGGTCCTTCAGCACGGCGAAGGCCATCGCCACCTGGCCCTTCAGCTGGTCGGCCACGCCGACCACCGCCACCTCGGCCACGTTGGGATGGCTGGAGATGCTTTCCTCGATCTCGCGCGTGCCCAGGCGGTGGCCGGCGACGTTGATGACGTCGTCGGTGCGGCCGAGGATGAAGTAGTAGCCGTCCTCGTCGCGGATGCCCCAGTCGAAGGTGCTGTAGACGAGCCGGCCGGGAATGCTCTTCCAGTAGGTCTTGACGAAGCGTTCGTCGTCGCGCCACACCGTCTGCATGCAGCCCGGGGGCAGCGGGCCTTCGATGGCGACCACGCCCTTCTGCCCGGCACCAGTGAGTTCCTCGCCGGTGTTTTCGTCGATCAGCTTGACGTCGTAGCCGTAGACCGCCTTGCCCGGCGAGCCGAACTTGCTGGCCGCCGGCTCGACGCCGTTGCACAGGCTCAGGATCGGCCAGCCGGTCTCGGTCTGCCAGTAGTTGTCGATGATCGGGCGGCCCAGGCTTTCGGCGATCCACTGCGCCGTGGTCTCGTCCAGCGGCTCGCCGGCCAGGAACAGCGCGCGCAAGGACGACAGGTCGTGCTTCTTCAGTGCCGCCGGGTCCTGCTTCTTCAGCACGCGCACCGCGGTGGGGGCCGAGAACATCGACGTGACCTTGTACTTCTCGACCAGGCTCCACCAGATCGCGGCGTCGGGCCGCGTCGGCAGGCCCTCGTACATGATGGTGGCCATGCCGGCGATCAAGGGCCCGTAGATGATGTAGCTGTGGCCGACAACCCAGCCGATGTCGCTGGTGCTGAAGTAGGTCTCGCCGGGCTGGCCGAGGTAGATGTGCTTCATGCTCGCAGCCAGGGCCACCGCGTAGCCGCCGGTGTCGCGCTGCACACCCTTGGGTTTGCCGGTGGTGCCGCTGGTATACAGCGTATAGCTCGGGTGCGTGGACTCGACCCACTCGCAGGGCACCACGGTGTCGAGGTGCTTCTGGCGCCAGGTCGCGTAGTCCTCGTCGCGCCCGGCGGTGCGCTCGAAGGCGGCCAGGCCGCGGTCGACCATCAGCACCTTGGCCGGCTTGTGCGCGGCCAGCCGGATGGCTTCGTCGAGCAGCGGCTTGTAGGCCATGACCTTGCCGCTGCGGCTGCCGGCGTCGGCGCTGACGATCAGCGTCGGCTCGGCGTCGTCGATGCGGCTGGCCAGGCTGCCGCTGGCGAAACCGCCGAACACCACCGAGTGCAGCGCGCCGATGCGCGTGCAGGCCAGCATGGCGAAGGCGGCCTCGGGGATCATCGGCATGTAGACGAGCACGCGGTCGCCCTTCTTCACGCCCAGGCTCTTCAGCGTGGCCGCCATGCGCTGCACCTCGGCGTGCAGTTCGCGAAAGCTGTAGCAGCGCTCGGTGCCGGTCTCGGTGGAAACGAAGATGAGCGCGTTCTGGTCGGCACGCGTGGCCAGATGGCGGTCGACCGCGTTGTGGCACAGGTTGGTGGTGCCGCCGACGAACCACTTCGCGAAGGGCGGGTTGCTGTAGTCGCAGACCTGGGTGAACGGCGTGTGCCAGTCGATCAGGGCGGCTTGTTCGGACCAGAAACCGTCGCGGTCTTCGAGCGAGCGGCGGTGGAATTCGGCGTAGTTCATCGCGTCGTGTCTCCTTGTGTCTTGGCTATCGGTCAACGTGATCGGTCAACGTGTCTTCACCAGCCCCAGCACCTGCTTGAAGGCCGGGTGCCGGCAGTCGTGCACCCATTCGAACAACACCATCTCCGTACCGACGATGCGCGCGCCGGCATCGCGCAGGCGCTGCATCGCCAGCGTGTGGTCGGCCGGTGCGCGCGAACCGCAGGCGTCGGCCACCACCCAGATCTCGCGGCCGGCACGCCGCAGCCCCAGCGCCGTCTGCAGCAGGCAGACATGCGCCTCGCAGCCGGCGAGCACGACCTCGGGTGCATCGCACAGGGCCTCCAATTGCCCCAGCAGTCCATCCTCGCAGGCGTCGAAGTGCATTTTGGCCAGCGTGCTTGCGCAGCGCTGACGCACCGCTTCCACGTTCGGGCCCAGACCGCCGGGGTTCTGCTCGGTGCCCAGAACCGGCACGCCGAGCAGTCGCGCGGCGTCGGCCAGCAGCAGCGCGTTGGCCACCACGCGCTCGCCGTCGTGGAAGGCGGGCATCAGCCGCGCCTGGTAGTCCACCAGAACGAGGCTGCAGTGTCGGGCGTCCAGTCGCTTCATGATCGCTTCCTCGTCTTCGGCACGGTACGGCAACCACGCGCGCCGGATGCGGCCTGCCGTGCCCGCCGGCCGGCGCCTCGGGGAAATATACGATTGATCGGGATGGGGCGGCATGTTCGGATCGGGGCCTCACCGGAGTGCCCATGAACGCCCCCCTGCCCACGCCCACCCCCGCCGAGGGCCGCTTCATGAGCGGCGCCGAATACCGTGAATCGCTGCGCCGCTACCGGCCCGTGGTGTATGTCGACGGCCAGCGCATCGACAGCGTCGCCGACGCGCCGCAGCTGCAGCCCGGCATCAATGCGCTGGCGGTGAGCTACGACTTCGCGCGCGACGCCGCCAAGGCGGCGCTGATGACTGCGGTCCAGAGCTCGCGCGGCCGGCGCGTCAACCGCATGCTGCACGTCGTCGAATCGGCCGGCGACCTGCTGAACAAGCTGGAGGCGGTGCGCCTGCTGTGCCAGGAAACCGGCTGCGCGCAACGCTACCTGGCGCACGACGCGCTGAATGCGCTGGCCCAGGTGACGGCGCGAATCGACGACGCGCGCGGCAGCAACGAGCACCGCGCGCGCTTCCAGGACTATCTGGCGCATGTGCAGGACGAAGACCTGGCTCTGGGCATCGCCATGACCGACGCCAAAGGCGACCGCAGCCGCCGGCCACACGAGCAGGCCCATCCCGACACCTACGTGCACGTCGTGGAGCGCAATGCGAAGGGCATCGTCATCAGCGGCACCAAGGCCATCGTCACCGGCGCGCCGTACATGCACGAGATCCTGGTCATGCCCGGCCGCCAGATGGGCCCGGCCGATGCCGATTTCGCCGTGTGCTGCGCCTTGCCCTGCGACGCACCCGGGCTGACCCTGGTCTCGCGCCCGGCCGGCCGCCCCGGCGACCGGGTCGAGCACGGCGCACCGCTGTTCTCGCGCCGCTACGGCCAGGCGACCGCGGTGCTGATCTTCGACCGCGTCTTCGTGCCCTGGGAGCGTGTGTTTTACGCCGGTGAATGGGAGCACAGCCACGTGCTCACCTACAGCTACGCCACCCACCACCGGCACAGCTGCATCGGCGCACGCGCCGGCTTCGGCGACCTGCTCATCGGCGCCGGCGCGCTGATGTGCGAGGCCAACGGGCTCGACCCCGGCGCGAAGAGTTCGCTGCGCGAGCCGATGGTCGAGCTGATCAAGATCACCGAAGGCTTCTACGCCTGCGGCGTGGCCGCCAGCGTCTACGGTACGCCCGATCCGCTGGCCGGCAATTTCATGCCCGAACCGGTCTTCGCCAATATCGGCAAGCTGCTGCTGGCGACGCAGATCTACGACATGCACCGGCTGGCGCACGAAGTATCGGGCGGCCTCGTCGTCGCCCTGCCCGGCCCCGACGAGGACCACAACCCGGCCACCGCCGCCACCCTGGCCGAGGTGCTGCGCGCCAACCCGGCCGTGCCCTACGACAAGCGCATCGAGGTGGCGCGCTTCATCGAGGACCTCACGGCTTCGTACCAGGGCGGCTGGTATTCGGTGATCAGCCTGCACGGCGGCGGCTCGCCGGCGGCCATGAAGCAGGAGATCTGGCGCCAGTACCCCGTGGGCGACAAGGTGGCACTGGTGGAGCGGCTGCTCGACCGCGGCGTGCTGACGCCGAACGGCGGCGACGCCACGCGGGCCATCATGCGCAACCGCCAGCCTGGCCGCTGCTGCGACCAGGGTTGCAGCGCCCCCGGGCAGGCCATGATGGTGCCGTTGCCCGACCCGGGGCGGCCTGGCTGACCGACGTTGACCCTGCTTGACCCCCAGGGCCTGCGCGCCCGGGCCTTCAGCGCATCGCCTTGCCGGCCATGCGCAGGATGTCGTCCAGCGGATTGCCGTTGCCGTCCAGGTCCAGCATCGACGCCAGGCCGCCGGCGCCGCCGACCTGAGCCCGGCCCGGGGCGCCCTGACCGCCTAGCAGGCCGCCGAGCAGTCCGCCCAGACCGCCTCCGCCAGCGCCACCGCCACCCAGCGCGCCGGCGAGCGCATCGCCGAGACCGCCGCCCATGCCGCCACGCACGCCCCCCATGCCAGCCATGCCACCCGGCGCGTCCGCGGCGGGAGCGGCGCCGCCCTGCCGCGCCATCAGCCCGGTGACCAGCATCGCCAGCAGCGGCAGCATCTGCTTCAGCAACGAAGGGTCCAGCCCCGACTGTGCGGCGGCGTTGTTCGCCACCGTGCGGCTGACGTCCTTGGAGCCGAAGATCTGGCCCAGAACTTCGTTGCCGTGCGACGCGTCCGTGGGCTGCGGCGCCAGCACCTCGTCGAGCAGGCTGCCGCCGCCGAGCTGGCCGAGCAGCCCGCCGAGCCCCTCGAGTCCCGCCGGCTGCGCCTGAGCCTGCTTCTTGAAGCCGCCCAGGATGGCGGGCAGCAGCGCGTCGGCCCCGCTGGCCACCTGCTGCTCGTCGACGCCGAGTTCGCGCGCCATCGATTGCAGGCCGCCCATCTGGGCGAGGAGTTCGGTGATCTGCATGGTGTAGCTCTCCGGTAGGGGCCCCAGCGGCGCCGTCGGCGCACGAACGGTGCACCTGCCCATGGTACGGCCTGGCGGCGGATGCGTCGACACTCGGGTGGTGCGCACGCCCCCGTGCCGCGCAACTGCGTTGTATGGTCGTCGCGCCGCAGGCGGCGAGCCAGGCGCTGCGCCTACCTTGCCTTCTCGAACGGCAGCAGGGAGCTGGGCAGCACGCGCACGCGCGCCAGGCACTGGCCGTTGGCTTCCGAAAACTTGTTCAGGTCGCCCATCTCGCAGCGATCGCCGCCGCCCACCTGCAACCTGGCAATCTCGGCGCAGGCGATGCCGCCGAAGCGCAGCGCACGCCGGCTCTGGTCGCCGGGCCGGATACGGCCGAAGCTGGCGGTCTGCGCGTTGTAGGCCACGTCGTTGGCGCGGTAGACGGTGAACTGCGGCACCAGGCTGCCGATCTCGTAGGGCAAGGTGTTGGTCAGGACGAACTCGAAGCGGCAGCCCCCGGGCACGTCCTGGCGCTGCTCGAGCATCAACTCGGCCTGGGGCTGGTCCTTGGCCGGCGCCGAGGCGGCGTCGCCGGCAGCGGCTGAATCCAGGTAGCGCCAGGTGCGGTCGTCCTTGAGCAGGATGCTGCGGCCCTGGGCGTCCTTGAGCTCGAAGTCGGCCCGCGCCGCCGGCAAGCAAGAGGCCACCAAGGCCAGCGCCCAGCACTGTTCTCGGCCACGTCGTCTTCTTCGTCATGTCTTCGTCCTTGGTACACGCCCGTGCCGGCCCGGGCGGGGCCGGCGCCGCGAGTATCGCCGCCCGACCCTGGGGTGACCGCGGTCGAAACTCACGGCTCGTGCGCTGGCGTCAAGCGATGCGCACCACGCAGCGCCCGCGCATCTGACCCGAAATCAGCCGCTCGGCCACCGCGGGCGCCTCGGCCAGCGGCACCTCGCTCGTCATGCGCTCCAGCAAGGCCGGGTCGAGGTCGCGCGCCAGGCGGTCCCAGGCCGCCTGGCGGCGGTCGCGGGGTGCCATCACGCTGTCCACGCCGGCCAGTGTGACGCCGCGCAGGATGAACGGCGCCACGCTCGCCGGCAGGTCCAGGCCCTGCGCCAGGCCGCAGGCGGCGACCACGCCGCCGTACCGTGTCTGCGCCAGTGCATTGGCCAGCGTGTGGCTGCCCAGGGCGTCCACCACGCCGGCCCAGCGTTCCTTCTGCAGCGGCTTGCCCGGGGCGGCCAGTTCGGCACGGTCGATCACCGCCGCGGCCCCCAGCGCCTTCAGGTAGTCGGCTTCCTGCGGCTTGCCGCTGGCCGCGGTGACGCGGTGGCCCAGCCGCGACAGCAGCGCGATGGCCACGCTGCCGACGCCACCGGTGGCCCCGGTGACGAGAACGTCGCCGTCGCCGGGCCGCAGGCCGTGTCCTTCCAGCGCCAGCACGCACAGCATGGCGGTGTAGCCCGCCGTGCCGATGGCCATGGCCTGGCGCGGCGTGAACGCCGCGGGCAGCTTCACCAGCCAGTCGCCCTTGAGTCGGGCGCGTTCGGCCAGGCAGCCCCAGTGCGTCTCGCCCACGCCCCAGCCGTTGTGCACGAAGCGGTCGCCGGGCTGCCAGCCGGGGTGACGGCTTTCGAGCACGGTGCCGGCGCCGTCGATGCCGGGCACCATGGGCCAGGCCCGCACCACCGGGCCCTTGTTCGTGAGCGCCAGCGCGTCCTTGTAGTTGACGGTGGAATATTCGGGCTGCACCAGCACGTCGGCGTGTTCCCAGCCGGGCAGGCGCGATTCGTCGAGCGAGATCAGGCCGGCGCGGAAGCCGGCATCGTCCTTTTCCAGTAGCAAGGCTTTGAACATGGTATCTCTTCGGTTGGGGTCGGAATCCGTGATGCTGCCGCGTCCCGGCGTCGACGGCAAGGACCGCGGCAGCGGCAGACGCGCCGGGATAGTCGCCGATTCGCCGCGGCCTGTTATCCTGCGCCGCGCCGCCATGTTCCACGCTGCCCTCCGTCCCCTCGCCCTGACGCTGATCCTGACGCTGAGCCTGACCTGGCTCGAGCCGGCTTTGGCCGGGCCCGACTCGCCCGAGGCGGCGATCGCGGCCCCGGCTCCCGCCGAGGCTGCCGTCCAGATCCTGCACGACTGGGGTCAGACGGCGGTCAGCGTCGGCGCCGAGCCCCTGGCCTTCGTGCGCCAGGTCGGCGGCGCGGCCTCCGGGCTGGTGTTGTCGGCCATGCATTACATCGGCGTGCCCTACCGTCGTGGTGGCATGTCGGCCGACCACGGCTTCGACTGCAGCGGCTTCACACGCTACGTCTTCGAAAACAGCCTGGGCCTGGTGTTGCCGCGGCGCGCCGACGCGCAGGCGCGCGACGCGGGCCTGCAGAAGGTGCCGCGCGACGACCTGCAGCCCGGCGACCTGGTGTTCTTCAACACCATGCGGCGCGCCTTCTCGCACGTGGGCATCTATGCCGGCGAAGGCCGCTTCATCCACGCGCCGCGCAGCGGCGGCCAGGTACGTGTGGAGGACATGCGCCAGGCCTACTGGTCCAAGCGCTTCAACGGCGCCCGCCGCGCCGCACTGGCCGAAACCGCGTCTCCAGCGCGGCCTTGAGCGGCCGCGGCGCAGCCGCGGCGGCACAATCGGCACCATGGGTGAGACCTTCATTCCGCTGGCCGACCTGCGCTACGCTGCCGAGCGGCCGCGCATTCCGGAGCATGCTGCACCGCCGAGCGGCCTGCTCGCCGACCGGCTGGGCCGGCCGCTGCGCGACCTGCGCATCTCGGTCACCGACCGCTTCAATTTCCGCTGCAGCTACTGCATGCCCAAGGAGGTGTTCGACAAGGCTTACAAGTTCCTGCCGCACGACTCGCTGCTGAGCTTCGAGGAGATCACGCGCACGGCGCGGCTGTTCGTGGCCCACGGCGTGGGCAAGCTGCGGCTGACCGGCGGCGAGCCGCTACTGCGCAAGAACCTGGAAGTGCTGGTGGACCAGTTGGCCGCGCTGCGCACGCCCGCGGGTGAGGCGCTGGACATCACGCTCACCACCAACGGCTCGGTGCTCGAACGCAAGGCGCAGGCGCTGCGCGCAGCCGGACTGAAGCGCGTGACGGTGAGCCTGGACGCGCTGGACGACGCCGTCTTCCGGCGCATGAACGACGTCGATTTTCCGGTCGCCGACGTGCTGCGCGGCATCGACGCCGCGCTGCGCACCGGCATGGCGCCGGTGAAGGTCAACATGGTCGTCAAGCGCGGCACCAACGACCACGAGATCGTGCCGCTGGCGCGCCACGTGCGCGACGCCTACGGCCCCGGCGTGATCCTGCGCTTCATCGAATACATGGACGTCGGCGCCACCAACGGCTGGTGCATGGACGAGGTACTGCCCTCGGCCGAGGTGGTGCAGCGGCTGTCGCAGGTGTTTCCGCTGGAGCCGCTGCAGCCCAATGCCACGGGCGAGACCGCCGAGCGCTGGCGCTATCTGGACGGCGGCGGCGAGATCGGCGTCATCAGCAGCGTCACGCAAGCCTTCTGCCGCGACTGCAACCGGGCACGCCTGTCCACCGAAGGCAAGCTCTTCCTGTGCCTGTTCGCCAGCCGCGGCCACGACCTGCGCGCCTTGCTGCGCGGCGGCTGCAGCGACGAGCAGATCGCCGCGGCCATCGGCCTCATCTGGAGCGAGCGCGAGGACCGCTACTCAGAACTGCGCGGTGCCGGCACCGCGGCGGCCGGGAGCGGCGAGCGCCGCGTCGAGATGCACTACATAGGCGGTTGAAGCTCGTCTTGCTCCCTCTCCCGCCTGCGGCAGAGGGCTGGGGTGACAGGGCCCGTACTCAATCGGCCGACGCCTGCGCCAGTTCCGGCGTCACGATCTCGCCCGGCACCTTGCGCCGCGCCAGCAGCGTGTACACCGTGGGCACGACGAAGATCGTGAGCAGCGTGCCGATGCTCATGCCGCCGACGATGACCCAGCCGATCTGCTGCCGGCTCTCGGCGCCGGCACCGCTGGCCAGCGCCAGCGGCAGCGCACCCAGCACCATGGCGCCGGTAGTCATGAGGATGGGCCGCAGGCGCAGGCTTGCAGCCTCAATCACGGCGTCCAGCGTCTCCTTCCCTTGCTTGCGCAACTGGTTGGAGAACTCCACGATCAGGATGCCGTGCTTGGTGATCAGCCCCACCAGCGTGATGAGGCCGATCTGCGAGAAGACGTTGATCGTCCCGCCCGCCCATTTCAGCGCCAGCAGCGCGCCCACCATCGACAGCGGCACCGCGAGCAGGATCACGAAGGGGTCGATGAAGCTTTCGAACTGCGCCGCCAGCACGAGGAAGATGAACAGCAGCGCCAGCACGAAGACCAGGCCGAGCGCCCCCGAAGAAGCGCGGAATTCGCGGCTCACGCCGTTCAATTCGGTGGCATAACCCGCTGGCAGCACACGCGCCGCCGTCTCGTCCATGAAGTCCAGCGCCTCCCCCAGCGAATAGTCCGGCGCCAGGCTGGCGGTGATGGTGACGCTGCGCCGCTGATTGAAGTGGTTCAGTTCGCGCGGGCTCACCGCCTCGCGCACCTTGACCAGCGAAGACAGCGGCACCATGGTGTCGCCGCGACCGCGCACGAAGAGCTTCTCGATGTCTTCCGGCGTGGCGCGGCCGCGGCCCTCGGTCTGCACCATCACGTCGTACTGCTCGGCGTCGCGCTTGTAGCGCGTGACGACGCGGCCGCCGAGCATGGTCTCCACCGTGCGCGCCACCGCTTCGACCGACACGCCCATGTCGGCGGCGCGGGCGCGGTCGACCTCCATGAAGATCTCGGGCTTGTTCAGCTGCAGGTCGCTGTCGGGCTGCAGGATGCCGGGGTTCTTCTGCATCTCGGCGATCATGGCCTGCGTCGCCCGCGCCATGTTCTCGTAGCTGTCGCCGCTGACGATGACGTAGTTCAGCGGCTGCGAACGGAAGCCCTGGCCCAGGCTGGGCGGCGTCACCGGGAAGGCGGTGATGCCGGGCAGCGCCTGGAACTGCGGGATCAGCTTGCGCGCCAGTTCCTGCGTCGTGATGTCGCGTTCGGTCCAGTCCACCGTGCGCAGCACGCCAAAGGCGCTGGACACCTGGCCGCCGCCGACGAACATGAAGCGGCGGTCGAATTCAGGGTACTGCGCCGCGATGGCGTCCAGCGCGTCCAGGTAGCGCGCCGTGTACTCGAGCGTGGCGCCGTCGGGGGCGCGGATCGGCATCGCGATGACGCCGCGGTCTTCCATCGGCGAAAGCTCGCTCTTGGCCTGGCTGAACAGCCACCAGCTGCCGCCGGCCGACGCCAGCATGACGGCGATCATCAGCCAGCGGTTGGCCAGCGTCCAGCGCAGCACGCGGGTATAGCCGCGGGTCAGGCCGATGAGCAGGTTCTCCATGCCGCGGTCGAAGCGCGTCGGCGTGGGGTTGTGGCGCAGCAGCTTGCTGCACATCATGGGCGTGAGCGTCAACGCCACGAATCCCGAGACCAGCACGGCGCCGGCCAGCGTGAGCGCAAATTCGCTGAACAAGCGCCCTGTGCGGCCGGGCGTGAAGGCCAGCGGCGCGAACACCGCCGCCAGCGTGAGCGTCATCGCCACCACCGCGAAGCTGATCTCGCGCACGCCCTTGAGCGCGGCCTGGAACGGCGTCAGGCCTTCCTCGATGTGGCGGAAGATGTTTTCCAGCACCACGATGGCATCGTCGACGACCAGGCCGATGGCCAGCACCAGCGCCAGCAGCGTGAGCGTATTGACGGTAAAGCCGGCCAGCGCGATGAGCGCGAAGGCACCGATCAGGCTGACCGGAATCGTCACCAGCGGGATGATCGACGCGCGCAGCGTGCGCAGGAAGACGAACACCACCAGCGCCACCAGCACCACGGCTTCGGCCACCGTGGTGTACACGGCCTTGATCGAGCGGTCGATGAAGACCGAGTTGTCGTTGGCTTGCACCACCGTCACCGAAGGCGGCAGGTCGCGCTGGATCTGCGGCATCAGCGCGCGCACGCCATCGGCCACCTCCAGCGGGTTGGCGGTGGCGTTGCGGATGACGCCGGTGCTGATGGAAGGCACGCCGTTCAGGCGCACCCGGCTGCGCTCGTTGGCCGCCGCCTCCTCCACCCGCGCCACGTCGCGCAGCCGCACCGTGTAGCCGCCCACCGTCTTGAGAGCGATCTCGTAGAACTGCGCCACCGTGTTGAGGTCGGTGCGCGCGGTGACGCTGAATTCACGCTGCTGGCTTTCGATGCGGCCGGCCGGCACTTCCAGGTTCTGCCGCCGCAGCGCGTCTTCCACGTCCTGCACCGTGAGCTTGTAGGCGGCCAGGCGGTCGGGGTCGACCCAGATGCGCATGGCGTACTTGCGGTCGCCACCGATCTGCACGTCGGCGACGCCGGGGATGGTCTGCAGCCGCGGCTTGACGACGCGGTTGATGAGGTCGGTGAGCTCCAGCGGCCCCATCGTCTCGCTGGTGTAGGCCAGCCAGATGGTGGGTGTGGCGTCGGCCTCGACCTTGGAGATCACGGGTTCGTCGGCGGCTTCGGGCAGGCGGCCGCGCACGCGAGCCACGCGGTCGCGCACCTCGGCCGCGGCGGTGTCGGGGTCCTTGCTGAGCTTGAAGCGCACCGTGATCTGGCTGCTCTCGGTGCGCGAGACCGAGGTGATGATGTCCACGCCGTCGATGCCGGCGATGGAGTCCTCCAGCGGCTTGGTGACCTGCGACTCGATGACTTCCGACGAGGCCCCGATGAGCCGCGTGCTCACGTTCACCAGCGGCTCGTCGATCCGGGGGTATTCGCGCAGGCTGAGCTGGTTGAAGGAGACGAGGCCGATCAGGATCAGCAGCAGCGACATCACGCTGGCCAGCACCGGGCGGCGGATCGAGGTCTCGGAGAGCTTCATGGTCGTCCCTTCGCTGGCGCGTGGCCGTGCGGGCTCAAGGCTGCGCCTGCCGCGCGGCCGACGCCGCACCACCGGGCTTGGCCACTGCGGCCGGGCTGCCGGGCCCGCCCGGCTTGCCGCCGGCTGCGGGCTTGGAGATGTCGATCACGCGCACCGGCAGGCGGTCGCCGCGCAGCAGCCGCGTCTGGCCGGCGGTGGCCACCACGTCGCCGGCCTGCAGGCCTTCGACGATCTCGACCTTGCCCGGCAGGCGCAGCCCGATCTTCGCTTCCAGCCGCTGCGACAGCTTCTGCCCGTCGGGACCGTCGACGATCTTGAAGACGAACTGCTGGGCGCCCAGCGGAACCAGGGCTTCCTCGGGCACCAGCACGGCGCCTTCGCGCACGGAGAAGATCACGCGCGGCCGCGCGAACATGCCCGGCTTGAGCAGGGCGCCGGGGTTGTTCACCTGGGCCAGCACCTGCAAGGCGCGGCCGTTGGCGTCGACCTGCGAGTCCACCGCCTGCACGCGGCCCTTGAAGCTGCGGCCCGGCAGCGCGTCCACCGCCACGTCCACCGGCTGGCCGACGCGAAGGCGATCGATATACCGCTCGGGCACCGCGAACTGCACCGTCAGCGCCGTCAGATCCTCGATATTGACGACGTCGGCGCCGTCCTTGACATAGTCGCCGATGTCCACCAGCTTGAGTCCCGCGGTGCCGTCGAACGGCGCCAGCACGCGCATGCGCGCCAGTTGCGCCTGCGCCAGCGCCACCTGGGCCTCGGCCACCTGCAGACTGGCGGCGTTCTGGTCGACGGCGCTCTGGCTGACGAAATTCTGCGCCAGCAGCTCGCGGCTGCGCTGCAGGTTCGTGCGCGCGATGCTGGCCTGCGCCTCGGCCTGCTTGAGCTGGGCCTGCTGCAAGGTGTCGTCCAGCTGCACCAGCAGCTGGCCGCGCTGCACGCGCTGGCCTTCGACGAAGCCCAGCCGCGCGATGCGACCGCTGACCTCGGGCCGCAGCATCACGCCCTGGCTCGACTTCAGCGAGCCCACGGCCTGCACGTCGTCGGTCAGCGTCATGGCTTCGACCCGAGCCACTTCCACGCCGACGGGCCCGCCGGGGCCGCCCGGGCGCCCGCCCGCGCCGCCAGCACCCGGCGCACCACCGCCCGGCTTCGCCCCCGGCGCAGCGGCGACCGGCACCGCACCGGTGGGCTGGTTCTGCCACCACCACGCCGCGGCACCGGCCAGCCCGATGCCGACGACGGCCACTGCCGTATAGATCTTTTTCAAGGGCAAGCCTCGCGGCAACGGAAAACCTCGGACTTTAGCGATCCCGGCCGAAGGCTGCTGCACTGGGGTTGAAGCCGCCGCCGCCGCGAGCTTCAGCCCAGCACCGAGTCGACGCCGCGGTTGGCCAGCTGGTCGGCGCGCTCGTTGCCCGGGTCGCCGGAGTGGCCCTTGACCCAGCGCCAGTGCACTTCGTGTGCGGCATTCAGCGAGTCCAGCCGCTGCCACAGCTCCACGTTCTTCACCGGCTGCCTGCTCGCGGTCTTCCAGCCGCGCGCCTTCCAGTTGTGGATCCAGCTCGTGATGCCGTCCTTCACATAGGCGCTGTCGGTGTAGATCGTGACCTTGCAGTGCCGCTTCAGCGAGGCCAGCGCCTCGATCACCGCGGTGAGCTCCATGCGATTGTTGGTGGTGAGCGGCTCGCCGCCGAAGAGTTCCTTCTCGCGTTCGCCGCTCTTCAGCCAGGCGCCCCAGCCGCCCGGGCCGGGGTTGCCACGGCAGGCACCGTCGGCGTAGATCACGACGTGCGTCGCTTCGACCATCAATGCTCCAGTTCGACCTCGGCCCGCGCCGGCTCGCGCCGGCGGCTGGCCACCACGGCCGACGCCGCCTTGGCCCGCCGCTTCTCGTCACGCAGCAGGCCGACCAGGCGCATGCCGCGCACGCGCTTCACCGCCACCAGGAAGTACACCGCGCCCAGCACCGGCCACCAGCGGTCGCCCACGCGGTCCATCCAGGCGAAGCGCTGCAGCCACTGTTCGCTGCGCACCGGCGGCCGCCAGCAGCCGAAGCGCCCGGCCTCGACCTCGAAGCTCAGCAGCCGCAGCCAGTCGCGCAGCCGCCAGTAGCCGATGAATTCGCCGGAGCGCGGCAGGTACAGGCTCTGATCGCGGCCAAAACCCAGGCCGCGCTGCAAATGGCCGGCGCGCTGGCGCAGTCCCCACAGGCTGGCCGGGTTGAAGCCGGCGATGACGACGCGGCCCTCGGGCACCAGCACACGCTCCACCTCGCGCAGCGTCTGGTGCGGGTCGCGCGCCAGCTCCAGCGCATGCGGCAGCACCACGAGGTCGATGCTGGCATCGGGAAAGGGCAGCGCCTCGAAGTCGCAGTGCAGGCTGACCGGCTCGTGCGCCGGCATCGTTGTGATCATCGAATCCAGCGGTGGCGGCATCGGCAGCGCCTCGGGCACCACGAGAGAATCGCTCGCCACCCAGCGGTGCGGCATGCGGTTGGCGCGCAGGCCGTCGAGTTCGGGCAGCCCCAGCTGCAGGGCATGAAAGCCGAAGGCGTCGGTCACCGCATGATCGAGCCGGTCCTGTTCCCAGGCCAGAACATGGCGGCCCGGCGCGGTTCGCAGCCAGACCCCCATCTCTATAATCGATTCGTCTCTCGTCATGATGAACCTGGTCGCCCTGCCCGCCTTCGCCGACAACTACATCTGGATGCTTCACGACGGCGCAAAAGCCGTGGTGGTGGATCCGGGCGATGCGGCACCCGTGCGTGCCGCGCTCGAAGCCCATGGTCTCGTGCTGGCGGCGATTCTAGTGACGCACCACCACCCGGACCATGTCGGCGGCATCGCCGATCTGCGGCCGCATCTGCAGGGTCCCGTCTTCGGTCCGGCGCGCGAGAAGATCCCGGGCCCGTTCACGCCGCTGCACGACTGCGACACCATCCAGGTGATCGGCCTGCATTTCACGGTGCTCGACGTGCCCGGCCACACCGCCGGGCATATCGCCTACCTGCAGCAGGGCGATGCCGTGCCGGGCCTCTTGGCGCCGATCCTGTTCTGCGGCGATACGCTCTTTTCCGCCGGCTGCGGCCGCCTGTTCGAAGGCACGCCCGGCCAGATGTTCGATTCGCTGGCCAGGCTGTCCGCGCTGCCGGCCGGGACCCAGGTCTGCTGCACGCACGAATACACGCTGTCCAACCTGCGTTTCGCAGCGGCCGTGGAGCCCGGCAATGCCGAGCGCGCGGCGTACGAAGTGCGCTGCCGCGAGTTGCGTGCGGCCGAGTTGCCCACGCTGCCGTCTGCCATCGGCCGCGAACGGCAGATCAATCCTTTTCTGCGCTGCGACGCGCCCGAGGTCGTGGCCGCGGCGCGGGCGCAGGGCGCAACGAGCAGCGATCCGCTGGCCGTCTTCACGGCGCTGCGCGAATGGAAGAACCGGTTCTCATGATCCCTGTCCCCATGCTGGCACGCGCGTTGCCGTTCTTGCGACATCTGGCCACGTCGGCCAGCATGGTCGCGGCCGGGCTGATGGCCGGCTGCGCCGGCCTGCCGGCGACCGAATCGACCGCGACCGGCAATCCCGTCGCGACGGCGGCACCCTCCGAACAGGAATTCGGTGCCCTGGAGGTCAGCGCCGCGCCGCAGGTGCGCGCTTTCGACATCGTGCTGGCCCCGCTGCAGCCGCGCGGCCGCCTCGACCCCGAACAGGACGCCGAGCGCACCAACCTCTGGCAGCGCGTGCGCGACGGTTATGCCATGCCGCCGCTCGAAGGCGAACTGGTGCAGAAGTGGGAGCAGTGGTACTCCAGCCGTCCCGACTACGTGCAGCGCATGACCGAGCGCGGTGGCCGCTACCTGTTCCACATCGTCGAGGAAGTCGAATTGCGCGGCCTGCCCAGCGAACTGGCCTTGCTGCCCTTCATCGAGAGCGCCTTCAATCCCCAGGCCGTGTCCAGCGCGCGGGCCTCGGGCATGTGGCAGTTCATGCCCGCCACCGGCAAGGACTTCGAACTGCAACAGAACCTGTTTCGCGACGATCGCCGCGACGTGCTGGCCTCCACCCGCGCCGCGCTGGACTACCTGCAGCAGCTGCACGCGCAGTTCGGCGACTGGCATCTGGCGCTGGCGGCCTACAACTGGGGCCAGGGCAACGTGCAACGCGCGGTCGACCGCAACCGCAAGGCCGGCCTGCCCACCGACTACAGCAGCTTGAAGATGCCGGAGGAGACGCGCAACTACGTGCCCAAGCTGCAGGCGGTGATGAATCTCGTGGCCAGCCCCGAGGCCTACGGTCTGGCCTTGCCGCGGCTGGAGAACCACCCTTATTTCCTGACGGTACAGATCGAGCGCGACATCGACGTCGCGCTGGCCGCGGCGCTGGCGGGCCTGCCGCTGGAGGAGTTCCAACACCTGAACCCGCAGCACAACAAGCCGGTGATCCTGGCCGCCGGCACACCGCAGCTGCTGCTGCCCTACGACAACGCCAACCGCTTCCTGCGCCGACTGGCCCTGCATGCCGGCCCCACCGCCACCTGGACGGCCTGGGTGGCGCCGACCACCTTGAAACCGGCCGAGGCCGCGAAGCAGGTGGGCATGACCGAAGCCCGCCTGCGTGAAGTCAACCGCATTCCCCCGCGCATGCTGGTGCGCGCGGGCTCGACGCTGCTGGTCCCGCGCGCCGACCACCGCGACGCCGACGTGGCCGAGCATATCGCCCACACCGCATCGCTCACGCTGGCGCCGGAAGCCCGACCGCAGCGCCGCGTGGTGATCAAGGCACGCAAGGGCGACAGCGTGGTCACGGTGGCACGCCGAATGGGTGTCAGCGTGTCGCAGGTGGCGCAATGGAACAAGGTCGGCGTGCGCGCCGGCTTCAAGCCGGGACAGCAAGTCGTGGTCATGCTGCCGGCCACGACGAACAAGACGGTGTCGCGCAAGGCGGTGCCCACGCGCAACGCCAAGCCGGCGCCAGGCAGCCGCGCCAAGCCGGCCCGGGTGAAGTAAGCGCGGCGGCGCCGCGTCAAGGCGCGGCCGCCGCCGCGGCCCGCGGCACGCTGCAGACTCCGGCCGCGCCTCGGGACTGGCGGCCCCGCCCCACCCCCGGCCGCCGGCGCGATACCCGCGCCCAAGCACACCGCAGAATGCACCTCGAGACGCCATGAACATCATCATCCTCGACGACTACCAGGATGCCGTGCGCAAGCTGAAATGCGCTGCGCGGCTGGAGCCCTACAACGCCAAGGTCTTCACCAACACGGTCAAGGGCACGGGTCAGCTCTCGGTGCGCCTGCGCGACGCCGAGGTGCTGGTACTGATCCGCGAACGCACGCACTTCCCGCGCGCGCTGCTGGAGAAGCTGCCCAAACTCAAGCTCATCTCGCAGACCGGGCGCGTAGGCCCGCACATCGACATCGAGGCCTGCACGAAGCTGGGCATCGCGGTGGCCGAAGGCGTGAGTTCGCCAGTGGCGCCGGCCGAGCTGACCTGGGCGCTGGTGATGGCCGCGATGCGGCGGCTGCCGCAGTACATCGGCAACCTCAAGCACGGCGCCTGGCAGCAGAGCGGGCTGAAGACGGCGTCGATGCCGCCGAATTTCGCCATCGGCATGCTGCTGTCCGGCAAGACGCTGGGCATCTGGGGCTACGGCAAGATCGGCCGCCTGGTGGCCGGTTACGGCGTGGCCTTCGGCATGAAGGTGCAGGTGTGGGGCAGCGAAGAGGCCCGCGAGCGCGCGGTGGCCGACGGGCACGTGGCGGCCGAGAGTGGCGAGTCCTTCTTCGAGACCTGCGACGTGCTGTCGCTGCATTTGCGCTTGAGCGAACGTACGCGCGGCATCGTGCGGCTGGACGCGCTTTCGCGCATGAAGCCCACGGCGCTGCTGGTCAACACCTCGCGTGCCGAACTGCTGGAGGAAAACGCGCTCGTCGCCGCGCTCAACCGTGGCCGCCCCGGCATGGCGGCGGTCGATGTGTTCGAGAGCGAACCCATCCTGCAAGGCCACCCACTGCTGCGGCTGGAAAATGCCGTCTGCACGCCTCACATCGGCTTCGTGGAACAGGACAGCTACGAGCTGTTCTTCGGCGTCGCCTTCGACAACGTCATCAATTTCATTCGCAACGAACCCAGCCACCTGGTCAACCCCGAAGCGCTGAAGGTGCTTCGGTGAAGTGCCACGCTGAAGGTAAGCGGTGAAGGTCCCGTCTTGACCGCCGCGGCTGTCGACGTCGACCGTGCCAGCCGCGCGCTGCTGGCAGGCAATTTCGCCATCGGCTGCGGCGTCATGGTCACCGCCGGCGCGCTGAACGACTTGTCGCAATCGCTGCAGGTCTCGGCGGCCGTGGGCGGCCAGTTGATCACCGCCGCGGCGGTGGCGATGGGCGTGGGCGCGCCGCTGCTGGCCGCGGCCATGGGCCGGTGGGACCGGCGCCGGCTGCTGACGCTGGCGCTGCTGTGGTTCGCCGTTGGGCACGCCCTGTCGGCGCTGATGCCGAGCTTCGGCACGCTGCTGCCGGTGCGCGTGATCACCATGCTGGCCGCCGCGGTTTTCACGCCGCAGGCCGCGGCGGCGATCAGCGTGCTGGCGCCGCCGCAGCGGCGCGGCCGCGCCATCACCTTCATCTTCCTGGGCTGGTCGCTGGCCTCGGTGCTGGGCATGCCGGCGCACAGCTATGTGGCCGAGACGCTCGGCTGGCGCTGGGCCTTCGCGCTGGTCGCCGTGCTCAGCATCGCCGCGGCGTGGGGCGTGTGGCGCGCGCTGCCCGGCGGCGTGCGACCGGCGCCGATGTCGCTGCGCCACTGGGGTGCGGCCTTGTCCAACCCGCTGTTCATGGCCATGGTGGCGGTGACGGCGCTCAGCGGAGCCGGGCAGTTCACGCTGTTCAGCTATTTCGCGCCCTACTACCGGCAGGAACTGGGGGCCAGCGCCGGCAGCGTGAGCTTCCTTTTCCTGTGGTTCGGTGCCTTCGGGCTGCTGGGCAACCTGCTGCTGTCGCGCAGCATCGACCGCTGGGGTGCGGCGCGCTGTGTCAATTTCACGCTGGCGCTGATGGCGCTGAGCCTGGCGGCCTGGCCGCTGGCCTCCAGCGTGACGGTCATGACGCTCGTGCTGGTGCCGTGGGCGCTGGGCTGCTTCGCGTCGAACTCGGCGCAGCAGGCGCGGCTGTCCGGCAGCACCGGCGCCTTTGCGCCGGCGCTGCTGGCACTCAATACCTCGGCCATCTATCTGGGCCAGGCCGTGGGCGCCGGCAGCGGCGGCGTGCTGCTCACCGCCGGCGGGTACCCCGCCTTGTCGTGGGCGGCGCTGGCCTGGATGGCGCTGGCCATCGCGGTCAGCGTCTGGGTCGGACGGCGCATGCGGGCTGCGCCCTCGGGGCACGGCTGAGGCCGGTCGCCGGGCCGGAGGCCGCAAGCGCGCGCCGCAGCGGCCTACTTGGTGCCGAAGATCTTGTCGCCGGCGTCGCCCAGGCCGGGAATGATGTAACCCATCTCGTCGAGGTGGCTGTCCACCGCCGCCGTCCAGCAGCGCACGTCGGGGTGGGCCGCATCCAGCGCCCGGATGCCCTCGGGGGCAGCCACCAGCACCAGCGCGCGGATGTCCTTGCAGCCGCGCTGCTTGAGCAGATCCACGGTGGCGATCATCGATCCCGCGGTGGCCAGCATGGGGTCGACGATGAGCGCCGTGCGCTCGCTCAGGTGGCCGACGAAGCGTTCGAAATAGTGCTCGGGCTGCAGCGTCTCGTGGTTGCGGCTCAGGCCCACCACGCTGACGCGCGCGTTGGGAATCATGTCCAGCACGCCGTCGAGCATGCCCAGGCCGGCGCGCAGGATGGGCACCACGGTGACTTTCTTGCCGGCGATTTGCTCGATGGCGGTCGGCCCGCTCCAGCAGGCGATGGTGGTCGTTTCCAGCGGAAAGTCGGCGGTGGCCTCGTAGGCCAGCAGGCGCCCCAGTTCACCCGTGAGTTCGCGGAATTTCTTGGTCGAGATGTCCTTGTCGCGCAGCAGGCCGACCTTGTGGCGCACGAGGGGGTGGCGGACGTGGAAGACGGGCATGGTGGGGACTGGATCGGGTCCGAGGGCGATGCGCCCCAGTGTAGCGAGGGCACGTGACGCGAGTCCCATGACGCGGGTCTCGGTCCGCGAACCTCGGTGCGAGCCCCAGGGCCAGCCTCAGCCCCGTCGCTGCCGCAGTGCCTCGTACAGGCACACCCCGGCCGCGACCGAGACGTTCAGGCTCTCCACCGCGCCGGCCATGGGAATGCGCACCAGCTCGTCGCAGGTCCTGCGCGTGAGCTGGCGCAGGCCAGCGCCCTCGGCGCCCAGCACCAGCGCCACGGGGCCGCGCAGGTCGGCCTCGAAGACCGTCGCGGCAGCGTCGTCGCTGGTGCCGATGACGCGCAGGTCGCGCTCCTTGAGTTCGTTCAGCGTGCGCGCCAGGTTGGTCACCATCAGGTAGGGCACCGTCTCGGCGGCGCCGCTGGCCACCTTGGCCACGGTGGCATTCAGCCCCACGGCGTGGTCCTTGGGGGCGACGACTGCGTGCGCGCCGGCACCGTCGGCCACGCGCAGGCAGGCGCCCAGGTTGTGCGGATCGGTCACGCCGTCGAGCACCAGCACCAGCGGTGCGCCACTCACGCCGTCGAGCACCTCGTCCAGCGAATGCTGCGCCTTCAGCGCCGAGACGCGCGCCACCACGCCCTGGTGGCGCGTGGTGCCGGCCAGCTGCGTCAGCCGCGCGTCGTCGCTGTCGATCAGTCGCGCGCCGGCTTCGCGGGCGCGTTCGACGAACTGGCGCATGCGGGCGTCGCGCCGCGTGGCGTCGACATGGATCTCGGCGATGGAGGCGGGCGCGGTCTTCAGCCGCACGGTGACGGCATGGAAGCCGAACAGGACCTTGGTGCTCATTGGCCGATGCTAGCCGCCCGCCGCGGCGGGGCCGTGACGCCGATGTTGCGGCGCACAATAGCGTCATTTACAGCACAGGAAAGTTCGGCATGCGACGGGTCGTTTTTAATCAGAAGGGCGGCGTGGGCAAGTCCACCATCACCTGCAACCTGGCCGCCATCGCGGCCCACGAGGGCTGGCGCACGCTGGTCGTGGACCTGGACCCGCAGGCCAATTCCACGCGCTACCTGCTGGGTGAGGCGGCCAGCGACGAAACGCCGGGCGCGGCCGAATTCTTCGAGACCACGCTCAAGTTCAGCCTGCGCCCGCAGGCGACAAGCGACTTCATCGTCGAGACACCGTGGGACAAGTTGCATCTCATGCCGGCCAGCCCGCTGCTCGACGAACTGCACGGCAAGCTGGAAAGCCGCTACAAGATCTACAAGCTGCGCGAGGCCCTGGCGGCGCTGGAGGGCGACTACGACGCGGTCTGGATCGATACCCCGCCGGCGCTGAATTTCTACACCCGCTCGGCGCTGATCGCGGCCGACGCCTGCCTGATCCCCTTCGATTGCGACGATTTCTCGCGCCGCGCGCTCTACGGCCTGCTGGAAACGGTGAAGGAAATCCAGGCCGACCACAACGCCGAGTTGCGCGTGGAAGGCATCGTCGTCAACCAGTTCCAGCCGCGCGCCAGCCTGCCGCAGCGCACGGTGCAGGAACTCGTCGACGAAGGCCTGCCGGTGCTCGAGCCCTATCTCAGCGCCAGCGTGAAGATCAAGGAATCGCACGAGCAGGCGAGGCCCATGATCCACCTGGACCCGCGGCACAAGCTGACGCAGGAATTCGTGGCGCTGTTCGAGGCCTTGGGTTGACGACGGGCCGCGACAATACCGGCATGCAGACCCTCGACGACGGCGCCCACGACCGCGAGGTCGGCCAGCGCCACCCCACGCGCGACACCACGCGCATCGACGACACGCGCATCGAGGCCGTGCGCCCGCTCATCACGCCGGCGCTGCTGATGGAGAAGTGGCCCGGCTCCGAGGCCACGCTGGCGCTGGTGGAACGCAGCCGCGAGGCCATCGCGCGCATCCTGCGCGGGCACGACGACCGGCTGCTGGTGGTCGTCGGCCCGTGCTCGATCCACGACCACGACCAGGCACTGGAATACGCCCTGCGGCTGAAGGCGGCAGCCGAGCCGCTGGCCGACGCGCTGCTGGTGGTGATGCGCACCTATTTCGAGAAGCCGCGCACCACCGTCGGCTGGAAGGGCTATATCAACGACCCGCACCTGGACGGCAGCTTCGCCATCAACGAAGGCCTGGAACGGGCCCGCCGGCTGCTGATCGAAATCGTCGAGACGG
>Ga0073899_10001233_pt1 | contig 23550 bp, 22 predicted proteins | sample KloWWTmetaKNB5Ph_FD_88975 | JGI IMG/M metagenome (GOLD analysis project Ga0073899, IMG submission 88975) | Active sludge microbial communities from Klosterneuburg, Austria, studying microevolution and ecology of nitrifiers - Klosterneuburg... | ecosystem: Engineered > WWTP > Aerobic digester >... | reverse complement strand
GTGGTGATTCTGTTACGATACTGTATATAGACACAGTATCGGTGCGGCCATGGAATACGCCCCACAAGACGCCACCCGGAATGCCACCCGGAATGCCACCCGGAATGCCACCCGGAATGCCAGCCAGGACGCTACGGACAGCGGCCTCTCGATCCGCGAACTCGAAGCGCAGATCACGGAGCTGGCGGGCCACCTCAACGCGGCCAATCACCGCTGGCTGGTGTTGATCGCCGAGTTCGACCGTCGCAACGGCTGGTCGGATGGCGCCACGCAGTCGTGTGCGCACTGGCTCAGCTGGAAATGCGGGCTCGATCTCGGTGCGGCGCGCGAGAAGGTGCGCGTGGCCAGGGCCATTGAGTCCCTGCCGAAGATTTCCTTGGCAATGTCGAACGGGCGGTTGAGCTACTCCAAGGCGCGGGCGCTCACGCGCGTGGCGACGCCGGCCATCGAAGACGTGCTGCTCAACGTGGCGCTGAACGGCACCACGCATCACGTCGAGACGCTCGTGCGGCAGTTTCGACGCGTGCAGGAAGTCGAGGAACTTTCGCGCGAGGCGCGGCAGTACTCGCAACGGCGGCTCACGTATTTTCACGACCACGACGGTTCGCTGGTGGTCAAATTGCAGCTCACTGCCGAGAGTGGTGCGCTGTTTCTCAAGGCGATTGAAGCGGCCTTGCCGGAGATTCCGCTGCCGGACGATTGTAAAGATTCGCTGCACGTTTCAGCTGAAACGTCGACACCGGCCATGCGTCGTGCCGACGCACTCGTCGTCATGGCCGAAAGCCTCCTGCAGCACGGCGCCGCGGCGATGAAAGGCGGCAATCTGCACCAGGTCGTCGTGCACATTGACGAAGCCACGCTGCGCAAGGGTGAGGCCGGTCGTTGCGAGCTCGATGATGGCCCTGCAATTCCGGTGGAAACCGCGCGGCGCCTCGCGTGTGACTGCAGCAAGGTCGAAATCACCGAAGACGAGCAGGGCGAGCCGCTCGACGTGGGCCGCAAGACACGCAGTATTCCGCCGGCGTTGCGCCGCGCACTGGCTGCTCGCGATAGAGGCTGCGTGTTTCCTGGCTGCAATCACAAGCGCTACGTGGACGGGCACCACGTCGAGCACTGGGCGGACGGCGGCGAGACCAAGCTCTCAAACCTGGCTACGTTGTGCCGGTTCCATCATCGCGCCGTGCACGAAGGCGGCCTCAAGATGGAGCGCTGCGATGACGGTGCGTGGCGATTTACCAATGCCAGGGGCGAATCGCTGCACGGTTGCGCGCCGGGGCACACTCGGCCGCTGGCGGATTGGCGAGACCTGCCCGCCGCGCATGAAAAGAGCGGCATCAAAATCGATTCCGGTACCGCTACCACCGGCTGGCGCGGCGAGCAGATGGATTACGGCATCGCCATCGACTCGCTGCTGTTCAGGTCTGCGGCGGCAGACAAGCCAGTGGAGCGGGACGGTGCGACATAGGTATTGTTGCATTCGCGCTGGGCGGGCGATGCCGCCCGGGCTCACGCCCTGAGCCCGCAGCTGTGCATGCTCGCCGCATCGCCCGACGATCCGGAGCTGCAGCCGCTGCAGGCGGTGTTCGATGCGTCCGGGCAGACGTTTCGCGAAATGGCACAGCCCTGTCGCTTCGATACCGACCCGACAACGGCCTGGGCCTGGTACGGCCACCGCCAACGGCTTTACCGGCAGACACATCCGCACGCTGGCTATCGCATCCTGCGTTCGTGGACTCGTGACGCCGTTCGACGGCGGCGACTTCGTGCAGGCGCCCGACAGCGAGGCAGTCATGACGTTTGGCATCGGGCGCCGCGCTCGATTTTCCCCGCCTGCCATGGGTGGCAAGGCGACCTGCCGCGGGACTCGCGCATAACCCGGCGCAAGGATGGGGGCGGAGCCTGACGGATCGCACAGTCCTGGCTTCCGGCGCGATTGCCGGCTTCTGCAATTACGGATTGACTGCATCGCCGGTCGGGCCAATGTTGAGCTGTCGACGACCAGTCTGGTGGAGGGGCAGCCACGATGCCGTATCGAATCAGGTGGGAAGGACACGGGGTCTACCGGCGCTTCTTCGGCGTCGTCACCCTCGGCGAGTTTCGTGAAGCCAACAAGGAAATGCGCACCGACGTGCGCTACGAGGGCATCCGCTACATCATTTCCGATTACCTGGAAGCCCAGCCGGCCGCGGACATCACCGAACTCGACCTGAAGACCTGCGCGGAGCACGAACGGCTGTATTTCTACAGCAGTCCGGACACCGTGCATGCCATCGTCGCCACGGACCCGAAAGAAGTGGCCCTGGCCCGCTACTACGAGTCGCTCGGCGTCTCGCCGTACTGCGTGGCGGACTTCGCCACCGTCGCTGACGCCCGGGGTTGGATTGCGAGCAATCCGCGGCTGGGCTGGAACCGGCCGACGCAGGACGCCATGGCTGCGGCGGGTTCGTGAATACTCCCTGACTCGGGGCTCGATCGGACATGGCCACGATCATTACCGACGATGCGCTGGCACTCCAGCGACTGTACCACTGGGAAAGGACCGCGCCCGAGCGGGTGGCGCTGACGCAGCCGCTTGGAGGCGGCGCGGTGCGCGACTACACGTGGCGCGAAGTGCTCGACCAGTCGCGACGCATGACCGCGCACCTGCAGGGCCTCGGCCTGCAGCCGGGCGACCGCATCGCCATTCTCGCGAAGAACACGGCGCACTGGCTGCTGAGCGACTTCGCCATCTGGCTCGCGGGTTGCGTCTCGGTGCCGCTGTTCCCCACGCTGGCACCCGGCACCATCCGGCAGATTCTCGAGCACAGCGAGTCCAGGCTGTTGTTCGTCGGCAAGCTCGATGGCTGGGACCACATGAAGTCCGGTGTGCCCGCCGGGCTGCCGTGCATCAGCCACCCGCTGGCGCCGCAGGATGCGCAGGAAAACTGTCCGCGGTGGGACGACATCGTCGCGAGCACGGCGCCGCTCCAGGGCGAGCCGGTCCGCCCCGGTGAAGAACTCGCGTCGATCATCTACACGTCCGGCACGACCGGCGCTCCGAAGGGCGTGATGCACAGCTTCGAGGCGTTCGCGTGGGCGGTGCAGAGCGGACTGCAGCGTGTTCCACTCAATGGCAGCACACGCATGTTGTCCTACCTGCCGTTGTCGCACGTGGTCGAGCGCGCGCTGGTCGAGCACGGCCAGCTCGCCACCGGCATGCACGTGTACTTCGCCGAGAGCCTGCAGACGTTCACCGCGGACATGCAGCGAGCCCGGCCGACCGTGTTCTTCTCGGTGCCGCGGTTGTGGGTCAAGTTCCAGCACGGCGTGCTGGCGAAGCTGCCGGCCGCGAAGCTCGACCGGTTGCTGCGGCTGCCGCTCGTCAGGGGCCTGGTCCGCCGCAAGATCCTCACTGCGCTCGGCCTGCAGGACTGCATCTTCGCCGCGGGCGGCGCGGCGCCCATGCCACCGGAACTGCTGCGCTGGTATGCCAGGATCGGGCTGCACATCGCCGAAGGCTATGGCATGACCGAGAACCTGGCGGCGACCCACATCACCGTGCCGGGGCAAGCCATCGGCACCGTGGGCCAGACCTACGCTGGCGTGCAATGCCGGCTCGACCCGTCCACCGGCGAGATCCAGATCAAGTCTCCGGCGACGATGCTCGGCTACTACAAGGAACCCGAGCTGACCCGGCGGGCATTCACCGCCGACGGCTGGATGCACACCGGTGACAAGGGCGCGTTCGACGCCGCGGGTAACCTGAAGATCACGGGTCGCGTGAAGGACATCTTCAAGACCAGCAAGGGCAAGTACGTCGCGCCGGCGCCGATCGAGGAGCTGCTGGTAATGCACGCGGCCGTGGAGGCCTGCTGCGTGACCGGCGCCAACCTCGGCCAGCCGATCGGCCTGTTGATGCTCAACGACGAAGCGGTCCGGAAACTGCAGGATCCCGCGGGCCGTGCCGAACTCGAGGCGTCGCTCGCCGAGCTGCTGCAGTCGACCAACCGGGCGCTCGATCCCCACGAGCAGATGGCCTGCCTGGTGGCGATGACCGAGGCGTGGACAGTGGACAACGAGCTGATCACGCCGACGCTGAAGGTCAAGCGCAATCGCATCGAGGACCTGTTCGCCGCCAACTTCGAACGCTGGGCGCACATGGGTCGCGCAATCGTCTGGCACGAGAAGTGAGGCCGGTGGGGTGACGGGCCGGTGCGCAGGCGCATAATTGCCGCCTCCAGGGGAACGACGGAAGTCCGGCATGAGCGACGACACCAAGGCCTGTCCCATCTGCGGCGAGACCATCAAGGCGGTCGCCATCAAGTGCCGCTTCTGCAATACCGACCTGGCGGCCCTGGCCGCGGCGAAGGAAGCGGAAATCGAGAAGATGGTCTTCTCAGGTCACCCTGCGGTCATCTACAGCGCGTCGCAGTGGGTCGTCGTGGTGCTCACGCTGGGCCTGGCCTGGATTTACTACTGGTTCAAGGCCATCGGGACGCGCTACGAGATCACCTCGCAACGCGTGCGGGTCGAGCGCGGGATCTTCTCGAAGACCAAGGACAGCATCGAAGTGTTCCGCATCGACCACTTCGACCTGCACAAGCCACTCGGCATGCGCCTGGTGGGACACTGCCTGCTCGACCTGCGTTCGTCGGACACCAGCTCGGCCAACGTCATCCTGTATGGCATTCCCGACCTGGAGCAGCTGGCGGACACCCTGCGCGAGTATTCATTGCGTGAGCGCACGCGGCGGCGCCTGACGACCTTCGTCCAGGCGTAGGGGAGTGCAGATGCAGAAAACGATCCTGATCACCGGCTGCTCGAGCGGCATCGGCGCCGCGCTCGCACGCGAACTCGGCAAACGGGGTCATCGGGTCTACGCCACCGCCCGGCGCGCCGAGGCACTGGCCGCGCTGGAAGCTGAGGGCGTGCGTGGCCTGGCACTGGACGTCAACGACGATGCCTCCATCGCGGCAGCGCTCGACACCGTTGCGCGCGAGGCGGGACACCTCGACCTGCTGGTCAACAACGCCGGCTTCTCGCAGGTCGGCGCCGTGGTCGACCTGACCCGCGAAGACCTGCGTCGTCAGTACGAGACCAATGTCATCGCCCCGATGGCGGTGACCGGTCAGGCCGTGCCCCTGCTGCGCGCAGCGGTCGCGAAGAGCGGCAGCGCAGTGGTCGCCAATGTCGGCAGCATCGTTGGCCTTTTCGCGACACCGTTTGCGGCGGCCTATTGCTCGAGCAAGGCGGCCGTGCACTCGCTCACCGATGCCTTGCGCATGGAACTGGCGCCCTTTGGCATTCACGTGGTTACGATCCAGCCGGGTGGCGTGCGCTCCAGCTTCGGTGAGCACGCGGAGGCGGCGGTTCGCCTGCCGGAGAATTCGCTCTACCGGCCCGTGGAACCTGGGATTCGTGCCCGCGCCCAGGCCGGGCAGCAGGGTGCGATGGCGGCAGACGTCTTTGTCGTGCCCGTCGTCGACGCGTTGTTGCGCAGCTCGCCGCCGCGCGTCATCCGTGGCGGCACCAACAGCGTGCGGCTGCCGCTGCTGAAGCGGCTGCTGCCGGCGGCGATGTTCGACGCCAGGCTCTCGCAGCTGTTCGGACTCGACGCGCTGCGCTGAGCGGTATTGGCTATCGACGCTTGCGCTTGCGGCGCGGCTTGAGCTCCGCATGCGCGGCGAGCAGATACTCGGCGATCCGGCGTGGGTCGGACACGGCGCTGTGCGCGGTGGTGATGCCGAATCCCATCGCGTCGGCGTAGCTCTCCACGGTGACGTTGACGCCCAGGCCGTGATGCACGATCGACAGCGGCCAGTAGCCGGCAATGCGGGCGCCCGCGAAATACAGCGGCGCCTGCGGACCGGCCACGTTGGAAATCACGACGTTGGCCAGCGGCGGGACCAGGTTGCCGAGCATGGCGCGCTCATAGATCGACGCCAGCCAGTGCAGGATCCACGGCAGGCCGAACGACGGAAAGTCGGTGGGCATGATTGCTTTCGTGCGGCCCGTGGCTGCCTTCGCGGCAGTCGCTGCGTCGCGGATGGCGCGCAGCCGGCGCACCGGGTTGGCAATGTGCGTGGCAAGGCTGACCCGGGCCATGGTCGCCTGCGTGGTGTATTCCGTGTTGCCGGGCTCGCGCAACGAGATCGGCACCGCTGCCAGCAGCGGCTCGCCCGGCAGGCCGCCATGGTCCAGCAGGTAGCGGCGCAGCGCGCCACTGCAGATGGCCATGACGACGTCGCTGATCTTCGCGTCGTGCGCCGCGGCCACCGCCTTGATCTGGTCGAGCGGTATCGAGACGCCGGCGAAGCCGCGGTCGCCGGTAATGGCGACGTTGAGCGGGGTCCTCGGCGCGAACACTGACGTCGCGGTGGGTTGCGCCGATGATTCAGTGTCTACGCCACGGCGCAGGCCGGTGAGGGTCCTGACGATGGCGGGCAGCGTGCGCACGAACTTCAGGTATTGCGCGGCGTCGTGTTTCACCGCTGCCGTGGCCAGCGTGCCCAGGCCCGGGTGCTCGCCGTGGCTCGCCTGGCCGGCAACAGCAGTGGGAACCCGCTGACTGCGGGGCGTCACCTCGAACAAGGCGCGGGAGAGCATGACCGCCGCCTGCCCATCGAGCAACGCGTGGTGGATCTTCGTGTAGTAGGCGGCCTGGCCCGACTGCAATCCCTCGATGATGTACACCATCCACAGCGGACGGGTCCGGTCGAGCAGGAGGGAATGCAGGCGACCGACGCATTCCTCGAGTTGTGCCTGCGTGCCGGGATGCGGCAGCACCACGCGCTGGACGTGATACTTCAGGTCGACGTCGTCGGCCTGCACCCAGACGGGGTTCGCCAGTTGCAGCGGCATCGCGGCAAGCCGGCGGCTGAGCACCGGCACCAGGGGCAGCCGGCGAGCGTAGTGACGCTGCACGGATCTGCAGAAGTCGCCGCGGTGATTCGCCGGGAGTTGCAGCAGGCTCAGCGACCCGACGTGCATGGGCGTTGCCGGCGTCTCCAGGTGCAGGAACAGGCCGTCCAGGCCGCTCAACGTCTTCATGGGCTGCGATGTCTCCTGCTGAGGGTGATCAGGATACGCGCGCTTGTCTGCCATTGTTGCGTATCCCCACCTCCTGGCCGCGGGTGCAGACTGCAGCGAAAGGGGAGGGAAGCCGTGAGTATCCCGATACCGATGCTCGACCTGATGTTCTTCCTGACGGAGAGCCAGGACAACCCGAGGCACGTCGGTGCCTTGCTGATCTTCCAGCGGCCGCTGCGCGGCGGTGCCGACATCGTGGACAGGATCGTGAACGCGTACCGGCGGGCCACGCCGGTGCCGCCCTTCAATCGCATTCCCATCCTGCGCAGGGTCGGGCTGCCCGAGTGGCAAGAGGTCGACCGACTCGACGCCGACTACCACTTCCAGCGCCGGACGCTGCCGGCGCCGGGGTCCGATGCGCAGCTGGACGAACTCGTCGCCGAACTGCATGCGCCGATGCTCGATCGCAGGCATCCCGGCTGGCGCGTGTACCTGATCGAAGGCCTTGAACGGTACCGGTTCGCCGTCTTCATCAAGATCCATCACTCGCTGGTGGACGGCGAGTCGGGTATCGCCCTGGTGCGGCGTTCGCTGTCCCGGTCACCGCGGGATCGGCGCATCCGCGCCGTCATCGCGACGAGTCTGCCGGTGGCAACCCGTGTTCCGCCCAAGGGCCTGCTGCCGCGTCTCGAGCGCGACGTGACGCAGACAGCGCGCACCGCACTGTCAATCGGCTGGGGATCGGAGCGTGTGCTCGAGGAATGCATGGCGGGACTGCGCGGCTTCTCGAGCCAGGCGACTCGTCCCTTTACTGCGCCATTGACGCCGATGAACGAACCGATCCGCAACGCGCGGGCCATCGCGCACACGGTCCTGCCGCTGCGGGTCATGACGGCGGTCGCACGCGCCTGGGGCACGACGCTGAACGATGTCGCACTGTGCGTGCTCGACGCGGCCATGAACCGCTACCTGCGCAGCATTGGCCGGCCGGCGGATCGCGCGCTGGTCGCCATCTGCCCCGTCTCGTTGCAGGACCGGAAGCACAAGCAATTGACGACGCAGGTTTCCGTCTTCTGGGCACCGCTCGGGACACCGTCGGCAGCGATCGGCCGGCGCATGCGGGAGGTGATCGCGAACACCCGCGCGGCGAAGGAACGCATTCGCGCACTGCCGAAGGACGTGGCCTACGCTTACGCGGTGCTGACTTTTGCGCTGGGCGAAACGCTTGCGCTCGTCTCGCGCGGGTCCGCGGACTTTTTCGTTCCGGCCAACGTCCTGATCTCGAACGTGCATGGCCCGGGTGAACCGCTGTACCTGGCCGGCGCCCGGCTCGAAGCGCTCTGCCCGGTGTCCACGCTCATCGCGGGCATGGGTCTCAACATCACGTTCATGTCCTATGCCGGGCAGGTCACGATCGGCTTCACCGCGAATGCCTCGGCGCTGCCGCATGCCGGCCGCCTGGCGAGGTACACCCGCGAGGCGTTTGCGACGCTGCAGCGGCAGACTCCCCGGACACGGCCGGGACTGGCACAAAAGCGGTAGACCTTCTGCGGCTATAAAGCATTATTATTCATTGGTTTACGTGAACTTATTAATGTGATCACATGAGCTGGTCGGGCGCCGCAGGTGCTGGTTAGCCACGATGCGGCGTCGGCTTTCCGAGCGGCACCATCACCCGATGCGGCAAACGCCTCGGGGGCACGATGGTGGTCTGGATCAGTGCGCAAGGCCGGCCGATGTGGGTCGTGCTTGCGACTGCCCTGCTGGTCCCGGCCGCGCACGGCGCGGAACACGAGTTCGGTGCGGGCAAACTCAGCATCACGGGTTCGACTTACCTCGGCACCGCGGTCCGCATCGACGAGCAGGATCCGAAGCTGCTGGCCGACGCCAACAGTGCGCTGGTCGGGATCCCGGGCAATGCGGTGACGCCGAGTGCTGGCCGCAACGGCGACGACGGCAACCTCAACTTCGATCGCGGCGACCAGGTCGCGTCTGTGCTCAAGGGCTACCTGTCGCTGTCTTACACGTGGCGCAACTACGGGATCGAGGCGAGCGGTCAGGCCTGGTACGACTACGCCAATGCGGAAGTGAGCCGTCCGTGGGGCCACGTGCCGAACGATTTTGCGGCGGATCAGCCGCTGAGCGATGACGGCGCCCTGGCTCGCTCGAAATTCAGCGGCGTCGCGCTGGACAATCTTTACGGCCATGGCCATCACCAGTTCGATGACCTGGCCGTCGACTGGAAGCTGGGCTGGCAGTCGCTCGACTGGGGCAAGCGCCTGACGGCCCTCGGCGGGCTGCGTGATCTCAATCCGCTCGACGTGCCTGCCTCGTTGCGGCCCGGCGTTGATCGCGAGCACGAAGCACGCATCACGTTCCCGGCCGTGTTCGGGCGCATCGGGTTGTCGCGGGCCACGAGCGTCGAGGCGTTCTACCAGTTGCGGTTCGAACCCACCGCGTTGAACGGGTGCGGCACGTTCTATTCGTCGCTCGACTTCATGGCCGACGGCTGCGACAAGGCGATGTTTGGCAACCTCTCCGACCGCGCGGCCATCGCGACCGGCATCTACGTCAGGCGCACCGCGACGCAGGATCCGTCGGACTCGGGGCAGGGCGGCATCGCGCTCAAACACACGGTCGATTCGTGGGCGACGGAGTTCGGCCTGTATGCGACGCAGTTCCACTCGCGCGCGCCGTTCTACAGCGGGACGAAGTCGGGGCGTGTCGCAGGCCCGCTGTTTCTGCCGGGCGATCCTGGCAACCGCAATCCAACGTACTTCATCGAGTACCCCGGGGACATCCGGATGTTCGGTGCGACGTTCGAATCGAAATGGCGTGGCGGCGTCGTGCTCGGTGAACTCACGTATCGCCCCAACCAGCCGCTGCAGTACAACTCGTTCGACGTGATCAGTGCGGCCGTTTCCCGGACGGCGCCGACGCCGTTGCGAGCGAAGGCCGACGCCGTTGCGCCGGGCGGCGTGCTGCGCGCCTGGGAACGGCACGAGGCTCTGCAGCTGCAAGTCGGCGCGACCGGCGGCCTGCCCGCCGTGCTCGGTTCCGCCGGCATGAGTTACGGCGCCGAACTTATCTACAAGCGGGTGCCGGACCTGCCGGATTCGTCGGTGACGCGGTTCGGGCGCGCCGAGGTGTTCGGGCAGGGCCCGGTCGGGGGTGTGTGCCCGCCACCCGCAGCGCCGGTCGCATGCACCAGCGATGGCTACGTGTCGCAGGAAGCCTTCGGCTACCGGCTGCGCGCGGGCCTGAAGTACCCGAAGGCGATCGGCGACGTCGACCTGGTCCCTTCGCTCGTGCTCGGTCAGGACGTCTGGGGTTGGTCAGGAGACGGCATGATCCTCGAAGGCCGCATGCTCGCCGTGGTGTCGCTGCAGGCCCTGTTCGCGAGTCGCTGGTCCGCGGCGCTGGCATGGCAGCCGACCTGGGGTGGCACGTACAACAACGCGCGCGATCGCAGCACCGCGCAGGCCTACGTCGGCTTCCAGTTCTAGCGCAGCACCCCGCGCCTTGCCATGGCGCGCGCATAGAAATACAGGTTGAAGGCGATCAGCCAGATGACTGCGGTGAAGATCGCGCCGCCGGTTCCCGTCAGCGCCAGGCCATCCGTGAGCAGGTAGCTGTAGATCCCGGTGAGCACCATCGCCACGATGGACACGCCGAACAGCCAGACGGCCCAGGCTTTGCGCAGCAGCAGGCTCAACGAGCCGAGCAGCGCACCCCACACCGCGATCGCCCACGCGGCAATGGCCCACGCCGGAAATCCATGGAAGTAGGCGAGCTGTTCCGGCGTGAACTGGCTCATGTAGGACTCGACGCGCAACTGCGAGGCGGAATAGTCGAATGCGCCCACGGCATTCCACAACACAGCCAGCACGCCCACGATCCAGAGGTGGCGCGGGGTCCTGGTGTTCAGCTCGTTCATGGTGATTCCCCCCCGGCTGATTGTTCTGCGGCCGATACTAGGGCCACGTCCGATTCCAGGTCCAGTCGCGCAGGGTCAACCGCTGTTGCGCAGGCCCGCCGCGATGCCGTTGATGGTCAGGTGGATGCCGCGACGGCTGCGCTCGTCCTTGTCGCCGGCGCGATAACGTCGCAGCAGCTCGACCTGGATGTGGTTGAGCGGATCGAGGTACGGAAACCGGTACTTGATCGAGCGGGCCAGCTGCGGATTGCCGGCGAGCAGCTCGCCGGTCCCCATGATGCGCAGCAGGGCGGAACGGGTCGACTCGAGCTCCTTCCGGATACGGCCGAAGATCGTCGTGCGCAAGCCGGGATCGGTGACGAGGTCGGCATAGCGCGAGGCGATGGCGATATCCGCCTTCGACAGCACCATCTCCATGTTCGACATCACCGACGCGAAGAACGGCCACTCGCGGTGCATCTCCTGCAACAGTCCGAGGCCATCGTCGCCGTGCTCCTGCAGCCACGCATCGGCGGCCGACCCGAACCCGTACCAGCCGGGCAGCATCAAACGGCACTGCGCCCACGAGAACACCCAGGGAATCGCGCGCAGCGTCTCGATCGAACGTGTCTGGTTGCGTGAGGCCGGGCGGCTGCCGATGTTGAGCTCGGCGATTTCGCTGATGACGGTCGATTCCCAGAAGTAATTCTCGAAGCCTGGCGTCTCGTAGACCAGTTGCCGATAGGCCTCGTACGCGCGGGCCGACAGCTTTTCCAAGGCCTCCAGGTACCGGGACTGCGGCGCCCGGCCCGCGCCTCCCAGCAGCGTGGCCTCGAGCGTCGCGGCGGCGAGCACTTCCAGGTTGCGACGCCCGACCTCGGCATTCGAATACTTGGCGCCGATGACCTCACCCTGTTCGGTAACGCGGATCTGGCCCTGCACGGTGTCGCGGGGCTGCGCCAGGATCGCCTCGTACGTCGGGCCGCCACCGCGGCCGACCGATCCGCCGCGTCCATGGAACAGCCGCATGCGGATGCCGTGCTGGCGGAACGTCGCGACCAGTGCGACCTGCGCCTTGAACAACTCCCAGCGCGAGGTCAGGTAGCCGCCGTCCTTGTTGCTGTCGGAATATCCGAGCATCACTTCCTGCGCCTTGCCGCGCGAGGCCAGCATGCGCGAGTACACCGGGATCGACAGCAGCGCATCCATGGCGCCGGCCGCGTTGCGCAGGTCCGCGATCGTCTCGAACAAGGGGATCACGTTGCAGCTGAGGTGAGCGTCCGTCGGACGGTAGAGGCCGGCCTCGCGCAGCAGCAGCACGACTTCGAGCACGTCGGACGCGCCGTCGCACTTCGAGATCACGTAATTGGGGATGCACGCGGCGCCGTAGCGTCGATGCATCTGCGCCGCGGCCTGCAGGATCGCGAGTTCGCTGCATGTCTCGGCGGAGTAGTCGAGGTATGGCGAGCTGAGCAGTCGCGGGGTCACCAGCTCCGCCGCCAGCACTCGCACGCGTTCGGCTTCATCCAGCGACGAATAGTCGACGTCCGGTCGCGCCGCGCCGAACAGCTCGCTGACGACGCGCTGGTGCACGTCCGAGTTCTGGCGCAGGTCCACTGCGGCCAGGTGAAAGCCGAACACGTCCACGGCCCGTCGCAGGCGGCGCAGGCGTCCGCGGGCGAGCAGCGCGGAGTCGTGCGCCTCGAGCGAGCGACGGATGATCTCGAGGTCGGCCGCGAACTCGGCCACCTGCGCATAAGGCGGGGCCGCGCCGATCGCGTGTCGCAAGGGTTCGTGCATGTCGAGGTCGCGCGCCGTGGCGGCGACCCGGGCGTAGAGTCCTGTGAGCGCACGTCGATACGGCTCGTCACGACGATGCGGGCTCTTGTCCGGCGAGCGGTCGGCCAGCGCGTTCAGTTCCTCCGAGACGCCCGTGACGAGGGTCGTCATCGAGAGTTCGGCGCCCAGTACGTGCAGCTGCTCGAGGTAATACTCGAACACGCGCGACGACTGCATGCGCAGCGCACGCTCCAGCACGTCCGCCGTCACGAATGGATTGCCGTCCCGGTCGCCGCCGATCCACGACCCGATCCGCAGGAACGAGGGCAGTTCGGACAGTGTGGCGTCCGGGTAACGACGGTGCAGTTCGTCCTCCAGCGCGCCATACAGCAAAGGCACCTCAGGCAGGAACGTCTGCTCGAAGAACGACAGCCCGTTGGCGACTTCGTCGAGCACGTCGAGCTTCTCGAGTCGCAGCATGCGGGTCTGCCACAGCGCGAGCACCGCGCTGCGGATCGATTCGTCGTTGGCCGCCTGTTCCTGCGGCGTCAGGCGGGTGCGTTCGCGTGCCTGCAGCAACTGCTCGATCTGCATCTCCAGGTCGCGCACGCTCTTGCGCTGGACTTCCGTGGGGTGCGCGGTCAGTACCGGCACGACCTCGCCATCGCGGAAGAATCCGGCCAGTGAATCCAGCGAGACCCCGGCTGCCGCGACACGATCGAGCGCCCGCGCCAGGCTGCCGTCCGCCGGTGGGTCGCCAGCGATGTCGGACTGGCGCTTGCGGCGACTGTTGTGCAGGTCTTCCGCGAGGTTGGCCAGGTGCGAGAAATAGCTGAACGCACGCGCCACGATCATCGTCTGCTCGCGACTCAGCCCGTCGAGGATGCGTTCGAGCTCGCGCCGGGCCCCGGCGTCTTCGTCGCGGTGGAACGCCATGGCGCTCTGTCGCACGCGTTCCACCACGTCGAACGAGGGGCTGCCTTCCTGGTTGCGAACCGTGTCGCCGAGCAAGCGGCCGAGCAGGCGGATGTCGTCCCGCAGCGGACGGTCCGGCTCGTGGTCGACATCCACGGCTAGGAGTTGTCCTTCCGCGCCGGGTTCGTAACGTCAGGCACCAGCTCGTGCACGTCGAGGTCGAACGGCCGTTCGCGCGGCGGCACGAAGTCCTTCGGGAACCAGACGAACGACAGCCGCATGATGCGCGCGATGCCCGGGATGTCGTCGATGCGTGTCAGGTAGATGCCGAAGCGGTTGCCGCTCGGCAGCAGCGTGTTGTCCGAGAACGGGAACGAGTAGGGCGACAGCGTGAACTCGATCGGCGGCGTGTGTGCCTGGGTTTCACCATTGGCCCCGAGCAGCACGGCATAGACACCGACCGTCTGCGCAGCCCAGCTGACCGCGCGGATGTTGACCTGCAGGTTGTCCAGGCCATCGGGCGAGGCGATGCGCAGGGGCGAGCCCTGCGCGGTGCTCGAGCAGTTCAGCGTCAACGACGTGCGCGCCGCGTCCGCGGTGCCGGGCACGGCACACGACAGCAGCTTGTCGGCGGCCTCGGTGCCGTCGGAGTTCAGCGAGATCTCGAGAAACGACGGGTTGCGTCCCTCCTGCCCGACGGCCGACGACAGCAGCGGCGCGAGTTGCCGCGAGATCACGCGCCGCGAGGTGCTGCGCAGGCGTGCGCGCGCCTCTTCGGTCTGGCCCGGCAGGGTATCGACGTAGCGCAGCAGCGGGCCGAGCTCGAAATGCTCGTGGAAATTGAGCGCGAGCAACTCGGCCAGCAGCGCCAGGCGCTGCGCGCGCGGCAGGTCCATGTCCGCGCCGGCTCTTATCTGTTCGGTCTCGCTCTGCAGCAGCGGCCCGACCAGTTCGCGAAACATCGCCGAGCGCAGGTTCGTTTCGGACTCTTCACGCTGGTTGCGCAGCGACTGCGAGTTGTTCTTGTTGGCGATCGCGATCTCGCGCTCCTTGAGCGTGTTGGTCGCGTACAGGCCGACGATGGTGGCCGCGACCGTCAGCAGCGGAATCGCGAGCGAGTTGACGATGTTGGCCGCGAACCTGGCGTTCTCGCGCCAGTCGCGGCGCGGCGGCTTGTCGGCTTCGTGCGTCACGAACGGGCGCCGGTCAGCTGCAATCGACGTTGACGGTGACGGGTTCGGAGAGGCTCAGAAACTCCTGCTCGCGCTGGGCGGGTGCCAGGCAGCGGGCATTGTAGCGTCCGGGCGCCAGCTGCAGCTGGTAGGCGCCGGGCTTCAGTTCGGCGACGGTCTTGCCGGAGGCGTCGACGACGACGGCCTTGGCAGTGGCCGGCGTGACGGTGCCGGTGACGACGTCGGCAGCGGCGAGGCCTGGCCAGCTCGCCAGGGCGAGAAGACCGAGCGGGAAGCAGAACGGCGGGCGCAGGCTCGTGATGGTCATGGCTCACTCTTCGATGAATGACAGGGTCGGGAAATGCGACCGACGTTACCGCGCGCATTGGGGAGTGGCAACAGGGGTTCGCGACTGGCCGGGCGTGATCCGGGTCACGGAATCCGCGTCGCGCGCTTAACAGAAGCCGGTCGGGAGGGGCGAACCGGCGTAGATTAGTGGCCAACCATCCAGCCGCTGCAATCTCTCAGCCATGTCCCAGCGCAAAGACGCCGCACCCACCCACCTGACGCCGACCTTGCGGACCTCGCACGGCGACCAGGGCAAGCCTGCTCACCCCACCTCGGGGCGGGTGGGGTTCGACGCGCGTGGCAATGCGGTGTGGGAGATGCGCACCACCGATCATCGCTACGTGCGTGACGCCAGCACGACGCTGGTGCGGAAGCTGGTGCCACCCCTCAGCCTGGAGGCGACGGCCATCGTGCAGAAACCGCCGGTGATGCCGGTGCCGCAGCGGGCGGTGCCGCTCGACGCGGGCCAGGCGCCAGACCGGATCCCCATGGGGACGGTACGGACGTTTCCGGTGCGGTCGTCGAATGTGTCCACGAAGCGCCCGGCGGCGAAGACAGGAACGACGTCTCGAACCAGGCCTGGCCTGCTGGATCGTCTGTTCAGCCGGAAACCTTAACGGCGGCGGGCGAAGTTCGGGCGGGCGCCGGTCGAAGGCGCGCGGACGTCCTTTTCACGGAAGTTGATGCGACCCTTGGTCAGGTCGTACGGCGACATTTCCAACGTCACCTTGTCGCCGGCCAGGATGCGGATGCGGTGCTTGCGCATCTTGCCGGAGAGGTACGCCGTGATTTCGTGGCCGTTTTCCAGCGTCACGAGGAATCGGGTGTCGGGCAGCACCTGGTTGACGGTACCCTGCATGTCGATGAGTTCTTCCTTGGCCATTCATTCACCTGGGCGTGCCGGTACGGCGGGTAATGCCGAGGACACTGAGAGGCGGAAGGCTCAAGCAGGGCGCGGCGCACGCACGATACAGCAAGCCCGTGACCCGCGTCTGGAAATAAACGGACCCGGCGGGGGAAAAGCGCGTATAGTCCGCCGCGGGTAGTCTCCCTTCTACTTTCTGTTTGGGTGGTTCTCGCGAATTTTCGCGCAGTTCACGTCCCAGCGCTTAGCCGAAGAGTTTCCGATCCACGTGGCACCGTTGCCACGCGACTGCGATCGCCCCGCCTCGAAAGCGGGAGCTCTTCCAGCCGCGCTGCCTCATGCCTTGCGTTTCCCGGTCCCCACGCCGCTCAGCCCATCATTCCGTTGGGCACGGCCGAACGGACTTTCTGTCAGTGAGTATCAAATGTCCAAGATCTACGTCGGTAACCTGCCTTTTTCCGCCACCGAAGACGCCGTGCGTGAGCTGTTCTCGGCCCACGGCACTGTCGACTCGGTGGCCCTGATCAACGACCGTGACACGGGCCAGCCCCGTGGCTTCGGCTTCGTCGAAATGACCTCGAACTCCGAGGCCGCCAAGGCGATCCAGACGCTAAACGGCTTCCAGATGGGCGGCCGCGCCCTCAAGGTCAACGAAGCCCAGGCGAAGACCGAGCGTCCCCGCCGCTGGTAATCGTCCAGGCTGATCCGGACTGGTCGGCGGCTTAACCGCAGTCGACTGGAACGAGGAAGCAGCAGACGGCCCCCTCGGGGGCCGTTTTGCTTTGTGCGGTCGAACCGGTGCGCCAGGCTTTGCGCATGCGACAGCCGCCGCTCGAACCGCTGCCTTACGGGGAGTGCGTTACCGCGGTGCGACAGGCGATGCAGGGGGGGCAGCGCCGGCAACGTGTTGATGCCGCTGCGGCAATTCATGCCGCTACCGGCGGGCGACGGCACGCTCGCACATCGATGCGTTCCAGACCGTGCACCCGTTCGAACGGGTGATCGTGTGGGGACGCAATCCGGACGCCGCGCGTGAGTGTGCGGAATACGCGCTCGGCGCCGGTTGCGCCCATGTGGAAGTCGCAGCGACAGTCGTCGCCGCTGCCGCGGATGCAGACGTGATCTGCACCGTGACTGGCTCGCCCACGGCCATCCTGCAGGGTCGCGACGTGCGCAAGGGCACGCACTTGTGTCTCGTCGGTGCATCGATCCCGAGTTCGCGTGAGGTCGACGACGACCTGGTCGCGCTGTGCGCAGGACCTGGTCAGCGCGCTCGTCGTGTACCGGCACGCGCTGGAGCGTGGCCTGGGCACGGCGGCAGAGTTGTAGTGCCGGATCAAACCGGCAGCGGCACCGTCCCTGGCACCGCCGCCGATCCCTCAGTGACGCATCAACGCCGCGGCGGCGATTGCTTCGTGCTGTCGTCACCCTTGCCCTGGTTCGGCTTGCGCCGCAGGTAGGCGGCGGCCGGCGGCACCACGTCCGCCGCGAGATTCTCGTCCCGCATCGCGAGCCGCGACTGCATGCGCCGCGACCCATAGGCAGAGGCCTTCGAAAACAACGCTTCGTTGCGTTGCGCCGCGAGTTTGCGCAGTTCGACGACCGCGGCCGCGACCCAAGGGTTGGCGACGCCCAGCTTCTCAGCCTTGCGCAGCAGGCGCATCACCGTGTCCCAGTCACCATTCATGGCGGCGCGGCGTGCCTGCAGCTGGATTTCTGCCGCTTCGAGTTCGCCCAGACGACGCAGCAACAGTTCGTCCTCGCTGATGGCACCGAACGCTGCGGCGGACAGGACGGGCAGGGTGCAGGCCGCCGGCTGGAGCGAGCGCGGTTCGCCATCGACGCCGGTGTAGCGCAGCGCGATCGTGCCGAGCGTGACGGTGTCGTCGGCGCCGGTACCCACGAGTTTCTTCGGTACCTTGAACCGCACGATCGCCCAGGCTTCGCCGCCGTACGCGAGGTCGGGCAGCCACCACGCTGTCTCGGAGGCAGCGGCGTACTCGTTGAGCATCGTCACCTTGACGCCGGGCGCCGGCTCGACCTCGAGCTGCAGACGCCGCGCGCACAGGGCGTTGAGCAGGTCGAACTCTTCGCGGAACGGGTCCATGAGGTCTGCGGCCGACTCGCCGTAATAGGAGGTGCCGTGGCCCGAGCGTGCCATGCCGATCATCAGGTCTTCGTTGAAGCCACTGCCCAGGCCGTAGGTGGACGTCCCGACACCGGCGCCCGCGAACTCGACGCACTGCGCCCAGATGGCCTGCGGGTCGACGAGGCCGGCGTTGGCGCAGCCGTCCGAGAGCAGGATGACGCGCGACACGGTCTGCTGCGAGACGTGCGGCAGCAGGTTCTGCACGCCTTGATACCAGCCGCCGTGCAGGTTGGTCGAACCGCCGCTCGCGATCCCGCGGATGGCGCGGCGGATGACTTCGCGGCCGTCGGCAATCGGCACGGCGGGCACGAGCGTGTCGACCTCATCGTCGTACACGACCAGCGCGAGCCGGTCCGTGGGCAGCAGTCCGTCGAGGACATACTCCGCGCAGCGCCTGGCTTCTGCCAGCGGCTGGCCGGACATCGAGCCCGAGCGGTCGATCACCAGCGCCAGGTTGAGTGGATTGCGCTGTGGCAGGTTCGCCGGCGCGTCCGGCGCCTGGATGCGCACCAGCACTTCGAGCGTGTTGTCGTGGCTCGCGAGCAGTGCACTGCGGCGCGGGGTGGCGAGGAGGACAGGAAGGGGGCTGTCATTCTTCTGCTGGTTCCGTTCGGTCATCGATCCGCTCCTTGCGACGGGATTGGTGCCGTCGTGGGAGCAGGATGACGGGTGGCAGGCTCGCTGGATGAGCCTCCCGCCGCCGGGGCGGGGTGACTACCGATCCCCGGCAGGTCCCCGGGGCGGCTAAAATTCCGGCAATCCTCCTGACCCGGTAGCTGTGGCGTGGCCAAGATCCTGTTTCTGTATCACGGCGTGTACGGACACACGCTGAAGGTCAGCGGCGTGATGCGTGACGAGGTGGTGCGGCTCGGTCACGCGGCGGAGGTTCGACCGCTGGTCGACGGCCGGCAGGACGCCGCGACATTCGACGCGATCGTGATCGGCGCCAGCATCCGCCACGGCAAGCACAATCCGGCGGTCTACGCGTTCATCGAGGAGAATCGTGCGCTGCTCGATTCGAAGCCCAACGCGTTTTTCTCGATAAGTCTCGTCGCGCGCAAGCCGCACAAGAACACGCCGGAGACCAATCCGTACATGCAGAAGTTCCTGGCGCTCACGACCTGGCGGCCGCAGCTGCTCGCCGTGTTTGGCGGAGTGCTCGATTACCAGCGCTACGGACCCTTCGACCGGCACATCATCCGCTTCATCATGCGGTTGACGGGTGGACCGATCGACCTGCACACCAACGTCGAGTTCACGCCGTGGGACGAGGTGCGCCGGTTCGCGGGACGCGTGGCGGCCCTGCCCGGTGGCAAGCCACCAGGCTGATGCAGCGGAGTCCGTCGCAGCCATGAACGAAGCGCAACGCGAAGCGGCCGGCAACCGGTTGCATATCGCCGTGACGCTGCTCGCCCTGTGGCTGGTGACGACCAGTCCCTGGGTGTCGATGCTGCGTCGCGTCCCGGCCAGTGCCGGCTTTTTTGACTACGCGCACCTGATCCTCGGTGTTCTCGCGCTGTTCGTCGGCATCCTCTATGGCCTGGTCGTCGTGCACGGCGGGCGCTGGAAACTCTACTTCCCCCTGGCCGCGGGCAATGGCCCGGCAGTCGGCCGTGATCTCGCGGGACTGGTGCGTGGCAAGGTGCCGACGGCGGAGGGTGGCAGGCTCTTCGGCGCGATCGAAGGGCTGCTGCTCGTGGCGCTCGTCGCGGCGGGCGTGTCAGGCGTCGTGTGGTTGCTGCTGCAAGGCGCGGATGCCGCGCTCACCTGGCGCATGCTGCATATCGTATTTGCGCGGGTCCTGATCGCAGCCGGCGTGCTGCACGTGCTCGCCGTTGCGTCGCACCTGCTGGATTTCGTGCGGGACTGAGGCTACTCCCACCCTTCCTTGCCGGGTTCCTGGTTCATCAGCCTGTTCAGCTTTCCCGACAGGTAAAAGCCCATCGCGATGATGAACAGGATGACGCCGAGGCTCATCAGGCCCTCACGCCACCGCGGCTGTGCCCGACGCCGGCACCGGCACGCGGATCAGGTGATCAAACGCGCTGAGCGCCGCCTTCGAGCCTTCGCCCATCGCGATGATGATCTGCTTGTAGGGCACCGTCGTGGCGTCGCCCGCCGCGAACACGCCCGGTAGCGACGTCTGGCCCCTGGCGTCGACCTCGATCTCGCCGCGATGCGACAGCGCCACCGTGCCCTTGAGCCAGTCGGTGTTCGGCAGCAGTCCAATCTGCACGAACACGCCTTCGAGTTCGACCCGGTGGATCTCGCCCGAGCTGCGATCCTTGTAGCTCAGCGCATTGACCTTGCCGTCGGCGCCGTGCACTTTGGTGGTCTGCGCCGACACGATCACGCGCACGTTCGGCAGGCTGCGGAGCTTCCGTTGCAGCACCTCGTCGGCGCGCAGCCTGCCGTCGAATTCGATCAGCGTGACGTGCGCGACGATGCCCGCGAGGTCGATCGCCGCTTCGACGCCGGAATTGCCGCCACCGATGACGGCGACGCGCTTGCCCTTGAACAGTGGACCGTCGCAGTGCGGGCAGTAGGCCACGCCCTTGCCGGAGTACTCATTTTCGCCCGGCACGTTCATCTGCCGCCAGCGCGCGCCGGTGGAGATGATCACCGTCCTGCTCTGCACGTGCGCGCCGCTCTCGAGTTTCACGGTGAACAGCCCGTCGTCGCCCGCCGGTGCCAGGGCGGCCGCGCGCTGCAGGTTCATGATGTCGACGTCGTAATGCTTGACGTGCTCCTCGAGCGCGGCCGCGAGTTTCGGGCCCTCGGTCGCCTTGACCGAGATGAAGTTCTCGATGCCGAGCGTGTCCATCACCTGGCCGCCGAAACGGTCCGCGACCACGCCCGTGCGGATGCCCTTGCGGGCCGCGTAGATGGCCGCCGACGAGCCCGCAGGGCCACCGCCCACCACGAGCACGTCGAACGGCTCCTTGGCACTGATGGCTTCGGCGGCGCGCTCACCGGCGCTGGAGTCGATCTTCGCGAGGATCTCCTCGAGGCTGATGCGACCCTGCGAGAACTCCTTGCCGTTCAGGAACACGTACGGCACGGCCATGATCTGCCGCGCTTCGACCTCGGCCTGGAACAGCGCGCCGTCGATCATCGTCGTGCGCACGCCGGGGTTCAGCACGGCCAGCAGGTTCAGCGACTGCACGACCTCGGGGCAGTTGTGGCACGACAGTGAAATGAAGATCTCGAAGTTGAACTCGCCCTTGAGCGCCCTGACCTGCTCGATCACCGGCGCGTCGACCTTCGGCGGGTAGCCGCCGGCCTGCAGCAGGGCGAGCACCAGCGAGGTGAACTCGTGACCCATCGGGATGCCGGCGAAGTCGATACCCATGTCGACGCCCGCGCGCGTGATGCGGAAGGAGGGCGTGCGCCGTCCCGCCGGGATCTCCGGGCCGCGGGTCTCGCGGTAGCTGATCAGGCTCGACAGCGGGGCGACCTGCAGCAGCAGCTCCTGCATTTCGCGGGCGGCAGCGGAGTCGTCGAGGGCGGCGATGATCTCGACCGGCTGCGTGAGCCGGCCGAGGTAGCCCTGGAGTTGTTCCTTCAGGTCGGTGTCGAGCATTAGATTTTGCCGACGAGGTCGAGCGATGGCCTGATCGTCTTCGAACCGTCGTTCCACTTGGCCGGGCACACTTCGCCCGGGTGCGCGGCGACGTACTGCGCGGCCTTGAGCTTGCGCAGCGTTTCCTTGACGTCACGCGCGATGGCGTTGTCGTGGATCTCGAGGGTCTTGATCACGCCGTCGGGGTTGATCACGAACGTGCCGCGCAGCGCGAGGCCCGCTTCCTCGATGTGCACGCCGAAGCCGCGCGTCAGGGTGTGCGTCGGATCGCCGACCAGTGGGAATCTCGCCTTGCCGACCGCCGGCGAGGTCTCGTGCCACACCTTGTGCGAGAAGTGCGTGTCGGTCGTGACGACATAGACCTCGGCGCCGAGCTTCTGGAACTCGGCATAGTTGTCCGCCGCGTCCTCGACCTCCGTCGGGCAGTTGAAGGTGAAGGCGGCCGGCATGAAGATCACGACCGACCACTTGCCCTGCATGGACTCGTTGCTGACTTCGACGAACTTGCCGTTGTGGAAGGCCTGCGTCTTGAATGCCGGGACGGGGGTGTTGATCAGCGACATTGCGTGTCTCTCCAGGTTGGTTTGCCGGGCGCGGCAAGGGGTCAAGGCTTCGATGGCCCGCATTCTCCAGGGTGCGGCCCGGTAGGGCCAATAGATTGTTTTTAGACGATTGATAGGGAACGGCTATCAGCCGGAGGCCGCCGATTGATTCGCGGCGCCGGGGGCGCGATCCTTGCGCGCATGGCCACTGAAATCATCGACGCCTGGGCGCAGCACCCGACTGCGCGCCATCTCAGTCACCGGATGTTCGAATCCCTGCGTTGCTGGACATCTCGAACCCAACGGCCGCGGTCAAGGAATTGCGCCGTGGTGTGCTGCCGTGGCTGTGGCAACTGCCGCCGACGCATGCGCTCGACGGCTTGGCGGAAATGCAGCGCGGCGCCAATGCGCGGCGGGTATTCCGCCTCTGAGATTTATTTCAGCTGGCCGCGAATCTCACCGACACGGTAGTCGCCCGGACCCGAGTAGGGTGGGTCCATGCCGTCGTAGGTGTGCACGTTGACGTAGGTGTTGCCGGCGCGGATCTCCTCCAGCAGGTCGGACATCGGCGCACCCGTCATGGGGCCGGTGAAGTCGCTGGCATCGAACGAGCCTTCCGCCAGAACACCGCTGAATTCACCGCGCTTGGCAGCCGCATTGCCCAGCGGCCACAACTTGACCACAGCCTGGCCATTCTGGCTCGCGGCGCCGCTGTGCAGGTCGGCCTGCGACGGATTCGACAGCTTGTCGAGCGTGATCTTGTAGTCGATCTTCCTGCCGTCCGCGCTCAGGCGGAGTTCGACGGTGCCGGTCGCCGGCGTCTTGATCGGGTCGGGCAGGCACTGTGCCCCGTCCATCGCCGCCGTGAACACGCTGTCAGCGGCCTGGGCGGGGATCGCAAGGCAGGCGGCGGCAGCCACGAGGCTGATGAGGACGCTACGGCTGGTGAACATGGCAGGCTCCTGGGGCGTTTTCTAGCATGGGCAATGTGCGTCCCCGGAGCCGTGGCCGGAATACGTAGTTGCTGCGAACTGGTCGCGTTCCACGTCGTCACCGCGCAAGCCGCTGCCGCAATGCCGAAATCTGCGCCCGGCGCTGCTCGAGCACGTCGTCGAGCGCCGGGTCGAGACCGCGGTCTTTCAGCCGGCGCTTGCGAAACGCCAGTTCGTTCTGGGCGTTGACCAGCGCCGCAGAAACCTGTGCCTGGCGAGGATCGATGCGTCGCGTGCGGAAGGCGCGGTCCGCTGCGATTGCCTGCAATTCCCCCGCGGTC
>Ga0073899_10001230_pt1 | contig 23567 bp, 22 predicted proteins | sample KloWWTmetaKNB5Ph_FD_88975 | JGI IMG/M metagenome (GOLD analysis project Ga0073899, IMG submission 88975) | Active sludge microbial communities from Klosterneuburg, Austria, studying microevolution and ecology of nitrifiers - Klosterneuburg... | ecosystem: Engineered > WWTP > Aerobic digester >... | reverse complement strand
AGGGCCACCGCCGGGTGGCGGTACAGCACCTCTTCCACCTCCACGCTGGAGATGTTCTCCCCGCCGGAGATGATGATGTCCTTGCTGCGGTCCTTGATCTTGACGTAGCCGTCCGGGTGCATCACCGCGAGATCGCCGGTGTGGAACCAGCCGCCCTTGAAGGCTTCCTGCGTGGCCTCGGGGTTCTTCAGGTAGCCCTTCATGACGATGTTGCCGCGGAAGAAGATCTCGCCCATCGTCTCACCGTCGGCCGGCACCGGCTGCATCGTCTCGGGATTGAGCACGGTGACGTCCTGCTGCAGCGGGTAGGCCACGCCCTGGCGGGCGTTGAGCGCGGCGCGCTGCTCGATCGGCAGGCCGCTCCATTCTTCCTGCTTGGCGCACACCGCCGCGGGGCCGTAGACCTCGGTCAGGCCGTAGACGTGGGTGATGTCGATGCCGATGCGCTCGCAGCCTTCGATGATCGCGGCCGGCGGCGCCGCGCCGGCGATCAGGCCCTGCACGGTGTGGGTGATGCCTTCTCTCAGCGCGGCCGAGGCGTTGACCAGCATGCCGTAGACGATCGGTGCGCCGCACATGTGGGTGACCTGCTGCTCGCGGATGAGCGGGAAGATCAGCTGCGGGTCGACCCGGCGCAGGCAGACGCTCACCCCCGCCTGCAGCGCCATCGTCCAGGGGAAGCACCAGCCGTTGCAGTGGAACATCGGCAGCGTCCACAGGTACACCGGGTGCTGCGGCAGCGTCCAGGTGACGACGTTGGCCACCGCGTTGAGGTAGGCGCCGCGGTGGTGCGTGACCACGCCCTTGGGGTTGCCGGTGGTGCCGCTGGTGTAGTTCAGCGAGATGGCCTGCCATTCGTCCGCGGGCAGGGCCCAGGCAAACGCCGGATCGCCTTCGGCCAGGAAGGCCTCGTAGTCCAGCTCGCCCAGGTTCTTGCCGCCCTCGAACTCCGCATCCAGCACGTCGATGACCAGCGGCTTGGGGCCGGTCATCAGCGCCAGCGCGCGGGCGATGGTGGAGGAGAACTCGCGGTCGGTGAGCAGGATCTTGGCTTCGCCGTGGTCGAGCTGGAAGGCAATCGCCTCCGGGTCGAGCCGGGTGTTCAGGGTGTTGAGCACCGCGCCGGTGACCGGCACGCCGAAGTGGGCTTCATACATCGGCGGGGTGTTGGGCAGCATGGCCGCCACGGTGTCGCCCAGGCCGATGCCACGACGCTGCAGGGCCGAGGCCAGGCGGCGGCAGCGCTCGAAGGTCTGTGCCCAGGTCTGCCGCAGCGCGCCATGCACGATCGCCAGGCGATTCGGGTACACGCGGGCCGTGCGCTCCAGGAACGAGAGCGGGCTCAGCGCCACGAAGTTGGCGTCGTTCTTGTTCAGCCCGACGTCGTAGGGATGGGTCTGCATCGTCGTTGTCTCCGGTGTCGGCCGCCGCACGAAGCGCGGGGCTGCTCTGGACCGGAAGCATCGCGAGAGAACGTTGCAGCGCCCGCCATGCAATGTGACGAATGTTTGCAACTTCGGTCACACCTCGAACAGCCTCCTAGAATTTCCTGCAGCGGTCTGTGCTGGGCACAGGCCCTGATGCCGATGTCCGACGATCGCTTGTCTCCTTCCCCTGCGCCCTCACACCCATCGGCCCCGCCCTCGGGTCTGCCGGACCTGTCTCCCCGCCAAGGCGGATTGCAGGCGGCCCTGGACCTGATCGACCAGGGCTTCACGCTGATCGACGGCGACCTGCGCATGGTGGCGTGGAACCGCACCTTCCTGCGCCTGCTGGACTTTCCGGACGAACTGGCCTACGTGGGTGCCCCGTTCGAGGGCTTCATGCGCTACAACGCGCAGCGCGGTGAGTACGGCCCGGGCGATCCGCAGGCACAGGTGCGTGAGCGCATGCTGGCGGCCAGCCGCTTCACCGCCCACACGCTGGAGCGCACCCGGCCCGACGGCACCGTGCTGCTGGTGCGGGGGGTGCCGGTGCCTGGCCACGGTTTCGTGACGCTGTACTCCGACATCACCGCGCAGCGCGCCGCCGAGCGGCAGATCCAGCAGCACGCCGCCGTGCTCGAACAGCGGGTGGCCGAGCGCACCGCGGAGCTGCGCCGCAGCGAGGCGCAGATGCGCCTGATCACCGACTCCATCCCGGCGCTGGTGGCCTACTTCGACCGCCACCGCAATTACCGCTACATCAACCGCGGCTACAAGGCCTGGTTCGGCCTGGACCCGGATCACCCCGAACGGGTCAGCGCCAAGGCCTACCTCGGCGCGGCCACCTATGCGGGCATCCGCCCCAACGTGGCGCGCGCGCTGGCGGGTGAGCCGGTCACCTACGAGTACGAGGTCGACATCGTCGGCGGTGCGCGGCTGATCGCGCGCACCACGCTGATCCCGGAAGTGGACGCCGACGGCCAGGTGGCCGGCTGCTTCGAGCTCACCTTCGACATCACCGAGCAGAAGCGCTCCCAGGCCATGCTGGTGCAGGCACAGAAGATGGACGCGCTGGGCCAGCTCACCGGCGGACTGGCGCACGACTTCAACAACATCCTCACCGTGGTGATCGGTAACCTGGAAGGCCTGCGACGCGCACGCCCGGACGACCCGGCGATGGCCGAGTCCATCGAACCCGCGCTGCTTGCCGCCCACCGCGGCGCCGACCTGATCCGCCGCCTGATGTCCTTCTCCCGCCAACAGCCGCTGGCGGCCAAGGCCACCGACGTGGGCCGGCTGCTCGACGAGGTTGCCCGGCTGGTGCGGCGCACGCTGCCCGAGGATCGGCAACTGGACCTCCGCCCCGGCACCGCCTCCGTCTGGGCCTGGGCCGATGCGCACCAGCTGCAGAACAGCCTGCTGAACCTGATCTTCAACGCCCGCGACGCCACCGCCGCGGGCGGCCGGATCGCGCTTGGGCTGGAAGTACACGACGTCGCGGCCACCGCCGCCGCGGAACTGGGGCTGCGCCCGGGCCCGCACGTGCGCCTGGTGGTAAGCGACAACGGCTGCGGCATGGACCGCGCCACGCAGGAGCGCGTCTTCGAGCCCTTTTTCACCACCAAGCCGCCGGGCCACGGCACCGGGCTGGGCCTGGCGATGGTGTACGGCTTCATCACCCAGTCGGCCGGCGCCATCCGCATCGACAGCACGCCCGGCGCCGGGACCACCGTCTCGCTCTGGCTACCGGCCTGCGAGGCCCCGCTGGAGGACGTCGACGTCGACTCGCCCGTCTCGCCGGTGCAGGCCGGCTCGCGGGGCCTGGCCCTGCTGGTCGAGGACGACGCCGCGGTGCGCCAGGTGGTGCGCCGGGATCTGCTCGCCCTGGGCTTCGCGGTGCTGGAAGCGGAGAACGGGCCGGAGGCGCTGGACATCCTGGACTGCACGCCCGCGATCACACTGGTCCTGACCGACGGGGTGATGCCCGGTGGCGTCGACGGTCGGCAGGTGGCCGCCCACGCGCGGCGCCAGCGGGTTCCGCAGGTGCTGCTGATGAGCGGCTATGCGCCCGGTGCATCGCCCGACGAGGGCCTGCCGATCCTGCCCAAGCCCTTCACCCGGGAGCAGTTGGCAGCCCGGCTCGAATCGGGGGACGGGCGATGACCCCGACCGGGCCCGTGCCCCTGGCCGGCGCCGCCGCGCTGGTCTACGTCATCGAGGACGACGCGGCGGTCGCCGGACTGGTGGCCGACACCCTGCGCGAGTTCGGCTACGCCACCGAGACCTTCCACAGCGCCACGGCCGCCCTGCGCCGCCTGCCGGTGCAGCGCCCCGACCTGTGCATCGTCGACCTCGGCCTGCCGGACATGGACGGCATCGAGCTGGTGCGGCAGATCACCGCCGCGCACACCTGCGGCGTGCTGATCCTCACCGGCCGGGGCCACCCGGTGGACCGGGTCATGGGCCTGGAGCTGGGCGGCGACGACTACGTCGTCAAGCCCTTTGACGCGCGCGAGCTGGTCGCCCGCGTGCGCAGCATCCTGCGTCGGCGCAGCGCGGCGGCGCCCGGCATGGCGCCGGGCACGCGCCGGGTGGCGAGCTTCGCGGGCTGGACGCTCGACGGCGCCTCCAACACCCTGCGTTCACCCGCTGGCGAGGAGCAGGTGCTGGGCCTGGCCGAGGCCCAGGTGCTGCGGGTCTTCCTCGACCGCCCGCACCAGATCCTCACCCGTGAGCAGCTGATCGGCCAGCACGACCTGTCGCCGCTGGACCGCAGCATCGACGTGCGCATCTCCCGCCTGCGCCGCCGCCTGGAAGCCGACCCGCAGAACCCGAAGCTGATCAAGACGGTCTACGGCGCCGGCTACCTCTTCACCGCCATGGTGGCCTGGAGCTGAACCCGCCCTGCCCCCTTCACCTGGACCTTCAGCCACCCAACGCCCGCGCGCCCCACAGCGACAGCAGCACCGCCAGCGCCAGCCAGACCAGCCCGACGCCGATCGCCCCGGCCCAGCTGCGCGGCCGCGCCTCGCGGCGCTGCAGCCAGGCCTCGGCCTGCCGGCGCGATTCGGCGATCACCTCGGGCGGCAGCAGCCGCAGCGCCAGCCAGATCAGCAGCGGCAGCAGGATCACGTCGTCCAGGTAGCCCAGCACCGGCACGAAGTCCGGGATCAGGTCGATCGGGCTGAGCGCGTAGGCCACCACGATCGCGGCCAGCACCTTGGCCGTCCAGGGCGTGGCCGGGTGCGCGCGGGCAAACCACAGCGTCATCGCGTCGCGCTTGAGGCGGCGCGCCCAGTCGCGCAGCCGCTGCCCCAGGCCGGAAAGTCCACCCATGCGCAGCACCACCCGCCTTCAGCGCTAGTTCAGCCGATGGCCGAAGCCGACTTGAACTGCTGTCGCAGCTGGAACTTCTGAATCTTGCCGGTCGAGGTCTTGGGCAGGGTGCCGAAGACGATCTGCTTGGGCACCTTGTAGCGCGCCATGTGGCCACGGCAGAACTCGATGATCTCCTCGGGCGTGGCCGTGGCCCCGTCGCGCAGCTCCACCACCGCGCAGGGCACCTCGCCCCACTTCGGGTCGGGCACAGCCACCACCGCGGCCAGCGCCACCGCCGGGTGGCGGTACAGCACCTCTTCCACTTCCACGCTGGAGATGTTCTCCCCGCCGGAGATGATGATGTCCTTGCTGCGATCCTTGATCTTGACGTAGCCGTCCGGGTGCAGCACCGCCAGGTCGCCGGTGTGGAACCAGCCGCCCTTGAAGGCCTCCTGCGTCGCCTCCGGGTTCTTCAGGTAGCCCTTCATCACGATGTTGCCGCGGAAGAAGATCTCGCCCATCGTCTCCCCGTCGGCCGGCACCGGCTGCAGCGTCTCGGGGTTGAGCACCGTCACGTCCTGCTGCAGCGGGTAGGCCACGCCCTGGCGGGCGTTCAGCGCCGCGCGCTGCTCGATCGGCAGGCCGCTCCATTCTTCCTGCTTGGCGCACACCGCCGCCGGGCCGTAGACCTCGGTCAGGCCGTAGACGTGGGTGATGTCGAGGCCGATGCGCTCGCAGCCTTCGATGATCGCGGCCGGCGGCGCCGCGCCGGCGATCAGGCCCTGCACGGTGTGCGTGATGCCCTCGCGCAAGGCCGCCGGGGCGTTGACCAGCATGCCGTAGACGATCGGGGCGCCGCACATGTGGGTGACCTTCTGCTCGCGAATCAGCGGGAAGATCAGCTGCGGGTCGACCCGGCGCAGGCAGACGCTGACGCCCGCCTGCAGCGCCATCGTCCATGGGAAGCACCAGCCGTTGCAGTGGAACATCGGCAGGGTCCACAGGTACACCGGGTGCTGCGGCAGCGTCCAGGTGACGACGTTGGCCACCGCGTTGAGGTAGGCGCCGCGGTGGTGCGTCACCACGCCCTTGGGGTTGCCGGTGGTGCCGCTGGTGTAGTTCAGCGAGATGGCCTGCCATTCATCCGTCGGCAGGGCCCAGGCGAAGCCGGGGTCGCCTTCGGCCAGGAAGGCTTCGTAGTCGAGTTCACCGAGCGACTTGCCACCCTCGAACTCGGCGTCCAGCACGTCGATCACCAGCGGCTTGGGGCCGGTCATCAGCGCCAGCGCGCGGGCGATGGTGGAGGAGAACTCGCGGTCGGTCAGCAGCACCTTGGCTTCGCCGTGGTCGAGCTGGAAGGCAATCGCCTCCGGGTCCAGCCGGGTGTTCAGCGTGTTGAGCACCGCGCCGGTCACCGGCACGCCGAAGTGCGCCTCGTACATCGGCGGGGTGTTGGGCAGCATGGCCGCCACGGTGTCGCCCAGGCCGATGCCACGTTTCGTCAAGGCCGAGGCCAGCCGCCGGCAACGCTCGAAGGTCTGTGCCCAGGTCTGGCGCAGCGCGCCGTGCACCAGCGCCAGCCGCCTCGGGTAGACGCGCGCCGTGCGCTCCAGGAAGCTCAGCGGGCTCAGCGCCACGAAGTTCGCGGGGTTGCGGTCGAGGTCCGCGTCGTAGGGGTTCAGGCGGGAGGCGTCGGTCATGGCGAGGGGTTCTCCGGGCTGTGGCGCGAAGGGGCGCGAAGGGGCGCGAAGGGGCGCGAAGGGGCGCGAAGGGGCGCGCGATCCTGGCATTTTGATGCTGTAGCCGGGCGTCATGACTGCACTGATGCGCCACCTTGGATTGACATCTGCCCTTGGCGATCGTGTGGCACTTTGACGTACACTGAACTTCAACCAGGAGCCACTGCCATGTCCTCCACCAGTCCGTCCGCCACTTCACCCGACACCGCCCGCATCAACCTGCGCACCAGCCCGGAAGCCAAGGCGCTGATTGAGCGTGCGGCAGCGTTGATGGGCACCACGGTCTCGGGCTTCATGCTGCAGAACGCCTACGACGCCGCCCGCCGCATCGTTGCCGACAACGACACGCTGACGATGTCCCAGGCCGCCTTCGAGGCCTTCGTCGCCGAGTGCGAGGCCGCCGCACCGCCCAATCAGGCACTGCGTGACCTGATGGCCCGGCGCTGAACCTTGGGCCTCAGCCGCAGCGTCTCGTTTGCGTCGCCCATGCCTGCCCACATCGAGCTACTGGCCTCCCGCCACGACCGCGCCGGCTTCGACTGCGGCGAGCCGGCGCTGGACGATTTCCTGCGCCGTCAGGCCGGCCAGCTGCAGCGCCGCGGCTTTGGCAAGACCTATGTGGCAGTGGGTGAAGATGGCGCGGCGGTGCTCGGCTTCGTCACCGTCAGCGTCGGCCAGATCGCCGCGGTGTCGATGCCTCCAGCGCTGAAGCTGCCTCGCTACCCGGTGCCGATCCTGCGCATCGGCCGCCTGGCGGTGGACCACCGGCAGCAGGGCCAGGGCATCGGGCAGGACCTGCTCGCCTTCGCACTGCACCTGGCGCTGGATTTTGCCGACCGGGTCGGGCTATGGGCGGTGGTGGTGGATGCAAAGCACGAATCGGCCGCCGCCTGGTATCGGCGGCTGGGGTTCGTTGCGACGAAAGATGATCCGCTGTGCCTGTTCCTGCCGATCGGGACAGTGCGAGAAGCGCGATCAGGCTGACTGGCTCTCATCCGAACTGCATGCGCGCAGATCGGTATCGTCCCGGTTGCTCTTGCCAATGTTGCATCGGTCGCACAGCGTCTGAAAGTTTTCCAGACTATCCGTGCCACCTCGCGAACGGGGAAGTATGTGGTCGACATGCAAGATCACGTCATCATGTGAGCCGCGCCCGCAGGCCACGCATTTCCAACGGTCCCGCTGGAAGACTTGCCACCGAAGAGCGGGCATCACACGAACGCGCTGCGCCGCAAGTTGGGCCGCACCGTGCTGCAGTCCATGGTCAACCGATGACTGGCCGGCTACGGTGGAATCTTTGGCAGGTTCCTCTTGGAGAGAGTCGAGGAAATCGTTCGCCTTGGCGATCAACGCGAGAAATCGAACAGGCTCGCCCTTCGATATCTGGATGTACGAGTCGTAGGCAGGAAAGAAGAAGACAAGCGCCCAGATCAACTGGTTGATGTCTTCCTCGGACACAGGGTAGCTCTGCGCACTGACCGAGAAGAATCTGTTGGCGAAATACCTCTCGGCCTTCATGTCGAGATAGTGCTCACGAAAGGTAGAAATCGCCCTCGCCCCCTTGCCGACAGGAAGCTCCGGAAACAATCCCGAGAAGTAGCAAAGTCGGTGCGTCAGTCCCTCGAACTCCAGATGAAAGTCGAGGTATTTCTCGTAAGACGCATCGGTCAGGCCTTTGAGCCAGTGGTTGTCAAACAGCAGCGATAGCCCGTCGACGGTGAGCTCCATGCCGAACCTGAACGGAAGGATCTGAACCGGCTTGCCGTCCTTCCTGGCGACACCGAACCACTTCTCCTTCACTCTGCGCCCACCGATGCCGACAAACGCCGAGTCGTACAAGTGGGTCAGGTCAGCCTCGCGGCGTGTTCTGAAGTGAGGCCAGTAGGTCACGATGGAGTCTTCAAGAACGTCAACGCCGTAGATGTTCCTGATTCCAGCGATGGCCTCGTTCATCACCAGGTGCAGGCGCGGCAGGATCGAATGCCGCAGCGCATCGGCGCGCAGTCGAGCATCCTCGACTTGAAACAGATTCTTGTCGCTTTCGTCGAAACCGATGTCGTGGCGCTCCACATGCCCCTCCCCTGGTTCAATCAGCACAGGCGCGGCCGACAAGATCTTGCCCGCCATGCCTGCCCCGCCTCTCGTTCTCGCATTTTCGCCGCGAAGGCCGCATCAGCGGTGGGTCTTTCCCCACCCGGCAAGGTCGAACGGCCCGCGTAGCATCGTGAGACATCGCACGACCACTTCACCGGAGACCGCATGTCCGACACCCACACCATCCGCCTGCACCGCGTGCTGCGCGCCCCGCCCGAGCGCGTGTTCTGCGCCTTCACCCAGGCCGATGCCTTTGCGCGCTGGCAGCCGCCGTTCGGGTTCACGGGCCAGGTGTTCGAGCTGGATGTGCGCGTGGGTGGGCGCTGGCGCATGGCGTTCACCAACTTCTCGTCCGGGGGCAGCCACAGCTTTGGCGGCACCTATTTGGTGGTGGAACCGGGCAAGCGGCTCAGCTACACCAGCACCTTCGATGACCCGAACCTGCCCGGCGAGATGGTGACCACGGTGACGCTGGAGGCGGTGTCCTGCGGGACGTCGGTCAGCTTCGAGCAGTCGGGCATCCCGGCGATGATCCCGCCGGAGATGTGCTACCTGGGCTGGCAGGAGTCGCTGCTGCAGCTGGCTCAGTTGGTGGAGCCGGACATCCCGGGCTGAACGGCGGGCGCTGACGCCGCTCCCGCAGGCGGCGCGATCTCCCAGGTCTGGCCGTGCGCCAGCAGGCGGAAGTCGGCCTCGGCCACGCCCTGGCTGCGGCGGGCGGCGTCGAGTGCGGCGATGGGCGCGTCCAGCGGCTCGTCGGCCATCACGAAAGTGCCCCAGTGGATACCCAGCGCGCGGCGGGCGCCCAGGTCGCGCAGGACCTGCACCGCCTCGGCCGGGTCGATGTGCTGCTCGCGCATGAACCAGCGCGGCTCGTAGGCGCCCACCGGGATCAGCGCCAGGTCGAGTGCCGGGAAGCGCTGGCCGATCTGGCGGAAGTCGCGGCCGTCGCCATAGCCCGTGTCGCCCGCGAAGTAGACGCTCTGGCCGCCGGCCTGCAGCACCCAGCCGCCCCAGTGGCTGGCATTGCGATCGAACAGGCCGCGCGCGCTCCAGTGCACCGCCGGCACGCCGGTGACCTGCACGCCCGGAGACGCATCGCTGACCGGGCGCGTCTCCCACCAGCCCTGGCTGCGCACGTTGGCAACGCCCAGGTCGTGGAACCAGGCGTCCAGCCCCCGCGGCACGATGAACAGCGGCGGGCCACCGGCCTGGCGCTGCAGGCCGAGCACGCTGGCCTCGTCGAGGTGGTCGTAGTGGTTGTGCGAGATCAGCACCACGTCGATGCGCGGCAGCGCCTCCAGGGCGACGGACAGCGGCGTGCGGCGCTCAGGCCCGGCCCAGCTCACCGGGCTGGCGCGGCGCGAGAACATCGGGTCGGTCAGCACCGTCAGCCCGCCGATGCGCAGCAGCACGGTCGCGTGGCCCACCCAGGTGGCGGAGAGCTCGCCCGGCCGGGCCGGCGCGGTGGCACGCGGCTCGTGGTGCACGGGCAGCGCCACCGGGCGGTCGGCCGCACTGCGGTCGCGCGTCCACTGCCAGCGCAGCAGGTCGGCCAGCGGTTTTTCGGACGGCCGGCCGTCGCTGTTGGCATAGCGGGGTACGGAGGCGCAGCCCGCCAGCGCCAGCCCCGCGGCGACCAGCAGCCCGGCGGCGGCCCACGCGAGGCGCTTCCCCTGCTTCTTCCCCTGCTTCTTCCCCTGCTTCTTCCCCTGCTTCTTCCCCTGCTTCTTCCCCTGCATGGCTTGCCGCACTGCCTTCATCCCCTTCACCACCCCCATGCCAGCCACCCCCACACCACCGCCAGCGTGGCCAGCGTCACCGGCACGCCGATGCGTGCGTGGTCACGCCAGTGGATGGCGATGCCGTTCTTCTCCGCGCCATCGACGACGATCAGGTTGGCGATCGAGCCCACCAGCAGCAGGTTGCCGGCAAAGGTGCTGGCCAGCGCCAGCAGCACGCCCGCCTGATCGACCGCCGGCGTGCCGGGCGTCCCCAGGTGTGGCAGCAGCAGCATCACCGCCGGCACGTTGGACACCAGGTTGGACAGCGCCACGCCCACCACCAGCAGCGGCCCCGGCTCGGCCAGGTGCACCCCCAGCCCCGCCAGCCAGGCGACGGCCTGGGCCGCCACGCCGGTGGTCTCGACCGCGTGGTTGACCACGAACAGCCCGATGAAGAGCAGCAGCAGTTGCCAGTCGACAAAGCCCATCACGTGCGCCGAGTGCAGCCGGCGGCTGAGCAGCAGCACGCCGGCACCGACCAGCGCGGCCACGTCGCGCGGCCAGTCGGTGAAAAGGAAGACAGCCATCAGCGCGGCGGCCACCGCCAGGCCCTTGGCGGTCTGGAAGGCGTCGAAGTCGTGCTCGTCGTCGGCCACGTCAAGGCATGGCGCGGGATCGGGCGCCTTTGACCCGGGACCGTAGGCCAACCAGAGCCAGAGCAGCGCCAGGCTGATCGCCACCGGCGGCAGCGCACTGCGCAGGTAGGCACCGAAGTCGAGCTTCAGCAGCGAGCCGATCAGCATGTTCTGCGGGTTGCCGATCAGCGTGGCCGCCGAGCCGATGTTGGCCGCGCAGGCCAGGCCGACCAGGAAGGGCAGCGGCGCCAGCCCGCGCCGCAGGCAGAGGTGGGCCACCACCGGCGTCATCGCCAGGCAGATGATGTCGTTGGAGAAGACGGCCGACAGCACACCCGCAGTGGCGATCAGCGCCGCCAGCAGGCCGCGGCGTGACAGCGGCAGCGCGCCCACGCGCCGCGTCACCTCGGTGTAGAAGCCGCCCAGGCGCATCTGCGCCGAGACCACCATGAAGGCGAACAGCAGCACGATGGTCGGCAGGTCCACCGCACGGGCGGCCTCCTCCACCGGGTGGCCGGCCAGCGCAATCATCGCGATGGCGCCCAGCACCGCCACGCCCGTGCGGTCGAGCCGGAAGTGCGGCAGCCCGCCGAGGAACATGCCGAGGTAGACGGTGCCGAAGACAGCGAGGATGGCCCAGTCCTGCGGGTCGTGGCCGAGGATCTGGAGCTGGGCGAGGTCGGGCGGGATCATCGCCGCGGATGTTAGGGGCCGGCGCCAGCCACCTTGATCCAGATCGCGTGGCCAGCACGCGCTTGGGGGTCAACACCTATGGTAGGAATTGGTTACACCGTATACCCTATTGGGTATAAATCGCCTCCTTCCTGTTCCCTTGTTCTGGGGTCGCCCATGTCCCGCATCGTCATCCTGGGGGCCGGCATTTCCGGCCACACCGTTGCCCGCTACCTCAACCAGTGGGTGGGCAAGCAGCATGAAATCGTCGTGGTGTCGCCCAACGCCCGGTGGAACTGGATCCCCTCGAACATCTGGGTGGGCGTTGGCCAGATGACCGAGGAGCAGGTCACCTTCGACCTGGCCGAGGTCTACAAGAAGACCAGCATCGACTTCCGCCAGGCCAAGGGCGTGTCGATCCACCCGGAGGGGGACGCCAGCGACCCGCGCCCCTTCGTCACGGTCGAGTACACCCTGCCCGCCAAGGCCGGCCAGCAGGAGCGCATCGCCTATGACTACCTGGTCAATGCCACCGGGCCAAAACTGAACTTCGGCGCCACCGAGGGGCTCGGGCCCGACCACGGCCACACCGTGTCGGTGTGCACCGCCACGCACGCGCTGGAGGCCAACCACCAGCTGCAGCAGCAGATCGACGCGATGAAGCGCGGCGAGCGCCGCACCTTCGTGATCGGCACCGGCCACGGCACCTGCACCTGCCAGGGCGCGGCCTTCGAGTACATCTACAACGTCGACCACGTGCTGCGCGAAGCGGGTGTGCGCGACCAGGCCCGCATCGTCTGGATCAGCAACGAGTACGAGCTGGGCGACTTCGGCATGGGCGGCGTGCACATCGAGCGCGGCGGCTACATCACCAACGGCAAGACCTTTGCCGAGTCGCTGATGGTCGAGCGCGACATCGAGTGGATCGTGCGGGCCCACGTCAAGAAGGTCGAGGCCGGCAAGATCCACTACGAGACGCTGGACGGCAGCTTCCACGAGCTGCCCTTCGACTTCTCGATGCTCATCCCGCCGTTCGCCGGCGTCGGCCTGAAGGCCTACGACCGGGCCGGCGAGGACATCACCGCCAAGGTCTTTGCACCCAGCGGCTTCATGAAGGTGGATGCCGACTACACCGCCCGACCCTACGCCCAGTGGAGTGCGGACGACTGGCCCCGGACCTACCAGTCGCCGGTGTACCGCAACCTCTTTGCGGTGGGCATCGCCTTTGCGCCGCCGCACCTCATCAGCAAGCCGATGCAGAGCGCCAACGGCACGCCGATCAACCCCGCGCCGCCGCGCACCGGCATGCCCTCGGCCGCGATGGCGATCGCCGTGGCCAAGAGCCTGCGCGACATGCTCGCCGGTGCCGAGCAGCCCACCCACCAGGCCTCGATGGCCCGCATGGGCGCCGCCTGCGTGGCCTCCACCGGCTCGCACCTGCTGCGCGGCACGGCCGCGACGATGACCGTCTTCCCGGTGGTGCCCGACTACCGGACCTACCCCGAGTACGGCCGTGACCTGAACCTGACCTTCGGCGAGATCGGCCTGGCCGGCCACTGGATGAAGTCGCTGCTGCACTACACCTTCATCTACCAGGCCAAGATGAAGCCGGGCTGGCAGCTGCTGCCCGATTGATGGCGTCGGACGAACCGATCGGATCGCCGCAACCCCCCAACCTCCGGAGCCCCCATGTCCACGCCCAGCAGCACCCCCGTCAACAAAGAGCCCTACCAGCAGGCCTACTACCCGCCCAAGCCCACCGGCATCACCCGGTTCCTGCGCACCTGCGTACTCTGGCAGCTGGTGCGCTTCGTGGTCATCAACGTCAAGATGATCAAGCTGATGTCGAAGTCGCACACCGACTCGCAGCGCTGATGCGGCGCAGGCCGTCGGCCTTCAAGAGCGCGAAGAAGCGGCCTGCTCTTCGCTCAGGGGCTTCCGGACTTGCCCGGGCGTCGGCTGTGACCGGCCGGTGGGACCGGTCGGAAGTCAAGCAAGGTGACGAGCTGTCACCGGCTTTCTCAACGGGAACCAGGTGTTCACGCAATCGGGCTCGGTGCTCGGCAATGGTCCGATCCCGCCGTTTGTCACGGTGGCCGGCACAGTCCGGCATGTTCGCCGTGGGCGCGCTGGTACTCGCGGCTTGGCAGCAGCGCGCGCGCCGTGCCACGGGGGCTCCCCGGCAAGCGGACTGAGCGGCCGGCTCTCAGATCAGGCCTTCACATCAATCAACGCCCCCAGCATCTCGTCGCCCGCCTGAAAGACGCGCAGGTTGACGAGGAAGGCGTTCTTGGCCTGGAGTTGGCTGACCAGGTCATCCTCCAGCGAGGGGCTCGACGCTGCGGTGAGGGTCGGATTGGCTGCGGCGGGCGTCGCCGGGCTGGCCGCATCCGCGGGGCGCTGGGTGGCCTGGCGGGCGATGCGCCCGGCGGAGCGGTCCAGCGCGTTCATCGCGGCGTTCATGCCGCCCAGGCTGATGGACGAGTAGGACATGGCGGGTTTTCCGGGTCAGGGCGTATCGATGGGCGGATGACGACGTACCGTGACTGGGGTTCGGCAGTTGGCCGGAGAACTTGAGCTTGGTGCCACCGGGGTCTGGCCTGGCAGCGCGAGAAAAATCACCGCCGGAGTGCGAGACTGCGCTCCCAACCCGACGCCCGGAGGCTCCCCATGCCCAGCCCCAAGAACACGATCTGTCTCTGGTACGACGGCACCGCCCTGGAAGCGGCGCAGTTCTACGCCGCCACCTTCCCCGACAGCGCCGTTGGCGCCGTGCTGCATGCCCCCGGCGACTACCCCGCCGGCCAGGAGGGCAACGTGCTGACCGTCGAGTTCACCGTCATGGGCATCCCCTGCCTCGGGCTCAACGGCGGCCCGGCCTTCCCGCAGACCGAGGCCTTCTCCTTCCAGGTCGCCACCGACGACCAGGCCGAGACCGATCGCCTCTGGAACGCCATCATCGACCACGGCGGTCAGCCCAGCGCCTGCGGCTGGTGCAAGGACAAATGGGGGCTGAACTGGCAGATCACGCCGCGCGTGCTGATGGAGGCGATTGCCGACCCGGACCGCGCGGCCGCCAAGCGCGCCTTCGGTGCGATGATGGAGATGACGAAGATCGACGTGGCGGCGGTGGAGAGGGCGTGGCGGGGGTGAGATGAATGACCCTGCCGAATTCACCGCAAAGAGGCAGGGCGGTTGTGGGCGTGGCGTCTTGAATGGCTGGAATCGGCCGTGAGCCCCCACCAGCCAAGTCACCCGACCTTGACCTGCCTGCTTGGCAAGCCCCATCGTTGCTGCCAGAGTGCCCTGATGGAACTGAATGCCCTGGGCCTGGATCGCTGGTTGGCGGACGCAGCCGGTGAGGTCGCTGAATCTTGTGGGCCGGACCTGTCCATCGCCCGGGTCACCGCGGTGGACCGCGGGCGCTACCTGATCCGGGGCGAGCAGGGCGAAGTGCCGGCCGAGCTGACCGGCAAGTTCCTCCATCTGGCCGAGTCCGCTGCCGAGCTGCCCTGTGTCGGCGACTGGGTGTGCGTGCAGTGGCGCGATGCCGGCACGCAGGCCAGCATCCACCACCTGCTGCCGCGCCGGTCCTTCCTGCGGCGCAAGGCTGCGGGTCGCGACGTCGAGTTCCAGATGATTGCCGCCAACATCGACGTGGCGTTCATCGTGCAGGCCTGCCACTTCGATTTCAACCTCCGGCGGCTGGAGCGCTACCTGGTGATGACCCGGGACGGCCACATTGAGCCGGTGCTGCTGCTGACGAAGACGGACCTGGTCACCCCCGAGGCGCTGGGTCGGCTGATCGGTCAGATCCGGGCCCTGGGGGTGGACGTGAGGATCGTCTGCCTCAGCAACGTGACGGGCGCGGGCGTCGACCAGGTGCGCGAACTCATCGAGCCCGGCCGCACCTATTGCCTGCTGGGCTCGTCCGGCGTGGGCAAGACCACGCTCATCAACCACCTGCTGGGTGGCGGTGCGCTGGAAACGCGCGAGGTCAGCCACACGGGCGAGGGGCGGCACACCACCACGCGGCGGCAGTTGATCGTGCTCGAACAGGGCGGGCTGCTGATCGACATGCCGGGCATGCGCGAGCTGGGGATGCTGGGCGCCCACGACGGCATCGAGGCGGCCTTTGCCGACATCGCCGTGCTGGCACGCAGCTGCCGCTATCCGGATTGCCGCCACGGCAGCGAACCCGGCTGCGAGGTCCGTGCCGCCATCGAGCGCCAGGAGCTGAGCGACGAGCACCTGCAGAGCTACATGAAGCTGCAGAAGGAATCCGACTTCAACGACCTGTCGCAGCTGGACCGGCGCCGCAAGGACCGGGCATTCGGGCGGTTCCTCCACAACTACAAGAAGCACAAGGACGGGCCAGGCCAGGACTGATGCCCGTGGGCGGGTGGAACGCCACCGTGCCGCGCTCGAATCGATCCATCGCGTTGCCTGCCCAGAGACCCGCCCGCGCCGCTGCGCAAGTCACGGTCCCTCACCCGTGCGAACTCGGCCGCATCGCCTTCAGCCGGTAGATGAGCTGCGCCCGGCTGAGCCCCAGCAACCGGGCCGCAGCCGACTGGTTGCCCTGCGTGCTGGCCAGAGCGCTGCGCACCAGCGCGGCTTCCAGCGCGTCGAAATCAGACCCGAGCCGGGGCAGCGTCGGCAGCCGCCTTGCGCGACGCCAGCTCACCGGCCCGCAGGACGCTGGCCGGCACGCCGCCAATGGCCCAGCGGTCCGGGTGGACATGGTCGATCTGTACCCGCACACGCTGCGGGTCACCGCCCAGCACACGGGCGACCACCTCGCTGAGTTCGGCCATGACGCAATGCAGCATCTCCACCGGGCGGCCCTCCATCAGCGCCATGCGGATCAGCGGGATCTCGGCCTGGGCGCGTGGTGTGTGCTGCAGCACCTCGTCGGCGGGTTCACCGGCGATGGCGTAGAGCGCCGGGTCGACCTCGGTGATCCAGACCTGCAGGCGGTCGGGCGGCGCCTCGATGACGCGGGCGAAGGTGGCCGACGCCTCGCGCAGCAGTTGCTTGAGCACCGGGCGCGGGTGGCCGGCGAGCACGTGGATGTTGGCGACGGGCATGGAGCCTCCGGGGTATTGACAGCGCTTGACAGCGGTTGACAGCGATCTGGGGAAATTCAGGGCAGGCCCTTGCGGCGGCCGGCATCGAGCATCAACGTCGAGCCGGTCATCACGTCGGCCTCGGGGTCCAGCAGCAGCGCCACCGCCCAGGCGACCTGCTCGGGCGTGGTGAGCTGGCCGAGCGAGGAGTCGGCGCGCATCGCGTCCAGCACCGCCTCCGGCGTGGTGGCCTGCAGGCGGGCGCGGTCGGCGGCCACGCGCTGCAGGCGCTCGGTGTCGGCCGGGCCGGGCGCCAGGGTGTGGGCGGTGATGCCGCGCGGGCCGTAGGCCAGGCTGAGCTGGCGCATCACGTTGAACAGCGCCGCGTTGGCCACGCCGGCCGCGGCGGCATAGGCGGTGGGCTCCAGGCCGTAGTGCCCGGCAATGGCCACCAGGCGCGAATGCGGCACGAGCCGCTCGTCCACCGCCCGCACCAGCCGCAGCATGCCGCCAACCTTGATGTTGACGGCGTCGACCATCGAGCCCGTGGGCGCGCTCAGGATGCCGCCCGCCACCGCCACGCCGGGGCCGTGCACCAGCATGCGCACAGGGGCGCCGTCGACCGCCGCCTGGGCGTCGACCGCGGCGCGGATGGTCTCGATCGACGCGTCGTCGGCGATGTCGGCCACGCAGGCGACCAGCGACGGGCCGAAGCGCTCGGCCAGCCCGGTGAGGCTGGCGGCGCTGCGGGCGACCGCCAGCACCGTCAGGCCGCGCGCGATCAGCCGCGCGACGATGGGCTGGCCGAAGGCGCCGGTGGCGCCGACGACGACGGCAAGTTCGCGCTCGCTCATCGCTGCTGCCTCCTCAGCCTCAGGCGCCGGAGCGCACCACGTCCTTGAGCAGGCCGCGCTCCTTGGCCATGGTCATCGCGGTGTCCTCGATCATGTCCTCCTGGCCGGCGATCATCTTCTTGCGGCCCAGCTCGACCAGGATGTCGCGCGCCGGCACGCCAAAGCGCGCCGCGGCCCGCTTGGCGTGCAGCAGGAAGGTCGAGTACACGCCGGCAAAGCCCAGCGTGAGCGAGTCGCGGTCGATGCGCACCATGTGGTCCATCATCGGCACGATCACCTCCTCGGCCACGTCCATCAGCTTGAACAGGTCCACGCCGGTCTCGATGCCCATGCGCTCGCAGACCGCGGCAAACACCTCCAGCGGCGTGTTGCCGGCGCCGGCGCCCAGGCCGGCCACCGAGGCGTCGATGCGGCTGGCACCCGCGGCCACGGCGGCGATCGAGTTGCTGATGCCCAGGCCGAGGTTGTGGTGGCCGTGGAAGCCGATCTCGGTCTCGGGCTTGAGCACGTCGCGCAGCGCGGTGACGGCGGCCGTCACGTCATCGGGCAGCATGGCGCCGGCCGAGTCGGTGAGGTAGATGGTCTGGGCGCCGTAGCCCTCCATCAGCTTGCCCTGCTGCGCCAGCCCGGCGGGGCTGTTGAGGTGGGCCATCATCAGGAAGCCGGTGGTGTCCATGCCCAGCTTGCGCGCATAGGCGATGTGCTGGGGCGAGGTGTCCGCCTCGGTGCAGTGGGTGGCCACGTGCACGCTGCGCGCGCCGCAGTCGTAGGCCGATTGCAGCTCGCGCATCGTGCCCAGGCCGGGGATCAGAAGCACGCTGACCTTGCAGCGCTTGACCGCGGCGGTCACGGCCAGCAGGTACTCCTCGTTCTTGGCCAGCGCAAAGCCGTGCTGCAGCGAGTTGCCGCCCAGCCCGGCGCCGTGGCTGACCTGGATCAGCGGCACGCCGGCTTCGTCCAGCGCGGTGGCCACCTTGACCATCTGCGCCACCGGGATCTGCTCGCGCTTGGCGTGCATGCCGTCGCGCAGGCACATGTCATGCAACAGGACCTTGCGACCCTTGAGGCTTGTCGTCATCGTGATTCCTTCGGGGGGATGGGGTCGCTCAGGCGGCAGCCGAGGCTGGCGCGGTGGGCTTGAGCACGATCGTGCCGGCCAGGATTTCCGCGGCAAACATCTCCGCGGTGCGGCAGGCCGCCGCGGTCATGATGTCCAGGTTGCCGGCGTAGGTGGGCAGGTAGTCGCCCAGGCCCTTCACTTCCATGAACACCGCGACGCGCTTGCCGTCAAACAGCGGGCCGTTGACCAGGCGGTAGCCGGGCACGTACTTCTGCACCTCTTCGATCATCGCCAGCACCGAGTCGATGATGCGGGCCTGGTCGGGCTCGGTCTCGGTGAGGCAGTTGATCGTGTTGCGCATGATCATCGGCGGCTCGGCCGGGTTGATGATCGCCAGCGCCTTGCCCTTCTTCGCGCCGCCGACGCGCTCGATGGCGTTGGACGTGGTGTAGGTGAACTCGTCGAGGTTGGCGCGGGTGCCCGGGCCGATGGACTTGGACGCCAGGCTGGCAACGATCTCGCCGTACTCGACCGGCTGCACGCGGCTGATGGCATGCACGATGGGGATCGTGGCCTGGCCGGCGCAGGAGATCATGTTGACGTTCATCTCGGCCTTGTCCGCGTGCTCCTTCAGGTTCACCGGCGGCACGCACAGCGGGCCGATGGCCGCGGGCGTCAGGTCGATCATCAGCACGCCCAACTCGTTGAGCTTGCGCGAGTTCTCGGCGTGCACATAGGCGCTGGTGGCGTCAAACGCGATCTGGATGTTGTCTTCCAGCACGTGCGGCAGCAGGCCGTCCACACCCTCGGCCGTGGTCTTCAGGCCCATGCTGCGGGCGCGCTCCAGGCCCTCGGAGTTGGGGTCGATGCCGACCATCCACACCGGCTCCAGCACGGGGCTGCGCTGGATCTTGTAGATCAGGTCGGTGCCGATGTTGCCGGAGCCGATGAGGGCACAGCGGATCTTTTGGGTCATGTCTCGAGTCCTTGGTGAAAGCTTCAAGCGAAGCGCACGGCCACGCTGCCCAGTTCCTGGAAGCGGGCGCAGACGAAGTCGCCCGGCTGCACCGCGATGGCCTCGGTGATGCCGCCGCTCATCACGAAGCTGCCAGCGGGCAGCGTCTCGCCGAGCTCGTGTAGCACCTTGACCAGCAGCGCCACCGCGTCGGCCGGGTGGCCCATCACCGCGGTGCTGGCGCCCATGGCCACCGGCTCGCCGTTCTTCTCCAGCACCACGCCGAGGCAGTCGAGTTCGAGCCCGTCGGCACGCAGCGCGCGACCGCCGGTCACGTAGCGCGCCGAGGAGCCGTTGTCCGCCACCACGCTGGGCAGGTCGAACTTGAAGCCGGAGAAGCGCGAGTCGATGACCTCGATGGCCGGCACGACGAAGTCGGTGGCCGCCAGCACCTGAGCGCGCGTCACGTCCGGCCCGGCCAGATCGGCCTTGGTCACGAAAGCCACCTCGCACTCGACGCGCGGGTGCACCAGGTCGTCGGTGCGCACCGTGCTGCCTTCGGCGCGGGCGAAGTCGGCGAGCAGGAAGCCGATCGAGGGCACGGTCACCCCCATCTGCACCATCTTGGCCTTGGAGGTCAGCCCGGCCTTCCAGCCAGCCTGGCGGCGGCCGGCGGCCTTCCAGCGGCGCAGCAGCTCCAGCTGCACCGCGTAGCCGTCGCCCAGCGTCATGCCGGGGAAGTCATCGGTCAGCTTCGGGATGGCGCGCGCGCCGGTCTGGGCCGCCTCGATGCGGTCGGTCAGCTGCTGCACCGCGGCGGCGTCCAGCGTGCGGCGCATGTCGGTGGCCGCGGAGATTGCGGTGGTGGCTTCAGTGCTCACAGCGCCGCCTTTCCATGAGAACGGGCCCGGCAGGTGCCCAGGCCGCCGATGCGGCAGACCAGCTCGTCGCCGCCCGTGACCGGCACCAGCGGCGACTGCGAGCCGGAGAGGATCACCTCGCCGGCGCGGAAGGGCAGGCCCAGTCGCCCCAGCGTGTTGGCCAGCCAGACCACAGCGTTGACGGGCGAGCCCTGCACCGCCGCGCCCACGCTGGTGGCGTGCAGCTCGCCGTTGCGGTGCAGCGCCATGCCGGCCAGCGCCAGGTCGAGCTGCTTCGGGTCGCCCTTGGCGTCGCCGAGCACGAAGACGCCGCAGCTGGCGTTGTCCGCCACGGTGTCCTGGATCTTGATCTTCCAGTCGCGGATGCGGCTGTCGACGATCTCGAAGCAGGGGCTGACGTAGGCGGTGGCGCGGAGTACGTCGGTGGCAGTGATGCCGGGGCCGATCAGGTCGCGCTCCAGCACAAAGGCCAGTTCCGCCTCGGCCTTGGGCTGGATCAGCCCGTTCAGGTCGATGCCGTCGGACTCGCTGCAGACCATGCCGGAGGTGAGCTGGCCGAAGTCCGGCTCGTACACACCGAGAAAGTCCTGCACCGGCTTGCTCGTCACGCCGATCTTCTTGCCGACGATGGTCTCGCCGGCTTGCACGCGCCGCGCCACGTAGCGCGACTGGATGGCATAGCTGTCCTCGATGCGGATGTCCGGGAATCGCTCCAGCAGCGGCGCCAGCACGCGGCGCTCGCGCCAGGCGTCGTAGAGCTCGTCGCCGCAGGTTTGTATCAGTGAGCTGTCCATGCGTCCGACCTTCAGAGCTTCACGCAGACATTGCGGGTCTCGGTGTAGAACTCCAGCGAGTGCACGCCGCCTTCGCGGCCGATGCCGCTGTGCTTGCTGCCGCCGAAGGGCGTGCGCAGGTCGCGTAGGAACCAGCTGTTGATCCAGGTGATGCCGACCTCGATGCGCTCGGCCAGGCGGTGGGCCCGCGCCAGGTTCTGCGTCCAGATCGTGGTGGACAGGCCGTAGACCGTGTCGTTGGCCAGGGCCACCACCTCGTCCTCGCTGTCGAAGGGGCGCAGGTGGCAGCAGGGGCCGAAGATCTCTTCGCGCACCGCACGGGCATCGTCGGCCAGGCCGGTCCAGATCGTCGGCTGCACCCAGCAACCTTCGGCCAGCTCGGCGGGCACCGTGGGCACGCCGCCGCCGGTGACGACGGTGGCGCCTTCCTCCACCGCCAGACGGTAGTAGCCCAGCACCTTCTGCTGGTGCTCGCGCGAGATCAGCGGGCCGTAGGTGCTGGCGTGGTCCTCCGGGCGGCCGTACTTCACCGCCTCGACCTTGGCCTTCAGCGCATCGCGAAAGCGCTCGAAAATCGGCCGCTCGACGTAGACGCGCTCGGTGCCCAGGCAGACTTGGCCGGTGTTCAGGAAGGCGGAGCGGAAGATGCCGTCCACCGCGGCGTCGAAGTCGCAGTCGCAGTCGGCAAACACGATGCCGGCGTTCTTGCCCCCCAGCTCGAAGGACACGTCGCGCACGCCCTCGGCGGCGGCCTTCATGATCGCGGTGCCGGTGCGCGTCTCACCGGTGAATGTGATCGCGTCCACGCCCGGGTGGCGGGTGACGAACTCGCCGGTGGAGCCCGGGCCGAAGCCGTTGACCACGTTGTAGACGCCCTTGGGAATGCCCACGCTGTTCATCACCTCGCCCAGCAGCGCGGCGGTCAGCGGCGTCTCCTCGCTGGGCTTGACGACCACGGCGTTGCCGCAGGCGAGCGCCGGGCCCAGCTTCCAGGTCATCAGCAGGAAGGGCGCGTTCCAGGGGCAGACCACGCCGATCACGCCCTTGGGACGGCGGATGGCGTAGTTCAGCGCGCCGCGGCCGTCCGGCGTGTCCATGCGGAAGCTCTCGGCGGCCACGTTCTTCACCACGTCGGCGAAGACCTTAAAGTTGGCGGCGCCGCGCGGGATGAACACATGCGTCATCACATGCTGTGGCTGGCCGGTGTCGGCCATCTCGGCTGCGACGAAGTCGTCGAAGCGGCGAGTGATCTCGTCGGCCACCGCGTGCAGCAGCGCGCAGCGCTTCTCGGTGGTCATGCGGCCCCATTCACCGGCCATGGCCCGGCGCGCGGCCTGCACCGCGGCATCGACCTGGGCGGCGTCGGCCTCGGCGATGTGGGCGATGACGCGGCCGTCCACCGGCGAGCGCTTGTCGAAGAGCCGGGCGCCGTCGGCGGGGACGAAGGCGCCGTCGATGAAGGAGGTGATGGTGCGGGTCATGGGGCGAGAGTAGTCAAAGCACCGCGGGGCCTGCGGCCCCGCATCGCGGTTGAACCGAGCGTCCAGCGCTCAGGTCACGACGGTCAGGAAGGTCTCGTGCAGCTTGCGGTGCGCCACGTCCAGGCCGCCGCCTTCGCCCAGGCCTTCCCAGGTCCAGGCGATCGGGGGCAGGTCGGGGTAGGAGGAGTTGCCGCCGGAGTAGGTCTCGAAGCGGTTGCCCGACGGGTCCCAGGCGTAGATGGTGCCGCCGCGGGTGATGCCGTGGCGGGTCGGGCCGATGTCGACCTTGATGTCGTTGGCGGCCATGATGTCGGCGGCGCGGAAGACGCGCTCGACCGACTCCATGTAGAACGACACGTGGTGCAACTTGCCCGGCTCGGGGTGGATCACGAAGGCGATGTCATGCGCCTTGTTCGAGCAGCACAGCCACAGCGCGCCCTTGATGTCGGTGTCGGGCAGGGTGACGTACTCGGCCAGGTGGAAGCCCAGCACATTGGTGAACAGGTCCAGCACCTTGTCGACGTTCGGGCCGTAGAGCAGCGCGTGGTCAAAGCGCATCGGCGCGATGCCCTTGTCCATCTTGGGCGAGTAGTGCGACGGATCCTTCTCGCCCCGGTCGCAGCCGGCGAAGGTTTTGGCGTACAGCTCGATCTGGTGGCCGCTGGGGATCTCGAAGCGCACGCGCTCGCCGGTTTCCAGCAGGTCGCCGGCGGGGATGCGCTCGGTCTTCAGGCCCCAGGCCTGAACGTCCCTTTCCAGCTTGGCGAGGGTGGCTTCGCTGTCGACCTTGAAGCCGAAGAAGTCCATGCCGGCGCGGTCGGCCTGACGCAGGATCACGCTGTGGTGGTCGCGCTCTTCCCAGGCCTT
>Ga0073899_10001229_pt1 | contig 23583 bp, 17 predicted proteins | sample KloWWTmetaKNB5Ph_FD_88975 | JGI IMG/M metagenome (GOLD analysis project Ga0073899, IMG submission 88975) | Active sludge microbial communities from Klosterneuburg, Austria, studying microevolution and ecology of nitrifiers - Klosterneuburg... | ecosystem: Engineered > WWTP > Aerobic digester >... | reverse complement strand
TCGTCGATCGTCAACTTCGGTGCGTTCGTCGACCTCGGTGGCGTCGACGGCCTCGTGCACGTCTCGGAGCTCTCGTGGAAGCACATCGAGCACGCCTCTGAGGTCGTTGAGGTTGGCCAGGAAGTCACCGTCGAGATCCTCGAGGTCGACCTTGACCGCGAGCGCGTGTCGCTCTCGCTGAAGGCGACGCAGGAGGACCCGTGGCAGGTCTTCGCCCGCACGCACGCGATCGGCCAGATCGCACCGGGCAAGGTCACCAAGCTCGTTCCCTTCGGTGCGTTCGTTCGCGTGGCCGACGGCATCGAGGGCCTCGTGCACATCTCGGAGCTCTCGGGCAAGCACGTCGAGCTCGCCGAGCAGGTTGTCTCGGTCGGCGAAGAGGTCTTCGTCAAGGTCATCGACATCGACCTCGAGCGTCGTCGCATCTCGCTCTCGCTCAAGCAGGCCAACGACTCGGTCGACCCCTTCGGCACCGAGTTCGACCCGGCGCTGTACGGCATGACCACCGAGTACGACGAGAACGGCGAGTACAAGTACCCCGAGGGCTTCGACCCCGAGACCAACCAGTGGCTCGAGGGTTCGGACGAGGCTCGCGAGAAGTGGGAGCTGGAGTACGCTGCAGCCCAGGCTCGCTGGGAGGCGCACAAGGCAGCCGTCATCAAGGCGCAGGAGGCCGAAGCGGCCATCGGCGAGATCACGGATGTCGCGGGCGCTTCGTTCTCGAGCGACTCGGCCGGCGCCGGCACGCTCGCTGACGACGAGGCCCTCGCCGCGCTGCGCGAGAAGCTCTCGGGCGGCAACGCGTAGTCGATAGCAACAGGCTGAAAGGGCCGTCACCCTCGGGTGACGGCCCTTTTGCGTGCCTGAAGCGGCTCGCGTGTTGCGGTTCAGCGGGAACCGCTCAGCTGGAACGGCTCAGCTGCGGGGGCGGATCGACAGATCGGTGATCTGCGCGTCGGCCGGCGCATCCACCACAAAGCGCACCGCGCGGGCAACGGACTCGGCGCGGACGTAGCGGCTGCCGACGTACTCGTTGCCCAGTTGCTCCTGCATCGCCTCCTGCATCGGCGTGTCGACCGGTCCGGGGGCCACGGTTGCGACCCGGACGCCGGCGGCGGATTCCTCGAGGCGCAGCGCATCGGCCAGTGCCCGCAGCGCGTGCTTGGTGGCGGCGTATGCGCCCAGGTTCGCGCTCGCGCGGGTCCCCGCGCCCGAGCCGATGAACACGATGGTGCCCTGCGACACGCGCAGCATGGGCAGTGTGAGGCGGGTCAGCTCGGCCGGGGCGACGACGTTGGTGGTCAGCTGGCGCATCCACTCATCGCGAGGCGTTTCGCTGATGTGTGCTTGACCGACCACACCGGCGGAATGCACCAGCACGTCGAGGCGGTCAAGCTGTGCGACGAGCGCGGCGACCGCCTGCGGGTCGTTGACGTCGGCCTGCACGGGAACGATCGACGATTCGTCGTCGAAGCCGCCGAGCTCGGCCAGACGCTCGGCGTTGCGCCCGATCGCGTACACGACATGGGTGCGGGCAAGGTCGCGAACGATCTCGTGGCCGATGCCGCTGGTCGCGCCGGTGACGAGGGCGATGGGTGTGGGGGTGTGTTCGGATGTGGTGGGCATGCACTCACCGTAACGTTTCGCGCGGCGGCGAAACACGCTCCGCCACACCTCCGATCCGAACCGCAATGTGCACGCGAGGCGCTAGCGTCGAAGGATGGATGCTTCAGCCCGCCGCACGCGCGATGCACCCATCATCGACCGCACCTGGGAGCGCGTGACCGCGCTGAACCAGTTCACCCTCGGTGGCATCGTGTTGGTCGTGTGTGGGTTGCTGATCATCAGCAACACCCAGACGAACTTCACGTTCTTCCTGGCGGGTGTGGTGATGATCTTCACCGCCTCCGGCGTCGCACTCGTTGTGCCGTGGGGCGCGGTCCCCATCTGGGGCAGCATGGTGCTGCCCCTGATCGACATCGTCGCGATCGGCCTGCTGCGCGAGAGCGCGCCATCGGCGGGTCTCGGCACGCTGTGGATGCTGCCGGCGATCTGGCTGTCATCGCAGTTCGCGTTTCGGGGGCTCGTGGTCTCGCTCGGCGCAATCGTGGGGCTGCAGGTCTGGCTGGTCATCGAGACGTTCGACGAGGCGTTCGCGGTCGACACGGTGCTGGTGCCGCTTGTAATCGCGGCGGTGTCGCTGACGACGTATGCCACCGCGCGCCGTTCCGGCGCCCAACGACGGCTGCTTCGCAAGCAGTCCCGCATGCTCGAGGGAGCCCTCGCCCGCGCGCGTCGCCAGGAGATGACGGTGACGCAGGTGCTCGATGCCGTCGACTTCGGCGTGATCCGGATCACCGCCGACGGCGAGATCGCGATGATGAACGAGGCGCAGGGTCGCCTCCAAGCGGGGGACCGCCTCGGCACCTACCAAGACCCCGGCGAGCGCGCCCGCGCGACGCACCTTGCCGAACTGACCGGGCCCGAGTCCGACGAACGCAACCAGGTGAATGTGTATCGCGAGGACGGCGTCACGAGGCTCGTTTCGGCGGAGTTTCCATTCGCGCGCGCGCTCCGCGGCGAATCCCTCGAAGCCGAGGTGCTCTGGTTCGGCGAGCCGGGCACGCCGCGCCGTGCGCTGAGCGTGACGGTCCGGCGTCTCGCCGGTGCCGACGGGAGTGACGACGGTGCGGTGCTCGTGTTTCGGGACGTGACCGCCGAACTCAGCGCCATCCGCTCGCGCGAGGATCTCGTGGCATCCGTCTCGCACGAACTGCGCACGCCGTTGACCTCGATTGTGGGATACATCGAACTGGTGCTCGACGACGACCAGCTGCAGCCCTCCTCGCGCCGTGGCCTCGAAGTCGCGGCACGCAACGCGAACCGGCTGCTGGGGATCGTCGCCGACATCCTGGCCGCATCCACGAGCGGGGAGGCGATGGCCGGGCTCAGCATCGACCCCGATGACGCGAACCTTGCCGACATCGTGTGGGCATCGGTCGAGGCGTTCGCGCCACGGGCGGCGGAACGCGACCTCCGGGTCGACACCAGCGGCGTCGAGCCGGCTCTGGCCCACATCGACGCGGCGCGGATCCGGCAGGTCGTCGACAACCTGATCTCGAATGCCGTGAAATACAACCGGGACGGCGGAACGATCGAGATCAGTTGCACGAGCGACGGGCGCAACGCGTGGCTCGTCGTGCGCGACACGGGCATGGGTATCTCGCAGGAGGAGCTCCCGCGCCTGTTCGAACGCTTCTTCCGCGCGGCATCCGTGCGCAACACCTCCACGCACGGCAGCGGCCTCGGGCTTTCGATCAGCCGCGACATCGTGCGAATGCACCGCGGCGACCTCACCGTCACCAGCGCGGTGGGGGAGGGCACCACGATGCTCGTGCGATTGCCGGTACATCCACGCCGAAAGGGCACCGCATGATCCTCGATCCGCTCACCCAGGCGATCATGACCGCGCTGGTCGTGGTCGTCGCCGGTGTGATCTTCATCTCTGAGACGCTGCTGCGCCGTGATGACGGGGCGGGCAAGATCTGGGCGCTGGCCTATCTCGCGGCCATGCTGACGACGCTCGCGTATCTCGGCTGGGCCGCAACCCCCGCGCTGTGGTGGGCGGTGGCGGTCGGCAACGGGATGTTCGTGGCCGGCGCCGGGCTCATGTGGCTTGGCTGCTGCAAGTTCAACGATCGTTTGCACCCGCTGTCGATCGGCATCGTCGTGGCGGTATCGCTCGCCGCGGTGTTCGCGGTGATCATCGGCGGTCGCGATGGCGGGGGATGGGCCGGCGCCGAGGTCATGTTCATCGGCATCGGCGTGTTCGCGATGGCCGGCGCGGTCGAAACGCTCCGCGGCGCGATGCGGGCGAACCTGAATGCGCGGGTGCTGACCATCGTGCTCGTGATCCAGGCGCTGTTCTACGCCGCGCGCACGGTCGTGTTCGCGCTGTTCGGCAGCGAGAGCGAGCTGTTCCAAGACTGGTTCGACACCGAGATCTCCAGCTACTTCACGGTCTCCCTGACGATCACGGCACTCGTGACGACGTCGGTGCTGCGCACGGATCGTGCCCGGCTGCGCGGTCGCCCGAGCTCCAGCAGCGCCGTCTACTCCAGCGAGCAGGTGCTGCTCGAGGATTCGTTCCGACGCATATTCGAGGACTGGGTGCGGCGCGCCGAGGTGCGGCGCGATCCCGTCGTGGTGACCGCGGTCGCCCTGGAGGACCTCGATACCATCGCCACGGCGTTCGGGGAATCGACCGTCGTGGATGTCATCGACTCGTGGGTCGCGGGCGTGCGGCGCCACTCGCCCGCGTCGGCGCTCATCGGGGAGGACGGGCTCGGACGCCTTATGGTCGTCAGCGCGGTGCCGAACGTTGATGATGCGAAGGCGCAAGCATTGCGCATCTTCCATGGCCTGCTTGACGACACGGGCATGGGTGACGCGGTGATTCGGCCGGCGATCGGCATCGGGATCGCGCTGAGCGCGACCACCGGATACGTCCCGGACGACCTGCTTGCCGGTGCCCGGGCGGCCGCCGCGCGTGCGACGCTCAACCTCGAGTCCTCGGTCGTGGTCGCAGTTTGAGGAGGGACCGTCGCGCGAGGGTCAGCGGGCGGTCAGTCGGTAGCCGACGCCGCGTACGGTCTCGATCCAGCGCGGCAGGGTCGCCGACTCGCGAAGCTTGCGCCGCAGGTTCGCCATGTGCACCTCGATTGCGCGGGCTTCGCTTTCTCCGAGAAAGTCGCTGCCCATGTACTGCTCGCCGCGAAGCATGAGCGCCAGGTCCTGCTTGCTCAAGACACGGCGACCGGATTCGAGCAGCTCGCGCAGGATCTCGAACTCGCTCCGGGTCAGCTCGATCCCGAGCTCCTCGCCGTCAATGACGACCACGCGGTTGTGCGGCTGCATCAGCAGCCCCTTGTGGGCGAGCCAGGTGTCGCCGTCGTCGGTGTCGTACTCCGCGGGCGCGACCGCATCCTGGGTCGGGGCATCCACCCGCCGCGGCAGTTCGGAGGTGCCGAAGCCGAGCCCATGGCGCGGGCGACGGAGCATCGCGTCGATGCGCGCACGCAGCTCGCGGGGGCGGAACGGCTTGGTCACGTAATCATCGGCGCCGGCGTCGAGACCCTGAAGCGTGTCGATCTCTTCGGAGCGGGCGCTGAGCATCACGAGGTAGGTGCTGCTGAAGGCTCGGATGCGTCGGGCGGTCTCGAAGCCGTCCATGCCGGGCATGCTGACATCGAGCATGGTCACGATGGGGTCGTACTGGCGTACGAGCTCGACGCCTTCGAGGCCCGCGGAGGCGGTGTGCACTTCGAAGCCGGCCTGTTCGAGCACGGCGTGCAGGAGCGAGCGGATGTCGGCGTCATCTTCGATGACGACCGCGACGCGATGCTGCTCCATGACCTGCCCCCCGGGAGTCGCGCACGCCGTCGGCGGCGCGCCCCAAGAAACAATAGCCCACAAGCACTGCGCCGAGGATCGGCGAGCGTGATGTTACGCGGGTAACACGGCACGTGCGCGAACCATCCCTGGCTTCGCCGGAGGGTCGCGTGCCGTCCAACCTCGTGCCGACGCGGCGTTCCTTCCCAAAAAGGAGTCGTCGTGTCGGCACGAGGTATTTAGGGGGGGTAGGGGCTTCGGGTGCCCCGGGTAGGCGTACAGTCCCCACTGCGTACCTACATTGCGTGGATGGTCCACCCGCGCCCGCGCCGTCTCCCCAGATGTGTGCGGACAGGGATGGACTCCCCAAGTGCTGCGTCGACTCCGAAAGTCACCCAATGGATGCCGACGAACCGAGCCTACGACCCGTCCCTCAAGGCCTGCTCAGGGCGCGCTTAAGATTTGCTTGTGGCGCAAGACCACCCTGCGGCCGGCGCTCTGGCAGACTCTCCCCATGCCATTGCTTGCACTGACGGGCGGGATCGCCGCCGGAAAATCGACCATCTCGCGCATGCTCCAGGAGCATGGCGCCCTCATCGTCGATGCGGATGCCATCGTCCGTGAGGTGCAGGCACCCGGCTCGCCGGTGCTCGATGAGATCGCCGAGGAGTTCGGCCGCGAGATGATCGACGCCGACGGCGCCCTCGACCGGGCGGCGCTCGGTACGCGCGTGTTCGGCGATGCGGAGGCGCTCGGACGGCTGAACGCCATCGTGCATCCCGCGGTGCAGCGCCGAGCGATGGAGCGGATCAACGACGCGCTCGCGAGCGGTCCCGACACCGTCGTGATTTACGACATCCCTCTGCTGTTGGACAGGCGCGAGAGTGACCCATGGTCGCTCGTCGTCGTGGCGGAAGCACCGGCCGAGGTGCGCACGCGGCGGCTGGTCACCGAGCGGGGGCTGTCTGAGGCGGATGCCGCGGCGCGCGTTGCCTCGCAGATCAGTGACGAGCAGCGTCGGACGATCGCCGACGTGATCATCGACACGACCGGCACGATGGCCGATACCCAGCGTCAGGTCGATGAGCTGTGGGAGCGCGTGAGCGTCAAGGTCTGAGGCGCGCGCACCGCTCGCGCCGCCCGCCGTGCCCAATGTCGGAGCACGCGCCTAGGCTTGCAGCATGCAACCCACGCGATCGGTGCGGCCCTTCGAAGTCGTCAGCGAATACATGCCCTCGGGTGACCAGCCGGAGGCGATCCGTCAGCTTGCGCAGCGCATCAACGCGGGCGAGACAGACGTGGTGCTGCTCGGCGCCACCGGCACCGGCAAGTCGGCGACCACCGCGTGGCTGATCGAGCAGGTGCAGCGACCCACGCTGATCATGGCGCACAACAAGACCCTCGCGGCCCAGCTGGCGAACGAGTTTCGCGAGTTGATGCCCAACAACGCGGTCGAGTACTTCGTCAGCTACTACGACTATTACCAGCCCGAGGCCTACGTGCCGCAGACGGATACCTTCATTGAGAAGGACTCGTCCATCAACTCCGAGGTGGAACGCCTGCGCCACTCGACCACCAACTCGCTGCTCTCGCGCAGGGATGTTGTGGTGGTGTCGACGGTGTCGTGCATCTACGGCCTCGGAGCGCCTGAGGAGTACCTTCGCGCGATGGTGGCACTGCAGGTGGGGGAGCGCTACGACCGTGACGCGCTGATCCGCAAGTTCATCGCGATGCAGTACAACCGCAACGACGTGGACTTCTCCCGCGGCAACTTCCGGGTGCGCGGCGACACCATCGAGATCATCCCGGTGTACGAGGAGTTCGCGATTCGCATCGAGCTGTTCGGCGACGAGATCGAGGCGCTCTACAAGCTGCACCCGCTGACCGGAGATATCGTCGAGAAGCTCGACGCGGTACCGGTGTTTCCGGCTTCGCATTACGTCGCGGGCGCGGACGTGATGGCGCGTGCGATCGCGTCGATCGAGGTCGAGCTCGCGCAGCGGCTCGAAGAGCTGGAAGCGCAGGGCAAGCTGCTCGAGGCGCAGCGGCTGCGCATGCGCACCACCTTTGACCTCGAAATGATGCAGCAGATCGGCTTCTGCTCCGGCATCGAGAACTATTCGGCGCATATCGACGGTCGGGCACCGGGCGAGCCCCCGCACTGCCTGCTCGACTTCTTCCCCGACGACTACCTCGTCGTCATCGACGAGTCGCACGTGACCGTGCCGCAGATCGGGGCGATGTTCGAGGGCGACGCGTCACGCAAGCGCACGCTCGTGGACCACGGCTTCCGGCTGCCGAGCGCCCTCGACAACCGCCCGCTGCGCTTTGATGAGTTCAAGAATCGGGTCGGGCAGACCGTGTACCTCTCGGCCACCCCGGGGCGCTATGAGATGGGGATTGCAGACGGGGTCGTGGAGCAGATCATCCGCCCGACCGGCCTCGTCGACCCGCAGATCGTGGTGAAGCCTTCGAAGGGGCAGATCGACGATCTGCTGGAGGAGATTCGCGTGCGCGCCGAGCGCGACGAGCGGGTGCTGGTCACCACCCTGACGAAGAAGATGGCGGAGGAGCTCACCGACTTCCTCACCGAGCACGGTGTGCGCGTGCGGTACCTGCACTCCGATGTCGACACGCTCCGCCGCGTGGAGCTGCTCTCTGAGCTGCGCGCGGGTGTGTACGACGTGCTGGTGGGCATCAACCTCCTGCGAGAGGGCCTCGATCTGCCGGAGGTGTCGTTGGTGTCGATCCTCGACGCCGACAAGGAGGGGTTCCTCCGCTCCGGGACCTCGCTCATCCAGACGATCGGCCGCGCGGCACGTAACGTGTCGGGCGAGGTGCACATGTACGCCGACAACATGACCGATTCGATGCGGAAGGCGATCGACGAGACCGACCGCCGTCGCGAGATTCAGATCGAGTACAACCGGGTGAACGGCATCGACCCGCAGCCGCTGCGCAAGCGCATCGCCGACATCACCGAGGTGCTCGCGCGTGAGGGCGCCGACACGAAGGCGATGCTCGCGCAGCGTGCCGGCGGTGGTGGTGTCAAGACGAAATCACCGACGCCGCGCCTGCGGCAGACGGGCATCGCTGCGGAGGGTGCGCGGCAACTGGAGGAGATGATCGCCGAACTCACCGAGCAGATGCTGGGGGCGGCCGCCGAGTTGAAGTTCGAGCTCGCGGGGCGCCTGCGTGATGAAGTGCACGATCTGAAGCGGGAGCTACGGGCGATCGAGAACGCGGGGCACGCGTGAGGCGTGCCGCGCCGCAGGCGTGGGTAGTCGGCGCGGGTTGTCGTTGCAGGGAAGCGTGCTGCCGTTAGGCGCGCGGGCAGTGCATGAGGGGCTTCGGGCCCGAGCGATCAAACGTGTGCTGTGAGACCGGCGCACCGCACAGCGGGCACGGCCGCTCGGTGCGGTTGGGCTCCGGCTCCGTGTCGTACGGGCCGACCGCGGCGGGCCCCGCGATGCGAACGATGTTCGTGTTCACCCACATGTAGAGACCGCCGGCCTCGGCGATCCGCTGCCGGAGCGGCTTTTTCTGGGCGGGGTTGCTCTCTGCCATAATCATTAGTGTACTAACCAATACGCATCGGAGTGACCATGAGTGAAGATCGCACCAGCTCCAGTGCCCCGGAGGCGCTCGACGCGGACGCGCTGCTGGCCCTCGAGAACCAGCTCTGCTTTGCCATCGTGACCGCCGCACGAAACGTCGTCTCGATCTACCGGCCTGTGCTCGAGCCGTTGGGGCTGACGCATCCGCAATACCTCGTCATGCTGGCCCTCTGGGAACGCGCACCGCGTTCGCTCGGCGAGCTCGCAGACGAGCTGGCGATGGACCCCGCGACGCTGTCGCCGCTCGTGAAGCGGCTCGAAGCGCAGGGGCGCGTCACGCGCAGCCGCCGGGTGGACGACGAGCGTGTGCTCGACATCGGCCTGACCGATGGCGGCCGTGCGCTCCGATCCGATGCGCTGCAGGTGCCGGGGCAGATCCTCGCCCGGGTCGGGATGACCGTGGAGCAGGTTGCCGCGGTGCGGGACGGGCTCGCGCCGTTCGCGGCTCGTCGTGACGCCGACGCCGCCGCAGGGGAGCGCGCGTGAGCGTTGCCGGTGCACCGGCGCGCAGTGCGGGCGAGCTCGACGCGGGTGAGGACGTCGAGCGTGAGAACGTCGCCGGCGAGGGCTGGGTGCCGGCGGCGACGCTGATTCCGCCATCGCTGCGGCAGTACATGGCCCGCTTCGAGCAGCTCAACCCGCTGCAGGCGCAGGCCGTGCCGAAGGTGCTCGCCACGCACGGACACATCATGGTGGTGGCCCCCACCAGCTCCGGCAAGACCCTGATCGGCGAGATCGCCGCGCTGCGCTCGATCGTGACCGAGGGCAAGCCCGCGGTGTGGCTGCTTCCCGCACGCGCCCTCGCCGCCGAGATCGCGGCGATCACGCGCCGCTGGCGGGCGCTCGGCATCGCGACCATCGAGCTCACCGGCGAGACAAACATGTCGAGCGAGGCGGTGCGCCAGGCTCAGCTGTGGGTGGCCACCACCGAGAAGTTCGAGGCGTTGTATCGCCGTGCCTCGCTCAAGGAGTTCATCGATCGGATCGGATGCCTGATCATCGATGAAGTGCACCTGGTCGGCGATGCCACACGCGGCGCCACGCTCGAGTCGCTGATCGCGCGGGTGCGGGCCGCTGCAGCCCGCACCAGGATCGTCGCGCTCTCGGCGACCGTGTCGAATGCACGGGAGCTGGCCGCATGGATCGACGCGGAGCTGGTGCGCTCGAGCTGGCGGCCGACCTCGCTCACCACCGAATTGGTGCCGTTCGACGCGCCGGCGCGGGGCACGCGCGAGGCTGCGGAGTCGGCAAAGGACGCCGTGCTGCTGCCCCTGCTGCGTGGCCTCGTGAGCTCGGGCGCCGACGCCGAGTCACCGCACGACGGAGAGCGCGGCGCCAGCGCCGTCGTCTTCTGCGGCAGCAAGGCCGCGGTCGTGCGAACGGCAGCAGGCGCGGCGGGTGTGCCGTTTCGTGGCCTCGCGCTCGAGACGGTCGTCGAGTCGTGCTTCCGCCGGGGTGTTGGCATCCACTTTCGCGATGCGCCCGGCGCGGCCCGCGCGCTCGAGGCGTTCCGCGCGCGCCGGCTGCGCGTGCTGGTCGCGACCTCGGGCCTGTCGACGGGGGTGAACACCCCGGCGAAGTTCGTCATCATCCGGGATCTCGCGCTCGGCATGACGCCACTCGAGGTGAGCCAGGCGCAGCAGATGTTCGGGCGGGCGGGGCGCGCCGGGCACGAGGCCGAGGGCTTTGGCTACCTGCTCGTCCCGCGCGACGAGCACGACGTATGGGCGGCGAAGCTCGGGCAGGGCTATGAGGCACGCAGCCGGGTGGGCGCGCGGCTTGGCGACGCCATCCTCGCCGAGATGCTCCTCGGCTCGATCACCGATCGGGCGGGCGCCCGCGCATGGTTCGAGCAGACGCTTGCCTTTGCGCAGCGCCGCACCGCGGTAGATCTTGAGGCCACGGTCGACGAACTGGTGCGTCGCGGATTCGCGAGCGAGACGGACGGCGTGCTGGCCGTGACCGAGCTCGGAGCGCTGACGTCGCGCCTGATGATCGACGTCGCCTCGGCGGGGGAGATGTTGCGTACGCTCGCCGAGCTCCCGCACCCCACGAGCGCGAACGAGGCCGAGGAGCTGCTGCTCCAGGCGGTTGCGGTGAGCGCCCGCGGGCTGCGCGAGCGCCCGGTGAACGAACGCGCATATGCCGGGTTCGTCGATCAGCTCCTGGCGGGCTGGTCGCCGCTCGTCGTCGCGCGGGCGAGCGAGTGGTTCGGCGCGCGCGTGTGCATGGCGGCGGCACAGCTCGCGCTGCGCATGCCCGATCGGGCCCACGAGCAGCCGCCCCTGGGCGTGTCGATGGCCGAGTTCGGCCGCGCCGCCGAAGACGTGCCCCGCTACCTGGCCTGGGTGGCCGCGCTCGGGTACGTGGATGCTTCGGCCTGGGCCCCGGCCGTGGCGGGTGACCTCGCCCGCCGCTTGACCTGGTGGCAGCTCACGCCGCGCCCCGAACGCGGCAGCGGGCGGCTGCTGTGGATGCTGGAGCGCATGGTCGAACCGCAGCACCAGCGCGCTCGCATGCCGGACCTCTGGCGCCGCGCCCGCATGGCCGGGTTCGCCGCGCCCGAGGGCATCGATGCACGGCCGCGCGGCGTCGACATCACGCCGCAGGCGTTCACCGAGCTCGTCGGCGCGCGTGCGGGGCTCACCCTCGGCCCGCTCGTGGATCTCGATCTGCACTTCGGCGCCGCGGTCTCGCACGCCCGCGTCACGGTTGTCGCACGGACCGACACGGGGCAGACGATCGCCACGAGCCGCTCGATGCGAGCACCGCTCTCCCTGGCGCGCCCGAGCGGCCGCGGCGAGCGGCTCGCGCTCGACGCATTCCTCTACACACGCGATGGTGACTTCGCGTACGCCGGTGCGATGGCTGCGCTTCCCGAGCGGGCTGTGCGCGCGGACCCGTTCGATGATGCTTCGGCGCTCATCGAGGCACTCCCGGCCGGACCGACGGGTCTTGCGCACCCGCGCGGCGTGCGCCGACTGTTCCAGGGCGAGCGCCGGCGGCTGCGCCACGGCCTCGGGCCGCTCATCGAGCGCGATGCGCGGCTTGCACCGATCGCGGCGGCGCTTGCGGGGCACGACGCCACGCCCGCCGCGACGGTCCTCGCCGTGACGCGCAGCCTCCGCGCACTCCTTCGGCACGCCGACCGTGCCGAGCTTCGCTCGCCCCGCGACGTGCTGCGTTCGGGGGAGGCATCCGAAGCCGAGGTCCAGATCGCGCTCGCGGCGTTGCTCGCGTCACTCGAGATGGATGCCGGGGTCGCGATCTCTGAGGGGCATCCGGTGGCCGTCGTGCGCGTCAATGAGCGATGGATGCTCGCGGGCCCGCGACACGCCCGTCCGGGCGTGGCCGAGGCACTCATCCCGGAGTCGTTGCCGCGGCGCATCGAGCCGGTCGCGGCCGCCGAGACGCCGGCCGTCGGCAGCGCCGCGCCCCAATTCGCATGGATGCCGGAGTTCACAGCGGGTGCTTCCTAGGCGTTGCCACCCATCGCATCGGCATCGTCGTCGGGAGTGGTGGCATTACGCTGTCGGCGACGCGCGACCCGGTGTCGGAGGCCACACTTAGACTTGTCGGGTGCCTATTGTTCCTGTCGCCACGCCCGCAAAGCTCAGTGTTCGTGGTGCCCGCGTGCACAACCTGCAAAACGTCGACCTCGAGATTCCCAGGGACGCGCTGGTCGTCTTCACCGGTCTCTCGGGCTCGGGCAAGTCGAGTCTCGCATTCGACACGATCTTCGCGGAGGGGCAGCGCCGCTACGTCGAATCGCTGAGCGCGTACGCGCGGCAGTTCCTGGGGCAGGTCGACCGCCCGGACGTCGACTTCATCGAGGGGCTCAGCCCCGCGGTATCCATCGATCAGAAATCGACGAACCGCAACCCGCGCTCCACCGTCGGCACGATCACCGAGATCTATGACTACATGCGACTGCTCTGGGCGCGCATCGGCGTGCCCCATTGCCCGGTGTGCGACGCCGTGATTCAGCGGCAGACCGTGCAGCAGATCGCCGATCAGCTGATGGAGCTGCCCGAACGCACCCGCTTCCAGGTGGTCGCCCCCGTCGTCTCGCAGAAGAAGGGCGAGTTCGTCGACCTGTTTCGCGAGCTGAGTGCGAAGGGCTTCTCGCGGGCGATCGTCGATGGGGAGCTCGTGCAGCTCGCGGAGCCGCCGGTGCTGAAGAAGAGCTACAAACACGACATCGCGGTCGTCGTCGACCGCCTGGTCGCGAATCCCGAGTCCCTCACCCGCGTCACGGACTCGGTCGAGACGGCCCTGGGCCTCACCAGCGGTATCGTCCAGGTGAACCTCGTCGACGAAGAGGGCGACGACGCCTGGTTGACCTTCAGCGAGAAGCTCGCCTGCCCCAACGGCCACCCGCTGCAGCTGACCGAGATCGAGCCGCGTACGTTCTCGTTCAACGCACCCTTCGGCGCCTGCCCGACCTGCTCGGGTCTCGGCACCCGGATGTCGGTCGATGTCGAGCTGCTGCTCGGTGACGACGCGCTCTCGATCAGTGAGGGCGTGATCGTGCCGTGGACCTCGCAGGGCAAGGCGCTGTACCAGTACTACGAGCGCCTGCTCGCGGGCTTGGCCAGCGACCTCGACTTCTCGCTCGATACCCCGTGGAACGAACTGCCCGAGCACGTGCGCCAGGCGGTGTTGCGCGGCGAGGGGTACAAGGTCACCGTCAAGTTCAAGAATCGCTTCGGTCGCGAGATGCGCTACGCCTCCGGATTCGAGGGCGTCATTCCTTATATCGAGCGCCAGTACCAGCAGGCCGAGACCGACGCACAACGGCAGCGATGGTCGGAGTACCTGCGCGAGGTGCCGTGCGCCGATTGCAACGGCGCGCGCCTCAAGCCGGAGGTGCTCGCGGTCAAGGTGCAAGCGCACAGCATCGCCGATGTCTCGAACCTGAGCCTCGGCGACGCGCGCGAGTTCATGCACCGCCTGCAGCTGAGCCCGCGAGAGGCGAAGATCGCCGCGCAGGTGCTCCGCGAGATCCGGCTGCGCCTCGACTTTCTCATTCAGGTGGGTCTGCGCTACCTCAACCTCAGCCGCGCGGCGGGTTCGCTCTCCGGCGGGGAGGCACAGCGCATCCGCCTGGCGACCCAGATCGGATCCGGGCTCACCGGGGTGCTCTACGTGCTCGATGAGCCCTCGATCGGTCTGCATCAGCGCGACAACCGCCGCCTGATCGAGACCCTCGTCGCGCTGCGGGATCTGGGCAACACGCTGATCGTCGTCGAACACGATGAGGAGACGATCCACGCCGCCGATTGGATCGTCGACATCGGCCCGGGCGCCGGCGTCGGTGGCGGCCGGGTCATCCACTCCGGCCCGTACGATTCGCTCCTCGCCGAGCCCGAGTCGATCACCGGCGACTACCTCGCGGGGCGGCGTTCGATCCCCACACCCGCGAAGCGGCGCAAGATCGACCGCAAGCGGATGCTGCAGGTCGTCGGTGCCCGTGAGAACAACCTCCAAAACGTCACCGTCGACTTTCCGCTCGGCGTGCTCACCGCGGTGACGGGGGTGAGCGGATCGGGCAAGTCCTCGCTCGTGAACGACATCCTCTACGAGGTGCTCGCATCGAAGCTCAACGGCGCGCGCCGGGTTCCCGGCAAGCACACCCGCGTCACCGGGCTCGACAACCTCGACAAGGTGATCCACGTCGACCAGAACCCGATCGGGCGCACGCCGCGCTCCAACCCGGCGACCTACACGGGCGTGTTCGATCGCATCCGCACCCTGTTCAGCGAGACCACCGAGGCCAAGGTCCGGGGGTACCTGCCCGGCCGGTTCAGCTTCAACGTCAAGGGTGGCCGCTGCGAGGCGTGCTCGGGCGACGGCACGATCAAGATCGAGATGAACTTCCTCCCCGACGTGTACGTCGATTGCGAGGTATGCGACGGCAAGCGCTACAACCGCGACACGCTCGCGGTGCACTACAAGGGCAAGAACATCGCCGAGGTGCTCGAGATGCCGATCGCCGAGGCCGCCGAGTTCTTCGAACCGATCCAGTCGATCCACCGGTACATGAAGACGCTCGTCGAGGTGGGCCTCGGGTACGTCCGGCTGGGTCAATCAGCAACCACCCTCTCGGGCGGCGAGGCGCAGCGCGTCAAGCTCGCGACCGAGCTCCAAAAGCGCAGCAACGGCCGCAGCGTCTACGTGCTCGACGAGCCGACGACGGGCCTGCACTTCGAAGACGTGCAGAAGCTGCTGCTGGTGCTCGGCTCGCTCGCCGACAAGGGCAACACCGTCATCGTCATCGAGCACAACCTCGACGTCATCAAGTCCGCCGACTGGGTGATCGACATGGGTCCCGAGGGGGGTTCCGGGGGCGGCCAGGTGATCGCGAAGGGCACGCCCGAGCAGGTCGCGCAGACCCCGGGCAGCCACACCGGCGCGTTTCTCGCCGAGGTCCTCGGCCTCGAGGCGCCCGGTGAGGAGCTGCGGGCCGGCTAGCCGCCATGCAGCGCGTTTCTTATCGCCCCAAGTCCGGCGAGATTCCCACGAACCCGGGGGTGTACCGCTTCCGTGACGCCGAAGGCCGCGTGCTCTACGTGGGCAAGGCGAAGAGCCTGCGGCAGCGACTGAGCAACTACTTCGCGCCGCTGCCGTCGTTGCACGAGCGCACCCGGCATATGGTGCTGGCCGCGGCATCCGTCGAATGGACGGTTGTGGCAAGCGATGTCGAGGCGCTGCAACTCGAGTACATGTGGATCAAGGAGTTCGATCCACCCTTCAACGTGCGCCTGCGCGACGACAAGTCGTATCCGTTCATGGCGATCACCCTGGCGGATGAGGCGCCGCGTGTGACGGTCACGCGCAACCGCAGGATCAAGGGCGCGCGCTACTTCGGGCCGTACCCGAAGGTGTGGGCGGTGCACGAGACCATCGATCTGCTGATCAAGGTGTTCCCGATCCGCACCTGCAGCGATGCGAGCTACAAGAAGGCCATGCAGACCGGGCGCCCCTGCTTTCCCGGCCAGATCGGGCGCTGTGGCGGGCCGTGCTCGGGTCGCGTCACGATCGAGGAACATCGTCGCATCGTCGACGATTTCGTCGCCTTCATGGCCGGTGGCGATCAGCGATTCACGACGCAGCTGACCGCGCAGATGCGCGAGGCATCGGCCGCGATGGACTACGAGGCCGCCGCGAAATATCGCGACAAGCTCACCGCGATCGACTCGGTGCTCTCGCGCAGCGCGCTCGTGCTCGGCGAGGATGTCGACGCCGATCTGTTCGGCATCGCCCAGGACGAGCTCGCTGCCACCGTGCAGCAGTTCGTCGTCCGCGGCGGCCGCGTGCGCGGTGTGCGCGCCTGGACGCTCGAGAAGGAGCTCGACATCTCTGAGGCCGAGCTTGTCGACCAGGTGCTGCAGCGCAGCTATGGCGACGCGCCCCCGGGCGAGATTCCGCGCCGCGTGTATGTGGCGACGCTGCCCGACGATGCGCCCGAGCTCGAACAGTGGCTCCGCGAGCGTCGCGGTGGGCGCGCCGTCAGCGTGCAGGTCGCGCAGCGCGGGCGCAAGGCCGACCTCATGAAGACGGCGATGCTCAACGCGCAGCAGGCACTGATGCTGCACAAGACCCGTCGATCCAGCGACTACGTCTCACGCTCGCAGGCACTGACCGAGCTGCAGGAAGCGCTGGGCCTGCGTGAGCCACCGCTGCGGATCGAGGGCTTCGACGTCTCGCACCTGGCCGGCACGAATGTGGTCGCGTCGATGGTGGTCTTCGAGGACGGACTGCCACGCAAGAACCAGTACCGGCATTTCACGATCGCCGAGACCACCGACGACACCGACTCGATCTACCAGGTCATCTCGCGCCGTGTGGCGCACCTGGACCGACCGGGGGCGGCCGCCGGCACCCAGGAGGCCGTGGCACGCGAGGGGAAGGCGCGCACCGGAGAGGCACTCGCAGGGGACGCGCTCGGAGCGGACGAACTCGCAGGGGAGCAGCTCGTGGGCAACCGTCCGGCCCGTTTTGCGTACGGGCCGCAGCTGCTCGTCGTCGATGGCGGTCAGCCGCAGGTGGAGGCGGCGGCGCGGGCACTCGCCGACGCCGGACACCCGGAGATCGCGCTGTGCGGCATCGCGAAGCGCCTCGAGGAGGTCTGGCTGCCGGGGGAGGAGTTCCCCGTCATCCTGCCGCGCACGAGCGAGGCGCTCTACCTGCTGCAACGCTTGCGCGATGAAGCGCACCGCTTCGCGATCAGCCATCAGCGTCGCCGGCGCAAACGCGATATCGCAAGCATCCTGAGCGAGGTTCCCGGTCTCGGCCCCGCCCGCATCCAGGCGTTGCTGCGGCACTTCGGATCGGTGGCCAAGCTGCGCGGTGCCACCGCCGAGCAGATGCGCGAGGTCCCGGGGGTGGGGCCGGCGCTGGCGAGCGCCGTCCACGCATTTCTCGCGGCGAATGGGTGACCCGGGCGCGGCGTCGCCCGAGTGGATGCCTCGAAAGCCGCGGCATGCGCTCAAAAGCGCGCCACCGCGCCACGTTCACTAGGCTGGGCATCAAGATGTCGATCGGAGGCGGACGATGACTGATGCCGTGGGCGCTGTGCAGCATGGTGCCGAGCAAACGGGTGCCGAGCAGACGGGTGCCGGCGCGCTCCCAGTGGGGCCGGATTCGATCTCCGGCGGGGAGCTGCTGATCATCACGGGCATGTCGGGCGCGGGGCGCTCCACCGTCGCCAATGCCCTCGAAGACCTCGATTGGTATGTCGTCGACAACCTGCCGCCGCAGATGCTGCGTCCGTTGATCGACCTGGCCGGGCGCGTGGGCGATGCCCTACCGAAGATGGCGGCGGTGGTCGATGTGCGCGGCCGTGGCCTGTTCAGCGAGCTCCCGGAGGTTGCGCAGACGCTGCGGGAGCGGCGGGATGTCCGCATGATCTTCATGGATGCCTCGGACGACATCCTCGTGCGGCGCTTCGAGTCGGTGCGGCGCCCCCACCCGCTCCAGGGTGACGGAACGCTCCTCGATGGCATCCTGCTCGAGCGGCAGCGCCTCGCCGCGGTGCGCGAGGCATCCGACATGCTGATCGACACCTCTTCGCTGAACATCCACCAGTTGGCGACGCAGGTGAATGATCGCTTCGCGGAGGAAGGCTCGGCCAAGCACGACCTGCTGGTGATGAGCTTCGGATTCAAGTACGGGCTGCCACCCGACGCCGATCTGGTTGCGGACATGCGCTTTCTGCCGAACCCGTTTTGGACCGAATCGCTGCGTGCCCTGAACGGTGAGGATGCCGAGGTGCGCGATTTCGTCTTGGCCCAAGAGGGCGCGCTGGAGTTCATCGATGGCTATGCGCAGGCCCTTGCCCCGGTGATCGCCGGCTATCAGCGCGAGAACAAGCGGCACTCGATGATCGCCATCGGGTGTACCGGCGGCAAGCACCGCTCCGTGGCGACGGCGATCGAACTCGCGGCACGGCTGCGGGAGCTGCCCGGTGTCGCCGTTCGTGTGAAGCATCGCGACCTCGGTCGCGAGTAAGCTAGGACGTTCCGTTCCGACACAATCGAGGAGTTCCGTGGCACTTACCGCCGACGTCAAAACCGAGCTGATGGCGATCCGTGATCCCAGGCCAACCGTGCGGAACGCCGAGCTGACCTCGCTGCTGCGCTTCTCCGGTGGATTGCACATCATCTCGGGTCGTATCGCCATCGAGGCCGAGCTCGAGTCCGAGGGGATGGCACGCCGCGTTGCCCGCGACATCATGGAACTGTACGGTGTGCGCCCCGAGATGGCGCTCGTGCAGGCTTCGGCCCAGCGCCAGGGAACGACCTTCGTGGTTCGCGTGATCGACGGCGGCGAGACGCTCGCCCGTCAGACCGGCCTGCTGGACGCCCGCCGCCGCCCCGTGCGGGGACTTCCCAACAAGCTCACCACGGGCGCCCGCCCCGAGCTCGGCGCGATCTGGCGTGGCGCGTTCCTCGCAAACGGAAGCCTCACCGACCCGGGCCGTTCAGCCGCGCTCGAGGTCGTGTGCCCGGGCGGCGAGGCCGCCATGGCACTGGTGGGTGCGGCACACCGCATCGACGTGCCGAGCAAGGCGCGCGAGGTGCGCGGCGTGCACCGCGTGGTGATCCGCGAGGGCGAGGCCATCCGAGCGATGCTGCACGCCATGGGCGCGGCCAAAACGGTGGAGGAGTGGGAGCAGCTGCGCCAGCGCCGCGAGGTGCGTGCGGGCGTGAATCGCCTCGTCAACTTCGACGACGCCAACCTCCGCCGCTCCGCGCAGGCCGCGGTCGCGGCGTGCGCCCGCGTGCAGCGCGCACTGGAGATCCTCGGCGACGAGGTGCCCGATCACCTGCGCACCGCCGGCGAGCTTCGCCTGGCGTACCGCGAGGCGAGCCTCGACGAGCTCGGCCACCACGCCGACCCGCCGCTCACCAAGGATGCCGTCGCCGGTCGCATCCGTCGCCTGCTGGCCATGGCCGACAAGCACGCCGAGGCGAACGGGATTCCGGGCACGGACGCCAATCTTCCGAGCGACGTCGACGCGTAGGCACGCGGCCGACCCGGCCGCCCAGGTGCCCCGCTCGATAGGATGAGGGTGTCAACCCCGCCGCGCGGGCCGCGTGGCGCCTGAAGGAAGAAGCATACACATGGCGAAGTACTCCCTCCCCGAGCTCGGCTACGACTACGGTGCACTCGCACCGCACATCAGCGCCGCGATCATGGAGCTCCACCACTCGAAGCACCACCAGGCATACGTGACGGGCGCCAACACCGCGCTCGAGCAGATGGCCGAGGCGCGTGACTCCGACAACCTGGCCAACATCAACAAGCTCGAGAAGGATCTCGCGTTCAACCTCGGCGGCCACACGAACCACTCGATCTTCTGGACGAACCTCTCGCCCAACGGTGGCGACAAGCCCACCGGCGAGATGGCCGCGGCGATCGACGACCACTTCGGCTCGTTCGACAAGTTCCGGGCGCACTTCACGGCGGCCGCACTGGGCGTGCAGGGCTCGGGCTGGGCGGGGCTGTTCTGGGACTCGATCGGCGAGAACCTGATCATCCAGCAGTTCTTCGACCAGCAGGCATCCTTCGCCGCCGGCACCGTGCCGCTGCTGCTTCTCGACGTGTGGGAGCACGCGTACTACCTTGACTACAAGAACGTGCGCGCCGACTACGTCAACGCGTTCTGGAACATCGTCGACTGGGCGAACGTCCAGCAGCGCTTCCAGACCGCTACGGAAAAGACCTCGGGCCTCCTGGTGCTTCCGTAACAGCCACGATGCCCCGGTCGGCCACCGCCGTCCGGGGCATCCGCGTTCTCCTCGGAGGGCAACACATAGGCGCTACAGCGCATCAGCAGAAGGAGACAACCGTGTCTGTCAAAATCGGAATCAACGGGTTTGGTCGAATTGGGCGCAACTACCTCCGCGCCCTTCTCGCGCAAGGTGCAGATCTCGAGATCGTCGCTGTGAATGACCTCACAGACAACAAGACGCTCGCGCACCTGCTCAAGTACGACTCGGTCTCCGGGCCGCTGCACATGCATGTCTCGCACGACGAGGACTCGATCACCGTCGGTGAACACCGCATCCAAACGTTCGAAGAGCGCGACCCGGCCAAGCTGCCCTGGGGCGAGCTCGGCGTAGACATCGTCATCGAATCGACGGGCCGTTTCACGGATGCCGAGGCCGCGCGCGTGCACATCGCCGGCGGCGCGAAGAAGGTGCTCATCTCCGCTCCGGGCAGCGGATCCGATGCCACCATCGTGATGGGCGTCAACGAACAGGTCTACAACCCCGCCACGGACGTCATCATCTCGAACGCCTCGTGCACCACGAACTGCCTCGCACCGCTTGCCCAGGTGTTCGAGCAGCACTTCGGGATCGAGCGCGGTTTCATGATGACCGCACACGCTTACACCGCCGACCAGAACCTCCAGGACGGTCCGCACCGCGACCTCCGGCGGGCGCGCGCCGCCGCGATCAACATCGTGCCGGCCACGACCGGGGCCGCGAAGGCGATCGGTTTGGTGCTGCCGGAGCTCAACGGCAAGCTCAGCGGTTCTTCCTACCGTGTGCCTGTGCCCACCGGCTCGATCGTCGACCTGACGATCGTCACCCCCACCAGCGGCCTGACCGTGGAGAAGGTCAACGAGGTGTACGCGGCCGTCGCACAGGGCCGGCTGCAGGGCATCCTCGAGTACACGAGCGCTCCGCTGGTCTCGAGCGACATTCAGTTGAACCCGCACTCGGCTATCTTTGACTCGGAGCTCACTCACGTCTCTGACACGCTGGTGAAGGTATCGGCGTGGTACGACAACGAGTGGGGCTATTCGAACCGTCTCGTTGACCTGACTGAGTATGTGGGGGAACGCCTCTAGGCCTCGCGCCGACAGGCAAAATCTATGTCACTTCGCACCCTTGAAACGCTCGGATCGCTCGCTGGCAAGCGGGTCATTGTCCGTTGCGATCTGAATGTCCCGCTGCAGGACGGCGTCATCACCGATGACGGCCGAGTCCGCGCCTCGCTCCCCACACTGAACGCACTGATCAACCAGGGCGCGCGGGTGATTGTGGTTTCGCACCTCGGCCGCCCGGACGGGCGTCCCGACGCGAAGTACACCCTCGCGCCGGTCGCGCAGCGCCTGAGCGAACTGCTCGGCAAGCCGGTGGCGTTCGCTCGTGACACCGTCGGAGCATCGGCGGCAGAGGCCGTCGACGCCCTCGGCGACGGCGACGTCGCGGTGCTCGAGAACCTGCGGTTCAACGCGGGCGAGACGAGCAAGAACGACGAGGTGCGAGGGGAGTTCGCCGCGGAGCTTGCCAAGCTCGGCGATGCGATGGTCTCTGATGGCTTCGGCGTCGTGCACCGCAAGCAGGCGAGCGTCTACGACCTCGCGCAGCGTCTGCCCTCGGCTGCGGGCCTGCTCATCGCGGCCGAGCTTCGCGTGCTTGACCAGCTCACCGAGAACCCGCAGCGCCCCTACACGGTCGTGCTGGGCGGCTCGAAGGTCAGCGACAAGCTCGGCGTCATCGAGCACCTGCTTCCGCGGGTCGATACGCTGCTGATCGGCGGCGGCATGCTCTTCACCTTCCTCGCCGCGCAGGGCCACAAGGTTGCCGCCAGCCTGCTCGAGCCCGAGCAGATCCCGCGGGTGCAGGACTACCTTCGCACCGCCGCAGAGCTCGGCGTGCAAATCGGGATTCCACACGACGTGGTGGTGGCATCGAAATTCGGCGCCGACGCGGAGCATGTCGTGAGTGCCGCGGATGCCATCGAAGACACGCCGTTCGGCGCCTCCGGCATCGGTCTTGACATCGGACCCGTCACCGCGGCGGCGTTCGCTGAAGCGATTCGCGCCAGCAACACGGTGTTCTGGAACGGGCCGATGGGCGTGTTCGAGCTGGTGCCGTTTGCCGCGGGTACCCGCGCGATCGCCCAGGCCTTGACCGAGGTCGATGGGCTGAGCGTCGTGGGCGGTGGCGATTCTGCCGCGGCCGTGCGCCAGCTTGGCTTCTCAGACGAACAGTTCGGTCACATCTCGACCGGGGGAGGCGCGAGCCTCGAGTTCTTGGAGGGCAAGAAGCTGCCCGGACTGGAGGTCCTCGGATGGTCGTGACGCGCACCCCGCTCATCGCGGGAAACTGGAAGATGAACCTCGATCACCTGCAGGCGATCGCGTTCGTGCAGAAGCTCGATTGGGCACTCAAAGACGCCAAGCACGACTTCGCCTCCGTCGAAGTCGCTGTGTTTCCGCCCTTCACCGACCTTCGTTCGGTGCAAACGCTCGTGAGCGCCGACAAGATCGAGTTCGCGTACGGTGCGCAGGATCTCTCCGCGCACGCGTCTGGCGCGTACACCGGTGAGATCTCCGGCGCGTTCCTTTCGGCGCTGGGCTGCGGCTACGTGCTCGTCGGGCACTCGGAGCGCCGCCAGTACCACGGCGAGACCGACGAGCTGATCGCGGCGAAGGTCAAGGCGGCGATCGCACACGGCCTTGTTCCGGTGATCTGCGTCGGCGAGACCGCTGGCGACCTGGAGGAGCACGGCGCCAGCGCGGTCCCGGTCGCGCAGCTCGAGGCGGCGCTTGCGGGGCTGCCGAAGGGCGCCGACATCGTGGTTGCCTACGAGCCCGTGTGGGCGATCGGCTCGGGCCAGGCGGCGACGCCGGAGCAGGCCGAACAGGTGGCGCTGCCGCTGCGTGCGGTGGTCGGGCGTGTGCTCGGCGATGCCGCGGCCGCCAAGACACGGATTCTGTACGGCGGTTCGGTCGGGGCATCCAATATCGCGGGCTTCATGCGCGAGCCGAACATCGACGGTGCCCTGGTCGGGGGCGCGAGCCTGAAGATCAACGACTTCTCGGCGATCATCCGCTACCAGAAGCACGTCGGCGTCTAGCGATCCCGGCACGCGCAGAGCGGGAAGGCGCCCGTTCGCACTGCGCTTGTATACTGAATCCATCGCGTGTCCCGTCGGGTCACGTCGAAACCACGCCCGCAAGGCACCGTGAAAGGCCCCCGTTCGTGCAGATTCTTGAGTTTGTCCTCCAGGTGTTGCTTGGGATCACCAGCCTCCTGCTGACCCTGCTCAT
>Ga0073899_10001227_pt1 | contig 23593 bp, 19 predicted proteins | sample KloWWTmetaKNB5Ph_FD_88975 | JGI IMG/M metagenome (GOLD analysis project Ga0073899, IMG submission 88975) | Active sludge microbial communities from Klosterneuburg, Austria, studying microevolution and ecology of nitrifiers - Klosterneuburg... | ecosystem: Engineered > WWTP > Aerobic digester >... | reverse complement strand
GATCAACTGATCTTCGAGGTAGCCACGCAACAGCACCGCCGACAACGCAAACGCCGCCGTCAACAGACTGCCGAATAGAAAGAACGACAGGATGATGCGGCTTCTAAGCCGGCGTCGATAGCGCATCCGGGTCGCTCAGGCTGTAACCGATACCGTGGCGCGTGTGGATCAGCGCCTTATCAAAGGGCTTGTCGATGGCGGCGCGCAACCCGTGGATATGCACGCGCAGGGAATCGCTATCGGGTAGTTCCTCACCCCAGACACGCAGTTTGAGTTCACGTCGCGTAACCACCGAAGGCGACGACTCCATCAGGCATTGCAGCAATTTCAAACCGATCGGATTCAGCGTAATCGACTTGCCGCCGCGGGCAATCTGCAAAGTATCGAGATTGAAATTGAGATCGCTGACGGTGAGCACACGCGAACTCGGCGCACGACCACGCTTGCCGAGCACATTCAAGCGCGCTTCGATTTCCTGCAACGCGAACGGCTTAACCATGTAGTCGTCAGCGCCGCTGTCGAAGCCAGCGAGTTTCTGATCGAGGGCATCGCGTGCGGTCAACATCAACACCGGCGTATGGCGATGCGATTCAGCGCGCAGGCGCTCGCACACCTGCAGACCATCCATGCCTGGCAACGTGAGATCGAGAACGATCACGTCGAACGGTTCGCGCAACGCGAGATTGAGACCGCTGACGCCGTCACCGGCGAAATCGACGACATGACCCTTGTCGGCGAGGTAGTCGCCGAGATTGGCGGCGAGATCGGAATTGTCTTCGATGACGAGGATATGCATAGGCCAAGGATATGGGGGCAGCAGAACGTTCCGGAAGGGCCAGCAAAGAAAAAGCCCGAGGAGGTTCTGAGAACCACCTCGGGCTCAAGCTATTGCCCCGATTACCGTAATCCGCGTGCCATCCGCTTGGAACAGCAGCGCAGGTCTTGGTAGGTGAATCCTAGGTGGTACGGGATTAAATCGATGTTAAGCGCGTGGACGCCGTGCCGCAGTCGATTTTTTGATTGTGTTCATGGCCTTGCCGCGATTTGCTGACCTCGCCACCGTGGCCTTTCCGGGCTTCGGCGGATGCGCTGCGCCGCCGCGTTCAGCGCGCGTTTCAGCTTGGCGCACTCGGCGTTCCAGATACGCAATGATTTCACCTGCCACATCGACGCCACTGGCCGACTCGATGCCTTCGAGGCCTGGTGATGAATTCACCTCCAGAACCAACGGCCCGCGCTTCGATCGCAGCAAATCAACACCGGCAATGCCGAGGCCCATCACCGCTGCGGCGCGGATTGCGGCATCGACTTCTGCTGTCGTGAGCTTGGTCGCTTCGGCACTGCCGCCGCGATGCAGGTTCGAGCGGAACTCGCCGGCCTTGGCCTGACGGCGCATCGCCGCGACCACCTTGCCGCCAACGACGAAACACCGCACGTCCGCGCCCTTGGCCTCGGCGATGAATTCCTGCACCAGAAAATTGGCATAAAGACCACGAAACGCCTCGATCACCGAGCGCGATCCAGAAAGTTTCTCGGTCAGCACCACACCCTGCCCCTGCGCACCTTCCACTAACTTGATCACATGTGGTGGCTTGCCCAGCATCGTCAACAGATCCGTGGTGTCGTCCGGGTTGTCGCCGAACACCGTGCTCGGCAGATCAAGACCTTGTTGCGCCAGCAATTGCAGGCAACGCAACTTGTCGCGCGAGCGCAGCACGGCGTCAGACTTGTTCGGTGTGAATACACCCATCATTTCGAACTGGCGCAGCACGGCAGTGCCGTAGCGGGTGATCGATGCACCAATACGCGGGATCACCGCATCGAACGGGCGCAGATCCTTGCCCTTGTAGTGCATCTCGAAGCGCCCAGCATCGATGCGCATGTAGCAGCGCAGAGGATCGAGCACGCGCACAGTGTGGTGGCGTTCGCGCGCTGCTTCGATGAGCCGATGGGTGGAATAGAGCCTGCTGTTGCGCGACATGATCGCGATCTTCATAAGCCCACCGTCGCCTTGTGCCTACGTCCACGCGAATTGTCGCCCAACACGAAGGAACACGCCGGGTCGACGATGATGCGCCCGGCCAACGCGGTCCGGCCAAGGAGCATCGGAAACATCATGCCATGACGGTCCGTCAGATTCGTTTCAATCTCGAATGCCTCGTTGGCGAGGCGTACTTGCGTGCGTATGAACGGGCGTAGCGATGACCGCCCAGCGGAATCGGTGACCTTGCGCCGGTCGACAAGTGGTGATTCGAACCAGCGCGCATACCGTCCGGACCGCGTCTTTGAATCCAACGCAAAGCGTACCCAAACCACGCCATCACGCTCGAATTCTTCGATCGCTTCGACATGCAGGCTGGAGGAGCGCGCGCCAGTGTCCAGCTTGACCTTGATCGCGGACACGCCGAGGTCTGGCAATGCCAGCCATTCACGCCAGCCGAGCACGCGGGGTAGCGGTGAACCTGTTGCTGCCGATGAAACTGCCGAAGTCACGATGCCTGCCCACACGGTCATGAGGCGCGCACCTTCGCGCGACGGCCGGATCGCGTCAATGCTGCGACCGACCGGCGTAGTCGACGATCTGCCGCGCCCACCTTGAATACTCTGCGGACACCGCCCATGTTGGCCGAAAGGGGGCATTGATGACGGTCAGATCCACATCGCAGCAGCGTTGGCACGAGCGGCGGCGCGCTGTTTCGGCGCGCCTGTTGCCGATCCTGTTTGGCGCCAACCTCAGTGTTAGCGAACGCCTTCAGCAGCAGCGGGTGCTGAAGCAACGTTTGCTGAGCATGGCGTGCGTGGTCGCCGTCGGCTTGATCGCGTGGATACCGATCGATTTGCAAACGCTTCCGACCACATCGGCGCTGCAATTGCTTAGTCTGCGCCTTGCACTCGCGTTAGCCGTACTGCTGCTCGCGTGGATAGCGCAGCGTACGCCACGCTTATCGCCGGTGATTGCGATCGCATTGTTCATTGGTTTACAGGCGATCGGCTTTGCATGGATGGAATCCGAGATCCCGAACAACGCCGACCCGCTACTGCGACTGGGTTATGGGTTGTTCCCGTTCATCATCGCCGCACAAATCGCAGTGTTTCCGTTGCCGCTGGCGGTCACACTGGCGCTGTCGATGCCCGCGGTCGGACTGTTGCTGTTGCCCGCATGGCAAGGCCCGTTTGCACCGGAACTGTCGTTGTATGGCAGTGCTTGGCTGCTCCTGCTGATTATTGTGATTTCGTCATGGGCGGGCGCATCGCAACTACTGCTGCTGCTCGATCTGCTACGCGCCCGCAACGACGCCGCACACGACGGCTTGACCGGTCTCGCAAACCGGCGCAGCGCGATGACACGGCTCACTACCGAGATCGCACAGGCGCAGCGGCGCCGGCAACCACTCGCCCTGCTCGCACTCGACCTCGATCGCTTCAAACAAGTCAACGATGTTTACGGTCATGCTGCCGGCGATCGCGTCCTGATCGAATTCGCTGCGACCTTGCGGGCGAATCTGCGCCTTGGCGATCTCGGCGCGCGCACTGGCGGCGAGGAGTTCATTGCCGTCCTGCCGCAAACCGATCGCGACGCCGCCGCCATTGTCGCGGAGCGCATTCGCGCACAATGTGCCGACTTGCCGGTCAGCAGCGACGACGGCCGCGTGATCCGCTTCAGCGTCAGCATCGGTGTCGCGCTGCTCGACGGCCGAGATTCGTCTGCGAGCCTGCTTGCCCGCGCCGATTCGGCGCTGTATCAGGCCAAACGCGACGGTAGGAACCGCGTCACGTTTGCCGGAAACTGGAGCGGGTGAAGGGAATCGAACCCTCGTCAGTAGCTTGGGAAGCTACAGCTCTACCATTGAGCTACACCCGCATCGCACCGTCATTATCGTGACAACTTCGACGTCAGCGCAATGACTTGGCGGCGCGCCGGTACGCGGCCAGAATGCGGGCATGCCTTCGCTACTCCAAGCTTTATTGTTTTTTTCCTGCGCGCTACCGGTGTCGGCAGCAGAATGGTCGACGGCGGTCAGCCCACGCGGGCAGCTGTTTCCATCACTCGTCATCGCGACAGCGAATATGCCGGCACCGGCGCATCCAAAGTCTACGGTGATCGGCGACCCCAGCGGTTTGATCGGCGTGCGGGTACGCGCTGAACGCAACAACCAACCGGTGCGCGTCACCATCAAGCTCCCCGGTTGGCTGCGCGAGTCGTCGCTGGATGTGCGCCTCGCCAAGGCGGGAACGATGTATGCGCTCTACCCGGTGCTGGAGTGGGAGTTCGCGTTACTGCGCGACTTCGACCACGCTGCACCGGAGACCATTCGCTTTGAACTGCAACTTGATGATCAACCGGTCGAGACCAAGGTTGAGCGTGTACGCCTGCATTCGATCAATGAAGCGCCCTACTTTGTGCAAGACGAAAAGCGACCGACTAATCTCGCGTGGATGTTTGCCGCCTATGTTGACGAAGATCATCCGCAAGTGCGGCGCATCGTCAGCGACGCATTGAAGACCGGTGCGGTAAAACGCTTCGACGGTTACCAGTCCGGTGACCCCAAGCAGGTAATGAAGCAGGTCTACGCGGTTTGGCGCGCATTGCGCAGCCGTGGCATTCGCTACAGCTCGATCACGCGAACTGGCAACGGCAAATCCGAGGTGCTGTCGCAAAACGTGCGCTTCATCGATGAGAGCTTTGGCAATGCCGAGGCCAACTGTGTCGATGGCACCGTGTTGCTGGCCGCTGTGCTGCGCAAGATTGACCTGAACCCGGCGCTGGTCATGGTGCCCGGGCACATGTTCCTGGCCTTCGAACTCACCCCCGGCGGTGAGCGCAGCTATCTCGAAACGACGTTGATCGGCGCGGCGTTGCCGGCCTCCGGCAAGGAGTCCGACGATGCCGCATTCGCGAACTTTCGCCGCGCCAGCGAACGTGGCCACACCCAGTTTCAGAAATCGCGGGCACACTTCAGCGACCGCAGCAAACCTGAATACCAAATCATCGACATCGGCGCCGCCCGTGATCTCGGGGTGGTGCCGATCGGGGCGCGCCGTTAGGGAGCAGACATGTACAGGAATTCGCGACTGATCGTATTCGTATTCGTATCGCTACTTTGGATGAGCCATCCCGAAGCCGCCTGCCCACGCGCGGTGTTTTTCGACCTCGGTGACACGCTCGTGCAAGCTGGCACTGGCGGCTTGTTCGTGGTCAAACCAGGCGCACAGGCGACCATCGATCGCTTGCAGGCGAATGGCACCCGCATCGGCGTCATTACCAATGTTCCGGCTGGTTTTACCCGCGCCCAACTCAACGCGCTGCTCGCCGATCCGTCGTTTCTGGACGAATTCGAAGTTGTGCTGATGTCATCGCAGGCGCCCACGTCGAAGCCGAATCCGGCGATCTACACGCATGCCCATGGCTTGCTCGCGAACCGGCCGCTGATTACCGACACGGCATTTGTCGGCGAAACTTTGTCCGAGATTGCGAACTCGCAGATTGCACCGACCAGTGGCGCCCGCGCGACGGGCATGATCGGCATTCACCTTTCCGCCAGCGCCCCGAGTGCGCTCGCCGACTTCACGATCCCACCGACCGACTTGCCACAACTGGTGACGCTGATCGAAGACCAGTGCCAGCTCTACACCAACGGCTTTGAATGAATCAGCGGACGACGCCGCGCTCGGCTTCGGTCAGTGCCACTTTGTCGCGCAGATAGGCGGGTAACGCGAATTCCGGAGCGACGCCGTGGCCGCGCTGCCAACGCGAGACCGCAAGTTGTGCGATACGCGATGCGCGCGGAAAACGTTCGCCGTCAGCGAATTCAGGCGCACCGATGCGCGGTGCCCAATAGTCTGGATACGCACGCCAGCCAGTACCGATCACGCCCCAGCGCTCGGCACGCGCCAGCGGCACGCTGTGCGCCGGTCCGACACATTCGTCGCCGATCAGTTGCACGCCATGCAGGGCATCGAAGCGATAGCAGCCGGCATAGACTTCGCCCATACGGGCATCAATGGTCGCAAGCACGGTCAGCGTCGGATCGATCTCGATGACTTCGGTTGCAAGCGCTGCCAGTGACGAGATCGGCAGCACCGGGACATCTAACCCGAGCGCGATGCCTTGGGCCACCGAAATCCCAAGGCGCACACCGGTAAAGGCACCCGGGCCGCGCCCGACCGCGATCGCACCGATCATCGACTTGACGATACCGGCTTCCGCCAGCACCTCGTCGACCAGTGGCAGCACGCGCTGCGCCTGGCGTTTCGGTGCGACCTCAAAACGTTCGTAGCATTCGGCCGCCTGCAGCAATGCGACCGATACGGCTTCGGTCGAGGTATCGAGGGACAGCAGCCAGGAACTCATGACACATGCTCCGCCGGGATCGGCAATTCAGGGGGAACGGGTGCGCCGAATGCGTACCAGTCAATGCGGCGCGTGAGATACATGGTCGCACCGATCAGAGCAAGTACAAGGCCGCTGCCCGCGAGCAGGGCATAGTCCTCGGCACCGACCAGCACGTACAGCGTCGCATACAGCAGCGCCAACCACAGTGCGATCACGCCCCCGTGACGCGGCTTGCGCAGCACCGCTCCCGCATAGCCAGCAATCATCGCGATCAGCGCAATCGCGGCAAGCAGATAGGCGAGCCCGAAGCGCAGGTGTTCCGACGCTGCAAGCAGCACCAGAAAAAACGTCGCGAGGGCCACGCCAACCAGCAGGTACTGCACTGGATGCAGGCGCAATGTACTCAGCGTCTCGAACAGGAAGAACACGCCGAAACTGAGCGCGATCACGAGTAGCCCGTACTTGAGCGTCCGCTCGTTGCGTTGGTAAACATCACCCGGTTCATACAGGGCGACACCGAAGGCGTGTCTATCCATCCGTATCCCATCAATGTCACCGCTCGCAAATACCGCCGGCAGATTGCGGTTGAATTCGAGCACCTGCCACGACGCTTCTGACGCATCTGCGCTGACGCGTGATCGCGTTGGTGAAAACGCGCCGGAAAAGTTTGGGTCCGGCCACGGTGCACGCAGGTGCGCCCGATAGTCGCGTGCCAATGGCAACCAGTCGAAGCGACGCGAACCCGCCAGCCCCAACTTCAACTGGCCAGCGATCGGTGTTTCGGCGCCATCCAACGACAATGATGCCAACCGGAACATCGCCATCCCTCCCGGCCCCTCGCCCAACGATTCGATGCGCGCAGCGGGGATGTTGCCGAATAGCGGTTCGATGCGACGCAGGCCGCGCGGGTCGACCACGCCGAAAACCAATTCTGCCAGCGCCCACTGCACATCACCGTCGCCGGCTGCGAACATCTCGCGCGGGTGCGCAAACGTCACTGCCAGCGTCACCTCGGCCTGATACACCGGTAACTCGAAGATGCCGCGACGGCGACGTTCGACTGACAGCACCGCATCAGCGTCGACGCGGTCCGGCATTTGGTAACGCCAGTAACGCCGCGGGACGATGACGCCATCGCGTCGCGTTTCGCGCACCTCAACCGGCACCCGCAGCAGCGGTGCACCCACCCATTGGGCATCACCGTAGCTGGTCGCCAGCGCCTGCTCGGCTTCACTGCGGCGCTCCTGACGTTCGTGCCGCAAGCCATCCAACATCGAGAGCGGAATCGCCATCAGCAGCGCGAGGAATCCGATCACCAGCAATTTCAGCGTGGCCGAGCGGTGGAACTGGGGACGAGGAACAGACATCGATGGCTCCGGGTTGCAAGTGGAGCGAGCAAACACCGTCAGTCTGTCCGAAATCGGCGCGAATGTGGCCGATGCGGCATCAATGCGGCGCGTATGCGGGCAACTGATCAATAGTTACGATGAATGGTGTCCATTCAAAATATCAATTTTGGCTATTGATGCGTTTCGTCTATGGTAGTGACCAATCCAATTCACCTAACCAACAGACGGAGACCTGCACATGTCCCTTATCAACACCACGATCAAGCCGTTCAACACCACCGCTTTCCACGCTGGCGAATTCGTTCAAGTGAGCGACGAGTCACTTAAAGGCCACTGGTCGGTACTGGTGTTCATGCCGGCGGCGTTTACCTTCAACTGCCCGACCGAAGTCGAGGATGCCGCCGACAATTACGCCGAGTTCCAAAAGGCCGGCGCCGAAATTTATATCGTCACCACCGACACCCATTTCTCGCACAAGGTGTGGCATGAGACATCGCCCGCTGTCAGCAAAGCGAAGTTTCCGCTGGTGGGTGACCCGACCCATGCACTGACACGCGCCTTCGGCGTGCACATCGACGAAGAAGGTTTGGCGCTGCGCGGCACCTTCGTGATCAATCCGGAAGGCGTGATCAAGACCGTCGAAGTGCATGACAACGCCATCGCCCGCGACATGCGCGAAACCCTGCGCAAACTAAAAGCCGCTCAGTTCGTGGCCAATAATCCCGGTCAAGTCTGTCCCGCCAAGTGGAAAGAAGGCGCGAAGACCATCGCGCCGTCGCTCGACCTCGTTGGCAAGATCTGATCGCAAAACCATTCACGTCATCGAGGTACCGCAGCATGCTCGACAATAATCTGAAAGCGCAACTCAAGATCTATCTGGAGAAGCTGCAACAGCCAGTCGAACTTGTGGCGGCCCTCGATGACGGTGAGCCGTCGTTGGAGTTGCGGCAACTGCTCAGCGATATCCGCGACTTGTCGGACAAGATCACGCTCCGCAGCGACGACAGCAGCGACGCACGCCGACCGTCGTTCCTGATTCGCCGCGTCGGCACCGACGTCGGCGTGCGCTTTGCAGGCATTCCGCTCGGCCATGAGTTCACTTCGTTGGTGCTGGCGTTGTTGCAGGTCGGTGGCCATCCCTCGCGCGAAGCTCGGGAACTCATCGATCAGGTTCAGCAACTCGATGGCGATTACCACTTTGAAACCTATTTCTCGCTGTCTTGCCAGAATTGCCCGGACGTCGTGCAAGCACTGAACCTGATGAGCGTGCTCAATCCGAGGATTCGTCACACCGCGATCGATGGTGCACTGTTCCAGTCGGAAGTCGATGCGCGCGAAGTGATGGCAGTCCCGACCGTGTATCTCAACGGTCAGGTCTTCGCTGCTGGACGCATGGATCTGGCCCAGATCGTTGCCAAGCTGGATACCAAGTCGGTAGCGCGCATGGCTGATCAAATGAAGCAGAAGCCGGCGTTCGACGTACTCGTCATCGGTGGCGGTCCGGCCGGCGCGGCTGCAGCGATCTACGCCGCGCGCAAAGGCATTCGCACAGGCATCGCCGCGGAACGATTCGGCGGTCAGGTGTTGGACACGATGGCGATCGAGAACTTCATCTCGGTCAAGGAAACCGAAGGGCCGAAGTTGGTCACAGCGCTAGAGCAACATGTGCGCGAATACGACGTTGACTTGATGAATCTGCAACGCGCCACCCGGTTACTGGCAGCCGATGCTGATGGCTTGATCGAAGTACAACTCGATAACGGCGCATCACTGAAATCGAAGTCGGTGATCCTCTCCACCGGCGCGCGCTGGCGGGCGATGAACGTGCCTGGCGAAGATATCTATCGCAACAAAGGCGTGGCGTATTGTCCGCATTGCGACGGCCCGCTGTTCAAGGGCAAGCGTGTCGCAGTGATCGGTGGCGGTAACTCCGGCGTCGAGGCGGCGATCGATCTAGCCGGCATCGTGCAACACGTCACTCTGATCGAATTCGACGTCAGGCTGCGCGCTGATGACATCCTGCAACGCAAGCTGCACAGCTTGGCGAACGTGACGGTGATCGTCGGCGCACAGACCACCGAGGTGATCGGTAACGATCGTCACGTGACTGGACTGAATTACGTGGAACGCGGCACCGGTTATCAGCATCATGTCGCGCTCGAAGGCATCTTCGTGCAGATCGGCCTGTTGCCGAACACCGATTGGCTGAAGGGCACGCTGGATCTCTCGCCGCGCGGAGAAATTATTGTCGATGCCCATGGCGCCACCTCGCTACCTGGCGTATTCGCCGCGGGCGACGCAACGACGGTGCCGTTTAAGCAGATCATCATCGCCATGGGCGGGGGTGCAACTGCGGCACTGAGCGCCTTTGATTACCTGATCCGTAGCAGTGCGCCCACAGCAGCTTCGATTTCCGCCGCCGCCTGACTACGCGGCGCCGACGCACGACCGGAACCAGCCCGCACGTCATCCAGAGGACGGAAATGAACCTGCGTGACCTGCGTTATTTGGTGGCCTTGGCCGACTTGCGTCATTTCGGGCGCGCGGCCGAGGCTTGCTTCGTCAGCCAGCCGACGCTCTCTACCCAGATCAAGAAGCTGGAAGAAGAACTCGATGTGACGTTGATCGAGCGCACTTCACGCCACGTGATGCTGACCGATGTTGGTCGCGACATCGCCGACCGTGCCCGCGCCGTGCTTCGCGAGGCCGACCAAATCCGTGAACTTGCCAAGCGCACACGCGATCCGGAGGCCGGCAGCGTGCGCCTCGGGCTGTTCCCGACACTCGGCCCCTATCTGTTGCCACACGTCATACCGCGCGTGCGCAAGCGCTTCCCGAAACTGACCTTGTTGCTGACCGAGGACAAGACCGAAGAATTGCTGCGTAGCCTGCGTGATGGCCGCCTCGACGCTGCCGTCATGGCGTGGCCGGTGAACGATGCCCAACTTACGCATGTCGATCTGTTCGAGGAAGAATTTCTGCTGGCCGTGCCTGCGGGGCATCCGTTGGGCAAGCGCAAACGGATTGACGCCTCAGAACTGTCAAATCGCGAACTGCTGCTACTCGAGGATGGCCACTGCCTGCGCGAGCAGGCGCTTGATGTCTGCCAGATGGCCGGTGCCATCGAGACTCGGGGTTTTCGTGCCACCAGTCTGGAAACCCTTCGCGCGATGGTGGCGGCCGGGGTCGGCATCACCTTGCTGCCCGCGCTCGCAGTCGCGCCGCCAGTCGCACGCAGTGAACTACTGCAACTGGTGCGCTTCAGCGGTCAGGCGCCACATCGGCGCATCGCGCTGTTCTGGCGTCGCAGTTCGGCACTGAGTCCTTTCCTCGAACAGTTGGCGAGCGAACTCGCCGCTGTGCCGAAAACAGCGCTGACTGCACGCATCGGTAGTTGACCGACTGCCGCATACTGCGCAAAGTGGCAGGCATGTCGCATCGCCTCATCCTGCTGTTCGCCCTGTTTTGCCCAATGCTGGTCGGCGCCGAAGCATCGCTGGTTCCGTATGCGGCTTTGTACGAGGTGCTGCGGCCTGCGCTCGAAATTGGCGGTCATGATCGGTTGATCGCGCGCGTTCGCATCGTGAGTAAACGTAGTGACATCGCACCACAACAAATCCGCCTCGATATCCAAAGTCGCGATGGCGTCCGAACTGTCCAGGTCGGCGCAAACGGCGACGTCGAATTTCCACTCGACGCACGCCTGCGCGACGAAAACCCCGCGGTGGCATCGAATCAGCCGAAGGGATCATTGACCTTGTCGGTCGCAATTGTGTTGAAGCTGCCGCGCGGCTTGCGCTTTCCGTATCGCGAAATCGCTCACGGTATCGACCAGATGCGCGCCGTCGTAGCAGGCGACGGTGTCGCAGAGCAATTTAGCGTGCGCGGTGTCGAATTGTGGTTCGACCCGACAGCGCAGGCACAACTAAGCATTAGCGGGCGCATTGAGCGCTTGCTGATGGCCGATCGCAGCGGCCGCATCTTGCTCGACGACAGCGCTGAACTGCGCGAGGATGGCGTGATGCTGGTCTTGTCCGCCGCACCGCGCGAAATTGCGCCAGTACTTGCCATGGGAGCACCCTAGATGGTGATTCGCGCACGCTTCGGCGCGTGGCTGGGTCTGGCAGGCGTAGCACCGGACGAACCGGCAAGCGCGCGACGCGTCAGTCGCTGGTTCGAATGGGTGCTGGTGCCACTTGCACTGTGGTTGCCAATCCAATGGTCGCTGGAAAGCAACGGTCAAATCCCTGTCACGGCTGCGCGCGCAGTCGACTGGCTGACTTGGATACTGTTCGTTGCCGAAGCGGCAATTGTCGGTGCACTGGTGACCGACCGCACCCGCTATTTCCGCGGCAACTGGCTGAACCTGCTGATCATCGTCATCGGATTGCCATTGCTCTGGGATCAAGGCGCCTGGGCGCGCGCGGCGCGGGCATTGCGTCTGCTGCTGATGGTGTCGCTGCTAACCAATCTCGCTCGCGTCGTCCGGCACATGCTGTCGCAAAACCGTCTCGGACCAATCCTGGCCGCCATCGTCATCGTGACGACACTGGGCGGCGCCGTCATCGGCTACTTCGACCCGGCATTTTCACGCCCAATGGATGGCATTTGGTGGGCCTGGGTCACGGTCACCACTGTCGGCTACGGCGATATGGTGCCGCAGACCCCCGCAGCCCGCATATTCGCCGTGACCTTGATGTTGCTGGGTGTATCGATGATCGCACTGCTATCGGCCTCGTTGGTCGCGTTCTTTCAGGAAGATGAAGACCGCGAGGCACGCCACTTGCGGCACATGATCTGGATGAAGTTGCAGCATATGGAGGAAGATGCCGAAGCACGCGCCAAGCACAACGAAGTCCTTTTGGCCCGCCTCGCTGCGATTGAAGTGGCGCTGCTTAAGGCGGTCGAGGAACGCAGCACGTTAGAGCGCAAAGTGGAGCAACTGTTCGGGCACGCCGCCGTGCCGATCGCCGACGATGGGCCGAAAGATTCGGCGCCGGGTACCGGTCCGGTAGCGATGATTCTCAACCCACCGAGCGATGACGCATGACCATGATTCCGATGCCAACACCCGAGCAAGCGCTACCCGGCCGTGCCGTGCCGATGCCGATTCACAACACGCATCACTTCCACGGCCGCCCAATCTCGGGCGACTTCACCGGACTGGACCGTGTCCAGTTCGGCATGGGTTGCTTCTGGGGTGCTGAACGCAAGTTCTGGTCGCTGCCCGGCGTCTTCACGACGGCGGTCGGCTATGCCGGCGGCCATACCCCGAACCCGACCTATCGCGACGTTTGCTCGGGCCTGACCGGACATGCAGAAGTGGTGCTGGTCGTGTTTGATCGTGCGCAGATCGCGATTGACGCTTTGTTGCGCGTGTTCTTCGAAAACCACGATCCGACCCAAGGCATGCGCCAAGGCAATGATCGTGGCACGCAGTACCGTTCCGTGATCTACGTCGACTCATCGGATGATCTCGCGGTCGCCGAGCGCGCGCGCGATGTCTATGCTGAATCGCTGCGCGCCGCCGGCTTTTCGGCAATCACCAGCGAAGTTCGCCTTGCGCCAACGTTCTACTACGCCGAGGACGAACACCAGCAGTACCTGTCGAAGAACCCACGCGGCTATTGCGGGCTCGGCGGTACTGGCGTCTCCTGCGCAATCTGAAGCGCGGCGCGCATCTCGCGAACACGCCGTGTTCGTGGGTGGTCTTGGCCCATCGACGTCACCAATATCGACTCGGCCTCGGCATAGGCTGTCGCAGCATCATCGACGCGGCCCATCGCCTGCAAGGTTTGTGCACGCCCGACTTCGAACAGACCGACCTGCCACGCTTGTGCGCCGAGTACCCGGCGCGCGCCACTCAACACACGCTCGTGCATCGCAAGTGCATCAGCGTAGCGCGACTGCTTCCGGTACAAACCGGCGATGTTGTGCATCAACGCCAGCGTGTCGGGATGGTCTTCACCGATCAAATCGGTCTCGATGCGCAGCGTACGCTCGTAAAGGTTCGACGCCTCGTCCAACTGGCCCGACAACACCAGTAGCAGGCCGAGATTGCTCATGCTGTTGCGAGTCAGATGATGCCGTTCGCCGTAGAGATTCTCGCGCACCGACAGTGCTTCGCGGAACAATGGCTCGGCGTCTTTAAAACGCTGCTGCTCCTGATACACCGTCGCCAGTTCGTTGATCGTCATCAGCGTTCCCGGATGTGCATCGCCGAGCACTACACGACGTTGTGCAAGCACGTCGCTCAACGTATCGACCGCCGCATCGAACTGGCCGAGATGTCGCAGCACAACGCCGCGATCGTGGCGTAGACCCAATCGGAGTGGATGGTTTTCGCCGAACTCCGCTCCCAACACCGACACGGCGCGATCGAGCAGGCGCAGCGCTTCCTGATGCTCGCCAAGCATGCGCAGTGCTTGGGCGAGGCGTTGCATAGCACCGACATCTTGGTTCAATACGCTGGACGCGTTCTGGAAGTACGGTCGCAACACATCAGCGGCAGCCGCGTAATCGCCGCGCTGAAAGGCGAGGCGTGAGAGCAACTGATCATCTGCCAAAGACGCACCCGGGGTTGCCGGAATCAATGCGCTGGCTTCATCTAATCGATCACGATCAATCAACACGTCCGCTAGTTCCAGTCGCAACGGGGCAACTTGTGCCGGTACCGCATTTTCGGCCAATGCCAGCGCCGCACGCGCATGCGGCTCGGCCTGGTCGGATGCACCCAACGCTTGATAAAGCCGACTCAAGGTGAGGCGGACCGCCACCTGTTCTGCCGGCGCTTGATCGAAGCGCCGACCAACCTGTTGCGAGGCGAGATCAAGCGCTTGGCGCACCGTCATCTCATGGCCAGGCATGGCGGCCGGATCGGCCGCCGCCAACAAATCGTCCTCAAGGAACGCCAGTACCGTGCCGGCGACGCGCGCACGCTCATCGGCACGATCGCGCTCGGCCGCAATGCGCTGGATCGACAGTGCAATGCCCGCCACGCCCACGATCAGCACCAGCGCACTGACCGCCGTCGCGGCACGGTGTCGAGCCACCCATCGTCCAAGCACATGCAGCGGCTCACGTCGCCGAGCAGCAATCGGGCGCATCGAGAGAAACGCCTGCAGATCAATTTTCAGCGCCACAACCGTCGCATAACGAGCATCAGGCATGTCGGCCATCGCACGTTGCACGATGCAGCGCAGATCGTGCGGCAGACTCGCGGGCGCAATCACCGCGGCCGCTGCCGAGCCCACCCGACCCAGCACGGTTCGATGCTCATTCGCATCACGCGACAACAACGCGGCCAGCAAAGCACCGAGTTGATAGATGTCGCCGGCTACGGTTGCCGCTTCACCACGGCGTTGCTCCGGGCTTGCGAATCCCGGCGTGAACGCGACCGGCGCCGCGTCCTCCGTTGTATCGGCGAGGGCCGCGATGCCGAAGTCGAGCAGCTTGGCGCGACCATCAGCGTCGACCATCACGTTGGACGGTTTGATGTCGCGATGAAGCACGCCACGCGCGTGCGCGTAGATCACCGCATCGCACACATCGAGAAACAGACGGATACGTTCGCGCAGCGGCAAGTCATGGGTAACGCAGTGGCGATCAAGCGTTTCGCCCTCGATCAACTCCATCGCCAACCACGGCCGGCCGTCCTCGCGCTGACCGCCATCGACCAGTCGCGCGATGTTCGGATGCCGTAACGCCGCCAGCGTCTGCCGCTCGCGCCGGAACAAGGCGGCGCTGACATCGCCACGACCAGTCAACCACTTCAATGCCACCTGCTGCTGGAACTGGCCGTCATCGCGCTCAGCCAACAGCACTGCGCCCATGCCGCCACGCGCCAGTTCCCGCACGATACGAAATACCCCGATACGCACACCGGCCACAGGAACATCGTCGACCGATGCCAACAGGTCGCGGAACAAGGCGCCGGAGAACAGTCTCCCCGGCTCCAGCAAATCGATGGCGTTCATTGCCACGGCGAGATCATCGGCATGCGCTAAGGAACCCGGATCGACCACCGACCCCGCCACCGTTAAGCCGCCAGCAGCGAAGCGAGACGCGCTCGCGCATCCGCCCACAAACGCTGCGACGTTCGCAGGGATTCGCCGATCACATCGGCGGTCTCTTGCTCGGTGAGACCCGCGAAGACACGGCATTCGACCAGACGCACCCACTGCGGGTTCTCGGATTCCAGCCGGTTCAACGCGCTGTCGATGTCGATCAGATGCTGCGCTTCGATCGCGACAGCATCGTTGCCGGCATCAATATCGGTATGTATCGCACCACCACCGCGCTTCGCCGCGAGGCGGTCGCGGGCATGGTTCAACATCAACTGGCGCATCGCACGTGCGGCCAGCGCAAGGAAATGCGCGCGATTCTGAACCGACTCAGCGCCGCCGCGCTCGAGACGCAAGTAACACTCATGCACCAACGCGGTCGGGTTCAGCGTGCCCTGACCGCCGGCGAGCACGCCGCGGGCGATACGCTTGAGATCGTCGTAGACGAGTGCGATGGCTTGATCCCATGCGCGATCGTCGCCCGACCGGGCCTTGTCCAATAGTTCAGTAACTTGGCTCATGCGACGCCTTGCGATTCGTCGGCGTGAGCATAGCCCGGCGCTGGCGGGATCAGCCACGTTTCCGTGTAATTGCCAGGAACCAGGAGACCTGAACATGCCGCGCATCCTCTTCGCACTGCTCATCCTTGGCGTTGTTTATCTCGCGCCCACCGCCCGCGCCGGCGACGATCCGCTGGCGCCATTGGGCAGCAACCTCGCCAGCGTTACTGACTTCAGCGACGAATTCCCGTTCATCAACCTGATGAAATCGTCACGCGACTGGATCCCCGGGCGCGCCGGTTGTTTCGATTGCCGCGACAACCCGACCTGTGGCGGCGTCTGCCCGGTCGCCATCGACCGTGATGCCGATGGTTACGTGCAGAGCCTGCAACCGAACCAGGAAATACGCAGCGTAATTTATGCCGGCGATGGACTTGCGATCGGCCACCTGCCAGCAGGCAGCTACACGATGCTGTTCGACGGCAGCGGCAGCGTCAACTTCTTCGGCGTGAGCAACGTGCAAAATCCCCAGCCAGGCCGGATCACATTCGACATCGGCAGCAGCAATACCAACATCGGCTTCAACATTACGGCGACGACGACCGGAAACCACCTCCGCAACATCCGCATTCTGCCGCCGGGCGGCGTCTGTGCGAACGACGAACGACGTTCTTGCGATAGTGGCAATCCGTGCAGCGGCGGCAGCACATGCAACCTCTACACCAGCCCGGGCATCGTCGACGCGCAGATCTTCCAGCCACGCTTCCTCGTCAACGCTGCGCCCTATCGCTTGCTGCGCTTGATGGACTGGACGGAGACGAACTCCTCGTCCGTCGTCAACTTCGCCGACTATCCGACACCAACGAGTGCATTTTGGCATCGTGTGCCGCCGCAGATTCTGGCCGAACTCGGCAATCGCCTTGAGTCCGATCTCTGGGTGAATATTCCACATCGGGCCAGCAACGATTTCATCGATCAGTTCGCAGTCGTTCTTCGCGACGAATTCCGCCCTGACCGAAAGTTGTACGTCGAATACAGCAACGAAAACTGGAACGGCATCTTTAGCCAGAACCTGGAAATTCCACGCGATGCCTGCGCCTCGTTTGCCGATCTTGCCGCCGCCTGCCAGCAGGACGGCGTGCCCGGCAATGGTGTTGCCTGCGAGGTCGACCCGAATACGTTCAACATGCCGGCGCCGGCCAGCAGCGCCTGCTTCCAAGCTCTGCTGCGGCGCTGGGGCGATCGCTCGGTCGAGATCTTCGACCGTTTCGACGCCGTGTTCGGTGCGAACGCACGCGATCGCGTCGTGCGGGTCGTGGCTGCGCAAGCGGCCAATCCCGACCTTGGTCGACAGGTGCTGGCGCGCACCGTCACCGCAGGCGGCAACACGGTGGCAGCGAAAACTGATGCTTATGCAGTCGCGCCCTACTTCGGTACCGAATACTGCACGCCGAGTGCCGGTATCAACCCCGATACCCATCCCGCCATTTACGCCAACATCAACAATTTCTTCGCCGATCTGCAAAGCCGAGCGCTTCCGACGGCAATCGGTTTCATGAGTGGCAGCAAAAGCATGCTCACGAGCAACTTTGCTGGATCGGGCATCCGCTTGATCGCCTATGAAGGTGGACAACACTTCGCTGGCATTGGCGGCTTCAGCTTCAACGCCACCTGCAACTCAACATTTGATGCCGCGAACGCGGATGCGCGAATGGGTTTGCTGTATGCCGACTACCTCGCCGCGTGGAAGCAGAATGGCGATGAGTTCGCGCACTTTTCCAACGTCGGAAGGTGGGGCCCATTTGGGCGCTGGGGTGCACTCGAATTTCAGGACCAGGCGACGGCGACATCACCGAAATACACTGCTCTGATTGATTTTTCGGCAGCCAATCCGTGCTGGTGGCCAGGCTGTGCGCAAGGCCCGTCAGCACCCATCGATGCGCTGTTCGCAGACAGTTTCGAAGGCAACAGTCTGCCGCCAGCAACCTGCACACCATTACAACTGCTGAGCGACGGTGGTCTCAAAGCCAGCGATCCAAATACGGCCGCAAATCCGTTCTGGGCGTCGACTTCGCAGAACTTCGGCAGCGCGATCTGCACCAACGGTACTTGCCCGGACGATGCCGGCACGGCGTTGCCGCGCAATGGCAGCGCATGGGCATGGTTCGGCGGTATCGCCAGTGCCGAGACCTCGACGCTGTCGCAATCCGTTGTCATACCGTCCGGTACGCCGCGCCATTTGAACTTTTTTTTGCGCCGAGGCTTTGTCAGCACACCATTCGATGCAGTGCTGCGTATCAGGGTCGATGGCACGCTGCTGCGCACCGTGGACGAACCTGCGAGCGCCGAGGCGGCCTACGTTTCACGCACGGTCGATCTGAGCAGCTTCGCAAATGGCGTCAGCCATCTGATCCAGTTCGAATATGTCAATCCAATCGGTAGCGGCAAGTCCAATTTTGCGGTCGACGACATCAGCGTCGACTGCACGGCAGCAGGTAGCTGATCCAGTGTGGCGGGATTTCGCACGATTCGGGTGAGGAAGGCTTCGTTCTGTTGGAACCCGAGTTCAACACCATGCGCGATAACACCGACGCCGTTTGGATCGAACTCGGCGTGCGCGATGCCGACATCAACCTCACCGGAACCGCCTCCGACCAAGCGGAATCCAGACGCATCCGCTTGGTCGAAGGTGCTGCCACCGGCAACTTCCGTGGCGCCTACATTCACTACGACGGCGCCAGCAACGCCCTTGCGATTGGCGCACACAACAATTCCGACAACCTGCCGGCCAGCGACGTCGATCAGATCGTCATGTTGCGCGCGGGAACGACACGCGTCGGCATCGGAATGGTGCCCGCAGGATTCATTCCATGAAGTCCAGCCTTCGCCTGATCTGGCTGCTCGCGTTGACGGCAGGATCCGCAAATGGCGCTGAGGACAATCGCTTCGTTCTGCGCGCGGCGACAGCGGATATCGCCAAGCAAGCCACCGATGGGCGCTTTGCAGTGCTCGCCAGTGCGGAAATCCGGAGACGACCAGCGGATTCGCCGCGCTTCGTACTGAAGTCAGTCCTCGCCGGATGCGCACCGCTATCTGATGCGTTGTTCATGAATGGCTTCGAATAGCGCGCTCAGCGCGCGGCGAGCAAGCGGTTCATCAACGATTTCAGTGCCAGTGGCTTCACTGGCTTGTGCAACAGATGGCAGCCCGCCGCGAGCACGGCATTGCGCACATCATCGGAATGATCAGCGGTGATGACGATGGCCGGAACGTCACCGATCTGTTCCTGCAACTGCGCGCGTAATTGCAAGCCATCGTGGCCACCGTCGAGGTGGTAGTCGAGCAGCAGCAAATCCGGCTGCTGCGCGTCCGCGGGAATGCGCGCATCGTCAGTGTCGCGCGCGGCAAACACCTGACACTGCCAGCCGATCAACAAAACCTGCATCGCTTTCAACACCGCAGCATCATTGTCGACCACCAGCACTCTGGCACGCGGCGCACGTTCTGCGGTGACGACGGGCGCGACGACGGGTGGCGAAGACGCCATTGCGATCGGAACCTCAATGGCGAACATTGTCCCGCGCCCGATTGCCGACCGCAGGCGCAGGCGATGCCCGAGTAGTCGCGTGATGCGGTCAGCAATCGCGAGGCCGAGACCCAAGCCCTGACTGCCACGATCGAGGCGACGGAACTCTTCGAAGATCGCGCAATGTTCCGCTTCCGGAATTCCAGGGCCGCTGTCCCAGACTTCGATCGAGAGCATCGCACCGCGGCGCCGACAGCCGATCAACACGCGCCCGCGCTGGGTGTAGCGCACAGCATTTGCGAGGAAGTTCTGCAACACGCGGCGCAGCAACTGTGGATCACTCTCGACCCAAGCGCGGGTGTCGACACAACGTAGCTCAAGGCCGCGTTCGCCCGCGAGTACACGGAACTCACTAGCGAGATGCTGCAACACGTCGCCGAGCGCAAACGCGCGCACCTGCGGCGTCATGCCGCCGGCATCGAGGCGCGAGATATCGAGCAGGCCGGCAAGCAATGCTTCGGCCGAATTCAATGCGCCGTCGATCTGCTGCACGCCTTCAAGGTATTCACCGTGTTTGAGCGTCTGCCCGAGCGCATGCGTAAATAGATGTGCAGCATGAATCGGCTGCAGCAAGTCGTGACTGACCGCCGCTAGAAAGCGCGTCTTGGCGCGGTTCGCACGTTCCGCCTCGGCGGTCGCGTGAGCCAAGTCCTCGGTACGTTCGGCGACGCGCTGCTCGAGCGTTTCGGCGGCACGCTTCAACTCCGCCTCATTGGCGCGGAACGCGGTGACATCGGTGAAGGTTGCGACAAATCCGCCGCCCGGCATCGGGTTGCCGCGAATTTCGATTGCTGCCCCATCGAGAAAGCGGCGTTCGGTCACGTACGGCGTACCCGCGCGCATGTGCTCGATGCGGCGTTCAAGATCGTTCGCATCAGCCGGATGGCCGGCGAGACCGCGACTGATGTTGAAGCGCAACAACTCAGCCACCGGCGTGCCAACGCGCAACAACTCTGGCGGGTAGTCGAATTGTTCGGCGTAACGCTGGTTCCACGCCACCAGGCGCAGATCGGCGTCGACCACGCTGATGCCTTGACTCATGTTCTCGAGTGCGGCTTCGAGAATCTGCTGATTGAAGCGCAAGGTCTGCGACGCTTCACCGACAAAGTCGGCGACGCGCTCCAAGGTTGCGGCTGGTGTGCGCCGCGCCGCGTCGACCAGCAAACGCGCACTGGCGGCACCAATGACTGGTGCCAACTCGCGCTCAACCCGTTCGATGCGTTCGGCCCCGGCATATACCTCGACCTGATCGAATAAGGCGGCAATTTGCGCCTCCGGCAAGAACCGCGATGTCAGCGCCCGCAGCACCGAACTCTCGATACGGCCAGCGGCGTAATCATCGCCGCGGCGACCATGGCGGGCCAGCCACAACATCACCATCGTGCTCGCGAGCAAACTGACCACGGTGCCTCGTGCCAGTCGATCAAGACCGCCAAGACCGAGGAATTGCGTCGGCTCCAGCCATGCCAGCCACCCGGCGAACCTCGGCACACCGTACCCGGCCAGTTCGCTCGCCAACGGCAGCAGAATGATCCACAGCCACAGCGCAAGTCCGATCAGCAGTCCGCCCCGCACCGCGCGCGCCGGCAACTGTGGGCGATACACGGCGGCGATGATCGCCGGGGCCAACAGCGCCAGTGCCGAAAACGACAAGGCCCCGATATCGGCCAGCGCCTCACTAGCTACCATCGCCCGGCTGTAGGCCCAAGCGAGCAACACAACAAACGCGATCGCATAGCGGCGATGGCGCAGCACGACTGCACGCAGATCGCCGGTTTCAGCACCGGCGCTGCGCACGACGCGCGGTGCGAACCAGTGATTCGAGATCATGATCGACAAGGTCAATGCGGCCAGAATGACCATACTGGTCGCCGCTGATACACCGCCAAGAAAAGTCAGTAACGCGAGTGCGTGATGGCCTTCTGACAAAGGCAACGCGAGCACGTAAAGATCGGACGGCACCATGTCGCCGAACGCCACTCGACCAGCCCACGCCAGCGGCAGCACCGGCGCTGCGATCAACATCAAGTACAGCGGGAATAACCAGCGTGCAGTGCGCAGATGTTGTCGGTCACGCAGTTCCACAATGCCGAGGTGAAACTGATGCGGCAGCGTGAACATTGCCACTGCGCCGAGCGCGACCAAGGCGAAAAAGCCGCTGTCCGGACGCCCGGTGAACGACTCTGGCACGCGCTCTGCCAATGCGACCAAGCCATCGTTCATGCCAAATACCGCGAACGCGCCCACCGCCAGCATGGCCGCAAGTTTGATCAATGATTCGAATGCGACCGCCAGCACCAGGCCGCGATTGTGCTCGGTCGCGGCAGCGCGACGGGTACCGAACAGCATCGCGAATAAGGCCATCACCAGCGCGATCCAGAACGCGGCATCCTGCCAAGCGGGCACCTGCGCCGCGCCACCGGTCAACATCGCGTAACTCATCGCCACGGCTTTTAATTGCAGGGCGACGTAGGGCACCGTACCGAGCACGGCAACCGCGGTGATGAGCGCAGCGAGGCGTGAATCCTTGCCGAAACGCGACGCGATCAGATCGGCCAGTGATGCCGAATTCTGCGCCTGCGCCAAGGCCGCAAGCCGGCGCAGAAATGGCGTCGCAAACAGGAACAGCAGGATTGTGCCGATGAAAGTCGGCGGAATCGGCGTATTCCAGCGCGCCGCTTGGGTCACGGTGCCGTAAAAGGTCCAGGCGGTGCAGTAGACCGCCAGCGACAACGCGTAAATCAACGGCCACAGACGCGCGAAGCGGTCGGCACGGCGTTCCCCGTACAGTGCCACTGCGAACAACAGCAGCACCCAGACCAAGCCGGCAACGACTACTGTGGACGCACTCAGCATGTGCGCGGTGTCCGCGTCAGGCAGCCACACCGAAATGCGCGAACACCCGCTTCAGCCAGCGCATTTGTGCGCCATCGCGGGTGTCGTAGTCGCTGCCTGTATAACCCCACCAGTCCCAGCATGCTTTCGGATTCAACGGCATCATGCTTGATCGCACTTGAGGATACAGCACGACCACACTCACCTTGTCGGCCCAGCGGTTATAGCCTGCGCCTTCGACAAAGCGCGTGCCGACGCGGTCTGCCTGCATCTCGCAGCCGTGGAAAGCAATATGCAATCCGCACGCCTGCTCGCGGCATTGCGCTGGCACATACAGGTAACCGCGATCCGACAGGCGCGGATCATGCTCTGTATCGGCGTAGGCACGTTGATCGAAGGTGATTAGCGCGCCCTGTGCCATGGTTGCATTTTTGGCGTCCGCATCGATCAGATAACGAACGATCTCGCCAGCCAGATCGAAATTGCAATCGGCCATGTGGGCGTCGTCGGCAGTGCAGCCACCGGGCGCCGCCGTCGGAAAAACATGCGCAAAATCGTGGTCGAGATCCTGCTTCACCGCGGCCGCATTGGAGAGTGCTCGGTACAGATCGGCCGTGGCCGTCGTGACGGCGCTAGCGACGGTGCGGTCGGCGCGGCCATGCACGACCAAGACACGATCGTCCGCGAGTCCTGCGAGTGGGTCGATGCGCGCCGCTTCTGCGCGTTCGCGCACGGTCGCAGCGAGGTGCGCGAGGTTGGGCGATTTCTGCTCCGGGTTCATGCAGTCGGCGAGCGCGGTCTGCAAACTACCCTGCGCACAACCATAGGGACCACCGGCAATCAGCGCCGCGCCGTCCACGGTCCGCGAGAACACCAAATGCACCTGATGCGCCATGTAAGCACCTGCCGAAATGCCGGACACGCTG
>Ga0073899_10001226_pt1 | contig 23609 bp, 26 predicted proteins | sample KloWWTmetaKNB5Ph_FD_88975 | JGI IMG/M metagenome (GOLD analysis project Ga0073899, IMG submission 88975) | Active sludge microbial communities from Klosterneuburg, Austria, studying microevolution and ecology of nitrifiers - Klosterneuburg... | ecosystem: Engineered > WWTP > Aerobic digester >... | reverse complement strand
GATTGGGTTGATTTCAATGGGCACATGAACACAAAGCATTATGGCTTGGTTTTATATGATGCTCATATTGAGTTCACTGAACATCTCGATTTAGGTGAGCGTTACAGGTACGCGAACAACTGCAGTAAGGCACTTGTTGAGACTCATTGTATATTCGAGAGAGAGCTGTGCGAGAATGATGAAATCGAAGTTGTTTCCTGGATTTTGTCAGTTGACGAAAAGCGTTTGCACACTTTTCATGAAATATATTGCGCCAATAAGGGATATCGAGCGGCAGCGGGTGAGCACCTTGATGTTCATATAGATCTGGAAACCAGGCGAGTATCGCTATTCCCTGATGATGTTCTTCAGCGCTTGCAGTTAATAGAAAAGGAATACGCCAAGTTTCCAAGGCCTGACAAGGTTGGTAGCACCATCAGGGCCCCAGTAAGGTAAGCTGTGCTGATAATATCACCAAGCCTCACGAGGCCAGACGCCTCAGTAGCTTGTCGTTGGACCACACGCCAAAAGTGCGAAGGTAAGAATGAAAACATTCTTTCCCTTGACGTTCGCTTCAATCCTGCTCGTTTCGGCCTGTTCAAGCGGCCCGCAGGTGAGTGGAGACGAAAAAATGCCTGCGGCGGCAGCGGCCTCAGCGCATAAGTATCAGTGCGAGAGCGGCGAAGTAATTGCTGCCACCTACCCATCCACTGACTCAGCCACGATCAAGTACAAGGGTAGTAACTACAATATGCAAATTGCGGTTTCGGCAAGTGGCGCGCGTTACGTTGGGGGTGGGTTTGAGTGGTGGACAAAGGGTTCAGGCGCCGGATCTGAGGCCATCCTTTTCCATCACATGGCTGATGACGGCTCGGGCTCGATCATCGAGGTTTGCTCAGAGTCCCGAGCGTAATCTGAGCCGGTTTTTCTGCCTGTGTATCACCCGGCGGTTACGATTTATTTTTCTGTGGCTCAGTACCCGATTTCTCTTGAGCAACTTTGATGTCTTCTTCCATTTTCTTTCTTGCGAAAGAGACAACAAGATTTACCGCTACAATCATCACCCCGGCAACCAGAAGTATATAAAGCATTGAAGCTCTATTGCTGGTGCCCGGTTTCGTCGTGTTCGCGCTTTGAGTTTCTTTTCTTGTCATGTTTCCCTGGTTTTCAGAAACTTGCGCGCTGACCGCTGTATTTTCCGATTGAGGCGTCGCGGCCAGGGTGACGCCGCTCGAAAAGTAAACAATAAAACCAATCAACACTGCCGCGATGTACTTCATGTGGAACCTCATTCTTTGATCTTGCCATTTGAAATGGCGGCAATTCATGGAAGCTTTTACGAACAGGGCCGCAGAACCTGTCCGTTGGGTGAGCCGCATCAAGTTTCTGATCCTCCAGGAGGAGGGAGGGCTGCACGTTCACTGCGCCGGTGGCGAAGCTGCACGGGTTGGGTCCGTTCGCTTACGCGATGAGCAGAAAGCGCCCGAAGCGCGGTCATTCGCGCTCAGTGTTTCTTCGACAGGCCCTGCATTGCGCGCGACAGGCCGTCCAGGCTCAGCGGATACATGCGCTCGTGCATGATCTGGCGGATGAGTCCGATGGATTGGCGGTATTCCCACAGGCGTTCGGGCTCGGGGTTCAGCCACGCCGCAGCGGGATAGGCGTCGAGCAGGCGGCGCAGCCAGGTTGCGCCAGCCTCGGCGTTCATGTGCTCGACCGAACCATGCGGGTGCAGGATCTCGTAGGGGCTCATGGTTGCGTCGCCAACGAAGATCAGCTTGTAGTCGGAGCCGTATTTGTGGATGACGTCGAGCAGTGACGTGCGCGCGGTGTGGCGGCGATCGTTGTCGCGCCACACGCCTTCGTAGATACAGTTGTGGAAGTAGAAATACTCGAGGTGCTTGAATTCCAGCCTGCAGGCAGAGAAGAGTTCCTCGCACACCTTGATGTGGTCGTCCATCGAGCCGCCGACATCGAGAAACAGCAGTACCTTGACCGCGTTGTGGCGCTCGGGCCGCATCAGCAGGTCGAGCCAGCCCGCGTTGCGCGCGGTGGCGGCGATGGTGCCGTCCAGGTCCAGTTCTTCGGCTGCGCCTTCGCGCGCGAAGCGACGCAGCCGGCGCAGCGCGACCTTGATGTTGCGTGTACCCAGTTCCACCGAATCGTCGAGGTTGCGGAATTCGCGCTTGTCCCAGACCTTGATCGCCGTGCGGTTGCCGGCCGATTCGCCGCCGACGCGGATGCCCTCGGGGTGGGTGCCATTGTTGCCGAAGGGTGAACTGCCGCCGGTGCCGACCCACTTGTTGCCGCCCTGGTGACGACCCTTCTGCTCGGCGAGACGCTTGCGGAACTCGTCCATCAGCTTGTCCCAGCCCAGTTTCTCAAGCTTGGCGCGCTCTTCGGGCGTGAGGTGCTTTTTTGCCAGTGCCCGCAGCCAGTCTTCGGGCAAGTCTACGTCCAGCCCTGGGAGGGCGGTGACCCCTTTGAAGTACTCGCCGAAAGCCTGGTCGAAGCGATCGTAGAGCGATTCGTCCTTGACCAGGCAGGCGCGGGAGAACACATAGAAGTCGTCGATCGAGGGGTCGCAGACGTGTTCGCGCAGGCCTTCGAGCAGAGTCAGGAACTCGCGTGTCGACACCGGCAGCTTGCGTGCCTTCAGGTGCAGGAAAAAGTCGATCAGCATCCTGGCGTCCTTATGATGTATGGCGCGGCGGTCTGAGTCACTGCTGGATTTCCATCGCCCAGGACAGGGCCTGCATGTGACAGCTGGAAGCCACGTCCGGCGCCACACCGCAGGCTTCGGCCACCCGCTGCAGGCGTTCGTGCTCGGTATCGCCCTGTTCGCAGGCGATTGCCAGTTCCAGCAGGGGGTAGAGCGGGCCGGTGCCGTCCCGCAGTGCCGCCGTCACCTCCGGGGTCAGCGCCAGCGGCCCCAGCGCCTTGTCCAGCGGGACCTGCATGATGACATCTGCGAGTGACAGCAGGCCGAGCAGGAACAAGGATTCACGCTGCCTGGCGTCCTGGTCCTTGGCCAACAACTCCATCATTCGGCCGCGCACCAGCGCTGTTTCAAGGGCGGCCGCGGCACGCCCACTGTTGCCGTCGGTGCTGCAGACCAGCAGCACCAGCCAGCGATAGAGACGGTCGTGACCGATCAGCGAGAGCGCATGCTCGATCGATCCAATCGGTTCGGCCTGCGCGTTCGCCGCGGAATTGACGTAGCGCAGCAGCCGCAGCGACAGCGCGCCGTCTTGCTTGAGCAGGGCCGAGATCTCGCGCGTATCGCCGTTCTTGCGCAGCTGACCGATCAGTGTCGCGATCCGCATCGTGTTCGGCCCCAGATCGCGTTCGCCCCAGTCCTCGCGGCTGGTGATGAAGGGGCCCTGGAACAGGCCGGCGCCCATCTTGAAGGCGAAGCGGAAGTGTTCCAGCGAGGGCAGGTCGCGCACCAGCAGCCGCGCCTGCGGGGCCGCATCGCTGATGAAGCGGCTGAGTTGCAGGCCGCGGCGGGCGTCGAGTGTGGGCGAACGTATGACGACCACATCCGTCTGCGGCAGCAGCGGGGCGAATTCGGCGACAAGCATCGGGTCGGGCAAGCCAAGGCGAAACCCGGTTTGGCGCAGTCGAGCCACCGTTGCAACCAGCTCCTTGATGTCCGGGCCGTTGGCCTCGGGGTGGGGAGTAATGATCAGCACGGTGTTGCGCGCGGGCAGATCGGCGAGGCAGGGGTGCGTCAGGAAGGAGTCGGGGACTTCGAGAAAAGCGAGGCGATGGCCCAGCAGTCGGCCGATGTCTGCCCGCACCAGATCGCGTACCAGCACTTCGGCAAACAGATGATGCACGCGACGGCTGCTGTTGCGAATGCGCTTGCGTGTGCCCTCCTGCAGCATGAAGTGATAGCCGGCGATGCGCTGGTCGCGCCCCAGCACGGCTTCGCGGCACAGGTAGGTCGCAATCGATGCCGTGCTGTCGTCTTCGGTCGACGGCTGGCGCAGGGGTGCGTCAACATTGAGCTGCTCGAAGCCTGACTGGTCAGCAATCGGAGCAACAACCGTTCGGGTGGGCTGCTTGCGGCGGAACAGCCAGTCGAAGAAGGCTTTGAACATTCGGCTCGGTCCGTTCAGCGATTGTTGCGCGCCATCATCACGAGGCGCTCGAAGAGGTGCATGTCCTGCTCGTTCTTCAGCAGCGCACCGTGCAGCGGCGGCACCACCAGCCTGTTGTCCTGGCTGCGCAAGGCCTCGGCTGGGATGTCTTCGGCCACCAGCAGCTTGAGCCAGTCGATCAGTTCGGAGGTGGAGGGTTTTTTCTTCAGTCCCGGAATGTCGCGCAGGCCAAAGAAGACCTCGAGCGCCTCGCTCAGCAACTGCTTGCGGATTGCGGGGAAGTGCACATCAACGATGCGCTGCATCGTGTCCCGGTCCGGGAAGCGGATGTAGTGAAAGAAGCAGCGGCGCAGAAAGGCGTCGGGCAGTTCCTTTTCGTTGTTCGAAGTGATGAAGACGATCGGGCGGTGGCGCGCACTCACGGTCTTGCGTGTCTCGTACACATGGAACTCCATGCGGTCGAGCTCGCGCAGCAGATCGTTGGGGAATTCGATGTCGGCCTTGTCGATCTCGTCGATCAGCACCACGGTTGGCTCGTCGGCCTCGAAGGCCTGCCACAGCACACCCTTGACGATGTAGTTGCCGATGTCCTTGACACTGTCGTCACCCAGCTGCGAGTCGCGCAGGCGCGACACCGCATCGTATTCGTAGAGGCCCTGCTGTGCCTTGGTCGTGGACTTGATGTGCCATTGCAGCAGCGGCAGCCCAAGTGCGGCGGCGACCTCCTCTGCGAGCATGGTCTTGCCGGTCCCGGGCTCGCCCTTGATCAGCAGCGGTCGTTGCAGGCGAATGGCGGCGTTGACCGCCAGCATGAGGTCGGGCGTGGCGACGTAGTCGCTTGAGCCTTCGAAGCGCGGCATGGACATGCGGGAATCCTCTGATTATTTCCGGACGATTATACGGCTAGCGTTACGGAAAACCGGCGGCGCGTCCGCGGTTCCGGCTTGTGCAGGCGCAATGCCTGCAGCTGGGGCGGGTCGCAAAGAACCGGTATGGATTCGCGTGCCATCTCCCCAACGGAGGATTCACCATGCAGGGACGATATCTGGGTTGCGCCTTGGCGCTGGCAGTGGCCGTGTTGCCGGCCAGAGCGGTCGAAGGTGACGCCGAGGCGGCAAAGGGCAAGATTTCGATGTGTATCGGCTGTCATGGCATTGACGGCTATCGCACTTCTTTCCCCGAGGTCTACCCCGTTCCCAAGCTGGGCGGTCAGTATCCCGAGTACATCATCGCCGCGCTACAGGCCTACAAGGCCGGTGAGCGCAGCCATCCGACCATGCAGGGTGTCGCCGGTGGTCTGTCCGAACAGGACATGGCCGACCTGGCCGCCTACTATTCGGCCGCGCGCTGAGGGAGAACCGCCATGAACCGAACCCGTACTCACGCGACCTTGCGCAGTGCCTTTTTCCTCTGTGCCAGCCTGGTTTTTGCCGTGGCGCATGCCGCAGGAGATCCGGCGCGCGGGCAGGAAAAGTCCCAGGTCTGTGCCGCTTGCCACGGCGCCGACGGCAACAGCCCCACCCCCGCGTTTCCGCGCATCGGTGGGCAGCATTCCGACTACCTGTTGCAGGCGCTGCTCGACTACAAGGCGGGCAAGCGCAAGAACCCGATCATGGCAGCGCAGGTCGAGGCCTTGTCCAAGCAGGATATGGCCGACCTCGCCGCCTGGTTTGGGGCCCAGCAGGGTGTTCTTTACGTGAAGCGCTGACTCAATCCGCTGAGTCCATGTGCCGGGTCATTCAATGACCGTAGCCACTGCTCCTGGTCACTGACGCCGTCGCGCGCGGGTGCTAGGATGCTCGCCCCATGCGTATCGAAACCCTTCGTGCCCGCCTGCAGGGGCTGGGCGCCAAACCTTGTCACGAAGACCGCCTGATGCGGGCCTGGCTGCAACGCCTGGCGCTCGACGGCGGTCCGCGTCCGCAGCAACACTTCCTGCCACTGGCCGTGCGCCAGGTCTTGCCCGACCTCAAGGCCGAACTCGACGCGCTGGCCCGCCTGCGTTCGCAGCACCCTGGCGAAGACGGCTCGTCCCGCCTGCTGGTCGAGCTGGCCGACGGCCAGACGGTGGAAAGTGTGCTGTTGCCGCGCGACGGCCTGTGCGTATCCACCCAGATCGGCTGCGCGGTCGGCTGCGTGTTCTGCATGACGGGCAAGGATGGTCTGCTGCGCCAGCTTGGCAGCGCCGAAATTGTCGCTCAGGTGGCGCTGGCGCGAAGCCTGCGCCCAGTGCGCAAGGTGGTGTTCATGGGCATGGGCGAGCCCGCGCACAATCTCGACAATGTGGTCGAGGCGATCGAGACCCTGGGTATGGACGGTGCCATTCCGCACAAGAATCTGGTGTTTTCCACCGTGGGCGATGCGCGCGTTTTCGAGCGCCTGCCGCAGCTGCGCGTCAAGCCTGCGCTGGCCCTGTCGCTCCACACCACCCGCGCCGACTTGCGGGCGCAGCTGCTACCCCGCGCACCACGCATCGATCCCGAGGATCTGGTCGAGTGTGGCGAGGCCTACGCCCGTGCCACCGGCTATCCGATTCAGTACCAGTGGACCCTGATCGAAGGGGTCAATGACAGCGCCGAGGAGCTCGAAGGCATCGTTCGGCTACTCGCCGGCAAGTACGCGGTGATGAACATGATTCCGTTCAACCCGGTCGAAGGGCTGGAATTCCGCCGGCCGAGCTGGGACAAGGCCGCCGGGATCGCACGCTGGCTGCACCAGCATCACATTCTGACCAAGCTGAGGCATTCGGCAGGGCAGGATGTGGATGCCGGCTGTGGGCAGTTGCGTGCGCGAGAGATCAAGATCGGGTTTGTGTCGCGTGAGCGCCGGCTCGCCGAACGCGAATCAACGCCATGAGCACCCACGCCCTGCTGTGTTGCCTGCCCCTGCCAAGCGGGTTTCGCGTAGCGGACGTGCTCGGGTTTCAGGGGCGCGATCCGCAAAAGCTTGCCGAACGCACGATGCAGACGGCACAGGACATGGGTTTCGATAAGGGGCTCATCTGGCATGGGCGCCCAGGTTGCCTTGAAATCCGCTTCGATGCGGCCCAGGTACGGGCACGCTGTTTAGTCGACGGCGACGGCGACGGCGACGGTGGCGATGGCGAGGCCGTAGTCGGGGCAGGGGAGCAGGCTGAACTCGAGCGTCTGCTGCGGCACATGCTCGGCCTCGACCAACCGATCGAGGCGTTCGAGCGTACCCACGCCACGCACCCTCAGTTGGGGCCCTTGATCGTACGCAACGCCGGTTTGCGCGTACCCCAGGCAGCGAGCCCGTTTGAGGCCCTGAGCTGGGCGATTGTCGGCCAGCAGGTCAGTCTTGGTGCTGCCGTGGCCCTGCGTCGAAAACTGATTCAGGCCGCCGGCCGATGTCATTCCAGCGGGCTGATGTGCTATCCCGACGCATCGAGTCTGGTGCAGCTCGATACGGCGACACTGCGCGCGGCCGGCTGCTCGCAGACCAAGGCCGAAGCCCTGCTGACCCTGTCGCGTTTAGTGGTCGACGGCAGTTTGCCGCTCGACCACTGGCTCGAATCCCCTGTGGTCGACGAGATCCGCGCTCGCCTGCTGGCGATCCGCGGCATCGGGCCGTGGACCGTCAACTATGCGCTGCTGCGAGGTTTTGGCTGGATGGACGGTTCGCTGCACGGTGATGCTGCCGTCCGTCGAAACCTGCAGCATCTTCTCGGTCTGCCCGGACGCATGGGCGAAACTGAAGCACAGCGCTGGCTTGAAGCCTTCTCGCCGTGGCGTGCGCTGGCTGCTGCGCATCTATGGGCCCTGCAGGCCGGGGATTGAGGTGGGCAACGGTCGCCACAGGCTGGCGTCCCGCTTCGCAATCTTGGTGTGCAGGGTGAGCCAGACCCCAGACGGCTGAACGCCGCCGAAGCCGCACGCCTAGCCGGACTGCAGGTGACTCAGTGGCTGGCGAAGACCGCGCTCCTGCCCTCGGCGTCGAAGCTTACGACATCGTATCGATCGGCCGGATAGGGGCCTTCCATGCCCGGCGAGCCCTGCGGCATGCCGGGGGCTGAGAGGCCGGTGACCGCCGGCTTTTGCGCCAGCATGCGTTTGACGTCCGCTGCCGGTACATGGCCCTCGACGACGTAGCCACCAAACTTCGCCGTGTGGCATGAACCCAGCGCCTGCGGCACACCGGCCTGGCGCTTGACCGCATCCATCTCGCGGCTGGCGATCTCCTTGACGCTAAAGCCGTTGGCACGCATGTGTTCGGCCCACTTGCCGCAGCAGCCACAGTTCGGGTCCTTGAACATCGTGACTTCGTCGTCGGCGGCCACGGCGGGGCCAAGGGTCGCCAGACTGAGCAGGCCAGCAGCCAGCAGTGTGCGCAGGGAATAGGGTGTGGAGGGCATGGGAAAGCTCTTGAGGGTGGACGTATGAATGGATGTATGAACGCCGGGCTGATCTGCCGCGGTTGCGACAGCGCGCTGCAGTGAGCTTGATAGATCAAGCCGGGGCTGCGCAGTTCCCTTTCCGCGCTGCTGTCTCGGTCGCTTGTGTTGCGGCCAGCGCATGGCGTGGTTGGGCAGATGCCGGAACCTGTGCGGTTGGTGCTTCCACAGACGTAGCAGGATCACGTTCAGCACCAGGCAGGTGGTGAATTCACCCCACCTTTTTTCCTGCATCACGGCGGGTTTCGGGCAGCTTCCTGAATGCGAGGCAAAAAGGGGCGCCGGCCCGGCCGGCCCCCCCGCGTCAGGGGCTTACTTGCTACGCTTGACTTCCGTCTTCAGGATTTCGCCCGTCATCGGGTCGATGTCGAGTTCGACGCGCTGACCCTGCTGGTCGGTGGCCTTGACCTCGAACTTGTTGCGCTCGCGTTCGATTTTCTCAAAATCGCGGTAGCCGGCGGCTTCGAGCCGGGTCTGCACTTGCTGCATTGTCAGCCCGTCTGTCTGCGATGCCGTGTTCATGCCCGGGGATTGGGCAAACGCCGGAACGAGCGCCGCGCCGGCGCCGAGAATGCCGCCGGTGAGGGCGAGGGTGGCAATGAGGGTGGTGGCACGCATGATGGCTTCTCCTTGGAAGATCCGCGGTCTGGGTTCGACCGTGGTGCCATCATGCGCGGGGCTGGCTGAATGCAGGCTGAATGCGTCCGCCTTGGTCACTGAGCAGGCGTTTGCTCCCCCTGGATACCGGCGCGTCAGCCGAGCGTGTCGAGCGCGCGTTCCAGATTGGCCACCGTGCGCTCGATCGCATGCAGCTTGTCGAGGCCGAACAGGCCGATGCGGAAGGTCTTGAAGTCAGCGGCTTCGTCACACTGCAGCGGCACGCCAGCCGCGGTCTGCAGGCCTGCCGCAGCGAACTTGGCGCCCGTCTTGACGCCGTCGTCCTCGGTGTAGCTGACGACCACGCCGGGTGCCTTGAAGCCTTCGGCGGCAACGCTGCTGATACCGCGCGATTCCAGCAGGGCGCGCACGCGGCGGCCGAGCTCGTGTTGTTCGGCCTTGACCTTGTCGAAGCCATAGGCCTCGGTTTCCTTCATCACGTCACGCAGACGCGCGAGCGAATCGGTGGGCAAGGTGGCATGGTAGGCATGGCCGCCGGCCTCGTAGGCTTCCATGATCTGCAGCCATTTCTTCAGGTCGGCGGCGAAGCTGGTGCTGGTGGTGGCCTCAATGCGCTCGCGTGCGCTGGCACTCATCATCACCATCGCGGCCCCCGGCCAGCTCGTCCAGCCTTTCTGTGGCGCGCTGATCAGGATGTCGATGGCGCAGGCCTGCATATCGACCCAGATCGCGCCCGAGGCGATGCAGTCGAGCACGAACAGGCCGCCCACTTCATGCACGGCATCGGCCACCGTGCGCAGGTAGTCGTCGGGCAGGATCATGCCGGAGGAGGTTTCGACATGCGGCGCGAACACCACGTCGGGGCGGTGCTGGCGGATTGCCGCAATCACCTCGTCGATCGGCGCCGGGGCGAAGGCGGCCTGGGCGCCGGCTGCGATCGGACGGGCCTTCAGCACCACCGATTCGGCCGGAATGCTGCCCATGTCAAAAATCTGCGTCCAGCGGAAGCTGAACCAGCCGTTGCGCAGCACCAGGGTCTTCTTGCCGGTGGCGAACTGACGCGCTACCGCTTCCATGCCGAAGGTGCCGCCGCCGGGGACGATGGCGATGGACTGGGCGTAGACCTTCTTCAGCATCGTTGAGATGTCGCGCATGACGCCCTGGAAGGACTGGGACATGTGGTTCAGGGAGCGGTCGGTAAACACTACCGAGTATTCGAGCAGACCATCGGGGTCGACGTCGGGCAGCAGTCCGGGCATGGTCACCTCCATGTTGGTGGGTTGGCCGCGGGGCGCTGAACCGCGCCGCCAGACGGCTGAAAGACAGGCACACGGCCCGTCAGTCCCGTCGATTGTAGCGGCTCAACGGGCGAGATGGGGGCGGGGTGGGGCTACGTGGTCGCAGCTACAGCGGCAGGCGCAAGGAGACGCGCAGGCCGCCCAGCGATGGGGAGGCTGCGTAGTCGATCGTGCCGCCGTACTGCGCCACGATGTCGCCGACGATGACCAGGCCGATGCCGTGGCCAGGTCGCTGTTCGTCGCTGCGCAGGCCGGCGGTGCCGAGGCGACCGATGAGCGCCGGCGGCACGCCGGGGCCGTCGTCCTCGATCGTACATACGAGCGCATCCGGGGCGCCAGCCTCGCTGACGATGTGCAGCACGACGCGCGCAGTGGCCCATTTACAGGCGTTGTCCAGCAGGTTGCCGAACAGTTCGAGCATGTCCTCGCGATCCAGGGGGAAGCGGCGTTCGGGCACGTCGAGCACGAGGTCGGGCTTGCGTTCGCCATGCAGCTGGCGCAAAGCCTGGCTGAGCGCCTGGAGCTGCGTTCGGGCGTCGAAGCCCTCGCGGGTCGGACCGCCGCCTGCGAGTCGGGCGCGGCGCAGCTCGCGTTCGATCGTGTTGCGCATGATGTCGATCTGGGCCTGGATGGCGCCAGCCTGATCGCCGCTGCCGTGCTGAGCGAGTTCGTCGGCGCGGTGCTGCAGAACTGCGAGCGGGGTCTTCAGCGCGTGCGACAGATTGCCGACCGCGTGGCGGATGCGGCCGAGGCGCTGGGCGTGATGCCGGGCGAGACGGTCAACGGCGTCGAGCATCGGCTGTACCTCGCGTGGTGCCTGTGTGCCAAGGCTGGCGGGCTCGCCACGTTCGATCTGGCGGCAGGCGTCGACCGCGTCCTTCAGCGGCGCCAGGCCGCGCAGCAGCAGGCGCCGCTGCAGCATCAGCAGCAACAGCAGCGCGATGAACAGACCTGCCCCCATGCGCTGGCTGAACTGCATGATGGCTTCGTGGACGCGCGCAACGTCCTCGGTCACGACGATCACGATGCCGCCCTCGGTCGACGGGTAGCGCTTGGCGTAGCCGAGGAGCTTTTGCCGGGCCGGACCGTCGAGGTGGAAGAGGGTTTCGCCGCGCGCGTCCGGCAGCGGCACGGCAAGCTCTTCGTCCCATAGCGAGCGCGAGCGCAGCCACGGGCCATCTCCCACCCGGATCAGGAAGTAGTGGCCCGACAGCGGTAGCTGATAGACCGTGCCGGCCGCCCCCTGCGCTGCGCTCTCGGGGTCGGCAGCGTCGAGCACGCGGACGTAGAGCAGGTCGGCGTCGTGCTGCAGGCGCGACACGACGTAGTCTTCGACCAGACGGCGGGGGAAGTCCTGCAGCGCAAAGGCGAGCAGCAGGCCGGCGGCGAGCAGCACCAGCGCCATGGCAAGCGACAGGCGATTCAGCAGGGATTTCATCGGCTATTTCATCCGCTCGTTCATCTGCTCGTTCATCTGCCCTTGGCGCCGTGTTTCGCACATTACTCAGGGCAGGAACACGTAGCCTTGTCCGCGATGGGTCTCGATGTGCTGCGTGCCGATCAGCTTGCGCAGGCGCCGCACATAGACCTCGATGACGTTGCTGTCGTGCTCGGCGCCGTAATCGTAGACGTGTTCGTAGAGTTGCGTCTTCGACAGCACCTCATCGGGGTGGCGCATGAAGTAGCGCAGCAGGCGAAACTCGGTGGCAGTCAGCGGCTGTTCGCTGCCATCTTCACCCGCCAGGCATTGCCGCCCTTCGTCCAGGCGCCATGGCCCCGCGCGCAGTTCGAGGGTCGGTGTGGCAGCGCTGCGGCGCAACAGTGCCTGCAGTCGTGCGAGCAACTCCTCGACGTGAAAGGGCTTGCCGAGGTAGTCGTCAGCGCCGGCCTGCAGCCCTCCCACGCGCTCGGCCCAGCCGTCGCGCGCGGTGAGGATCAGCACCGGCAGGCGGCTGCCGGCTTCGCGCCAGGCTTTCAATACCTCCAGCCCCGGTTTGCCCGGCAGGCCGAGGTCGAGCACGGCGGCATCGTAGGGTTCGGTGCTGCCGAGGTGGGCGCCGTCGATGCCGTTGCTGGCGACGTCGACGGCGTAGCCTTCAAGTTCGAGCCGAGCGCACAGGCGTTCACTCAGATCCGAATCGTCCTCAACGACGAGTATGCGCATGGCCTATTTCACCTTGCGACGCAGGATCTCACCGCTGGCGGCGTCGATCTCAAGCTTGTGAACCGCGTCGGCGGCATCGATGATCTTGACCTCGTAGACATACGTTCCGCCCTCGCGGTCGAGCTCGACCTCGACGACCTGACCCGGTTGTGCGGCCTGGCTGCGGCTGAGGATGTCTTCCATCGGCAGGATCTTGCCGCTCTCGCGCAGCTGTCGTACTTCGCTGCTGCGGGCGCGGTCGTCGCTTGCGTGTGCAGCGAAGGGCTGCAGGCCGACAGCAAGGAATGTGGTGAACGCGAGGGTGGTGGCGAGGGCGGTGGCGGCGAGGGTGCGACGGGGGCTCATGATGGGCTCCTTGATTGTTCCTGGGTTCGGAATGAACGCCTGCAGTATTGCCGCCCCTGCCTGAAACGAAGCTGAAAGCCGTCCGCAAGGTTTTCAACCCCTGCGCTCGTCAAGCTGCTGTTGCTAAGCCATGCCTGCCTTCTTCTTCAGACAGCCGATGTAGGCCAGGCCATCGGGCTGGGTGCCGTTGCGCTGGGCATTGAACAGCATCTCGCCCAGGCATTCCAGAGCATCGTGCAAGGCGTCGTGGCGGTCGCCACGACGCGCACAGACGGCCTCGAAGGCGGCGCGGATGCCAGGCGGCTGGTTGATCGACAACTGCTCCTCGATGGCCAGATGCAGCGACAGGTGCAGGAAGGGGTTGATGGCGCCGTCCTCGGGCGTGAAATCGCGTTCGATCGCGCCCGGATCCTCGACGGTGGCATGGTACTCGGGGTGCAGGGCGATGATGTCGGCGGCGATCGTCTCCATCGGTGTCAGCACCTCGCGGGCGCGGTGTTTGCGCCAGGTGTCGATGAAGAAGCTGCGCACCTGGTCGCGGCTGGGGTTGAACATGTCGGCTCCAGGAGGGGGCGTTCCGCAGCGGAACGCGTCATGGGGTTGGGTTGGTTGGTGACGCTCAGTCGGTCTTGTCACGGAACAGGCACAGATCGCGCACGCTGCACTGGCCACATTTCGGGCGGCGAGCGGTGCATACATAGCGGCCGTGCAGGATCAGCCAGTGGTGGGCGTCGAGCAGATAGTCCCGGGGCACGCGGCGCATCAGCGCCTTTTCCACCTCGACCACGTCCTTGCCCGGTGCGAGTCCGGTGCGATTGGCAAGGCGAAAAATGTGCGTATCGACCGCCATCACTGGCTGACGGAACACGGTGTTGAGCACCACGTTGGCGGTCTTGCGGCCGACGCCGGGCAGGGCCTCGAGCGCTTCGCGATTGGCCGGTACGTCGCCGCCATGGCGTTCGAGCAGCAGGCGCGACAGCGCCTGGGTGTTCTTTGCCTTGTTGCGGAACAGGCCGATGGTCTTGATGTACTCGACAATGCCCTCCTCGCCGAGCGACACCATGGCTTCGGGGGTGGGTGCAGCGGCGAACAGCCTGTGCGTGGCGATGTTCACGCTGCGATCGGTGGCCTGGGCCGAAAGCACCACCGCCACCAGCAGCTGATAGGGCGAGGCGTACTCGAGTTCGGTCTGCGGGGTGGGATTGGCGTCGTGCAGGCGACGGAAGAACTCGCGAATCGTGTCACGCTTCATCGTCGCCATCGGTTCAAACCGCTGTGGCGGGTTCGGCCGGCGCTGCTTCGGGCGCGGCTTGTGCCGCAGGCGGGCGCTTGCGCGCGCGCGCTGCCAGATTGGTGTTGATGGCGTTGAAGGCCGCGATCAGGCAGCCCAGTGCAAAAAAGGCGCCAGGCGGAAGAATGGCGATCAGGAAGCCGGGGTAGTCATTGCCGAACACGTTCCAGGCCGACAGCCCGGGAACGAGCATTTCGATACCGGAAAACAGCGTGCCGGCGCCCAGCAGTTCGCGGATGCCGCCCAGCACGCCGAGTACCCACACCAGGCCGAGGCCCATCATCACCCCGTCCACGGTGGACGTCAGGGGGTCGTTCTTGGCCGCGTAGGCCTCGACGCGGGCGAGCACGATGCAGTTGGTGACGATCAGCGGAATGAAGATGCCGAGGACCAGATATAGGTCGTGCAGGAAGGCGTTGAACGACAGATCGACCACGGTGACCAGCGCGGCGATGATGAGGACGAAGACCGGGATGCGGATCTCGTAGGGGATGAAGTTGCGCAGGGTCGCCACCGTGAGGTTGGCCAGCGCCATCACCAGGATGGTGGCCAGCCCCAAGCTGACGGCGTTGACCACGCTGGTGCTGATGGCGAGGATCGGACACAGGCCGAGCAACTGCGCCAGGCCGGCATTCTGCTTCCACAAGCCGTTGTAAGAGAGGTCACGAAACTGTTGCGGGGTCATGGTTGCACTCCGAAGGTGCTGCCGGCAGGGGCGGCGAACAGGGCGTCCTGCCTTGCGCTGGCCCAGGCGGTGGCGCGACCGACCGCGCCAACGACGGCACGGGCACTGATCGTGGCGCCAGTGCGGTAGCCAAAGGTGCCGCCGTCCTTGCGCACGGCCCACGTCGCCGTGTTGACGTTCTTCCAGGTGGCAACAGCAAACTGGCCGATCCAGGGCATGTCCTTGCGCCGATCCTTCTTCGGGTCGATGTAATCGCCCAGCCCCGGGGTTTCCTTGTGTGCCGTGACACGCACACCCGACAGCAGGCCGTTGGTGTTGATCGCCACCACCATGGCAATGCGGCCGGCGTAGCCATCGGTGGCGGCAGTCTCGACGATCAGCGCGACCGGCTGACCCGCCCTGCGCGCGCGCCAGATACGGCCGCCGTCATCCAGGCCGAGCGCGGGCGTGGGGCCGACGCGCACGACATCGTCGAGCAGGTCGTTGTCGTAGCTGCCCGGCGGCAGCACTTCGTCGATCAGGCGCATCTGGGCCTCCTGCATCGAGGCCTGGATGGCGGGGCGCGTGAGGCCGTAGGTGGCGGCCATCAAGGTGGTAAACACCAGCGTGAACACCAGCATGATGCTGGCTGTGCGCAGCGAGGTGCGCGTGGCACTGTAACGCGCCGTCACTGCGGGCCTCCTTCGTCCTGGTGGCGAGGGGCGTCTCGATGGCCGAAGACACGTGGTTGGGTTTTCATGTCGATCAGCGGCACGCACAGGTTCATCAGCAGCACCCCGAAAGCGATCCCTTCCGGGTAGGCGCCGAAGCTGCGGATCAGCCAGGCGATCAGGGCGATGCCGGCGGCGAAGATGAGCTTGCCGCGTGGCGTGGTGGCGCCTGATACCGGGTCGGTGACGATGAAGAACGCGGCAAGCATGGCCCCCCCGCTGGCGAGGTGGAACAGCGGCGAGGCGAAGCGTGTCGGGTCGAAGAGCCAGAACACGCCCGAGATCGAAACCAGGGCGCCGATGAAGGCGGCAGGCATGTGCCAGGTGATGCAGCGGGTAAGCAGCAGCAGTGCCCCGCCGGCAATGTAGCCCAGCGAAATCCATTCCCAGCCGCGTCCGCCCAGAAAGCCGAAGGCCGAACCCTGCATGACCGCATCGACCCCGCCGCTGCCGCTGCGCAGTCCGGTGCGCAGCGCATCGAGCGCCGTGGCACCGGTCATGCCGTCGATGTCGCGTGCTGCGCCCAGGATCAGCCCGAGCTGCGTTTCGAAGCTGAGTCCGCCTGCAGGTGGCCATTGCGACATCAGCGCCGGGTAGGCGACGATCATCGAGCAGTAGGCGACCATGGCCGGGTTGAATGGGTTCTGGCCCAGGCCGCCATAGAGATGCTTGGCGACGATGATCGCCACCAGCACGGCGGACATCGTCAGCCACCAGGGCACGATGGGCGGAAAGCACAGCGCAACCAGCCAGGCCGTGACAACCGCCGAGAGGTCGGTGATGGCGATGCCGACCGGACGCTTGCGCAGCGTCAGCATCAGGGCTTCGGCCGCTAGCGCCGTGATCGTGGCGATGGCGAGATTGACGAGTATGCCGGCGCCCACTTTGCTGGCATACGCAGCGATGCCAGGCGTCAGGGCGAGCAGCACCGTGCCCATCACGCGCTGGACGCTTGCCGGTTTGCGGATGTAGGGGGAGTGGATCATGGAGTCAGGGGCGGGGTGAGCCTTCGGTTTCGGCGGGCGCAGGCGCGCTGGTCGCGGGGCTTGCGTCCGCCGCGCTGACGTCGTCGCTGGCGAGCGCCTGGCGCCGGGCCTCGATCTCGGCGATTTTTGCCTGGGTTTCCGGGCTCAATTCATCGACGTTACGCGCTTGCGTGGCGGTTTTTTGGGCCTGGGCGCGGGCCAGGGCGGCCGCAATCAAGGCCTTTTTTGGGTCTTCGGTGGCCGTCGCGGGCATGTCGGTACTTGGCGCGGTTTCGCCACTGCCTTCGCTGGCCAGCTTGGCTCGAGTTTCGGCGGCCTTGGCGGCGAGCTTGGCGGCCTTTTCTTCCTTCTCGCGCTCCTGTCGATAGTTGCGGAACTCGAAGCGCTCACGGGCCTGATCAGCGGCCGTGTTGTCGCGTTCGCGTGCCCAGATCTCGCTTTTGGCGAAGCGGTAGTAATCGACCAGCGGGATATGGGATGGGCAAACGTAGGCACAGCAGCCACATTCGATGCAGTCGAACAGCTTGTATTCCTGGGCCTTGCCGAAGTTCCGGGCACGGCTGAACCAGTACAGCTCGAAGGGCTGGAGCTCGGCCGGGCAGGCGCGTGCGCATTCGCCGCAACGGATGCAGGGCTGTTCGGGCGGTGGCGGCGGCAGCAGCGTGGGTGAGGCGGCAATGATGCAGTTGCTGCCCTTGACGACCGGCACATCGAGCCGTGGCAGGGCGAACCCCATCATCGGGCCGCCCATCAGGTGCCGATTGGTATCCGCTTTCGGCTGCGCCAGCGGCAGCAGTTCGTCGATCGGGGTGCCGATCAGTACTTCCCAGTTACCGGGCTGGGCGACGTTGCCAGTGAGCGTGACGATGCGGCTCAACAGGGGTTCGCCGTGCGCAATTGCGCGGTACACCGCATGCGCGGTGCCGACGTTGAAGCATTGCACGGCGTAGTCTGCACCGAGCTTGCCGTAGGGAATCTCGATCCCGGTCAGCACGCGGATCAGCTGTTTTTCGCCGCCGGCCGGGTAGAGTGCAGGCACAGGCTGGACGCGTACCGCGTCACCCGCCCGCCGTGCCGCGACGCGCATCGCCTCGATGGCTTCGGGCTTGTTGTCCTCGATGCCGATTACGAGTTCACGCGCGCCGATCAGTCGGAACAGAATGCGTGCCCCAGCCAGAATGTCGTCCGCACGTTCGCGCATCAGGCGATCGTCGCAGGTGATCCACGGTTCGCATTCGGCACCGTTGAGGATCAGCGTATTGACACCCGAACCCTTGCCCAGTTTGACGTGACTGGGGAAGGTGGCGCCCCCCAGACCGACCAGGCCGCAGTCGCGCAGCCAGGCAAGCGTCGCATCGCGGCCCGCCGCTTCGGCATCGAATGGCGCGTGCTCGACCCAGCGATCCTCGCCATCGGGTTCGATGACCACGCAGCGTGTCTCCAGGCCCGACGCATGGGCCATGGTGTAGCGGCCGATGTCGATCACCGTGCCCGAAGTCGGAGCATGAACGGCGGTTCCGAGAAAGCCTTCGGGCTCACCGATGCGCTGGCCCTTCAGCACCTTTTGCCCCACTTCGACGCTGCAGCGTGCGGTGGCGCGCGTGCTCTGACGCAGCGGCACCACCAGCTTCGAGGGCAACACGGGTGGACGGATCGGCGCGCTGGCCGATTCGTGTTTGTGGGCGTCGGGTTTGATGCCGCCGTGGAACTTGAACAGGCGCGTGATCATGCGACTTTCCTGATTTCGACCACCGGGTACTTCCATTTCCAGGTCTGGACGGTATCGGCCACCGGCACCATGGTGATGCAATCGACCGGGCAGGGTGCGACACACAGCTCGCAACCGGTGCACAGCGGCTCGACCACGGTATGCATTTGCTTGGCTGCGCCGACGATGGCGTCCACCGGGCAGGCCTGAATGCACAGCGTACAGCCAATGCAGGTCTGTTCGTCGATGACGGCGACCGACTTGGGCTTCTCGACGCCGTGCTCTTCGGACAATGGCTTGAACTCGCGCCCGAGCAGGTCGGCCAGCTTGCGGATGCCTTCCTCGCCCCCTGGCGGGCACTGGTTGATCTCGGCTTCGCCCTTGGCGATGGCTTTGGCATAGGGTTTGCAGCCCGGATAGCCACACTGACCACACTGCGTCTGCGGCAGGATGGCGTCGATTTTTTCGACCAGGGGATCGCCTTCGACCTTGAAGCGGATGGCGGCGTAGCCCAGTGCCGCGCCCACCACTAGGGCGATGGCGGTCATTACGAGAAGGGCGGTCAGCATGCGGTGGGTCTTCTTCGTTCGTGGCGGGGGCCGGGGCGCTGCAGCATCAGTGGAAACGATCGAGGCCGGCGAAGCCCATGAAGGCCAGGCTCATGAGTCCGGCGGTGATCATCGCGATCGCCGTGCCCTTGAACGGCAAGGGCACGTCGGCGCCTTCCAGTCGCTCACGGATGCCGGCGAACAAGACCAGCGCGAGGGTGAAGCCAACCGACGAGCCGAAGCCGAACAGCAGGGATTCGAGCAGGTTGTGTTTCATGCCGACGTTGAGCAGCGGCACGCCCAGCACTGCGCAGTTGGTGGTGATCAGTGGCAGGTAGATGCCGAGGACCTGGTGCAGCAGCGGGCTGGTCTTCTGGATGACCAGCTCGGTGAGCTGCACGATCGCGGCGATGACGACGATGAAGGACAGTGTGCGCAAATAGCCCAGGTCAAAGGGCTGCAGCAGGTAGTGGTCGATCAGATAGCTCGAGCCTGAACCGAGCGTGAGCACGAAGGTGGTCGCCGCACCCATGCCGATCGCGGTCTCAAGCTTCTTCGACACGCCCATGAATGGGCACAGGCCCAGGATGCGAACGAAGACGACGTTGTTCACCAAAACCGCGCTGATGACGACGAAGAGGTAGCTGCTCATGATCCGCCGTGCGGGGGAGTAATCGGTGAATTATCGCCCTCTGCGCAGGGGCACTCAACCCTGATGCGCTTATAGGCTTATGTGTGCAGCGCCCGAATGTGGCGTGCGCGGCTCATGCGAGAGGCGGGGGAGGCGGCAGACTGGCGCAGTGAAAAGGCCAGCGCCCACGACGACGGTCGTCGAAAAAATAGCGCAAGGTCATGCCAATGGTGCGGAAGGCAATGTCGTCCCAGGGAATGTCTTCCTCGCGAAACAGGGCGACTTCGAGTGACTCCTCTCCGGCGCTGAAGTCCAGGTCGAGCAGACGGGCGCGGTAGACCAGGTGTACCTGGCTGATGTGCGGCACATCGATCAGCGTGTATAGCGCACCGACCTCGATGCGCGCGCAGGCCTCCTCGGCAGTTTCGCGCGCGGCGGCCTCTGCAGTGGTTTCGTCGTTTTCCATGAAGCCGGCGGGCAGCGTCCAGAAGCCATGACGGGGCTCAATGGCGCGGCGGCAGAGAAGGATGCGGTCTTCCCACTCGGCCAGTGCGCCCACCACCAGCTTGGGATTCTGGTAGTGGATCGCGCCGCACTGGGGGCAGACATGGCGCGGAAGGCTGTCGCCCGCCGGGATGCGGAATTCGACGCGGGCGCCACAGTTCGAGCAGAAGTTCATGAGGTGGATCAGGAGGGAGATGACGTCTTTCCCGGATTCTAGCGTGCTTTTCAGCTCGGGCCCGGCCTTGAAACGCCATATACTGTGGCGCCATTCCAAATGCTTCGTCCGCGCCGTAGCTGCCAAAGGTCAGCTGGGGGTGAATTTACGCGTGGCCGAGACTTGCAGACGATTCATCATCATAGTCAGAGGATTCCATGCCGCAGCCTATCGACATGAAGCGTTTCGAACAGCTCAAGGCTGCGGGCGACCTGCCCTCGCCGCGCGGCGTGGCGATCGCGATCATTCGGCTTGCGCAGTCTCCCGACGTGTCTGTGGCGGAGCTTGCACGTGTGATCAAGGCCGATCCGGCGTTCGTGGGACGTCTGGTCAAGGCAGCCAATGGCCTCGTGTCTGTGAACGGCAGGTCCGTGGTGTCGGTGCAGGATGCACTGATGGTCTTGGGCCTGCCTGCGGTGCGGACGCTGGCATTGGGTTTTTCGCTGCTGTCGAATTATCGCAAGGGTGCATGCGAGGCCTTCGACTACGCGCGCTTCTGGTCATCGTCCCTGCTGATGGCCTTGTCGATGCAGGCATTGGCACAGCGTGTACGCGTGGTTGCAGCCGACGAGGCGTTCAGCCTGGGCTTGTTGGCGCGGGTTGGAGAACTCGCCATGGCGACCCTGTATCCAGCCGATTTCGGGCGATTGCTGGGTCAGATTGCGGCGCGACCCGAATTGCGTCAGATGGACCTGGAGCAGGCTGCCTTTGCGATGACGCACAGTGAGCTCGGTGCGGCGATGCTTCTCGACTGGGGGCTGCCGATACCCCTGGTTGAGCCCGTGCGTTTTTATGAGATGCCGGAGGCGGTTGGCTATGCCGAAGGTTCGCGTGAGGCGGGCATCATTCAGTGCCTCGTGTTGTCGCGAGCGATCGCCCAGTTGTGTCTTGCGCCCGAATCCGAACAGGCGCGTCTGATGGGGCCGATGCTGAGGCTCGCGAGCCGACTGGGCCTGCCGCACGGCGATTTCGTTGCCTTGTGCGAACGCATTGGCCGTGACTGGGGCGAATGGGGCAAGCTGCTGCAGCTCGATACCCAGCGGGCGCCCTCTTTTGCCGGGCTATCCGCCGAGGAACAGCTTCCGCTGCCAGGTGACGCTCACGCGGCACCGGATGCACCGTCCGCCGAGTCGACCGATCAGTCGGCAAGCGTCGATCCCGCCTCGGCGGACGGGCCCATGAGGGTACTGGTCGTGGGGGCGAACGCGATGGAGCGGGCGCTGATCAGGGAGGCGCTGGGGGCGGGCGAGTTTCTGGTGGTGGACGAAGATGACTGCAGTCTCGCGATCGAACGGACGATCGATATCCAGCCCCAGTTGTTGTTGGTCGACTGGACAGGCGAGCATTGCGGTGCCGAGCTGGTTCAGGCCTTGCGTGCCACCCGCTTCGGGCAGTCCCTGTATTTGATCGCCTTGCTCGACAGCGGAAAGGACAGTCTTCTCCAGGAGGCGGCGGCGGTGGGCGTGGATGATTTTCTGGTCCGGCCCCTTTATCGACGATCGCTGGCTTTGCGCCTCAGATCGGGTCGCCGAACAATGACCCTGCAGCGTGAACTCGAGCGCGAGCGCGAGGAATTGCGGCATTTCGCCGCCGAGCTCGCCATTTCGAATCGTCGCCTGCAGGAAGCCGCAATGACTGATTCCCTGACAGGGATACCAAACCGTCGCTATGCGATCGAACGTATGCAGATGGAATGGTTGTCATGCGCGCGGCACAATCGTCCCCTGTCAGTCATGATCGTAGACCTGGATGGCTTCAAGGAGGTCAATGATGCGCACGGCCATGATGTCGGCGACATGGCGCTGCGCCAGATGGCTGATGCATTGCGGGGCGTCTTGCGCGCACAGGACGTGATCTGCCGTACGGGCGGGGACGAGTTTCTGGTCATCTGCCCTGACTCCGACCTGCGCGCGGCCTTGTCCTGCGGAGAGCGACTGCGGGCCGCAGCTCAGGGCCTCGCGATCGAAACGGGTGGCCCCCTTCTCAATCTTTCGGTGAGCGTCGGTGTGGCGACACGCGAAGGATCGACGGCCAGCATGGAAGCGCTGATCAAGCTTGCCGACCGTAGTGCATTCCTCGCCAAGGGGCGCGGGCGCAACTGCGTGGTGGCCTCGCAGGCGCGCAACCTTTCTTCCTGATTCTGTCCGGGTGTCGTTTTACGGCAACGCTCATGTCGGCCCGTCGTGGCCGTAATGTGACTTTGTAACTTGCTGCTTCTGAGAAATTACATTAAGTTTGCTCACGTTCGTGCCTGAAAGGGAATGGAAATTATGGCTAGACCCGACTTTCAGGCCGAGATCCGTGAACTGAACCTCGCCTACTTGATGCTTGCTAACAGATGTTGCGCAGTGATCGGGCCACGGCAATGTTCCGGCTCGGTGTCAGTGATGAGCTGGCTGACCTGATCGAGACGATGAGTGCGGCCAAATTGGTAAGAATGGCCGGTAGTCAGATGCTGGTGCCCTGTTTTCGCTTCGACGATGCTCAGCTTGCCCGTTTGATGGCGGGGGAAGGGCGCGATGCGGTCAGCGCCGGCCTGCACGCTGCGATCATCGCAGCAGGCAGGGCTGCTGAAGACGGGGCCTGAGGAGCATGAGATGAAGAACAAGAGCGTCATTGAAGAAGCAGATGACATTGGCCGTGCGGTCGAGATGGTGCAGCTCGGCGCGCGCATGCAGATGCTCGAGGTCGAGACCAAGCTCAGCCGTGAGAAGCTATTGCGCATCTATAAGGAGGTGCGAGGGGTGTCTCCGCCCAAGGGTATGCTGCCATTCTCGACCGACTGGTTCATGACCTGGCAGCCCAACGTGCACTCGTCGCTGTTCATGGCGCTTTATCGTTTTTATGCCGGCCAAGCCGCAGCAAGGGGGCTCGATGCGATCATCAAGGCCTACCACCTTTATCTTGACCATATCGAGGCGAGTGCCGTCGAGCCGGCACTGAGCCTGACACGTGCGTGGACGCTGGTGCGCTTTTTTGACGCCGACCTGTTGCAGACGGCGGCCTGCACCTCGTGTGGTGGCCATTTTGTCGCCCATGCCCACGACCCGGTGCACGCCTACGTTTGCGGCCTGTGCAACATGCCTTCGCGTGCGGGCAAGTCACGTGCTTCCAGGGCGGGCGTCAGCAAGCCGCGTGCCGTGGCCAAGCAAAAGGCGACAGCCACGACCACCTGATTGTGATCACGGCCCGACGCGTTCGGGCGGTAATTACGGAACTGGGGCTGCCCGCAGGTTGGGCAGCCCCAGTTTTTTTGGCCCGTGCAAAGTCGCTCACGTCCGATTCAAGTTTTCCCCGGAGCGGACGTTAAAAGTCACGCGCTGCACAACTGCTTGCGACTAGGCTTTGCAGCAGCCCCCCTTTTTTTCTGGAGTGTCCAGTGTTCCTGATCATTGGCTACGTCATCATCCT
>Ga0073899_10001223_pt1 | contig 23636 bp, 23 predicted proteins | sample KloWWTmetaKNB5Ph_FD_88975 | JGI IMG/M metagenome (GOLD analysis project Ga0073899, IMG submission 88975) | Active sludge microbial communities from Klosterneuburg, Austria, studying microevolution and ecology of nitrifiers - Klosterneuburg... | ecosystem: Engineered > WWTP > Aerobic digester >... | reverse complement strand
CTCGACACCACGGAAGCCGAGACGGCTGCTGTTGTAGCCCGAGTTGGTCATGCCGGTGACCGACTTGCCACCCGCGGACAAACGGGCGATACCAGCGTCAACGATACCGAACAGGGTTACCGACGACTGGGCCGATGCAGCACCGGCGAACGCGGTCAGCGCGGCCAGGGCAAGCAGAGATTTTTTCATTGCAACTATCTCCTAGGTTGAACAAGAGGGTCCCGATCGGGGAGGTCACCCGGCAAGGGGGCTGATCAGGCCAACCTCCTCAGCGGAAGTTGCCCGCATTTCACCAGACGCCCCACCTGCTTGCAAAGGCAAGCCCCGCAAATCACCTTGGGCTGTTGTCTGGCAACAACGTGAAATGGCGGTCACTTGCGCGACACCATCTTCGCCTCAAGGCATGGCAGTGCGCTATTCTAGTCGACCGATGAATGTCTTGGATAGATGGATAGTAAGTGCTGACAACGCCCTCCGAACCCTGGGCGGGGCAGCGCATGCAGCCAGGCCTTGCCCCGGGTCTGCACTGGACGATCCCATGGTCGACGCCGATCGCAGGCTGTCGGGCGCATTGATGCGCGTGAACCATGTCGGTGAGGTCTGCGCCCAGGCCCTGTATCAGGCGCAGGCACTGACCGCCTCGAGGTCAGAGCTTCGTCAGAGCATGCAGGCCGCGGCCCGTGACGAGATCGACCATCTGGCCTGGACCGAGCAGCGGCTGCGTGAATTGGGTGACCGCCAGCCTGCTCAACCCGCTGTGGTACGCCGGCTCGTTCGCCATCGGCGTGCTGGCCGGCCGGCTGGGTGACGCCACCAGCCTGGGCTTCGTCGTCGAGACCGAACGCCAGGTCGAGGCCCATCTGGCCGGGCATCTGGACCGCCTGCCGGCGCAGGACGCACGATCGCGCGCCATCGTCGATCAGATGCGCGTCGACGAAGGCCGCCATGCCGACGCCGCACTGACCGCCGGTGGCAAAGCCTTGCCCGCCCCCGTGCGCTGGTTGATGCGCGGCGCAGCCAAGGTGATGACAACCACCGCGCAGCGGATCTGAAGCTGGACGATCAGACCGCCACCACCTCGTGGCTGGTTGTGATCTCGGCCGTCTTGCCCAGCATGATGCTGGCCGAGCAGTAGCGCTCGTGTGAGAGCGCAATCGCGCGCTCGACGGCGGCGGCTGGCAGGTCCCGACCGGTGACGATGAAATGCATGTGGATGCGCGTGAAGACCTTGGGGTCGACCGCAGCGCGTTCGGCCGTCAGCTTGAGCTGGCAGCCACGCACGTCATGCCGGCCGCGCTGCAGGATCAGCACCACGTCGTAGGCGGTGCAGCCACCGGTGCCGGCCAGCACGGTTTCCATCGGGCGCGGCGCCAGATCGCGGCCGCCACCGTCGGCGGCGCCGTCCATCACCAGCACATGACCGCTGCCGGTTTCGGCGACGAAGCCCATGCCCATCGCGGGCATCCAGTTGACAGTGCATTCCATGCTCGAGGCCGGGCTCCGTGACAAGGCGACAGCAGCGATTGTGCGGTGCGCCGGCGGCCCTTGGAGCGCTGCCCCTAAAGCAGTTCCGGATGCCATATTGCACTGCAGCATGACAGTGCTAGACTTGCCGTCATGGGGCGCAGAACAGCGCTTCTCGGATTGTCTCCTCCACCTCCTCCATGGGTGGATTCAACCCCGGTGCCACAAGCGCCGGGGTTTTTTTATGCGCCGGCAATTTGTGACAGGCGCTGTGACAGGCGCCGGCCCGCGTGCCCTGGCGGTGCCGGTCGCTGACTTATCATCCGCGCCCCGCACTTCGACCACCGCGAGACCCGATGCCTGCAGGCGCCGCCGCCCCGAAATCCGCGCCTGCTGCGCGCACCTTGAGCACGCGGGGTGCCCGCGTTGCCGCCGAGTACCTGCGCAAGATCCTGTCGGCCCGCGTCTACGACGTGGCCACCGAGTCAGCCTTGCAGCCGGCGCGCAACCTGTCCAAGCGCCTGGGCAACCACGTGCTGCTCAAGCGCGAAGACCAGCAGGCGGTGTTCAGCTTCAAGCTGCGCGGCGCCTACAACAAGATGGCGCACCTGAGCGCCGAGCAGTTGCGCCAAGGCGTGATCTGCGCATCGGCCGGCAACCATGCGCAGGGCGTGGCGCTGGCGGCCCGCAGGCTGGGCTGCCGCGCGGTGATCGTGATGCCGGTGACCACGCCACGTGTCAAGGTCGACGCCGTGCAGGCGCTGGGCGGCGCTGTGGTGTTGCACGGTGACAGCTATTCCGATGCCTACGTGCACGCGGTCGAGTTGCAGAAGGCCGAGCAGCTGACCTTCGTACACCCCTTCGACGACCCCGACGTGATCGCCGGCCAGGGCACGGTGGGCATGGAGATCCTGCGCCAGCACCAGGGGCCGCTGGACGCGGTGTTCGTCGCCATCGGCGGCGGCGGGCTGATCTCAGGCGTGGCGGCCTACATCAAAGCGGTGCGGCCCGAGGTGCGCGTGATCGGCGTGCAGACGGTCGATTCCGACGCCATGCTGCGCTCGGTCAAGGCCGGCAAGCGCGTGCAGTTGCACGACGTGGGCCTGTTCGCCGACGGCACGGCGGTGAAGCTGGTGGGCGAAGAGACCTTCCGCGTGGCGCGGCTGCTGGTCGACGACTACGTGGTGGTCGACACCGACGAGGTCTGCGCCGCCATCAAGGACATCTTCCAGGACACGCGCAGCGTGATGGAGCCCTCGGGTGCGCTGGGCGTGGCCGGCATCAAGCAGTACGTGGCACAACACAAGCTCAAGGGCCAGACCTACGTGGCCGTGACCTGCGGCGCCAACATGAACTTCGACCGCCTGCGCTTCGTCGCCGAACGCGCCGAATATGGCGAGCACCGCGAGGCCCTGTTCGCGGTCACGATCCCCGAAGAGCGCGGTTCGTTCAAGCGCTTTTGTGAACTCATCGGTCCGCGTTCGGTGACCGAATTCAACTACCGCATCTCAGACGCCAGGCTCGCCCATGTGTTCGTCGGGCTGACGATCAGCCGCCGCGACGAGGCCGAGCGCATCGAGCGCCATTTCGTGCGCCAGGGGTTTGCCACCGTCAACCTGACCGATGACGAACTGGCCAAGCAGCACATACGGCACCTGGTCGGCGGACACAGCGAACTGGCCGCCGACGAACGGCTGTTCCGCTTCGAGTTCCCTGAGCGGCCCGGGGCCCTGATGCGCTTTCTGGCGGCCCTGCATCCGAGCTGGAACATCAGCCTGTTCCACTACCGCAACCAGGGCGCAGACCATGGTCGCATCCTGGTCGGCATCCAGGTTCCGGCCAGCGACGGGCCTGCGTTCACCCGCTTCCTGAAGTCGCTGGACTATCCGCACGTCGAGGAAACGCAGAACCCGGTTTACCGCTTGTTCCTGCGCTGACCGGGGCGCTGCTTAAACTGCGCGCCATGCAAGCCTCCCGATCGCTGGTCGCGCCCACCTCGCACCCTCAGCTCGAGCGCGAGCTCGAGCAGGCGCTGGCGCGGCGCAGCGCCATCGGCGGCAACCTGGGACAACTCGAGCCGCTGGCCATGCGCCTGGGGCTGATGCAGCGCACGCTGCAGCCCAGCTTCAGCGAGCCGCAGCTGCTGATCTTTGCGTCCGACCATGGCATCGCGGTCGAGGGCCTGGCGGCGCCAGACGCCTTGCAGACGCACGACATCGTGCGGCGGCTGCTGGCCGGTCAGCTGCCGCTGTCGGGATTCGCCAAGGCCCAGCAGCTCGCGCTGTCGGTGGTCGACTGTGGCGTGGCCGCCGACCTGCAGGCGAACGATCACCTGCTGATGCGCAAGATCGCGCACGGCTCGCGCAATGCCTGTCTGACGGCGGCGATGTCACCCGAACAGGCGCAGGCCGCGATGCGGGCCGGCATGCAGCTGGGCTATCGGCTGCGCGGCAACTTCGCGATCCTGGCGGGGCTTGGGCTGGGCGCCGACTTCAGCGCGGCCCTGGTGCTGTCAAGGCTGGCCGACTGCCCGCTGCCCGATCTGCTGCGCAGCGGCGACGACATGCCGCGCGCCGAGCTGGCGCGCCAGGTCAAGCTCGGCCAGCAGGCGCTGGCAAGGCATCGTGATGCCAACGAACCTTCGCAGGTGCTGGCCGCACTGGGCGGCTTCGACATGGCGGTGATGGTCGGCGTGATGCTGGTTGCCTCGAGCCGCCGGCACCTGCTGGTGATCGACGGCCTGCCCGCCTGCGCCGCCTTGATGGTGGCGTCCAAGATTGCGCCACCGGTGACCGACTACTGCGTGTTCTGCCGCAGCCATTCGCACCACGGCCTGGATCAGGCGCTGAGCCTGTTCGGGGCATCGGCGCTGCTCGAGCTGGGCATGGAAAGCATGGACGGCACCGGCGCCACGCTGGCCTGGCCGATGATCCGCTGCGCCGCCGCGCTGCTGGGCGACGTGGTCGACGACGACGAACACGTTGCAATCCAGGTCTTCGACAGCGTGCGCGCCGAGTTCAGCGACGACCCGCTGAACGGCTTCAGCGGGCCTGCGCTGTACTGACACGTCACTGCTGCAGGCGGCGGTTGCCGCTGAACACGCCGGGCAGGGCCGGCGTGGCAGGCGACGCAGGAGGCACCAGGCTGGGCTGCTGCTGCGGCAGCGGCGGGGGGGACGCCGGCGGGGGCGCACCTTGTGCACTCAGCGCTCGCAGTCGATCCTGCAGGGTCGTGCCCGGGCTTGGCGCCAGCCGTGGAAAGCCCTGCGGCGGCAACGGCATGCGCGGCGCAGCGCCTTGCAATGCCGGAACAGGCACGCCGGTGGCCAGGGTGGGCACACCCGTGGCCGGCGGCGGCAAAGGCGGCAGTTCGAGCGACACCGTGGCCACGCCGCCGCGCGGGCCGATGTCGACCTTGCGCGCCTGCACCGACTGCAGCACCAGGCCTTCATCGATGGCCGCACCCACGCGGTAGGCACGGGGCGTCTTGCCGTCGACCGCCATCAGGGCCACGCCCTGCGACCGCGCATCCGCGGCAACACCAGCGACCACGCCGAGCAGCTGAAAGCGTGAGGCCTCGGGCGGTGGCGGCGCCAACTCGGTCGCGGGCGGCGGCGGTGGCACGCCGAACAGCGGGCTCAGGTCAGCCGTCGTGACCGCCGGCTGCACCGCAACCAGCGCCTGCGCGGGCACGGCCAGAGGCCGAACGAACAGCTTGAGTCCCCAGAACACGGCGCTGCCGGCCACACCGGCCCAGACCAGGAACGCCATCCATCGTGCCAACATGCGACGATTATGATTGCCCTGACCTGCCACCCGCGCCCGCCCGCCGCCGCCATGCGTACCGCCTCCCTGACCCGCACCGCCCGCGGCTTCACCCTGATCGAGCTGATGGTCGTGCTGGTGATCATCGGCGTGCTGGCAGCGCTGATCGTGCCCAACATACTCGACCGCGCCGACGACGCCCGCGTCACCGCCGCCCGTGCCGACGTGAACAACCTGGTGCAAGCACTCAAACTTTACAAGCTGGACAACCAGCGTTACCCCAGCGGCGAGCAGGGCCTGGACGCGCTGGTGCGCAAGCCCAGCGCGGGCGCCATTCCGCCGAACTGGAAGCCCTATCTCGACAAGCTGCCGGCCGACCCCTGGGGTCGCCCCTACCAGTTTCTGAACCCGGGCGTGAAAGGCGAGATCGACGTCTTCAGCTTCGGCGCCGACGGCCAGGCCGGCGGTGAAGGCAAGAATGGCGACATCGGGTCCTGGCAGTAGGACGAATCGGCCCCGCGCCGCGCGCGGCTTCACGATGATCGAGGTGATGGTGGTCGTGGCGCTGATCGCCATCGCCGCCGGCGTGGTCAGCCTGTCGCTGCGCGACGGCAGCGCCGACCGACTGGAACGCGAGGCCGCACGCCTGTCGGCGCTGCTCGAATCGGCACGCGCCGAGGCCCGCGCCAGTGCCTTGCCGGTGCGCTGGCTGCTGACGCCCGAGTCGAGCGAGCATGCCTTTCGTTTCGTCGGCCTGCCGCCGTCGCGCAAGATGCCCACGCAGTGGCTGGACAGCGGCGTGGTCGCGCGCTTCGACGACAACCTGACCAGCCTGGCGCTGGGCCCCGAAGCGCTGATCGGCGCGCAGGGCGTGCAGCTGCAGCTCGACCGCCAGCGCGTGCACATCAGCACCGACGGCCTGCGCCCGTTCAGCGCGCAGCCGGTCGAAGCCGCCCCACCATGACGCCACAGCGCGGCTTCACACTGATCGAGGTCATGGTGGCGCTGGCCATCGTGGCGGTGACGCTGGCCGCCGGCACGCGCGCCGCCGGCTCGCTGATCGACAACGCCGAACGCTTCGACCAGGTACTGGCGGCCCATTGGTGCGCCGACAACCAGCTGACCAATTTGCGCCTGGCCCGCGTGCTGCCGGGCATCGGCGAAGCCGACTTCAGCTGCGACCAGCTGGGCCGTACCTACGCCGGCAAGGTGACCACGCGGCCGATGGCCAACCCCAACCTGCGCCAGGTCGACGCCAGCATCAGTGACGCCGCGGGCCACCCGCTGCTGACGCTGACCACCGTGCTGGCACGGTACTGAACATGCGCCGCCGCAGCGCGACCTCGACCCGTGCCCGCGGCTTCACGCTGGTGGAGGTGCTGGTCGCGCTGTTCGTGATGGCGGTGATGGCGGCGATGGCCTGGCAGGGCGTGGACGCCGTGCTGCGCAGCCGCGACAGCGGCCGCGACATGATCGACCGCAGCATGTTGCTGGCCACCCTGATGTCGCAATGGGAGACCGACCTGCAGTCGCTGCACGGCGATTCGGGTGTGCCCACGCTCAGCTTCGACGGACGCACGCTGCGCCTGGTGCGCAGCGTGGACGGCGGCGTGCAGCTGGTGGTCTGGTCGCTGACCGACGCCGCCGGCGGCGGCCACTGGCAACGCTGGACCTCGCAGGCCGTCACGCGCGTCGACGACCTGCAGCAGGCCTGGTTGCGCAGCCAGCAGCTGCAGGGCAACGAGCCGCAGCAACTGCGCCTGCTCGACAAGGTCAGCGATTGGCAGCTCTACTTCTACCGTGGCAATGCCTGGACCAATGCGCAGTCCAGCGGCGACCTGGCCCCACCGCTGGACGGTGCGGCCGGTGCTACCGGTGGTGCCGCGCGCAGCGAGCAACTGCCCGCGGCGGTGCGTCTGGTGCTGCAGTTCGACGGCAAGACCTTGACGCGCGACGTGATCGTCGGGTCGACCTCATGACCCGCCGGGCTGCGCCGAGCGGTCGCCGCCAGGGAGGCGCGGCACTGCTGATCGCGATGCTGATCCTGACGCTGGTCGCCACCGTCGCGTCGGCCATGGTCTGGCATCAGCAGCGCGCGATCGAGGTCGAGACCGCCGAGCGCGCACGTGCGCAGGCCGGGCTGATGTTGGCCGGCGCGCTGGATTTCGTCCGCCAGCAGCTGGCCGGCCAGACGCGCGGCGCCTTTCCGCCGCAGGGCTGGCTGGGCAAGCTGCCCGAGTCGAGCCTGGCGGCGCTGCTGGCTGCCGACCGCGACAACAACGCCGACAGCACGGTCGATGCCTATCTGTCGGGCGAGATCGTCGACGCGCAGTCGCGCTACAACCTGCGCCGCTTGTTCGGCGATGACGGCAAGCCGGTCATCGCCGAGGTGCAGGCGCTGGGCCGGCTGTGTGACGCCGCCGGCGTGTCGGCCGACGTGCTGGACCGCCTGCTGAGCGGTCTGACCAGCGCCTGGATCACGCGCGGCGAGAACGCGGTGCTGGCCCCGACGCGCCTGGAGAATCTGTCGTGGCTGGGCATCGACGGCGACACGCTGACCCGCCTCAAACCCTTTGTCGACATCCTGCCGGTGCGCACGGCGGTGAATGCCAACACGGCCGAGCCGCCGGTGCTGATGGCCGCGATCGACGGCCTGACCCTGGCCGACGCGCAGCGGCTGTCGGTATCCCTGAAGCGAGAGCCGGCGGCCAATATGGGCCGCGTGCGCAGCCAGTTGCCCCCCGGGCTGGCCACCGATGACGCCCGCGTCAACGTGCAAACCCGCTTCTTCGACGTCACCGCCCGCTTGCGCGCCGACGACCGCGTGCTCGAAGAGCGCTGGCTGATCGAACGCCGGCCGTCCGAACGGGGCGTCGACATGGTGCTGCTGCGACGTGATCGCCGATCGCTCAACGAAGTTGGAACTTGATCACGGCCGCCAGTGGCGGGGTGCAACGCGGTGCGCGGTGACCGACGGTGCAGTGACAGCGCGGTGACAATACGCGCCGCCCGCGAAACGAAACTTTGCCCGCGGCCCCTGGTGGCGCCTGTGTGCCAGCCCCTCAACCCCTTGCATCGCCTGTAGCCTTCGCCGCTGATGTCCTTGCTCGTGATCCTGCTGCCGCCGCGCCCACGCGCCGAGTCCAGCGTCGACCCACTGTCCGACTTCGCCTTCGTGCTCAGCAGCGACGGCAGCAGCGTCACGCGCCAGGGCCTTGCGCCGGCCGGGCAACTGCCGCGCGCCGATCACGTCAGCCTGCTGCTGACCGACGCCGACGTCAGCTGGCAGCGTGTGGCCGTGCCCAAGGCCCCGGCGGCCAGACTGCGCGATGCGCTGGGCGCCGTGCTCGAAGACCAGCTGCTCGACGACGATGACGCGGTGCACCTGGCGCTGGAACCCGGCCTTGCAGGCGGCCGCAGCGGCTGGGTGGCGGTGACGGACAAGGCCTGGCTGACAGCCCGGCTGGCCGAGCTCGAAGCCGCCGGCATCACGATCGACAGGGTGCTGCCTTCCAGCTGGCCCAGCCCGCTGGCCAGCCTGCATGGCCTGCACGACCTGTCTGACGCGGGCAGCGACGGCGCGTCGCCACGGCTGGTGTGGAGCCACGCCGACGGCGTCAGCTGCACGCGGCTGGCCGGCAGTCTGGCGCGGCAGCAGCTGGCCGGCGTCGACCGCAGCCAGCTACGTTGCAGCGCGCACCCGGCGGCGGTGGCGGCGGTCGAGGCCTGGCTCGAAGTGCCAGTGGCCGTGCTCGGCGACGCCGAACGCGCGCTGCTGGCCACGCGCTCGGGCTGGAACCTGCGCCAGTTCGACCTGGCACGACGCCACCGCGGCATGAAGGCCGTGCGCGAAGGTTTGCGCCGCCTGGCCGGCCCCGACTGGCGCGCGCTGCGCTACGGCGCCGTGGCGCTGCTGCTGGTGCAGCTGGCCGGCCTCAATCTCTGGGCCTGGCGGCTGGAGCAGATGGTGCAGGACAAGCGGCAGGCGATGACGCGTTTGCTGCAGACCGCACACCCCCAGGTGCGGGCCGTGCTGGACGCGCCGCTGCAGATGCAGCGTGAGACCGAGCTGCTGCGCGCAGCGGCCGGCCGCGCGGGCCCGAACGACCTCGAGCCGCTGCTGGCGGTGGCCGCCACGGCCTGGCCAGCCGGCCAGCCGCCCATGCAGGCTCTGCGCTTCGAACCCGGCCGGCTGAGCATCACGCCGGTGGGCTGGGGTGCCGCGCAGCGCGCGCAGTTCAGCGACCGCGTGCGCGCCGCCGGCTACCGCGCCGAGTCGCAGTCGGGTCAGCTCGTCATCAGCCGCGAGTCGCGCTCATGAGCCGCAGCCTGCTGCTGCCCGAGCCCCTGCAGCAGCGCCTGCAGGCGCTGCGTGCGGCCTGGGCACAGCGTGACGCGCGCGAACGCCGGCTGGTGGTGCTGGCCGCCTGGGTGCTGGGCCTGTTTGTGCTGTGGAGCCTGGCGGTGCAGCCGGCCTGGCGATCGCTGCGCGACGCGCCAGCCCGCATCGACGGCCTGGACGCGCAATCGCAGGCCATGCAGCTGCTGGCCGCCGACGTGCGCGAACTGCGCGCCACGCCGCCGCTGCCGCGCACCCAGGCCAGCGCGGCACTGCGCGCGGCGAGCGAGCGCCTGGGTGCCCAGGGCCGCCTGACCGAACAGGGTGAGCGCGCCGTGCTGGCCCTGACCGACGCCAGCGGCGAACAGCTGCGCGCCTGGCTGGCCGAGGTGCGCGCCGGCGCACGGGCGCGGCCGATCGAAGCCAACCTGACGCGCAGCGACCGGGGCCTGTCGGGCACCGTCGTCGTGGGTCTGGGCGGATCATGAGAAGGCCTCGCCTGCTGCGCCGCCATCGGCAGCCCGAAGTCGGCCCGCCGCCGCCGCGCCGCGGCTGGCCCTGGGTGACGGCCGGCGTGCTGCTGGGCGGACTGCTTGGCCTGCTGATCAACCTGCCGGCCAGCTGGCTGGCCCACGTGCTGGAACAGACCACCGAGCAACGGCTGCTGCTGGCCGATGCACGCGGCAGCCTGTGGGCGGGCAGCGCGGTGGCCGTGCTGACCGCGGGCCCGGGCAGCCGCGATGCCAGTGCGCTGCCGGGCCGCCTGCACTGGCGTCTAGGGCTGGCGCCAGGCACCGTCAGCGCGTTCGAGCTGCAGCTGCAACAGGCGTGCTGCATCGCCTTGCCACTGCGCTTGCGCCTGGAGCCCGGCTTCGGCCGCCTGCGCATCAGCCTGCCCGCCGGACGCACCGAGGTCGGCCAGTGGCCGGCGTCGTGGCTGATCGGCCTGGGCCTGCCCTTCAACGCCGTGCGCCCGGGCGCATCCCTGCGCCTGACCGGCGAGGCCTTTGCCGTCGAGGCCGTGCAGGGCCGCTGGCGCGTCTCGGGCCAGGCCGAGCTCGAGGCCCTGGGCTTGTCGTCGGCCCTGGCCCCGGTCGACACCCTGGGCAGCTACCGCATCGTGATCAGCGGCGGTCAAGCTCAGGGTAGCAACGCCGACGCAGCGCGGGTGACGCTGCAGACCCTGCAGGGGCCACTGCGCATGACCGGTGCCGGCCAGTGGGTGGGTGCGCGGCTGCACTTCCGCGGCGAGGCCAGCGCCGATGCCCCGAACGGCGCCCTGCTGAACAATCTGCTCAATCTTCTGGGCCAGCGCCGCGGCGCCGTGGCCGTACTCGCGATCGGATGAGAATGACCTGCGCTCGAACATCCCCGCGGCGAACTGCCGGCCGCTCGCTGGCCCTGCTGATGGCCCTGGCCCTGGCCCTGCCGGTGCAAGGCCAGCCCACCGCCAGCCGCCGCAGCGCGGCGCCGGTGACGGTGAACTTCGTCAATGCCGACATCGAGGCCGTGAGCCGCGCCTTTGCGGCCATGATCAACCGCCAGATCGCGGTCGACCCGCGCGTCAAGGGCACCATGACGGTCTACAGCGAACAGCCGCAGAGCGTGGCCGAGGCCTACCAGGGCTTTCTGTCGGCGCTGCGCGGCCTGGGCTTTGCAGTGGTCGACAGCGGCGGCCTGCTGAAGGTGGTGCCCGAAGCCGACGCCAAGCTGCAGACCAGCACCGTGTCGGTGGGCGAGGTGGCGCGCAAGGGCGATCAGGTCATCACGCAGATCTTCACGCTGCGCTACGAGAACCCGAACAACCTGGTGGCCGTGCTGCGGCCGCTGATCAGCGCCAACAACACCATCAACGCCAGCCCGGGCAACAACTCGCTGGTGATCACCGACTACGCCGAGAACCTGCAGCGCATCGCCAAGATCATCGCGGCACTCGACCAGCCGGCGGCGTCCGACATCGAGGTCATCGCGCTCGAACACGTGGTGGCCGGCGACATTGCCGCCATCGTGCAGCGCCTGGCCGACGGCACCCCGACGGTGGCGGTGCCGGGCATGGCCGCGGGCGGCGCGACCACGGTGCTGGCCGATGCGCGCAGCAACTCGCTCATCGTGCGCACCGGCAATGCGGCCAAGCTGGCGGCGGTGCGCGCGGTGGTGGCCAAGCTCGACCGCCCGGTCTTGGGCGAAGGTGTGCCCGGGGCGCCGGGCATGTGGGTGGTGCATCTGAAGAACGCCGACGCGACGCGGCTGGCCACTGTGCTGCGGGCGGCCTTTGCCGCCACCGGGAGCGGCAGCGCCGGAGGCAGCAGCGGCGGTGGTGGTGGAGCCCCGATCAATGCGCTGCAGGCCCTGAGTTCGCAGCCCGGCATGGCGGCCGCCGGTGCGACCTTGGGCGGCACGGCCAGCGCGCAGTCGACAGCGCCTTTGTCGACGTCGGCCCAGCCCTCGACCGGTGGCTTCATCCAGGCCGACCCGGCGACCAATTCGCTGATCATCACCGCCGCGTTGCCGATGTACCGTCAGCTGCGCGCGATGATCGAGCAGCTCGACTCGCGCCGCGCCCAGGTCTACATCGAAAGCATGATCGTCGAGGTGGCCGGTGGTGACGCCACCGACTTCGGCTTCGACTGGCTGGGCACGCTGGGCAGCCAGAAGGTGCTGGCCGCGCAGAACCTGATCGCCGACAGCAACCGGCCCGGCATCGTGTCGGTCAACACAGGGTTGGTCACCGGTGCGATCGCGGTCGGCTCGGGGCTGAACGTGGGCCTGGCGCGCACCATCAACGGCATCACTTCGCTGACCACGCTGCTGCGCCTGCTGCAAAGCCAGAGCAAGACCAACATCGTCAGCACGCCCAACCTGATCACGCTGGACAACGAAGAGGCCAAGATCGTGGTCGGCAAGAACGTGCCCTTCGTGACCGGGCAGTTCACCAACACCGGCACTGCAACCACCAGCCCCTTCCAGACCATCGAGCGCAAAGACGTCGGCATCACGCTGCGCATCAAGCCGCAGATCGGTGAGAACGGCGCCATCCGCATGCAGATCTACCAGGAGCAGTCGGCGGTCACGGCGCCCGAGGCCGGCACCGCCAACGCCGGCCCGTCGACCACCAAGCGCTCGATCGAAGGCACGGTGACGGTCGACGACGGCCAGATCCTGGTGCTGGGCGGCCTGATCGAGGACAACTACACCACCACGCAGAGCAAGGTGCCGCTGCTGGGTGACATCCCCTTCCTGGGCGCCTTGTTCCGCAGCGAAAGCCGCGAGCGCAAGCGCACCAATCTGATGGTGTTTCTGCGCCCGATCGTGATGCGCGACGCCGACGCGCAGCAGCGCTTCTCGCTCGACCGTTACGAGCAGATCCGTTCGTACCAGATGGGCAACCAGCCGGTGCCGAGCCTGGTGCTGCCGATCGATAAGGCGCCGGTGCTGCCGCCGCCCGAAGCTGGGAGGCCCTCACCGATCGCGCCCTACGAGCCACCGGCGTCGGCACCACGTTCTGCGTCCGAGCAGATCGCGCCGTAGGCGGAATCGACATGGGCGCCCGCCACCCCCTGCCCTACGCGTTTGCGAAAGCGAACACGGTGCTGCTCGAGGACGACGGCCAGCAGCGCGTGCTGTGGGTCGCCGAAACCACGTCGGCGTCGGCGATCGGCGAGATCGGCCGCTGCTACGACGTCGATCGCCACGAGCACGAAAGTGCGGCCACGCTGGCGCCGCGCATCGCGGCCGTGTATGCCGGCGGTGGTGGCAGCGCCGCCGCGGTGATCGGCGAGGTCGAGTCGGGCGTCGACCTGTCGCGCATGATGCAGGACCTGCCGGCGGTGGAAGACCTGCTCGAGGCGGCCGACGACGCCCCCATCATCCGCATGCTCAACGCCTTGCTGACGCAGGCCGCCAAGGACGGCGCCAGCGACATCCACATCGAACCCTACGAACGCAGCAGCTCGGTGCGCTTTCGGGTCGACGGCACGCTGCGCGAGGTGGTGCAGCCCAACAAGGCGCTGCACGCGGCGATGATCAGCCGCCTGAAGATCATGGCCGAGCTCGACATCGCCGAGCGCCGGCTGCCGCAGGACGGGCGCATCTCGCTGCGCATCGGCGGCCGCGCGATCGACGTGCGCGTGTCCACGCTGCCCAGCTCGCACGGCGAACGCGCGGTGCTGCGCCTGCTCGACAAGACCGAATCGAAGTTCACGCTCGAGGGCCTGGGCATGAGCGGTGATGTGCTGTCGTCGTTCAACCGGCTCATCCAGCAGCCGCATGGCATCGTGCTCGTCACCGGGCCCACCGGTTCGGGCAAGACGACCACGCTGTATGCGTCGCTGGGACGCATCGACACCGCCACCACCAACGTGCTGACGGTGGAAGACCCGGTCGAATACGAACTGCCCGGCATCGGCCAGACCCAGGTCAACCCGAAGATCGATCTCAGCTTTGCGAAGGCGCTGCGCGCCATCCTGCGCCAGGACCCCGACGTCATCATGATCGGCGAGATCCGCGACCATGAGACCGCGCAGATCGCGATCCAGGCCAGCCTGACCGGCCACCTGGTGCTGGCCACCGTGCACACCAACGACGCACCCAGCAGCGTGACGCGGCTGGTCGACATGGGCGTCGAGCCCTTCCTGCTCAGCAGCAGCCTGCTGGGCGTGCTGGCGCAGCGACTGGTGCGCAAGCTGTGCCTGGCTTGCCGCAAGCTGGGTGACGACGGCCATTGGCACCCGGTGGGCTGCCCGGCCTGCAGCCAGACCGGCTACAAGGGCCGCACCGGTGTCTACGAACTGATGGTGGTCGACGACGCGGTGCAGGGCCTGATCCACTACAAGGGCGACGAGCAAGCACTCATCGCGGCGGCACGCAAGGCCGGCCTGCGCTCGATGCGCGAAGACGGCGAGCGGCTGGTGCGCGACGGCATCACCTCGCCCGAAGAAGTCGTCCGCGTGACTCGAGACTGATCGGTGCCGGCCTACCGCTACGAGGCGCTGGATGTCGACGGCAGGGCCGCCAAGGGCCTGGTCGAGGCCGACAGTGCCAAGGCCGCGCGTGCACAGCTGCGCGCGCAGGCGCTGGTGCCGCTGGACGTCACGCCGGTCGCCGACGCCGCCACCGGCAGCACTGGCGGCACGCGCTTCACGCGCCGGGTGTTCAGCCGTTCTGGCTTGACCGTGTGCACACGACAGCTGGCCGGGCTGGTGGGCTCGGGTCTGCCGCTGGAACGTGCCTTGACCGCCCTGTCCGACGAGAGTGAAGACGCCCGCCAGCGTGAACTGCTGTCGCACCTGCGCAGCGAGGTCAACGCCGGCAGCAGCTTTGCCCGTGCGCTGGGCACGGCGCCGCGTGAGTTCGACGAGGTCTACCGCGCGGTGGTGGCCGCCGGTGAACAAAGCGGCGCCCTGGGGCAGGTTCTGGAGCGGCTGGCCGACGATCTGGAAGAGCGCCAGCAGCTGCGCGCCAAGCTGCTGGGCGCCATGCTCTACCCTGCCATCGTGTCGCTGATCGCGCTGATCATCGTCACCTTTCTGGTCACCTATGTGGTGCCGCAGGTGGCGTCGGCGTTCAGCAGCTCCAAGCGCGCGCTGCCGGGTCTGACGGTGGCGATGCTGGCGCTGAGCGGCTTCGTTCGACACTGGGGCTGGGCACTGGCACTGGCGCTGCTGGGCGGCGGCACGCTGTTCGTGCTGGCACGGCGCGGCGAGGCGTTTCGCGAGCGCAGCGACGCCGCCTTCCTGCGTCTGCCGCTGATCGGCCGCCTGGCGCGCGGCTACAACGCAGCGCGCTTCGGCGGCACGCTGGCCATGCTGGCCGGCGCCGGCGTGCCCATCCTGAAGGCCCTGCAGGCCGCGGCCGAGACGCTGGGCAACCGCGCCATGCGCGCCGATGCGCTGGACGCACTGGTGCAGGTGCGCGAAGGCGCGCCGCTGGCCAGCGCGCTGGCGGGCAAGAAGCGCTTTCCAGGTCTGCTGGCGATGTTCGCGCGGCTGGGTGAGCAGACCGGTCAGCTGCCGCTGATGCTGCAACGTGCCGCAACCCAGCTGTCGGGTGAGGTGCAGCGGCGTGCGCTGGCGGTGGCCACCATCCTAGAGCCACTGCTGATCGTGGTGATGGGCGCCGTGGTGATGCTGATCGTGCTGGCGGTACTGCTGCCCATCATCCAACTCACGGCCTGGGTTAAGTAGATCCCCCGAAGCGGCCTGCGGCCGCCGCCCCCCCCAGGGGGCAGCGCTGGCGGACCGGTGGAGCCGGACCCGCAGCGTGTGCTGGTTGTTGGCAATCGCCGCTCATGGCTGCCAACGCCTCGGCCCGCGACGGGCTGGCGACGCTGTGCACAAAGCCTGTAAATGCGGGGCGACCCGGGTGTTGTTCGGGCTTGTGCTTGTGGCAGTCTTTGCTTGAATGGTCAACGCGCCCCAGGAGTGCCTTGCATGAGCCACAGCAACGGTCTGGTCCCCTTCTCGAACGGCCGCCTGCCGATCGCCAGCATGCGCAGCGTGTACCGCGTGGGCGATGTCGAGAAGCGCCTGGACAAGCTGCCGCAGCGTGAACACGAAACGCTGCGCGCCACCTACGAACGCATGCTGGAAAGAGGCGCCGAGCGCTTCCAGGTCAAGCCCTCGGGGCTGCCGGCGATGGACCACCTGTACGACGACCTGCCCAACTTCGCCGAGGTGCTGGACGAGGTGCGGCGCCAGCTGGCGCTGTGCCACGACAGCTGCGACGCACTGGAGATTACGCCAATGCTGCTGCTGGGCCCGCCGGGCATCGGCAAGACGCATTTCGCACGCGAGGTGGCGCAGCTGCTGGGGACCGGGCTGGGCTTCATCTCGATGAGCAGCCTGACCGCCGGCTGGGTGCTCAGCGGCGCCTCGTCGCAGTGGAAGGGCGCGCGGCCCGGCAAGGTCTTCGAGACCCTGGTCGACGGCCAGTACGCCAACCCGGTGATGGTGGTCGACGAGATCGACAAGGCGCGCGGCGAACATGCCTACGACCCGCTGGGCGCGCTGTACAGCCTGCTCGAACACGACACGGCACAGGCCTTCACCGACGAATTCACCGAGGTTCCGATCGACGCCAGCCAGGTGATCTGGGTGGCCACCGCAAACGACGAACGCTCGATCCCCGACCCCATCCTCAACCGCATGAACGTGTTCGAGGTGCAGGCCCCCGACCGCGACGCGGCACGCGCGATCGCGCTGCGCCTGTACCGCTCGATCCGCAGCCAGCACGACTGGGGCCGCCAGTTCGAGCCCGACCCGCCCGAGGCCGTGCTCGAGCAGTTTGCGCAACTGGCACCACGCGAGATGCGCCGCGCCTGGATGACGGCCTTCGGCAACGCCCGGCTCGACCGCCGCAGCAGCATCGAACAACGTGACCTGCCCGAGGCCGGTGGCCGTCGCCAGCCGATCGGCTTCACGCACTGAACCCGAGGGCGACCGGGCGCGCGTCGACAATGCGCGCCCATGATGCTGTCGCTCCCCTTCGTTCGTTGGCTGTCGGCGGTACTGCTCGGCTCATCGCTGTCCGTCGCGCTGGCTGCCCAGGCGCCGCGCATCGGGCTGGTGCTCGGCGGCGGTGGCGCACGCGGCGCGGCGCACATCGGTGTGCTCGAGGTGCTGGAGCGGCTGCGTGTGCCGGTGCACTGCGTGGCCGGTACCAGCATGGGCGCGCTGGTGGCCGGCGCGTGGGCCGCCGGCGTCAGCCCCGAGCGCATGCGCGGCGAGCTGACCGTGGCCGACTGGGCCGACCTGTTCATCGACAGCCCCGACTACCGTGAGCTCAGCCTGCGCAACAAGCAGATCGTGCAGCGCTTCCTGCCGGGCAGCGAAATCGGCCTCACCGCCCAGGGACTGACTGCGCCGCCCGGCGTGGTGGCCGGACAGAAGCTCAAGCTGTTCTTCAACCAGCTGGTGCGTGCCGACCTCGGCGAGCCCGACCTGGCGCAGCTGGCACTGCCGGTGGCCTTGATCGCCACCGACATCGGCAGTGGCGCGCGCGTGGTGTTCCGCTCGGGCCCGCTGACGCAGGCGATGCGCGCCAGCATGTCGGTGCCGGGCCTGCTGGCGCCGGCCGACATCGACGGCCGCAAGCTGGTCGACGGCGGCCTGGTCGACAACCTGCCGGTGGCCGAGGTGCGCGATCTCTGCCACCCCGACGTGGTGATCGCCGTCAACGTGGGCACACCGCTGCTGAAGGCCGACGAGGTGGGATCGCTGCTGTCGGTGACCGCACAGATGGTCAACATCCTGACCGAACAGAACGTCACGCGGTCGATTGCCATGCTGGGCCCGCGCGACATCTACCTGCGCCCCGTGCTCGACGGCATTGGTGCCAGTGACTTCGAGCGTCATGCCGAAGCCGCCGACCGTGGCCGCGCTGCCGCCCAGGCGCTGGCGCCGCGGCTGGCCGAGCTGTCGTTGCCGCCCGCGGACTATGCGGCCTGGCAGCAGCGTTTCGTACAGACCTCGCGCCTGCCGCCCAGGGTGGACAGCATCGAGATCGCCGGTCTGCAGCGGGTGCCGGCCGACATCATCCGCGGCCAGCTGCGCCAGCAAACCGGCCAGACGCTGGACACCTCGCGGCTGGCGCGCGACCTGGTACGTGTGTTCGGCGACGGCGACTTCGAAGGCGTGGACTACAGCCTGGTCGCCCAGGGCAGCGGCAACCTGCTGCGCATTACCCCGATCGAGAAACGCTGGGGCCCCGAGTACCTGCGCCTGGGCCTGGCCCTGAGCAGCACGCTGAGCCAGGGCGCCAGCTACTCGCTGCGCGCGGCCTGGCACAGGACCTGGATCAACCACTGGGGTGGCCAGCTGCTGGCGGTGGGTGAGCTGGGCAACACCAACGGCGTCAGTGGCGAGTGGTTGCAGCCGATCGGCGTCACCTCGCCCTGGTTTGTCGACGCGTCGCTGGGCTACCGACGCCAGCGGCTGGACCTGTTCGCCGGCGACGACCGCATCGCAGAGTACGTGATCGAACGCTCGTCGATCAGGTTCGACACCGGCCTGAACGTCGGCACGCTGGGGCAGCTGCGGCTGGGCTGGCATGCCACGCGCTGGCAGCCGCAGCTGAGCACGGGGCTGCCGGTGTTCGGCGCCGAGCGCGCGCGCCACCACGGCCTGGTCGCCCAGCTCGAACTGGACCGCATGAACCGGCGCTTCTTCCCCACCGACGGCTGGTCACTGCGTACCGTGCTGGCCGACAACAGCGGGCCCGGCCCCGACTACCTGCGTGGCAGCGTCGACTGGCGCGTCACCTGGCCACTGCAGCCCTGGGTGATCGGCAGCCGGCTGGCCTGGACCGGGTCGCCGCGCGGCAACCTGCCGGTCTACGACGGTGCCTCACTGGGGGGCTTTCTCAACCTGTCGGCCTATTCCGAAAACCAGGTCGCGGGCGACTCGATGCGCTACGCCCAGCTGCGCGCCGAACGCGTGATCGGCACGTTGCCGCTGGGCCTGCGCGGCGATCTGCGCATCGGCTCGGCGCTGGAGGTGGCGCGCATCGGCGCGCCGTTCGTGCCGACGCGGCATACCGGCTGGCTGCGCTCGCTGTCGCTGTACATCGGCGGCGACACGCCGATCGGCCCGGTGTACCTGGGCGCTGCGCATTCGCTCAACGGCGTGCTCAACGCCTACCTGTTCATCGGCTCGCCTTGAGCCACCCTCAACGCGCGCTGGCGCGATCGTTCAGCACACAGCGCCGGGCCACGCAGCGCGCGCCGGGGTCAGGCACGACCATGCAGTTGGACAACTGACCCGAGCGCGCCAGGCGTTCGCGCTGCAGCTGGTCGAGTTCGAGCGCCCAGGCCTGCAGCCGGTCGGCGCGCGTGTTGGCGTCCGACCAGGGCCACCACGCGGCCGGGCCGCCGCAGGCCTTGGCACCGACCCCCAGCGTGCGGCATTGCGCGTCGCTGGTGCAGGGCGCGCTGCCGATCTCGGTGCGCAGCCGCTCGAGCAACAACGCTTCGGCGGCAACATCGCCGGGGCCCGCTGCGGCGCTGGCCGACCCCTGGGCCTGGCAGGCCATCAAGCCGACGCTCAGGCTCAGGATCAAGGCGGTTGCAAGGCTTTTCATGGGTTGCTGACCCCGGCAGCCACATGCCCGGCCGGCACATGTCCCGCCGCATGTTCAACATGGCCGGTCTGGTCGTCGAAGAAGAAGTCGGGTTCGAACTCGCGCAGGAATTCACCCTTCGGCAGGCCGCCCAGGAACATGGCCTCGTCGACCTCGATGCGCCAGGCCATCAGGGTTCGGATGGCGCGTTCGTGCGACGGCGCGCTGCGCGCGGTGACGAGCGCGGTGCGCACGCGCATGCCGCTGTGCTGCGCCTGCTGCAGCCTGTGCAGCGCCTGCAGCAGCGGCTTGAACGGCCCTGCCGCCAGCGGCCGCGTGGAGTGCTCGCGCTCATGGCTCTGGAAGGCCGACAGGCCCTCGCGCTGGAACACCTGCTCGGCCTCGTCGGAGAACAGCACCGCGTCGCCGTCGAAGGCGATGCGCACCTCGCTCGGGTGCGCGTCCGACGCGCGTGCGCTGTGCGGGAACACGCGCGCTGCCGGCACCCCGGCGCCCAGCGCCGAGCGCACGTCGGCCTCGTTGGTCGACAGGAACAGGTTGGCCGCCAGGGGCTTCAGATAGCGCCAGGGGCTCTGACCGCGCGTGAACACACCCCGCTCGACCGGCAGCCCGTAGTGCTGGCAGGAGCGAAACACACGCATGCCCGACACCGGATCGTTGCGCGACAGGATCACCACCTCCACGCGGGCGTCGCCGCCGTCGTTGAAGGCCAGCAGCTTGTGCACCAGCGAGAAGGCCACGCCGGGCCGCGCCGGCTGCTCCAGCCGCTGCAGCTGCAGCTGCATGTAGGCGTGGTCGTCGGCGGACTCGAAGATCTGGTTCTCGTCCTCGAAGTCGAACAGCGCGCGCGATGAAATCGCGACGACGAGCCGGCCTTCCAGACTGGTGGGCATGGGCGCAATGATAGGCAGCCGGCACGCCGCCGCGTCATCATGCCTCGCCGCATCGGTACGGCATCTCCGGCCCCAGCCCGCCGGCGGCACAAGGAAGTAGATGCGCTCGTTGTCGCCGGTCTGCGCGTCCACCCAGCCGGCTTTGCACTGCCCGTTGCGCGCGAGGGTCACGCGACACACGGTGACGGCGAGGTGCCTGAATGGCACCCGCCGCCAGCTACCGACTCATGTCGACCGGCGTGAAGATGCCGTACGAGTTGTCCGGGAGGCCGGGCTTCTTTTGAGGGTGGTTGGTGGTGTAGAAGGCGTAGACCTCCGTCTCGTCCGGGTAGCTGCACTTGACGATCTTGACCGCCAGTCTGCGCCGCCCAGACAACAGGCCTTGGTTGCTGATCGTGTCTTCGTTGGCAGAAGCCGGCTGGTAGTAAATCGACACAAAGGCGGTTCCGGAGATGCTGCCCCGGGTTTCCGGATCCTTGTCGTAGCCATGGTTGAAGAACGGCGTCGCGCCGGCGTTGCCGGCGAAGATGTCGGCGATGAGCTGCTGCGTGCTGGGGTTCATTGCGCTCAGAGCCGTGGCACCTTTGGTCCACGCAAAGCTCTGGTAGGACTTCTTCAGAGGTTTCGCCTGGGGCTTCTTCTTCTTCGGCTTTCTCTTCTTCTGACCACCGTTTGAGATGGCGATGTCCACGCCGAATCCGATGTCGAATAGACCGTCCGCGCCAGGTTGCTGCATGTCCGATGTTCCGGTTCGTTTGAAGAGTCGATCCAATACGTCGCAGCCCACCTGATCGTCCGGGAAGACCGCCGGACGAGCATAGGCGTTTCAGAGCAGCGGTAGCCCGTTTGCAGGGCCGGGTGTGCAAATTACCGCGCCGCCGGTCGCCTGCGCGGTCGAGACGGCTGCGGCGCGGGCATGCAGCAGGTAGCGCAGGATGGTCACTGCGCTCGAGTGACCCTGTTCATCGCGGGGCATCAATCCGGCGAACACAAAACCGGCGCCCTCCAGAATGCGCCGCGATCCGAGGTTCTCGCGAATCACGTTGGCGTGCAGTTCATCCAGTCCCAGATCGCGCTGCGCGCACAGGCAACAGGCGCGGACCATCTCGGCACCGTAGCCCTGACGCCAGTACCGTGGATTCACCAGGTAGCTGAGCCGGCCGTGGTCGAAACGCACGGCCCCAACCAGCATCCCCGCCGCCCGTGCACGAACCGACAGCGTCAGCAGCGACCGCTGCGTCCAGTCATGCTCGCTCTGGACCCAGGGCCGGGCTTGGGCCCGGCGTTCTGTGGGGTTCGAGCAGCCGAAGTAGGGCTCGGCAACGCGCGGGTCGGCCAACAGCAGTCGCAGTTCGGCTGCCGAGCCCGGATCGGACGGGCGAATGACCAGCCGGGCGGTCTCGACCTCGAGGGGTGGCAGTCGCAACATCTCAGTTGGCACCGGACGCAAGGTGTTGCAGCGATCCTACCGGGGCCGACCGCGGGGCCGCAGCCGTCAACAACGACTTCGCGTCGTGCCCGGCGGCAAGCGAGTCAATCGCAAACAGTCCAGTGCGCTGTTTGTGCCTGGCGAGCGGCAGCGCCACCGGTCTGGTGCACCCTGCAAAGGGCCTGAGCACAGATTGGGCTGCACCCGACCTCCCTGTGCGTTCGGCATCACACTGCAGGTCAAGCGGGCATCGGGCGCCGGGCAAGGGGCACTGTGGGTCGCAGTCGTGCTGGCGGGTATGCTTGCCGGCCTCATTCCCCGCCTTCGCGCCCGCCGCCTGTGGCTGGCCGACGGGTTTTCGCCACGCAGCGCACTGACGATGATTCGTTCCCTACTGCCGGTTGAAAGCCTGGCGACGATCGGGCTGGCCGCCGCCGTCGAGCCCTCCGTCGAAAACCGAGATAGATCGCAACCATGAACGCCGGCAACGACCTCACCCGGATCACCTTTGCCGTGCTGGCCCTTGCGCTGCTGGTGGCGACCTCGCTGTGGGTGCTGCGGCCCTTTCTGGGCCCGACCATCTGGGCCACGATGGTCGTGGTGGCCACCTGGCCGCTGATGCTGCGCGTGCAGCGCTGGGTCGGCGGCCGCCGCTGGCTGGCGGTGCTGATGATGACGCTGCTGCTGCTGCTGCTGTTCATGGTGCCGTTGGTGCTGGCCATCACCACCATCGTGCAGAACGCCGACCAGATCGTGGTCTGGACCAAGCTGGCCACCAGCTACCGCCTGAGCAGCACGCCGCCGGCCTGGCTGCTGGCGCTGCCGATGGTGGGCGGCAAGCTGGCGTCGCTGTGGGAGCAGGCCGTCGGCTCGGGCATCGACGGCATGCTGCAGCGCCTGACGCCCTACGCCGGCAACCTGACCAAGTGGTTCGTTGGCGAAGTCGGTGGCATCGGCTTTCTGCTGCTGCAGTTCGTGATGGCGGTGGCGATCGCGGCCATCCTGTACGCCAGCGGCGAGGAGGCTGCAGACCAGGTGCGTCGCTTCGCGCAGCGTCTGGCCGGTGACCGCGGCGCGTCCACGGTGAAGTTGGCGGGCGATGCGATCCGGGGCGTGGCGCTGGGTGTGGGTGTGACGGCGCTGGTGCAATCGGTGCTCGGCGGCATTGCGCTGGCCATCGTCGACGTGCCCTTTGCCGGGCTGCTGAGCGCACTGATGTTCATGCTGTGCATCGCGCAGGTGGGCCCGTCGCCGGTGCTGGTGCCGGCCGTGATCTGGGTCTTCTACCAGGGCCAGATTGGCTGGGGCGTCTTCCTGCTGATCTGCGCGGTGGTCATCACGCTGATGGACAACGTGCTGCGCCCGGCCCTGATTCGATTGGGTGCTGACCTGCCGTTGCTGCTGATCTTTGCCGGCGTGATCGGCGGCCTGCTGGCCTTCGGCCTGGTCGGCATCTTCGTCGGCCCGGTGGTGCTGGCCGTGGGCTACATGCTGCTGGAATCGTGGATCGACGAGGGTAACCCGCCAGACTGAACGCCCCTGACCGCCCCCTGCAGCGCCAGCCCCTTGCACCGCGTCACGAACGATTTTGCAGGGACCGTGCGCCAATCAGCGGCTTCGTGCGTTGAAGTTGAACTCGAGGAGAACCTGATGACCCTGATCCGTTCGACCAT
>Ga0073899_10001222_pt1 | contig 23639 bp, 23 predicted proteins | sample KloWWTmetaKNB5Ph_FD_88975 | JGI IMG/M metagenome (GOLD analysis project Ga0073899, IMG submission 88975) | Active sludge microbial communities from Klosterneuburg, Austria, studying microevolution and ecology of nitrifiers - Klosterneuburg... | ecosystem: Engineered > WWTP > Aerobic digester >... | reverse complement strand
CTTCCCGTCGGTGCTGCCGGTGAAGGTCGAGGAGCGCGACGTCTACTTCGAGGTCTCGGCGGTGATCATCGCCTTCGTGCTGCTGGGCAAGTACATGGAGGAGATCATCAAGAAGCACTCCTCGGCGGCGGTGCGCAAGCTGCTCGACCTCAAGCCCGCGACAGCCCACGTGCTGCGCGGCGGCGAGGAGGTCGAGATCCCGGCCGAGCAGGTGATGGTGGGCGAGACGATCGTCGTGCGGCCGGGCGAACGCATCGCGACCGACGGCGTGGTTCTCGAGGGCGCCTCGTCGGTGGACGAGTCGATGCTCACCGGCGAGTCGATGCCCGTCGACAAGCAGGCCGGCGCGGCGGTGATCGGCGGCACGCTGAACCGCACCGGCAGCTTCCGCTTCCGGGCCTCGCGCATCGGCGCCGAGACCGCGCTCGCGCAGATCGTCAAGATGGTCGAGGACGCGCAGACCAGCAGTGCGCCGATCCAGCGCATCGCCGACCAGGTGACTCGCTACTTCGTGCCGGCGGTGGTCGGCACGGCGATCGTCGCGTTCGCGCTCTGGTGGCTGGCCGGCAACTTCCCGCAGGGCCTGCTCGCCTTCATCGCGGTGCTCATCATCGCCTGTCCCTGCGCGCTCGGCATCGCCACGCCGGCAGCGCTGATGGTGGGCGTGGGCCGCGGCGCGCAGGCCGGCATCCTGATCCGCGGCGGCGAGATCCTCGAGAAGGCCGAGCGGCTCACCACCGTCGTGTTCGACAAGACCGGGACGTTGACCCGCGGCGAGCCGGCCTTGACCGATCTGCAGCCCTGCGGGCACTGCGACCACGACCTGGCGTTGCGCCTCGCCGCCAGCCTGGAGGCCGGCTCGGAGCATCCGCTGGCCGAGGCCATCCTGCGCGGCGCCCGGGAGACCGGCATCGAACCCTGCGCGGTGCAGGGTTTCGAGGCCGTGCCGGGCCATGGTGTGCGCGGCCAGGTCGAGGGGCGCGAGGTGCTGTTCGGCAACCGGCGGCTGATGGAGGGCGCCGGCATCGACGTCGCGTCGGTCGGTCAGGACATGGAGCGCTTCCAGGCGGACGGCAAGACGGCGATGCTGCTCGCCTGCGACGGCGAGCTTGCCGCGTTGATCGCGGTCGCCGACACGATCAAGCCCGAGGCGCGCGAGGCCGTGCGGTCGCTGCGCGCCGAAGGCGTCGAGGTGGTGATGCTGACCGGGGACAACGCGCGCACCGCGGCGGCGATCGGCCGCGCGCTGGAGATCGACCGGGTGATCGCCGACGTGCTGCCCTCCGACAAGGCGCGTGTGATCAAGGAACTGCAGCAGGCCGGCAAGGTGGTGGCAATGGTCGGCGACGGCGTCAACGACGCCCCGGCGCTGGCGACCGCGGACATCGGCATCGCAATCGGGTCGGGCTCGGACGTGGCCAAGGAGACGGGCGGCATCATCCTCGTGCGCAGCGACGTGCGCGACGTCGTGACCGGCATCCGGCTCTCGCGGGCGACGATGCGCACGATCAAGCGCAACCTGTTCTGGGCCTTCATCTACAACGCGATCGGCGTGCCGATCGCCGCCTTCGGGCTGCTCAACCCGAGCATCGCCGCCGCGGCGATGGCGCTGTCCTCGCTGTCGGTGATCGTCAACTCGGCGCTGCTCAAGCGGGCGCGCCTGCAATAACGGTGGAGGGTGCCATGAGATTCGTGAAGTGGCCCGAGTTCGCCAACCGCTGGATGCGGTGGTGTCCGATCCTCGCCGTGGTGATCGCCGCGGCGGTGCTGTGGTCCTTTGGCTTCGCCTGGTGGAGCGCGCTGCTGGCAGCCTTGATGCTCGTGTGTCCGGTGCTGATCCTGTGGGGCGCGATCCAGGTTGCCCTCGACGAGCGACGTTCGCGCCGGCGCCCCGGCACCTGACACCTGACACCTGACACCGAACCGACGGAGGAGTGTGGTTGATGGACAAGAAGCAGGCGTTCTCGCTCTGGTACGTGCTGGCCGCCCTGGTGGGCATGATCCTGCTGCAGGAGTTCGTCGCTCCCCGGCACACGCAGACCCTGACCTACAGCGAGTTCAAGCAGGCGCTCATGGCCGGCAAGCTCGACGACGTGGTGATCGCCGACGGTATCGCCACCGGAAAGCTGCGGGCCGAAGGCCTGGAGCAGATCCTGCCGAAGGAGAAGCTCGAGGTGCTCAAGCGCGCCGGCGGCGAGCACGGCTTCGCGACGGTGCTGGTCAACGACCCGGGCCTCGTGGCCCAGCTCGATGCCGCCAAGGTGCGCTACGGCAGCGTGCGCGAGAGCAAGTGGCTCGGCGCGCTGATCTCCTGGGTGGCGCCGGCGCTGGTGTTCTTCGGCATCTGGTGGTTCCTGATGAAGCGCATGGGGGGTGCCATGGGGGGCATGGGCCACGGCATGCTGGAGATCGGCAAGAGCAAGGCCCGCGTCTACATGCAGACCGAGACCGGCGTGACCTTCAAGGACGTGGCCGGCATCGACGAGGCGCGCGAGGAACTGATGGAGGTCGTCGAGTTCCTCAAGAACCCCGACCGCTACAAGCGCCTCGGTGGCAAGATCCCCAAGGGCGTGCTGATCGTCGGCGCGCCCGGCACCGGCAAGACCCTGCTAGCCAAGGCGGTGGCGGGCGAGGCCGGTGTGCCGTTCCTGTCGCTCAGCGGCTCGGAGTTCGTCGAGATGTTCGTCGGCGTCGGCGCCGCGCGCGTGCGCGACCTGTTCGAGCAGGCGGCGGCCAAGGCGCCGTGCATCGTCTTCATCGACGAGATCGACGCGCTCGGCAAGGCGCGCGGCGTCGGCCTGTCGGGCGGGCACGAGGAGCACGAGCAGACGCTGAACCAGCTGCTCGCCGAGATGGACGGCTTTGACACCAATCGCGGCGTGATCATCCTTGCCGCGACGAACCGGCCCGAGGTGCTCGACCCGGCGCTGCTGCGCCCGGGCCGATTCGACCGGCACGTGGCGATCGACCGACCCGATCTGATCGGGCGGCGGCAGATCCTGGAAGTGCATGTGAAGAACGTCAAGCTGGCGCCGGCCGTCGACTTGGCCGTGCTCGCGGCGCGCACGCCCGGCTTCGCCGGCGCCGACCTCGCGAACCTGGTGAACGAAGCGACGCTGCGTGCCGCCAAGCGCAACAAGGACGCGGTGGACATGCAGGACTTTGAGGAGGCGCTGGACCGCATCGTCGCGGGCCTCGAGAAGAAGAACCGGGTGATGAACCCGACCGAGCGCAAGTTCGTCGCCTACCACGAGGCCGGGCACGCCCTGGTTGCCGAGATGCGCAAGAACGCCGACCGCGTGACCAAGGTGTCGATCATCCCGCGCGGCATCGCGGCACTCGGCTACACGCAGCAGTCGCCGACCGAGGACCGCTACCTGATGCGCCGCAGCGAGCTGCTGGACCGGCTCGACGTGCTGCTGGCCGGGCGCGTGGCCGAACAGCTGGTGTTCGAGGACGTCTCGACCGGCGCGGAGAACGACCTTCAGCGCGCCACCGACATGGCGCGCCACATGGTGACGCACTACGGCATGAGCGAGGCGCTCGGCCTGGCAACCTACGACGCGCGGCCCGCGCCGCTGTTCCTGAATGGCCCGATGCTGCCCGAGCCGCGCACCTTTAGCGAGCGGACCGCCGAGGCGATCGACGGCGAGGTGCGCCGGCTGCTCGACGAGGCTCGAGAGCGTGTGGCCCAGACGCTGCGGGCGAACCGCGAGACGCTCGAAGCGCTGGCCGCGCTTCTGCTGGAGAAGGAGGTCGTGGACCGGGCGATGCTGGACGGCCTGATGGCATCGACGGCCGCTCCGGCTCAGTTGCGCGTGGCCGCGGTGGCGCTGTCGCCGGCAGATGGTGCGTCGTGAGCACGCGCCGCGGGGTTCTGCGTCTGGCCGCCGCCGCGGTTCCTCTCGCCGCGCTCGCCGTGCCGGGCGTTCGGGCCCAACCGTCGGAGGGACGCGAGATCCTCGACAAGGTTGAGAAGCTGCTGTGGGGAAGCACCGTTCAGGGCGAGTACGAGATGACGATCACCACGCCGCGCTGGCAGCGCACGCTCGGCCTGCGCCTGTGGATGGACCGGCCGCGGCGCTCGTTCGTGCGCATCCTGTCGCCAGCCAAGGAGGCTGGGATCGGCTCGCTGCGCATCGGCACCGAGATGTGGAACTACCTGCCCAACGTCGAGCGCATCGTCAAGATTCCGCCGTCGATGATGCTGCAGCCATGGATGGGCTCGGACTTCACGAACGACGACCTCGTCAAGGAGAGCAGCATCCTCGAGGACTACACCCACAAGGTGCTCGCCACGGTGCAGCTCGACGGCGAGGCGGTCGTGCAGGTCGAGGCCGTGCCCAAACCCGACGCGGCAGTGGTGTGGGGGCGCATCGTCTACTGGGTGCGGCGCGCCGACACGATGCCGTTGAAGCAGGAGTTCTTCAGCGAGCGCGGCGAGCGCGTGCGCGCGCTGGCGTTCTCCGATGTGCGCAAGGTCGGCGGGCGGGTCCTGCCGACGCGCTGGGAGATGCGGCCAGACACCAAGCCCGGGAACTCGACGACCGTGGTGTTGAAGGACGCGGTGTTCGACCGCCCGGTGGACGACGAGATCTTCAGCCAGCGCAACCTGCAGAAGCGATGAAACCCCGACTCCGACCGCGTGCCATGCCCGACCTTCGACCCAGCGCCAGCCTGACCCATTCCACCTCGCCCCCGCGTGCCGCGATGTGGCTCCTCACGGCCCTCGGCGTCTGGCTTGTGGGTCTGGGCGCGTATTTGGTCTTCCTGCGTCCGCCGCTGCTGCCCGAGGACCCGCGGTTCATCGGATCGACGCTGGCGCAGCTGCGCGAGGCGGCACCGGGCCTCGAGGGCTGGCTGCGCATCGTGTTCAGGGTGATGGGCGGATTCATGGCCGGCGCCGGCGTGCTGACCATCTTCATGGCGCGGACCGCCGTGCCCGACCGGGCGCCTGGCACCGGGTGGGCCATCGTGCTGGCGGGCCTGCCGACGGTCGTGCTGATGAGCGCCATGAACTTCGTGCTGCATTCGGACTTCCGCTGGGTGCTGCTGCTGCCGGCACTGCTCTGGGCGGCGGCCCTGATCGCGTACGCGCGCCAGGCCTAACGTGGATCGTTCCGCGACCTGCAACCCCAACCGACACACACCATGAACCACGAACTTCCCTGGATCGCCGAGCGCGCGCGGCTATTCCGCGACAGCGATGCCGACTTCGCTCGCTGGGCGCGCGGTTTCGGGCCCATCGTGCATCAGGATCTGACCCAGCTGCGCGTGCACGAGCTCGCGCAGGTGCTGGTCGCCGGAGGGAAGGCCAGCGATGCGGCCAGCGTCTACCGCACGCTGTGGGCCGCGGACCGCCTCGCCGCGGCCGGCATGTGGCTGACCGTGCACATGACCTATGCCGACCGGGTCTATCCCGACGGGCGCGAGATGGCGGCCGAAGACTTCAAGGGGACGCCCGAAGGCCACACCGGCGGCTCGCTGAACATCGTGCCGGCCTACGTCGGCTATCTGGCCGCGAACGCGCTCAGCGGCCTGACGCGCGGCTGGCTGATGGGGCAGGGGCACTGCGTGGCGGGCATCGATGCCTGCAACCTGCTGGCGGGCAACATGACGCCACGCCACGCCGAGCGCTACGACCGCAGCGAGGACGGCCTGACGCGCTTCGCCCGCGACTTCTACAGCTACGCGATCGACGCGGCCGGGCGGCCGGCGTCGCCGCTGGGCAGCCACGTGGGCCCCAACACCGCCGGCGGGCTGTCCGAGGGCGGTTACCTCGGCTTCGCGGAGCTGCAGTACGTGCACATGCCGCTGCCGGGCGAGCGCCTGGTGGTGTTCCTCAGCGACGGTGCGTTCGAGGAGCAGCGCGGCAGCGACTGGGCACCGCGCTGGTGGCGCGCCGAGGACTGCGGCTTCGTGGCGCCGTTCATGATCCTCAACGGGCGCCGCATCGAGCAGCGCAGCACGATGCAGCAGCAGGGCGGCCAGGCGTGGTTCCAGCAGCACCTGCGCCTCAACGGCTTCGACCCGATGGAGATCGACGGTACCGACCCGGCCGCTTTCGCCTGGGCGGCGCATGCCATGGAAGAACGGCTCGCGGCCTGCGCGGCGGCGGTCGCCGGCGGGACCATCCAATATCCGGTGCCGCTGCACTACACCATCGCCGAGGCGCCGAAGGGCTTCGGCTTTCCCGGGGCGGGGACCAATCCGGCCCACAACCTGCCGCTGGCTGGCAACCCGCACACCGACCCGAGCGCGCGACAGCAGTTCAACGAGGGCGCGCGCGCGTTGTTCGTGCCGGCCGCGGAACTCGACGAGGCGCTGGCCGCGCTCTGCCGCCACCGGGACCAGCGGCGCCCGCTGGAGCGCGACCATCCGCTCGCGAACCGGCAGGTCGATGCACCCACGCTGCCGGCGGCGTCATGGCACGCCGTCGGCGCGGGCCTGGTGTCCCCGATGGGGGCGCTGGACGCGGCCTTTGCCGCCATCGTGCAGGCGAACCCGCAGTTGCGCCCACGCGTCGGCAACCCGGACGAGCTGCGCAGCAACCGGATGGGCCAGACCCTGGACCTGCTGAAGCACCGCGTCTTCGCGCCCGAGCCCGGCCTGGCGGAGGCAGTGGACGGCGCGGTGATCACTGCGCTCAACGAGGAGGCGGTGGTCAGCGCGGCGCTCGGCAACAAGGGCGGCATCAACCTGGTGGTCTCCTACGAGGCCTTCGCCGTCAAGATGCTCGGCGCGCTGCGCCAGGAGATCCTGTTCGCGCGCCACCAGGCGGAGGCCGGCACGCCGCCGGGCTGGCTGTCGGTCGTCACTGTGGCCACGTCGCACACCTGGGAGAACGGCAAGAACGAGCAGTCGCACCAGGACCCGACGCTGGCGGAGGCGCTGCTGGGCGAGATGTCCGACACCGCGCGCGTGCTGTTCCCGGTCGACGCAAACAGCGCCGCCGCCGCGCTGCGCGCCGCCTACGGCACCCACGGCCAGTTCTGGACGCTCGTCGTGCCGAAGCGGCCGATGGCGAACCGGCTGACGGGCGAGCAGGCGCAGCGCCTGATCGACGAAGGCGCCTGCGTGGTCAAGGCCTGTGACGCCCCCGCGGTGCTGCTGGTCGCGATCGGCGCGTACCAGCTGACGCAGGCACTGCTAGCGGCCGATCGCCTCGACGCCGCCGGGCACCGCACCGCGGTGAGCTGCGTGGCCGAGCCCGGCCGCTTCCGGACGCCGCGCGACGAGCGCGAGCGTGCCTTCGTGGCCGCGGACGAAGCGCTGGGGCGACTGTTCCCGACGGCGGCCGTGGCGCGCGTGCTCGTCTCCCACATGCGGCCGGAGGCGACGCTTGGCGTGCTGCGCCGCATCGACACCGGGCCGCAGCGGACCCGCGCGCTGGGCTACATCGCCCGCGGGGGTACGCTCGATGTCGCCGGCATGCTGTTCGCCAACCGCTGCACCTGGGCGCACGTGGCCGCGGAGGCGGCATCCGCGCTCGGCGTCGATGCGGCACAGGTGCTGCGCGCGGACGAGCTGGCCGCCGTGCGGGGGCAGGGCGATCCGCGCACCGTGATGACGGCCGAGTGACGACCATGCCGACGCCCTCCGTCATCGTCCGTGCCGACAAGGCGACCAAGGTCTACCAGCGCGACAGCATCCCGGTGCCCGCGCTGCACGAGACGAGCGTCGAGATCCTGGCGGGAGATTTCGTCGCGCTGGTCGGTCCGTCCGGCTCGGGCAAGACGACGCTGCTGAACCTCATCGGCGGGCTCGACCGGCCGACCAGTGGCCGCATCTGGGTCGGCGACCAGGAGATCACGTCCCTCGGCCGCAAGGCGCTGGCCGAGGTCCGGCTGCGCCACATCGGCTTCGTGTTCCAGGAGTACAACCTGGTGCCGGTGCTGTCCGCGCTCGAGAACGTCGAGTACGTGATGCTGCTGCAGGGCGTCGAAGAGGCGCCCCGCCGCGCCGAGGCCATGCGGCTGCTCGCATCGCTCGGCCTGGCGGGCCTGGAGCACCGCCGGCCGAACGAGCTCTCGGGCGGCCAGCAGCAGCGTGTGGCCGTGGCGCGCGCGATCGCGGCCAAGCCGGTGATCGTGCTGCCCGACGAACCGACCGCCAACCTCGACTCGCAGTCGGGGGCGACGCTGATGGACCTGATGCGCCGCCTCAACGAGGAGCAGGGCACGACCTTCGTGTTCTCGACGCACGACCCGATGGTGGTCGAGCGAGCGCGCCGCGTGATCCGGCTGCGCGACGGCCGCATCGAGGCCGACGAACGGAGGCCGGCGTGATGATCTGGACGCTGGCGGTGCGCAACGTGATGCGCAACCGCCGCCGCTCCGTCATCACGGTGCTGTCGATCGCGGTCGGCCTGGCGGCGCTGACCTTCCTCTGGGGTTTCATCGACGGCATGAACCGCCAGATGATCAACAACACCACGCGCTACTTCGCAGCCGACGCGCAGGTGCACCTCAAGGGTTACCACGACGACCCGAGCCTGGACCGGGCGATCGAGGCCGGCGCGCGCGTGCTCGAGGCGGTGCGTGGCGATCCGTCGGTGGCCGCGGCGACGGTCCGCCTCGAGACCACCGTGCTCGCGAGCCGCGCCGATCGCTCGCGCGGCATCCTGGCCTTCGGCGTCGACCCGGCGCAGGAGGCGCGTGTCACGGACCTGTTCAAGGCGGTGGTCGATGGCCGCGGCTTCAGTGGCGCCGACGACACCGGGGTCCTGATCGGCGAGGGCATGGCCGAGGCCCTGGCGCTGCGCGCCGGCGACGATCTCGTGCTGGTGGGCCAGGCCTACGACGGTTCGGTAGCCAGCGCGCGCGTGCCGGTGCGCGGCGTGTTCCGCACCAAGATCGACGACCTGGACGGTTACGTCGCCGTGATGCCGATGTCGGCGATGCGCGACTTCCTCGCCGCGCCTGAGGTCGTCACCGCCGTCGCGCTGCGGCTGCGCGACCGTGCCGCGCTGGGCGCCGCGGTCGCGTCGCTGTCCGCGCGCGTGGGTGCCGACCACGAGGTGGTGGGCTGGCCGGTGCTGCTGCCCATGGTGGCCATCAGCATCCGCTTCCACGAGGTGATGGGCTTCGTAGTGCTGACGATCTTCTTCGTGATGGTCGCCGCCGGCGTGGCCAACCCGGTGCTGATGGCGGTGCTCGAGCGCACCCGCGAGTTCGGCATCATGCTGGCGCTGGGCACCGGCCAGTCGATGCTGTTCCGGCTGGTCGTCGCCGAGGCTGCAGTGCTCGGCGCCGCGGGGCTGCTGGTGGGCAATGCGGTCGGGCTCGGCGCGACGGCGGCTTTCGGACGTGTCGGCATCGATCTCGGCGCGTTCGAGAACGGGTTGCGGGCGATGCCTGGCCTGGCCGACGTGATCTACCCCGTGGTGCGTGCCGAGCGCAGCCTGGCCATCTCTGCCCTGGTGTTCCTGATCGCGCTGGCCATGGCGCTGTACCCCGCGTTCCGCGCGGCCACCCTCGAACCTGTTGCGGCGATCCGCGGCATCGGCGAGAAGTCCTCGGGCGGCCGGCACGGTGCGCGCGGCGCGATGCGCACACCGTTGCCCGTGTTCGCTTTGATCGCGACCCGCAACCTGCTGCGCAACAGAAAGCGCAGCGCGATCACGGTGTTCGGCGCGGCGTTTGCCATCGTTGCCTACGTGTTCCTCTACGGCTTCTTCGACGGCTTCGGCGAGCAGCTCGTGGACAACTCGACACGCTATGTCACCGGGCATCTGCAGATCGAGCGCGAAGGGCTGCGGCGCGACCTCGCGCCGGAGCTGGCCTTCGATGCCACAGCCGCGCTCGCCGCGGTCCGCGACCAGCCCGGCATCATCGCTGCCGCGCCGCGGGTGCAGGCGCAGGCACTCGTGAGCAGTCCCACGAAGTCGTTGGGGGTCGTTCTGTACGATGTCGACCCCGCACTCGAACGCGGGCTCACGATCTTGCACCGGACCCTCGTCGAAGGATCGGCGCTTGAGGCCGGCGCGGACCGCGACGTCGTGATCGGGCGGCGCCTGGCCGAGAAGCTCGGCATCCGCCTGGGCGAGAAGCTGGTGGTGATGGCGCCCGGCGCGGCCGGCGAAATTGGCACGTCGGCGTTCCGCGTCCGCGGCATCTTCGCGACCGAGAGCAGTTCGTTCGATGGCGCAATGGTCTTCGTTACGCTGCCGGCGTCCCAGCGCATGCTTGGCCTCGGTCAGCGCGTCTCGTCGGTCAACTTGCGCCTGGCTGACCGTGCCGAGGTCGACGGCGTCGCCGCCCAACTGACACCCCTGTTGGAGAAGGACGGTCTGGTCGCATCGCCTTGGCCTCGCCTGCTGCCGCGGGTGGCGGACATGCTGGGCCTGGTGCGCGCCATCCGTACGGTCATCGTCGCGGTCTTCTTCCTCGTTGTCGCGCTGGCGGTGATGAACACCGTGTTCATGGCGGTGGCCGAGCGCACGCGCGAGTTCGGCGTGATGATGGCGCTCGGCACGCCGCCCGACGCTATCGTGCGCATGGTGGTCTACGAGACCGTCGCGCTGATGCTCGTCGCGTCGGTCCTCGGCTACGCGGTCGGCGCGGCGGTCGTCTCGCTGTTCGGCAGCATCGGCCTGGACCTCTCGGGCTTCTACCGCGACTACAGCGCCATCCCCGGCCTGACCGGCATTGTCTATCCGAGGCTGGTCGCAGCGAATCTCGTTGGCCCGGGCGTCGGCCTGTTCCTCGCCAGCGTGGCCGTGTCGCTGTACCCCGCCGTGCGGGCCGCGAGGCTGGACCCGACTGCGGCGATCCGGCACATGTGATGGCCTATCGAGACCGGATCTGTTACTCGGGTGCGACTGCGCTGGTGGCCGTCCTGGCGTTTGGTGCCACCGCGTCCATCGCGCAGCCGCAGCCGTTGGAACTGACTGGGAGCCTGAAGAGCGTCTACCTGCGTTCGAAGGCCTCAACGGGCGAGGACTTCGCGCTCAGCCTGAACCGGCTGCGTGTCGAGGCGAAGGGCGACCTCGCCCCGGGGCTCGCAGTCGACCTGCAGTACGACAACGAGGTGCTGCTGGGCAGCTACCTGGACACAGCGGAGTTCCGCGCGCTCAAGGATCGCCCGCCGCCGCAGTACTGGCGGGCCGACGCGAACTACGTCGAACGCGGTGAGGTGTACGGCCGCCATCGCCTGTACCGGGCGGCCGTGACCCTGACCCGCGGCAACGTCGATCTGAAGCTCGGCCGCCAGCGCATCGCGTGGGGCACGGGCCGCTTCTGGAGCCCGCTGGACATCCTGAATCCGGTGAACCCGCTGGCGCTGGAGCGCGAGGAGCGTGTCGGGGTCGATGCCGCATTGCTCGAGGCCCAGCTCGGACCGCTGTCGCGCGCGTCGCTCGTGGTTGCCCCCGCGCCGGGCCGCGGCCCGACCAGCAGTGCGGTGCAGTGGCACGGCAATGCGGCGGGCGTCGATGCGTCGCTCGTTGCCGGCCGGCTGCTGGGTCTGGACATCGTCGGCATGGACCTCGCCACCCAGATCCGCGACGCCGGCATTCGCGGAGAGGCGGCGCGCCTGCGCCCCCGCGGCGGCCCCGCCTTCAACCGGCTGATGGTCGGTGGGGACTATGCGTTCGGGAACGGGCTCACGTTGAGCGCGGAGCTGTACTACAACGGTGCGGGCTCGCGCGATCCGGCTGGCTACGACAGGGCAGGGCTGCGTTCCGGGCGGGCGGTGAACCTTGCGACCCGCTACACGGGGCTGTACGCGTCGTACGAGATCACGCCGCTGCTGAAGTGGGTGAGCTATGCGGTGCGCAACGCCGACGACCGCAGCCGCGCGATCGACAGCCGCCTCGTGTGGTCGATCGGACCCGCCATGGATCTAACCGTCGGCGTGCAGCACTACAACGGGACCGAGGGCAGCGAGTTCGCGGCGGTGCCCAACGCGGTTCAGCTGCAGCTGCAGTGGTTCTTCCGGTGAGCGCCCGGCTGGCTACACCGCTGCGAACACCGAGGTTCATGCTGCGGACGGCTTACTTGTGCTTGGCCAGCCACTGATCGAACTGCGCAATCTCCTTCTTCTGCGCCGCGATGATCTTCTTGGCCATCGCCTTCATCTCCGCGGACTTGCCATGCGCGAGTTCCATCTCCGCCATGCTCAAGGCCTGCTGATGGTGAATCTTCATCATCCTTGCGAAGTCCTTGTCGACGTCGCCGGACGGCTGCATCTTCTGCATCTCGTCCATGCCCATCATCATCGTCGCCTTCATGTCATGCGCGCCGGCCGCACCCTTGTGCATCTGTCTCATCGGCATGCTGGCCGCCGGGGCCGTGCCGGTGGCGGTCTGCGCGTGCGCCGGGGCAGCTGCAAGCGACAGGACCGTCAACGGCACCAGCGACAGGGCCTTGAGGCGTTGGAGCGACTTGAAACTCATGCTGGTCTCCTGGGTAGTGTTGGTGTTCAGTTCGACATGGCGCCGCAGGCGTCCGCACAACGCTTGCAGGCCTCGGCGCAACGCTTGCAGTGATCCATGTCGTGCTTGCCGCACTCCGCGGCGCAGCGGCTGCATGCCTGCGCGCACAGCGTGCAGATCGCGGTCACCTGCTCGTCGCCCCGGGCGATCGAGGCGACGGCAAGCTGGCAAAGGTCGGCACATTCCAGATCCAGTGCGATGCAATGCGCCATCGGCTTGGGATCCGGCTCGCGCAGGCAGGCGGTGGCGCACTGCAGGCATGCGACGGCGCATTCGTGGCACGCGCGCAGGCAGGCTGCTTCGTTTGGGCTGGGCATGTTTGATTCTCCAAGTGGGTTGACGGGCCCGTACGATCCTCATTCCAGAGGCATCTCGCGGTCGTAAGACAGCGGCGTTGATGGGCGTAGGAGACATTCGTGGTCAGTTGTCAGGCGACACGAGATACTGACCAGGGGGCAGTTCTGGATGTCGCTCGACATCAGTGGCCGGGCAGAGGGCGTTCCCGGCCTTCAGCCTGCCGGGATCAGCAACGGAAGGAGGTGTTGCTGGAACTGGTGATCACCGACATCGTTCGTCGATTAAGTCTTGATCGGGAACCTGTGGGCAATTGAAAGCTTGGGCCACACTTGCCTTCGATGAGGTCCTTGTCAGTCACCACCACGGATTCGAGGTGAGTTGGCCGGATCCATACACTGCTTCGGCGTGGTAGGTCATTAACCTGGACCAGCGGTCCCAAAGGCGCGGCGTTCCACCTCACCTGCGCGGCATCACGAAACGGTGGGCCCGCAAGCAGTGTCGTTTACTCCAGCCGGTCGCGCCATCGGGAGGAGCGCCACAGCCACAGGCCCACGATGGCGAGCGCCGCGTAGTTCAGCGCCATGAACCACGGCGTGGGCCAGGCGATGCCATCGAATCCCCGGTCGGTGATTGGGTAGAGCACCGGCGACGGGTAGTACTCGCTCGAGTGCGTGAACACGTCGATCACGATGTGAGACCACCAACCGGCCAGCGGCACCAGCATCCATCGCCACCGGAACCAGGCGAGCATCGTGACGGCCGAGGCGACGACGGCGCTGTGCATCAAACAGTGCAGCGTGTGCGACCAGGCCTGTACTCCGGCCGGCAACCAGGGCTCGGCGCCCGGCGTCGCAAACGCATAGCCCTGGAGTGCCGCCCAGGTGCCATCACCCAGAAGGCCCCAAAGGGCGATGGGAATCAGGTGACCGATGTCGGGCAGGGCGGCGAGCGCTACGGCCGAGCGCGCCTGGTTGGCACTGACTGGCCAGCGGCGCGCTACAGCCACCGCGCCCAGGCCGGCCCACAACGAGTGTGCAACGATGTCCATCGCGTGCGACAGGTCACATCAGGGTGTGGCTTGGCCCGACGTGCCGGCATCGCGGTCGAGCAAGGCTTTTCGCTGCTCGTACTCCTGCGCGTCGATCTCGCCGCTGGCAAGGCGTCGCCGTAGCACTTCGTGCGGTGTCTCCTTTGGACCGCGCCGGCGCGCCGATGGACGACCCCGCCCTGCATAGACCAGTGCGACGATCAGCACGATCCAGAAGAGCCACCACAGCCCGTGCATGCCGCCCATGTAATAGCTCCCGTCGTGGAACATGTCTGTCTCCTACATCGCGTCGATGACCGCGCGCAGCCGGTTTCGAATTTCCTCGGCAACGCCCGCCAGTTCCGCATTGACCACCGCCGCCATCGATGCAACGGGATCCACCGCGGACACCTCGACCGATCCGTCGGCGTGTTGCTGCACGATGACGTTGCAGGGGAGCATGGTGCCGATCTTGTCTTCGGCCTGCAGGGCACGGTAGGCGAACGGCGGATTGCAGGCGCCGAGAATCAGGTAGGGCCTGAATTCGACATCGAGCTTCGCCTTGAGCGTCTGCCGCACGTCGATCTGGGTCAGGATGCCAAAGCCGCGCGCCTTGAGTTCGGCCGTGACCTTGTCCACCGCCGCCTGGAAGTCCATCGCGACGGTCTTGCTGAAGTGATAGCTCATGATGTCTGTTCCTTTCATTGGATCAACCTCGGTTGCGCAGGAAGTCGCGCCGCAGTCCCAGCGAGGCGTCCGTCTTCGCGATTGACTTCGCTGCATTCGGCTCGATGCCGGTCAGAGCCCGGATCGCGTCGATGGTTTCGGGGATCACGATCGCCTGGTTGAAGACCTGATAGGTGTAGTAGGCATGGTCGCCGTCGACGGCCAGCACGTTCTGGCCTGGCTCGATGCCGGCCTGGTCGAGCAGGGTCCGCTTGAAGGTCCGGTCGCGCGTGGTTACCGCCACCACTCGTTCGTCGAGCGGCGTCAGCGCGTGGAAGCCGAGCGCAGGAGTGAATTTTCTCGGCTCATTCATCACGACGCCCCCAGTTCCGATGGGGCGCCGCCGGGCACCAGCGATGTGCGGCGCGGACCCGTGAAGTACAGCAACACGATGACGCTGAGCAGTCCGGCGAAGAAACACCACACCGAGATGAACCAGGTGGCGTAGAAGGCATAGGCCGCCACAGCGGACGCGAAGGCCGCCACGCCGAAGGCGACAACCCGCGCGTGGCTGGAGAACATCAGGCTCGCGCAGGTGCCCAGCAGATACAGCGACATTGCTGCCAGCGCGTAGAAGTGGGGCGACTCGTAGGCGATGTGCTGGCCGGTCACTGTGGCCACGATTGGCAGCGTGAACAGTGTTGCCAGCAGGTAGAGGCCGACGGCGCTTCCGGCCAGGGCGATGCCGATGAGAACCCTCCGCCGCCATGACACGGTTTCCAGCGCCAAGGCGGCCAGCGGCACATAGATCGGCCACAGCACATGGGAGAAGAACGAATAGGCGTGCGTCAACACCGTGTTGAGCAGCGGCGCGCGGTCAGGGAACGTCAGCCAGAGAGCACCCTCCAGCAGTTGCTGAATCGCGAAGAGCACGGGGATCCAGGCGTATGGCAATTCGGAGCGAACGCGGGTGCGTCGCACGGTGGCCGCGCCGACGACCAGCAGTACAGCGGCGGCGGTGAAGCTCGCTTGCGCAGAGAAGCACATTCAGCAGCCCTCCTGCGGGCACGGGGTAGGCGGTCGCGGCCGGCAGCGGTCAGGGTTCACGTGTCGGGCGTCCGGCTGGAGACGACATCGCTGTGTCGCGAGGAAGCCGTCGGCACGGCGCGGGCGAGGATGGCGCGCACAGCGTCGGCATGCTGCTGGCCGCGCTGCAGCGCACGCTCCGGAAACCGCGAGGCGAGCCAGGCATAGACGAGGTACTTCGCCAGCTTGCCGATCCACAGCGCAAGCACAACCTCGGCGATCGGCAGCCGCGAGATGCCCGCGAACATCAGCGCCGGCGTCAGCGGCAGCGGCGTGGCAGCAATGAGCAGAAGGGCCGCCACGCCGTAGGCGGACAGCCACCGCGTGGCATCACTCCAGGCGGACGAACGCACGACGTCGGGATAGGCGGCGAACAGCTGCGCCCATCCGAGGTGGTGGAACACGAGGTACAGCACGGCCGCACCCAGCGCCGCGCCGAGGCTCGCCCACACGGCGATCGCAGCCCACCGATGCCGCGTCATCAGGACGGCGGCCACCAGCAGGCTGGCGAAGGGCACGGACATCGACAGCGTCGCGGCGACCGCGACGGCGCCTACCAGGATGGGGAAGGCACGGCTGTCGGCGCGCCGCAGCAACGTGCGCGCCAGTCCCGACTCGAAGGCGCTGCGCAACACGGGGCGCGCCCTTCACTGCTTGCGCGCCACAGGGCGCTGGCCGAGCTCGACCGCCAGGGAGACCGCTTCGCGGTCGCGCATCACCTTGAACTGCGCCCTCGTGCCAGGGCTCAGTGCCGCGGTCTCGTTGATCAGGGCGGCGGTGTCGGTGATCGCCTTGTCGTTGATCGAGACAACGGTGTCGCCGGCCCGCAGCCCGGCGCGATCCGCCGGGCCGCCGCGCTGGATGCCGACGAGCGCCGCTCCGGCAGCCGCGCCCGTCGACTCGTGGATGACGTCGCGAGCGCTCACGCCGAGCCAGCCGCGGCTGACACGGCCGGTGGCGATGATCTGTTCCATCACCTGACGCGCAAGACTCACCGGGATCGCAAAGCCGATGCCTTGCGAGCCACCGCTGCGGGAGTAGATCGCCGTGTTGATGCCCACCAGGTGGCCGGACGTGTCGACCAGCGCACCGCCGGAATTGCCAGGATTGATCGCCGCGTCGGTCTGGATGAAGTTCTCGAAGGTGTTGATCCCGAGCCGATTGCGGCCCGTGGCACTGACGATGCCCTGCGTCACCGTCTGGCCGACGCCGAACGGGTCACCGACGGCCAGCACGATGTCGCCGATCTGAACCGAGGCCGGATCGGCGAAAGTGATGGGTTGCAGACCTTTGGCCTCAACGCGCAGCACCGCGAGGTCGGTCTCGGGATCGGTGCCGACGACGCGCGCCTCGGCCACTTTGCCGCCGGGCAGCATCACTGCGATCTCGTCGGCGCCTTCGACGACGTGGTTGTTGGTCAGAATGAAACCTTGTGCGGCGACGATCACGCCCGACCCGAGGCTGGATTGCCCCTGGGCGGCTTCTTCGTCTGACCCCCCGTAGGGCCTCAGCCATCCGGGCAGCTGCCGCGGCGGTGCCTTGCGCGTGTAGATGTTGACCACCGATGCCGAGGCCTTCGCGGCCGCGGCGCGGAAACCCGCCTCGAGGCGGGTCGCGACTGACTTGCCGTTCGGAGCCGACGCGGCCGCATCAGCATGGGGCGCCTCGCGCACCGCCACGACGTCGGTGCGGGCCGGCGCGACGGATTCGGGCCCGAACGCCTTCCAGGCGATCAGCAACCCGGCCGTCACCGCGATCACCTGCGCGATGAGCAGCCACAGCCGCCAGACAAAGGATGGTCGATTGTTGTTCATGGTCCGGTTCCCTCCACCAATTCCTCCAGGGCGCGCGCCATCGGTTCGACGACACTGATCTCGTTCGAGGCGTGCGGTACCGTGTCGCAGGTAAGCACGCGGGCTGGCCCGCTGGCGAGCAACTCCTCGTATGCGCCCGACGCGAACAGCGCGTGCACGCCGATGCACAGCGGCGCCGGCAGGCCGACGCGGCGCACGCTGGCCACGGCCTGGATCATGGTGCGCGCGCTCGAGACGATGTCGTCGACCAGCACCGGCTGGCGGTCGCGCCAGGCCGAGACGTCGGGCAGGCTGACCTCCACATCGCGGTCGCCGCGGCGGATCTTCTGCAGCACGGTCCACGGGGCACCGGCGCCGGCGGCGACCTCCGAGACCCATTGCTCGCTCTCCGAGTCGGGGCCGATCAGCACTGGGCGTTCCACCTGTGCTGCCACCCAGCGAGCGATCAGCGGTGCCGTGTGCACGACCCGCGTCGGGATGCGGTAGATCTCGGCCAGCGAACGGTAGCGATGCAGGTGCGGATCGGCCGTCACGAGCGCGTCGAAGGCGGCGGACAGCAGCGCCGCATAGCTTCGGGACGTCACCGCCTCGCCGTCGTGGAAGCGCCGGTCCTGCCGCAGGTAGGCGAGGTAGGGCGCTGCGAGCAGGACCTTCGCCGCGCCGAGGTCGCGCGCTGCATCCGCCGCGAACAGCAGCGGCAGGGTCTTCTCGTCGGGCCGCGCGAGGGAGCAGGTCAGCACGACGGTCCGGCCCGTCACGTCGGCGTCCAGGCGGACCAGCGATTCGCCGTCCGGAAAGCGGTGCAGCTCCAATGCGCCGCGCTCGGCCTGCAGCGCGCGGACCAGGCGGTCGGTGAACACCTCGTCGCCGGGCAGGTGGAAGACGATCGGTCTCAAGGCGCCTCCGAGATCTGGAAGATGGGGGGACGGCCCGCGACGTACTGCCGCGCGTAGGCCAGCTCGCCGGGCGCCTGCGCATGCAGCGTGAACAGCGGTTGCCCGACCGCCACGATGTCGCCGAGGCGGACATGCACGTCGACGCCGGCCGCCGCCGCCCGAGGCGCGCCGGCGAGCTTGGCGGCCCGTGACAGCAGCCGGTTGTCGACCGAGGTGACGCGGCCGGCAGAGGGCGCTTCGACGACGTGGCGGTGCGGCGCGACCGGCACCTCGCGCAGGCCGCCCTGGGCTTCGCAGAGGGCCGCGAACCTGGCCCAGGCGCGTCCGTCGGCGAGAACCTCGGTGGCCAGGCGCAGACCGTAACCCGCGGCGGCGGCGCCGCCCAGTTCGAGGATGTCGCCCGCCAGGCGCAGCGCACGCTGCCGCAGATCGTCCGGCGCGTCGGCCTCTCGCCGCAGCACGGCCAGCACGTCGCGCGCCTCCAGCGCCGGGCCGATGCCGCGCCCGACCGGCTGCAGGCCGTCGGTGATGCGCAGTGCCACCTGCAATCCGATCGCCCGGCCGACTTCCACGAGACGGCGCCCGAGCGCCTGCGCGGCCTCGGCGCTGCGGACCTTGGCCGTCGGCCCCACGGGCAGGTCGATCAGCACGTGCGTCGAGCCGGCTGCCGCCTTCTTCGACAGCACGGACGCGACCAGCTGTCCCTCGCTGTCGAGGTCGAGCGGGCGTTCGACGCGGATCAGGATGTCGTCGGCCGGGCTCAGGCGGACCGAGCCGCCCCAGACGATGCAGGCGCCGGTGCGCTCCACCGTGCGCCGCATCGCGGCGATGTCGAGGTCGACCGGCGCCAGCACCTCCATCGTGTCGGCCGTGCCGGCGGGGGAGGTGATTGCGCGCGACGAGGTCTTGGGCATCGTCAGTCCGCAGGCCGCGACGATCGGCACGACGAGCAGCGTCGTGCGGTTGCCCGGCAGGCCGCCGACGCAGTGCTTGTCGACGACGAGGTCGCGGCCCCAGTCCAGCCGCTCGCCCACGTCGATCATCGCCCGCGTCAGCGAGACGGTCTCGTCGAGGTCGAGGCGGTCGCCCGCACAGGCGGTGATGAAGGTGGCCAGGTGCAGGTCGGAGAGGCGGCCTGCGGCGATGTCGCCGATGACCGCGCGGAACGCACCGTCGTCCAGGCGGTGGCCGTAGACCTTGGCGCGCACATGGCGGAGCGACTCGAGCACCGGCGCGTGCGTGACGAAGAGCCGCTCGCCCGGCGAGGGGTGGAGAGCCGTCCAGGCGGCTTCGGACAGGCCCGCTAACCCGTGTTCGAGCCACGCGCCGTCCACGACGCTGAGCGTGGCCACGATGCTGCCGGAGGCGGCCGTGAGTTGGACGCGTGCCTGGGTCGTGAAGCCCTCGGAGCGGCAGACCGCGCAATCGCGCCGCATGTAGACGACCGGCTCCTGGTAGGTGTCGATGCCGGTTCGCCAGGCGCGCAGCATGTCCTCGGCGGAGCCGGCGTGGACTGCGTTCGGATCGGCGCTCATGGCAGGTCCACCGTCTCCAGGTAGTCGGGCACGCGGCAGGGCCAGCCCAGTTCGTGCTCGATGCGCGATCGCATCGCGTCGGCCGCCGCCGGTTCGCCGTGCGTGACGAAAGTCTGCGTCGGCGGCGCGTCGAAGCCACGCAGCCATTGCAGGATCTCGCCGGCGTCGGCATGCGCGGACAGGCTGTCGAGTGCCGCCACCTCGGCGTGGATGGGCACCTCCTCGCCATGGATGCGCACCGAGGTGGCGCCCTGCAGGATCGCGGCGCCGCGTGTGCCGCCGGCCTGGTAGCCCGCGAACAGGATCGTGTTGCGACGGTCGGGCGCGAAGGCCTTGAGGTGGTGGACGACGCGCCCGCCCGTGGCCATGCCGCTGGCCGAGATGATGACCATCGGCCCGCGCCGCGCGCTCAGCGCGCGCGAGTCGTCGGGCTTGTTGACGATCGTCGCCGCATGGCACATCGCCTCGCACTGCTCGGGACTCAGCCGGTGCTCGCTGCGGTGCGCGTGATAGATGCGCGTCGCGTCGGTGGCCATCGGGCTGTCGAGGTAGACCGGCAGGTGGTGGATGATGCCGCGCTCCTTGAGCAGGTGGATGCAGTACATCAGGTTCTGTGCCCGCCCCACCGCGAACGCCGGGATCACCACGGCACCGGCGCGCGCCGCCGTGCGGTTGATGACCTCGCCGAGTTTGAGCAACGGGTCGCTCGCCTCGTGCTGGCGGTCGCCGTAGGTCGACTCGACCACGGCGTAGTCGGCGCCCGGGACGCGTGCCGGCGCGGCCAGCACCAGGTCATTCGGGCGACCGATGTCGCCGGAGAACAGGATCGACCGCCGGCCGTCGTCGATCTTCACGAAGGCGGAACCCAGCATGTGCCCCGAAGGCTCCATGCGCGCCTGCAGCCCCGGCGCGGGGCTCCACGGGTTGCCGTAAGGCTGGGGGACGAACTGCTTCAGACAGCGCTCGGCGTCCTCGCGGGTGTACAGCGGCAGCGCCGGCTTGTGCTTGGAGTAGCCGCGACGGTTGGCGTACTCGGCTTCCTCCTCCTGCAGATGGCCGCTGTCGGGCAGCAGGATGCGACAGAGCTCGTAGGTCGCTTCGGAGCAGTAGACCTTGCCCCTGAAACCCTGCCGCACGAGCAGCGGCACGTAGCCGCTGTGGTCGATGTGGGCGTGCGTCAGCACGATCGCGTCGATGTCTGCGGCCGGCACGGGCATCGGTGCCCAGTTGCGCAGCCGCAGTTGCTTGTAGCCCTGGAACAGGCCGCAGTCGACGAGCAACGTCGCGCCCTCGTGGCGCAGCAGGTACTTCGAGCCGGTGACGGTGCCGGTGGCGCCGAGGAATTGCAGTTGCATGGAGTCCTCTTGTGGTGTGTGTTCAGAGCAGGAGCGGTGCGTCGGGCAACTCGTTGCGGTCGCCGGGCGCAAGAGGGAAATGGCGCGTCACCAGTTGCGTGACGGCCTCGATGCCCTGAACGGCGCCGCGGCCGAAGTCGCCGGTGCCGAAGTGCGTTTCCATGCTGCGGCAGATCGCGGACCAGGCCTCGGCACCTGCCTTCGCATGGATGCCTCGGTCGGCGACGATCTCGACCCGCCGGTCCGCCAGCAGCACGTAGATCAGCACGCCGGTGTTGTGTTCGGTATCCCAGACATGCAGTCGCGCGAAGAGTTCGATGGCGCGTTCGCGCGCCGTCTGGCCACGGAGCAGCGGCAGGCCGTCGAGCGCACCTTCGACGACGAACCGGATCTCTCCCGCATGGGAGGCCTCGCTCGCGGCGATCGCCTGTTCGATCGAGCGCAGCGCGGGGGCGGGGAAGGCGCGGCGCACGCGCGCCGAGGTCGTCGCGAGGTGGCGCAGGAGTCTTGCGAGATCCATGGTCACCACCTGCCGGAGGCACCGCCCCCGCCAAAACCGCCGCCGCCGCCGCTGAACCCACCGCCTCCGCCAAAGCCGCCGCCGCGGTGCCCGCCGTGCCCGTGCATGCCGCCGTGACCGCCCATGCCGATGCCCAGCAGCGTGACGAAGAACCCGGTCAGGCCCGCGGTGGCCGCGACGGCCAGGGTCCCGAGCGCGAACCAGGCGACGACAGCCAGAAGGCCGCCGACCGCCAAGGCCCCAGGCACTCTGCCAAGCACCTGCCGCAACACGCCGCCGAGCACCAGCGCGACGATGAACAGCACCGGCCAGCTTTGCCCCAGTCCGTTGTCCGCGGCTGCCGGGCCGCGCCGCGTGGGCGGCGGCAGGGCCTCGCCATCGAGGACGCGCACTATCTGATCCAGCCCTGCCGTGAGGCCCCCATAGAAGTCGCCCTGCCGGAATCGGGGCGTGATGACCTCCGCAATGACCCGCGCTGCTGTCGCGTCGTTCAGTGCGCCTTCGATTCCGTAGCCGACCTCGATCCGTACGGCGCGGTCGTCCTTCGCGACGAGCAGCAGCGCGCCGTCGTCGACCTTGCGGCGCCCCAGCTTCCATTGCTCGACCACACGCAGCGCGTAGGGTTCGATCGCCTCCGGCTGCGTCGTCGGCACGACCAGCACCGCGATCTGCGTGCCCTTGCGCTCCTCGAAGGCGCGCAGCGATTGCTCGAGCGCTGCGCTCTGCTGTGCCGTCAGCGTGCCGGTCAGGTCGGTCACCCGCCCTTGCAGAGGCGGCACGGGAACCAAGTCCTGGGCGGCTGCGACGAGCGCGGCCACGCACAGGAGTCCGAGCACCGCGAGCCAGCGCAGGGTGCGTCCGGCAGGGACCTGGGCCGTTGTCACTTCTTCACACCCGAGGCGCCGATGCCGCCGAGATCGACCTTCGGCGGCACTGCGAGCGCCGCCTCGTCGGTGACGCTGAAGTTCGGCTTGACGCCGTAGCCGAACAGCATGGCCGTCAAGTTGCTCGGGAAGGTGCGGACCGCGACGTTGTAATCCTGCACTGCCTTGACGTAGCGGCCGCGCGCCACGGTGATGCGGTTCTCGGTGCCTTCGAGCTGCACGCGCAGGTCCTGGAAACCCTGGTTGGCCTTCAGGTTGGGGTAGTTCTCGGTGACCACCAGCAGGCGCGACAGCGCACTCGACAGTTCACCCTGCGCCGCCTGGAACTTGTTGAACGCCTCGGGGTTGTTCACCAGTTCGGGCGTCGCCTGGATCGACGTGGCCTTGGCGCGCGCCTCGACCACCTTGGTCAAGGTCTCCTGCTCGAAGTTGGCCTCGCCCTTGACGGTAGCCACGATGTTCGGGATCAGATCGGCACGTCGTTGATACTGATTGAGAACCTCGGACCAACTGGCCTTGATCTGCTCGTCGGTCGACTGGAACGTGTTGTAGCCGCAGCCGGACAGCGCGAGCGTCAGCGCGGCGAGAAGGGTGACGAGAAAGTGGCGCATGGTCAGGGCTTCTGAGGATGTCGTTGGGGAAGAGGGTCGGAAGGAACACGCGGCGACCGGGGTGAAGGGTCCTCGGCGGACCACCAGGCGGGCCGCACGATCAGGGTGCCCAGCGTGGCCACCAGCGGCAGCGCAAGCCACGCGAAGCTGAGCTGGGCCACCGCGCCGAAGAGCCAGCCGGCGGCCGCCGAACCGAGCGTCTGCCCGAAACCTGCTGCCGCGGCCAGCCCGCCCATCGTCGCGCCGAGCCGCCGCCGGGACGCTCCGGCCGCGAGGTAGGAGATCGTCGGCAGCACGAGGCCGGTGCCTGCGGCGGTGAAGCTGACGCCGACGTACATCCAGGCATCACTGCGGTGCTGCGCCAGCATCGCCAACCCGGCGATCGCTAACACGAGCCCGGCCGCCATCACGCCGCGGCCGGCGGCACGCTCGAGCAGCCCGGTGAAGAAGAGCAGTGCGTTGACGCCGAGCATCACGAGACTGCACTCGGCGAACATCAGCGAGATCTCGCG
>Ga0073899_10001221_pt1 | contig 23649 bp, 23 predicted proteins | sample KloWWTmetaKNB5Ph_FD_88975 | JGI IMG/M metagenome (GOLD analysis project Ga0073899, IMG submission 88975) | Active sludge microbial communities from Klosterneuburg, Austria, studying microevolution and ecology of nitrifiers - Klosterneuburg... | ecosystem: Engineered > WWTP > Aerobic digester >... | reverse complement strand
AGCAGGCGCGCCGCGGTGACCGCGGGTGCAGCGGCCTTTCCGGCGGGAGCGCCGCGCTGCAGGGGGCGGCTCGGGCCGGCAGAGCCCGGGCGTTGCGGAGCGTGGACGGAGCGCCCAGGCTGCGTGCCTGCGTCCGTCCGCGCGGGAAGCGCGACGCGTTCCTGCGCATACGAGAAGCGTCCGAGCGGACTGTCGATGTGGGTGATGCCGTCGATGCCGCTGCCGGGCGCGTGGTAGTGAACTTGCAGGCTGCGGCCCTGCGGGTCGGTGACCTGCAGCAGCCGGCCGGCGGCATCGTGGCGCAGTGAGACGAACTCGCCGCTCGCAACGAGGATCTGCATCAGGTGGCCGGCGCTGTCGAACAGCAGGCTGCGGCCGTCGGGCCAGCGCCAGAGATATTCGTCGCCGCCGCCGGGGCGGTGCCGGAGCAGGATCTCGCCGCGGCTGAGGTCGCGGCTGGCGCAGCGCTGCGGCTCACCGGGCCGGCGCGCGAAGATTACCCGCGCGCCGTCGGCCTGGAGGATTTCGAGGCGATCGTCGCGGATGTTCAGGCGCGTTTCGTAGGACAGTCTCCAGCCGCTGCCGAGCGCCCCGATGTCGCCCGGGCGCGCACGTCGGCTGTTGTAGTGGCGGACGATCTCGAGGCCGAGGATGCCTGGCAGCGCCGGAAGATCGACCTCCTGTTGGTACTTGTTGCCCGAGAGGACGTCGATCGGGTTTCCCGCGCCGACGTCCTGGCCGGTGGTGGAACCCTGGCTGGCCGGGCCGCTGGCGCTGCCGCAGGGGTTGCCCGCGTTGTTGGAGACGCATTGCCCCGCTGCGGGGGGCTCTGGCGCCGAGGGGCCGTCCTGCGCAGAGTCCGGTGCACAGCTCATCGTGATTCCGCACCCGCTCTGCTGGATGCCGTGATCCGCGGCGCCGGATTGCGCCGCCGAGGTCTCGGCCGCTACCCCGGGGAGCGCCGTGATACAGAGCGCCGCCAGCAGTGCGGCACCCGCCCGCATCGCATGGTGCAGCGGACCGGCTGGCGGCTGCAGGCATGCGGACGAGCTGCGCATCGGTTGCCGCCGCGCCGGAGTGGTCCGGCGGTACAAGGCCGCGGGGGTATCGCATGACAGCGTGGGGGCAGCGTTCAGCACTCGGGTTCCTCCTCCGCGTCCTCGGCGTCCTCGGCGTCCTCCGCGTCCTCGGCGTCCTCGGCGTCCTCCGCGTCCTCGGTTTCGTCGCCGCTGTCGGTTCCCGGCCCCGGCTCACCGTCGGATCCGCTGCCGTCGCCAGCCGGCGTACCGTCTTCCCCGGTCGGGTCCGGCGCCTCGGGTGCAGTGTCCGCAGTCGCAGGTTCGGGCGTGCACAGAGGGGCCGTGGGGGTGCAGCCGGGCAGGGGCGTCGAATCGGCGGCTGGGGGGGTGGCGCTTCCCGCCGTACGGGGCCGCATCGCCTCGTTCTCGATCGCGTCGGACTGCATGCGCAGCGTGACCTGGCTCACCATCGGGATGCGGCCGGCCTCCACCAGGCCGCGGCGGAAGGCGTCGTCGTCGTCCGGATCGAGCATGCGCAGGGCCCAGGTGAAGAATCGTCCGGCGAGGGGAACCTGCTTGGCCGGCGGCAGCCCCCAGGTGACGCGCAGCTTGAGCAGGTTGGCGTCGGCGAGTGTCTGGCCCGAGCGGTTGCTTGCCGGATCGGCGTTGCAGTTCGCGCGGTCCGCCGGGCAGCCGAGCACGCCCGGCTGCGCGGACGGAATCACCCGCGCCGTGGTTTGCAGGCGGCGCGCGGCCGCCAGGCTGTGGTAGTCGTCGAAGCTCTCGCGGGTGGGGGAGACGATCTCGATGCGCAGGGCGGCGGCGAGATCGATCTGTGCCGCGGCGAAGGCGTCGGCGAGCTCGGCCAGGTTGCGACCGCCGCCGTAATAGGGGGTCATCGCGCGCGCGAAGGCCAGGCGCATGCTCGCCAGTCCGGCGTTGGCGATGCTTCCGGCGCGCGCGGCCTCGAAGCTGGCGTAATTTGCGATGCTGCGGGCATGGAAGGCGAGCCCGGTCTGCAGCATCGCCAGTGTGAGCGCGAGCAGGGCCGGGGCGACGATGACGAACTCGGCCGCGCCGGCGCCCCGCTGGCGGTGGCGCCAAGGCCGTGGAAGAAGCCGTGGAAGAGGCCGCCGCGCCGGCGGCAGCGGATGGGCGGGATTCATCATGCGCGCACTACCACCGACAAGGTGGAAGCCAGCCTGAGATGCGTGCCGGGGACGAGTCCCGCCCGTCTCGCGGCGCCGGCCGCCATCTCGAGCACGGCGGCGGCGCCGCGGCAACGCGCGACACGCCACGGGCCGAGCGCCTCGCGCACCGCGACAACGACGCCTTGCGGGTCGATGAACACCACGTCGATGGCGAAGCACATGGCGAAGGTGTGGACCGACGAGCATGGACGAAGCAGCAAGGCCTCGTCGGCGGCGAGGTGCGCGCGTCCGAGCAGGCCGCGGGCGCGTTGCAGGAAGCTGCGGGCGACAAGGACGCGCATGCTCACAGCCCCATGGTCATGAACTTCACCGCGATCGGAAAGCCGAGCACGATGAAGGTGCAGGGGAAGATGCAGGCGATCAGTGGGAGCAGCATCTTCACGGGCGCTTCCATCGCCGCCTTCTCGGCGCGGGCGAAGCGCTCCGCGCGGCGTTGCTCGCCCTGCGCGCGCAGCATCGGGCCCAGGCTCATGCCCATGTTCTCGGCCTGAATGACCGTGGAGACCAGGTTCGCGATCGCCGGTTCGCCGATGCGGTCGGCGAAACCGCGCAGCGCGTCGGCGCGCGACTTGCCCGCACGCACGTCGCGCAGCACGCGGTGCAGTTCTTCGCCGAGCGGTCCGGCAGGGCCTTTCGCGGCCGCCTGCTGGAGTGCCCCGGTGAGGTTGAGGCCGGCCTCGACGCACAGGGTGATGAGGTCGAGCACGAAGGGGAGCTGCTTGAGCATCAGCCGGCGTCGGCAGCGGATGCGATCGTCCAGCCAGGACCACGCGATCAGTGTGCCGGCGGTGGCGCCCGCCAGCGCGGGAAGCGCCGGAGGAAGTGCCCATGCGTGGGCACACCCGAGGCCGGCTGCCAGCCCGCACAGCCCGACGGCGACCCGGTGTGCGAGCAGCTGCGCCGGAGAGAGCGTGTAGTCGAGTCCGGCAAGGCGCAGTCGCACGGCCAGCCGTGCCTGCAGCCGCGCCGGCAGCAGCGGTGCGACCAGGTGCGCGATCCAGCGCGTGGGCCACCACAGCAGGCGCAGGAAGCGCGGTGGCGTGTCGAGCCAGGTGCGGTCCTCGGGCCGGACGGCGCTGACGCTGCGGGCCAGCGCGGCGACGATGCCGGCGCTGCCGAAACCGGCGAGCAGGGCCACCGCCGCGATCACCGTGCGTTCGTCGAGCACAAGCAAGTGCGCGGAGCTCATACGTCGATCGCCACGATGCGCCGGATCAGCAGCACGCCGAGCACCTCGAGCGTGGCGATCACCGCCAGCGTCGCCCAGCCGGGCGGCGAGTGCCACAGGAAGCCCATCGCCTCCGGTTCCATGCGGTCGAGCACCAGCAGCAGCGCCAGCGGCAGTATGCCGACCACTACCGCCTGAAGCTTGCCCTGTGCGGTGAGGGCGCCGATCTTGCCTTCCATCGCGAGCTGGCTGCGTACGGTCAGCGCCGCGCGTTCGAGCGCTTCGGCCAGGCTGCCGCCGGTCTCGTTGGCGATCCGCATCGCGGCGATCACGAGGGTCAGCGAGGGCATGCGCACGCGTGCGGCGAGATGGTCGAGCGCCTCGTCGAGCGGAATGCCGAGGCGGTGCTCGCGCAGGGTGAGGTCGAACTCCTGGGCGATCGGCGGGCGCCCTTCGCGGACGAGTTGCTGCAGCGCCACCGTCATCGAAACCCCCGCGCGCAGGCCGCCGGCGATCACCTGCAGCGCGTCGGGCAGCTGCTGTTCGATGAGGTCGAGCCGGCGCCGGCGCAGCAGTCCGAAGGCAAGACGCGGTAGCAGGGCCAGCGCACCCGCGCTGGCGAGTGCGATCAGCACCTCGCCGCTGGCGAGCCAGCTGCCGATGCCGCCGACGGTGACCGCGAGGAGGTTCAGGACGAAGAGTCGTGCTGGGTCCATGAACAGGAAGAGTTCTTCGAGCCGCAGGTGGGCCTCGGCGGTGAAGCGTTCGCGGTAACGTGCGAGCGCATTGCCCGCGATGCGCATCGCCGACCAGGCGAGCAGGGCGGAGGCGAGGCCGAAGGCGAGCGTGGCCAGCAGCACGGCGGGTGACGAAGCCAGGGCATTCATGACCGCTTCCGGTCGAACAGGTGCAGGTCGAGCGCGACCCCTTGGCGGCGCAGTTCGTCGTAGAAGCCCGGCACGGCATCGCAGCCGGTGAAGTGGCCGCCGCTCGGGTCGGCGGTGGGGGAATCGGCGCTGCGGCGCTCGAAGCGGAAGAGTTCCTGCAGCTGGATGCGTCCGCCCTCCATGCCGGTGAGCTCGGTGATGCTGGTGAGCCGGCGCGCGCCGCAGGCGAAGCGGGTCTGCTGGACGATGATGTCCACCGCGCTGGCGATCTGCTCGCGGATCGCGGCTAGCGGGAGATCCATGCCGGCCATCAGGACGAGCGTCTCGAGGCGGGCGAGCGCATCGCGCGGGCTGTTCGCGTGCAGGGTCGTCATCGAGCCCTCGTGGCCGGTGTTCATCGCCTGCAGCATGTCGAGCGCCTCGCCGCCGCGGCATTCGCCCACCACGATGCGGTCGGGGCGCATGCGCAACGCGTTGCGCACGAGGTCGCGGATGCTGATCGCGCCGCGCCCTTCCAGGTTGGACGGGCGCGCCTCCAGGCTGACCAGGTGGCTGTGGCGCAGGCGCAGCTCGGCGGCGTCCTCGATGGTGATGATGCGTTCGCCGTCGGGGATGAAGTTCGACAGCAGGTTGAGGAAGGTGGTCTTGCCCGAGCCGGTGCCGCCGGAGACCACGACGTTGCGCCGCTGCTCGACGCAGGTGCGCAGGAATGCGGCCATCTCGTGCGAGAGCGAACCCATGCGGACGAGGTCCGCGACCTCGAGCGCCCGACGCGCGAACTTGCGGATGGTGAGCGTCGGGCCCTTGAGGGCGAGCGGCGGGATGATCGCATTGACCCGCGAGCCGTCGCGCAGCCGGGCATCGACCATCGGCGAGGATTCGTCGATGCGGCGGCCGAGCGGCGCGACGATGCGCTCGATGACGCCGAGCACCGCGCGGTCGCTGGTGAAGGTGGTGGGGTGCGGCGCGATGCGGCCGCCACGTTCGACGAAGATCTGGTCGAAGCGATTGACCATGATCTCGCTCACCGACTCGTCGGCGAGTAGGGTCTCGAGCGGTCCGAGGCCGATGGCCTCGTCGAGCACCTCGCTGCACAGCTGTTCGCGGTCGAGCCCGCCTGGAAGCGCGGCCTCGGCGGCGATGATCTCGCGTACGAGCGCGGTGGTCTCGGCGCGCAACTCGTCGTCCGACATGCGGTTGAGATCGCGCCGGCGCAGGTCGATGGTGTCGAGCAGGCGTTCGTGGATGCGTTTGCGCCAGGTGAAATCCGCGTTCGCTTCGGCAGCGGGCGGGTGCGGCTCGTCGGCCGGGCGGACTGGTGGCTCGGATATGGGCGCGGACGCTGCGGCCGGCTTATCTGTTGCTGCGGCCAGGGCGACGGACGAGTCTTCGGGCGGTTTGCGTGCGGTGCGGAAAAACATGCAGGCCTCCGGTCAGTTGCCGCCGTAGAGGGCGTTCCACGCGGGATCCGCGGGCTCGCGCAGCGCCGGCGAGGGTTCGGGCGCAGGGGCGAGGGCCTGCTCGGCACGGCGTTCGAGCAGTTGCGCGCGCGGATCCAGAAGGCCTTCGCCGGGCTCGAGCAGCCAGGGGGTGACGAAGACCACGAGTTCGCTTTCGCGGCTGTTGAACCGGGTGGACCGGAACAGTCGACCGATTACCGGGAGCTCACCCAAATGCGGGAGCGCATTCTCGTCGCTCTGCTGTTCGCGCTGCAGCACCCCGGAGAGCACCAGGGTCTCGCCGTTGCGCAGGTTGAACTCGGTCTCGGTTCGGCGCGAGAGCAGGCCGGGAACGCCCTGGGCGGCGACGCTGCGGTCGAGCGAGCTGACTTCGGTGCGGATGCGCGCGCGGATCGTTCCGGCGGCGTCGGCGACCGGTTCGAGGATGTTGAGGCGGATGCCGTATTCCTTGAACGTCACGCTCGGCGTCCCGGTGGCGGAGGCGACCGGGACGGGGATTTCACCGCCGGCGAGGAAGCTCGCTTCGCCGCGGTTGCGCGCCGAGAGTCGCGGCGAGGCGAGGATGACCGCGTCGCCCTTCTGCGCGAGCAGGTTGAGGCGGCCGAAGAAGCTGCCGACCAGGGCCACGTTGGCGGCGAAGGGCGAGACGCGGTTCGCCTCGATCTCGACCTCGGAGCTCAGTTCGCCGCTGCCGAGCGTGCGCGTCACGGTCGCCCCGGTGCGGTTGTCGTGGTACAGGTCGCCGATCACGCCGATCCCGAGCAGCGGCTTGCCCTGCGTGGTCCAGTCGATGCCGAGGTCGCGCAGGCCGCTGCGGCTGATCTCCACGAAGCGCACGTCGAAGGCGAACATGCGGTCGAGCCCGACGCGGCTGGTGAAGTCGATGAGCTGCGGGAAACGCTTGGCGAGCTCGGTGACCTTGTCGCGTTCGGCGTCGCTCAGGCCCTCGCCCTCGATGACCACGTTGTCGCCGATGGTGCGCGTGCGCAGCCGCGGGACGTCGTGCAGGAAGCCCTGCAGGTCGCGTGCGATGCGGGCGGTGTCGGTCTGGCGGACGGTGATCTTGATGCGCTGGCTGCGGCCCGAGCGGGTCCACACCTGCAGCATGGTGTCGCCCGGGCCGTTGGCGATCAACAGGATCTCGCGGTCGTCGAGCACGGCCGCGGAGAGCACCTTGGCGTCGCCGACGGCGAGGCGCTGCGCGTCGCGCTGCGGCAGCACCCGGGTTTCGCCGGCGAACATCTGGATCTCGTGGACGACCGCGAGCGCTGCGCGCCCAGGTTCCGGCGGCGCGGCGCTTGCGGGCGGAGCGGCGCGGCTCGGGCCGGGCAGGCCCAGGATCAGGATTGCGCACACGAGGGGAGGGAGCGCCCGCCGGCGCGCCGGCGGGGAGATCGGGTCAGTCCGGGTCATGGGCAGGCTCGGCGCGCGGGGTGGGGCGGGTAAGGGGGGACGGGGTGGGGACGAGCGCGGGGTTCTCGATGCCGCCGTAGATGACCGGTACGCCCGCTTCGCGGGCTGGCGGTGCGAGGCCGAGCAGCGCGAGCGCGTCGGTCCGCTGCAGCGGAGCCGTTCTTGTGTCCCGAGGATGGCGGAGCACCGCGGTCAGGCGGGCGAGTGCGCGTGCGGCGACGAGCCGGGTCGCCTCCTCCTCGGAGAGATCCAGGGTCAGGGTGCCGAAGCTTCCACCCAGGAGGTCGCCCGCGCCATCGTCCTCGCCGGGCCGGGTGCGGCTCCCGGTCGCGAGCACGCGTACGCCCTGGAGCAGGGGCAGGGTCAGGTGATGGTGGTCGCGCTGCACGGTCGCGAGCAGGTCGATGCGGTCGCCCGGGCGCAGCAGGCCGGAGAGCGAGCTGGTCTCGTCGACCGGAATCGTGGTGGCGCGCCGACCCGGGGCGAGCTGCGCGGAGAGGGTGGCGGGTCGCCGCTCTTCGAGCTGCGACCACACCAGCGGCTCGCCACCGCGAGCCGGCTGGGCGAGCACCGCACCTGCCGCGCGCTCGAACTGCTCCGGGGTGATCGCGCTCGAGTGCAGCCACTCGACCGGCACTTCGCGCACGGCGACGAGGTCGCGGGTGAGGGGGGTCCCGACCGCGAGGTCCGTCTTGGCGACCACCGCATGGCCCATCTGCCCTTGCTGGCGCAGTTCGATCTCGGTGGCGCGCTCCTCCAGGTAGCGTGCGGCGAGCCACGCGGCGCCAAGGCCGAAGAGGGAGGCGACGGCCAGGATGATGAGGTTGCGGGGGACTCTCTTGAGCATGGGTGGATCACAACGGCAGTGAAATGCTGGCGAGAAAACGCGCGAAGCCGGTGGCCACGGCTTCGGCGAAGAAGACGAGGAGCGGCTTGCCGTCGAAGGCCGGAAGGCCGAAGACGCCGAGCACGATGGCGAGGATGACCAGGTATTCATGCATCGCCTGGCCGCGGAGGCGCCGGATCCGCTTCATCGCCCGCTCCGTGCGCCGTGGTCGATCATCTGCAGCGTCACCGTGGTCCCGCTGCCGTGGCGGACGATGGTCGCAACCGCCTCGCGGCCCCGGGCGCCGAACCACAGCCCCACGCCCTCCAGGCCGGGCCGGGAGACCGGCGCACGACGCTCGAGCGCGAGGCCCTGGGCCGAGAGCTCGCGGACCAGGCGCGCCGCGGCCCAGGAGGGCGAGGATTCGTCATGCCAGACGAGGATGCGTGCATGCCGGCCGGCATCGTTCGTTTCCAGGTCGGTGCTGAGCAGGCTGTCCGCCGGGCGGCCCGGAGCTGGCGAGGATGGCGCCGGATCGCGCGAGAGATCGGACTCGGACAGGGTGCCTTCGGTGCAGGCGGCCGGCGCCGTACGGCATGGACGCAGGCGCAAGGTGCGCAAGGCCGCGCCGTGCTTCCAGGACAGCACTTCCCAGCCGTCGATGCGCGAGCTCAGGGGCGTGCCCTCGACCGCTCCCTCGTAGAAGGCGCGCACGCTGGCTGTCGCGGTTCGCGCCTCGAACCGGCGGATCCGGGTCGGTACGCCATGGACGCGGGCGTTGTCGAGCACCGGCGTGATACGGGCTCCGGCGAGGGGCGGCAAGGGTTCGGGCAGGGCGGCCTCGGCGTGGGAACCGACCAGCAGCGCGAAGGCGATCGACAGGCCTGCGCGCGCGCCGCGACCACGTCCGTCCGGACGAGGCCGGGGATGGAGGGCAGGAGTCGTGTGGCGCGAAGTCGGGAGGCGCGGGGCGGGGTGTGCGGGCATGGTCAGCACCCTTGTTCGAGACGGTCGCAAGGCAGGATCTCGGCGTGCACGCGCCCGACCTCGATCGCCTTGTCGAGCACCAGCGGCGGCAGGAGGCGCCCGACCGTATTCCCGATCAGCGCCAGCGGCCGGATCGGGTAGGCGAGCGGGCCGGCGTCTTCGATGCGGCGGGCGTAGTCGGTCGATCCGGCCGCCGACCAGTTGTGACCGAGCAGGACCTGGTGGCGGCGGATCGACAGTCCGAGGGTGTCGAAGGGGGGCAGGCCGGCAACGTCGCGCGGCGACACGTGGATCGTCCCGGTGTGTTCGGAGCCGGCCGGCAGGTCGAGGCCGTGCGGGCCGGCGAGCAGCGCGGAGGCCGGTGCCGCGTTGGCGTGCGCCGCGAGATCGACCCCGATCCGGCTGGCCGGGTCGGCGAGCAGGTGTTCCCCGCGATGATCGATCCACAAGGGGTTGGCCGGATGCTCCGTCGCGGACGCGTTGCCGGCACCGCTGAGGATCGGCGCTCCGCTTGTGGAGAAGATGCGCTCGCGGACCTGCGCGGCCAGGGCTGCGGCCGTGGGGGGCTGCCGGGCAGGGCCCACGATCGAGGTCTCGAAGGCCACGTAACGTGCCGCCTGCTCGGTCGCGTGGGCGAGGTCGAGGTACTTGCCGAGCAGCGGCAGGCTCAGGAAGAGCGGGACCAGGACCAGCGCGAGCACGAGGAACTCGGTTGTCGACTGGCCGCCTTGCGCTGCGCGCGCAGCCGGGAGGAGGGGGTGGCAGGGCTTCATGGCAGCGCCATCCCGTCCTGCCGTCCGGCGGCCCAGGCGCGGTCCGTCGGGGTGACGGCGGCGAGCCTGGCCTGCCAGTAGGGGCTGTACAGACTTGCCCGCTCTGTCTTGTTGTCGCTGCGCGCGGCGGGACGCTCGAAGAACACCTCGGCGCGCGCCATCGCGGCGAGGTGGCCGCCCGGCGCGGTCGCTTCGAATGCACGCAGGTTTCCCTGCGGTTGCACGCTGCCGATGCCCCCCGAACCGCGCAGTCTTTCCCGTGCCTTGGCAACGTGGACGGTCACGCCGGAGCGGTGCTCTGCGGCGGGCGAAAGGTCGCGCAGCTCGCGTGTCTCCGGCAGCCCGCCGAAGTGCGCGGCCCCCGCATCGACGATCGCGGGCTCGGCCCGGTTCAGCGTCGTGATCGGATTGCTCGTGTAGGTGTCGCCGTGATCGCCACGCCGGGCATCGGCACCCTCATCGCCCGTAAAGCCGGCACCGCCCCAGGCGAGCGGCGTGCGACGCCAGCGCCAGCGCCAGCGTTTCATCCGCTGGCCCTGGTGTTCGAGCGTGTCGAGCGCGCGCCATTCGTCGTAACCGATCAGCTCGGTGCCGCCGCGTCGCTTGAGTTCGACCTTGCGTTGCAATGGCGGGAGGTTCAAGCCGCGGATCGACCAGACGCGCTCGCGGGTGAATGCGTCGCGCGAGCGTAGCGTCACGTCGGCGATCCGTTGGCGCGCATCGCCTTGCGCGGAGTCCTTCGCCATCGTGCGGGTGAGATTGCGGAACCCGTGGCTGATCGGGTTGATCGACGCTCGCATTTCGGGATCGATCCGACGCACGAAGTCGTTCGCGAAACCGGCCTGGGCGATGCCCGTGTCCAGGCTCGCGTGCATGACGCGCTGCGAGAGCGAGAGTGCGTTCGCGACCGCGTCGTGGGCGGTGGCGATGGTACCCAGCCCGATATCCAGGCCCTCCACGATCGCCCGCAGCGAACCGCCGCTCCCGACATCCAGATAGGACGTGCCATTGACCCCGGCGAGCAATTGAAGGAGGCGCGGATACTCGCCGGGCTTGTACAGCCAGCTCGCGGCGACCTGGTTCAGGTTCGGAGCGTTTTCGACCGCCGTCTCGAAGTAGTGCATCCACGAGATCAGGCTGATCGCCTGCGCGATCGCGACCTCGTTGGCGACGATCGCTCGATTGGTGTAGGCGTCGTAGTTGAGCGCGCGCGCCTCGAGTGTGGCCACGCTCCAGGCGGTGGCGTCGGCGGCGTTGGTGAGGCGCATCTTTTCGTCGACCACCCTGCCGGTGTTGAACATCAGCAGCAGGACCGCGAGGGTGGCAAAGACGAGGAAGAGACCGAGGACGAGTGCCTGGCCGTGCTGGCGGTCGGCTCGTTGCGGGCGCTGCGCGACGCCGGGACGCGGGGTGGCGGCCATGGCAACCGGTGCGGGCGGTTCGGACAGGCTCAGCGGCCCGCGTTGCCGGTGTAGGTGTCGAGCGTGCGGGCGGTGTTGGCCTCCGTCGCAGCCTTGCCGGCCGCGGTTTGTGCGGCGCTCTTGGCGGTGCCGCCGTCCTTGCCGGCGATCTCCGTGGCGATCGCCGCGGTCTGGTTGCGCACCGTCTGGCCGAAGTACTGATACACGGCGATCGCGGCGACCGCGATCAGGGCCACGATGATGATGTACTCGGTCATGCCCTGACCGCGCTGCCACTGGATCCTTCTGCCTGCCGCCATGATCGATCCTCCGGGTTGATGATGATCGGATAATGACAAACGGGAATGGTGTCGTCAATATGCAAATAAGATTCTCTGTTCGAGGTCCTCGGGAGGCGTAAACGCAAAAGCCCGCTGCAGGGCATGCAGCGGGCCTCCGGGGACAGCGCGTCCGGTGGATGTGTCAGCGCGCGATCGGCTTGTAGCGGATGCGCTTGGGCTTGGCGCCTTCCTCGCCCAGGCGCTTCTTCTTGTCCTCTTCGTATTCCTGGTAGTTGCCCTCGAAGAAGAACCACTGCGAGTCGCCCTCGGCCGCCAGGATGTGGGTGCAGATGCGGTCGAGGAACCAGCGGTCGTGCGAGATCACCAGCGCGCAGCCGGCGAACTCCAGCAGCGCGTCTTCGAGCGCGCGCAGGGTCTCGACGTCGAGGTCGTTGGACGGCTCGTCGAGCAGCAGCACGTTGCCGCCCTGGATCAGGGTCTTGGCGAGGTGCAGCCGCCCGCGCTCGCCGCCCGACAGGTTGCCGACGATCTTCTGCTGGTCGCCGCCCTTGAAGTTGAAGCGGCCGATGTAGGCGCGGCTGGGCATCTCGAAGCGGCCGACCGTGAGCACGTCGGCGCCATCGGAAATGGCGTCGAACACCGTCTTGTCGTTGGCCAGGCCCTCGCGGGTCTGGTCGACCGCGGCGATCTTGACCGTGGCGCCGATCTCGACCGTGCCGGAGTCGGGCTTGTCGCGGCCCTCGATCATCTTGAACAGCGTCGATTTGCCGGCGCCGTTGGGGCCGATGATGCCGACGATGGCGCCGGGCGGGATGGCGAAGCTGACGTTGTCCATCAGCAGCTTGTCGCCGAAGGCCTTGCTGACGCCGTGGAACTCGATGACCTTGTCGCCGAGGCGCTCGCCGGGCGGGATGAAGATCTCCTGGGTCTCGTTGCGGCGCTGGTATTCGACGCTCGCCATCTCCTCGTAGCGGGCCAGGCGGGCCTTCGACTTGGCTTGGCGCGCCTTGGGGTTGGAGCGCGCCCACTCCAGTTCGGTCTTCATCGCCTTCTGGTGGGCGGCCTCCTGCTTGGCCTCCTGCGCGAGGCGGTCGCCCTTCTGCTCCAGCCAGGACGAGTAGTTGCCCTTCCAGGGGATGCCGTGGCCGCGGTCGAGCTCGAGGATCCATTCGGCGGCGTTGTCGAGGAAGTAGCGGTCGTGGGTGACGGCCACCACGGTGCCGGGGAAGCGGGTGAGGAACTGCTCCAGCCACTCGACCGATTCGGCGTCGAGGTGGTTGGTGGGTTCGTCGAGCAGCAGCATGTCGGGCTTGGACAGCAGCAGCTTGCACAGCGCGACGCGGCGCTTCTCGCCGCCGGAGAGCTTGCCGATCACGGCGTCCCAGGGCGGCAGGCGCAGCGCGTCGGCGGCGATCTCCATCTGGGTCTCGACGTCGCTGCCGGCAGTCGACAGGATGTTCTCGTACTTCGCCTGTTCCTCGGCGAGCTTGTCGAAGTCGGCGTCGGGCTCGGCATAGGCGGCGTAGACCTCTTCCAGCTTCTGGCGCGCCTCCATGATCTCGCCGAGCGCAGCCTCGACCTCTTCCTTCACCGTCTTGGCGGGGTCGAGCTCGGGCTCCTGCGGCAGGTAGCCGATGCGCTGGCCGGCGAGCCACTGCACCTCGCCGTCGTATTCCTTGTCCACGCCGGCCATGATGCGCAGCACGGTGGACTTGCCCGAGCCATTGAGGCCGAGCAGGCCGATCTTGGCGCCGGGGAAGAAGGAGAGGGAGATGTCCTTGATGATCTGGCGCTTGGGCGGAACGATCTTGCTCACGCGCAGCATCGACATGACGTATTGGGCCACTGCGGGTACCTCGTTGGCGGTGTTCGGTGGGGCGGAAAAAGCGGAAGTCTACCCGAGTGGGCAGCGGCAGGCACGCATGGAGCTTGCAGCTAGCCGATTGGGGTATTACGCTGCGAAGACGTGTAAGAAATACAGGAAGGAGAGAATCGAGATGCACACCACACTGACGAGCAAGGGGCAGGTGACGATCCCCAAGCACATCCGCGACGCGCTGCATCTCGAGCCCGGATGCGCGATCGAGTTCCGCATCAATCGCGAGGGTGAGGTCGTCCTGACGCGCCCCAGTGAACTACGAGACCAGGATGATCGCTTCGAGCGCTTGCGCGGCAAGGCCGACGTCAAGTGGCGGACGGATGACCTGATGGCCTTGCTGCGTGGCGACAACTGATGCTGCTGGTCGACACCAATGCGCTGATCGATGTGCTGGAAGACGATCCGCGCTGGGCGGATTGGTCGATCGACATGCTGCGTCGGCAGTCGCAAGTGCATCGACTTGCGATCAATCCCATCATCTACGCCGAACTTTCCTTGACCTTCTCGACCGTCGAGGCGCTGGATGAGGCGGTCACCGATTTCGGCGTTGAAGTCGTCGAGATCCCCAGGCCGGCGCTCTTTCTCGCGGGCAAGGCCTTCGTCGCCTATCGTCGAAACGGCGGCCAGCGGCGCAACGTGCTGGCCGACTTCTTCATCGGCGCGCATGCCGCGGTCGAAGGCTGGCCCATCCTTACACGAGATCCGCGCAAGTACCGGCGGTACTTTCCCTCGGTCGAGCTTGTGACGCCCTGAATCCTGTCGCGGGACCACCTCCGCCCCCCGCCTTGGGGCGCACGAATCCGGCCCAGCGCATGCGTCTCCCTTGCCTAGAGCATCCCCTCGATCTCCTTCACCAGTTCCTCCGGCGTGGTGGTCGGCGCGTAGCGCTCGATGCGCTCGCTGTCGCGGCTCACCAGGAACTTGGTGAAGTTCCACTTGATCGCCTCGGTGCCGAGGATGCCTTTCGCGTGCTGTTTCAGATACTTGTACAGCGGATGTGCGCCGTCGCCGTTGACCTCGATCTTGGCGAACATCGGAAAGCTAACGCCGTAGTTCCTGGTGCAGAAGGCGCCGATCTCCTCCGCGCTACCCGGCTCCTGCGCTCCGAACTGGTTGCACGGAAAGCCGAGCACCACCAGGCCGCGGTCCTTGTAGGTCTGATAGAGCTTTTCCAGGCCGGCGTAATGCGGGGTGAGCCCGCACTGGCTTGCGGTGTTGACGATCAGCAGCAGCTTGCCGGCGTATTCGCCGAGCGTGGTGGTGCCGCCGGCGAGGCGGTCGACTTCGAGGTCGTACAGGGGCGAGCTCATGGGGGAGGGTCTCCGTGCGCGGGTGGGATGCGGGCCCGCCGCATGGCGGACTTCGCAGGCTTGGAGGCGGGCGGGCCGGCGCAAGTTTCCGCCGAGCCGCGCGATTCAGGCGCGCCGGCTCAGGAAGCGCTCGATTTCGCGCGCAGGCGCCGGGCGGGCGATCAGGAAGCCCTGCAACTGATGGCAGCCGTGCATCTGCAGGAAGGCGCGTTGGGCCTCGCTCTCCACGCCTTCGGCGACCGCGTCCAGCCCCAGGCTGTGGGCCATGCCGACGATGGCTGCGGCGATCTTGCCCTCGGCGCCGTCGCTGCCGATGTCGCTGACGAAGCTGCGGTCGATCTTCAGCGCATTGACCGGGAACTGGCGCAGGTAGTTGAGCGAGGAGTAGCCGGTGCCGAAGTCGTCGATCGCCAGGCGCACGCCCATCTCGCGCAGGCGCACGAGGGTGCGGATGGTGCGATCGACGTCGCGCATCAGCATGGTCTCGGTGAGCTCGAGCTCGATCAGGCCGGGCGCGAGGCGGTGGCACTCGATGGCCGCCGCCACGGTTGCGACGATGTCGGGTTGGGCGAGCTGGTGCGCCGAGAGGTTCACCGCGAGCGGCGGCACGTCGAAACCGGCGTCCAGCCAGGCGCGCTGTTGGCGGCAGGCTTCCTCGAGCACCCACTGGCCGATCGGCACGATCAGGCCCGATTCTTCGGCGAGCGGGATGAACTGGCCGGGCGCGACCATGCCGAGTTCGGGATGCTGCCAGCGCAGCAGCGCCTCGAAGCCGCCGAGGCGGCCGTCGGCGGCGCTCACCTTGGGCTGGTAGTGCAGCAGCAGCTCGCCGCGCTCGGCGGCGCCGCGCAGCTGGTGTTCGAGCAACAGGCGGCCGAGCGAACTGGTGTTCATGTCCTCGGTGTAGAACTCGAAACCGTTGCGTCCGGCCTCCTTGGCGCGATGCATGGCGGCGTCGGCGTTGCGCAACAGGGTCGATTCGTCGCCGCCGTCGCGCGGGAAGAGGGCGATGCCGATGCTCGCCGTGATGCTGATCTCGTGCTCGCCCAGCCGGCAGGGCAGGGCGATGGCGTCGAGGATCCTGCGCGCGGTGTCTGCGCTGACGTCGGCGGTGGTGGCGTCGGGCAGCACGATGACGAACTCGTCCCCGCTCAGGCGGGCAAGCGTGTCGGTGTCGCGCAGCACGCGCCGGCAGCGTGCGCAGATCTCCAGCAGCAGACTGTCCCCGCGTTCGTGGCCGAGGGTGTCGTTGATCGTCTTGAAGCGGTCGAGGTCGAGCAGCAGCACCGCGGCGCCGCGGCCGTCGCGCCGTGCCTGCAGCAGGCTCTGGCTCAGGCGGTCGTTGAGCAGCGCGCGGTTGGGCAGGTTGGTGAGCGGGTCGTGGTGGGCGAGGTGCAGGATGCGCGCTTCGGCCTCCTTGCGTTCGGTGATGTCGGAGAAGATGCCGATGTAGTTGCACGGCTGTCCGTCCGCCCCCTCGCCCTCGCCCGGCACCGCGGTGATCGACAGCCACTCGGGATAGATCGAGCCGTCGCGGCGGCGGTTCCACAGTTCGCCCTGCCACTTGCCGCGGCTGGCGAGCGTGGACCACATGCGCCGGTAGAAGCCGGCGTCCTGCCGCCCGGAATTGAGCAGCGCCGGCGAGCGCCCCGCGACCTCCGCCGGGCTGTAGCCGGTGATGCGGGAGAAGGCCGGGTTGGCGGCGATGATGCGGCTGTGCGCATCGGTGATCAGCATGCCTTCGCTGGCGTTGGTGAATACCGTGGCGTACAGGCGCAGCTCGGCTTCGGCACGGCCGAGCGCAGCGGCGTGTTCCTGCAGGTCGGCATGCGCCTTGCTGACAGTGAGCGAGACCGCGCCCAGTCGCAGCGCGGTGAGCAGCAGGTAGGCGCCGAGCGCGAGCGCGGCGAGCACCAGCAGCACGCGGTGGCGGTGCATGCGGGTTTGGGAGGCGACGTAGCCGTAGGTGTAGCTCTCCACCAGGCGCTCGCCCTCGCGTGCGGTCTGCAGCGCGAGGAGCTGGCGCAGGAGGCGGTCGGCCTCGGCTTCGGCCGCGCCGCCGTTCTGCGGCGGCGCGTCGAGGAGCACGCGCAGCGCGCTGATCACGGTGCGCTTGTCGGTCTGCAGGGCGGTGTAGTGATCGAGCTGGCGGCGCACGGCCGCCATCTCGCTGCCGGTGAGGAAGTCGGGAACGCGGCCGAGGTCTTCGAGGAGTTCACCCATCCGCGCCAGGTGGGCGTCGGCCCCGTGCCAGTCCTCGGCGAGCCCGAGCCGGCGGGCGAGCGCGGCGGCGCCGAGCTCGGCATCGACCTGGCGGATCTCGCGCAGGTCGCGGGCGTAGCGCAGGTGCTCGCGTGCCGAGCTGGTGCCGGCCTCGACCACGAACCACCCCAGCCCGGCGAGGCCGATCAGCGCGAGCACGAGCAGGCGGATGCTGCTCGAGGTGTGCAGCAGCAGCGCGAAGGCGGCGCGCGTCACTTCCTCCGCTCCGGAGCGAGGGGCCGGGGAGCGGGGGGCAAGGTTGAGCCGGGGAGAAGGGAGGTGGGCAAGGCGGGCACGGGCGGATCCTATCTGCGCGTCTTGCCCTGGAATTGATCTGTATCAAAGGTTGGATGATAGGACACCCGGGTCGGGCATGTCGATCTACTATGCCGGGATGACTCCTTCCACGACAGCTTCACTTCTCCACGAACGCGCGCTCGATCACGTAGTCGCCCGCCACGCCGATGCGCGGCGACATCTTGAAGCCGCGCGCGTCGAGCAGGTCGCAGCAGTCCTTGTTCATCGCCTGGCTGCCGCAGATCATTACGCGGTCGTGCTCGGGATCGAGTTCCGGCAGGCCAATGTCGGCGAAAAGCCGACCGGAGTCGATCACATGAGTGATGCGTCCGGTGTTGCGGAAGGGCTCGCGCGTCACCGTCGGATAGTAGATCAGCTGCTCGCGCACCTGCTCGCCGAAGTATTCATGCTGCGGCAGCTCGCGGGTGATGAAGTCGGTGTAAGCGAGTTCGGAGACGAAACGCACACCATGCACCAGCACGACCTTCTCGAAGCGCTCGTAGGTCTCCGGGTCCTGGACCACGCTCAGGAAGGGCGCCAGGCCGGTGCCGGTGGCGAGCAGGTAGAGGTGTTTGCCCGGGTTGAGGTCGTGCAGCACCAGGGTGCCGGTGGGCTTCTTGCTCACCACGATCGGGTCGCCCGGGCGCAGGTGTTGCAGGCGCGAGGTCAGCGGGCCGTCCGGCACCTTGATGCTGAAGAACTCGAGGTGCTCCTCGTAGTTGGGGCTGGCGATGCTGTAGGCGCGCGTCAGCGGCTTGCCGCCGACGTCCAGGCCGATCATCACGAACTGGCCGTTCTCGAAGCGCAGCCCGGGGTCGCGGGTGGTGCGGAAGCTGAATAGGGATTCGTTCCAGTGATGGACGCTGAGGACGCGTTCGGTGGCGAGGCTGCTCATGGTTTCGGGTCTCTGCAGGCTGCGGAATGGAGGAGTGAGCGGATTCTAGGCACTTCTCCTTACCTGTATGGTGGATAATATTCATATCCTTTATCGACTTTATCGATATGAAGTTCACCCTCCGCCAGATCCAGGTCTTCGTCGCGGTGGCGCGCGCCGAGCACGTCTCGCGCGCTGCCGAGGGCCTCGCGTTGTCGCAGTCGGCGGCGAGTGCGGCGCTCGCCGAGCTGGAGAGTCAGTGCGCGCAGCCGCTCTTCGACCGCCACGGCAAGCGCCTGCGCCTGAACGAGCAGGGCAGTCTGCTGCTGCCGCATGCGGTGGAGCTGCTCGACCGTGCCGCCGAGTTTGAGGGCCGCATGCGCGGCGAGCAGGGCCTCGGCCCGCTGCGCGTGGGCGCGACGCTGACCATCGGCAACTACCTGCTGCCGCTGATCGTGTCGGATTTCCTCCAGGCCCACCCCGAGAGCCGGGTGCATCTGCAGGTGCGCAACACCGCGACCATCGCCGAGCGCCTGCTGCACCACGAGATCGACCTGGGTCTGGTCGAGGGCCAGGTGGTGGATGCCGAGCTGCACGTCGAGCCCTGGGTCGAGGACGAGCTCGTGGTGTTCTGCGCGCCGGGGCATGCGCTCGCCGCACGCGGTCGCGCGAGCGTGGCCGAGCTCGCCGGCCAGCCGTGGATCCTGCGCGAGCGTGGTTCGGGCACGCGCGAGACCTTCGATCGCGCGTTGCGGCATCACCCGGGCGGGGTCGTGCCGCGACTGGAGCTCGAGCATACCGAGGCCATCAAGCGCGCGGTGGAGAGCGGCCTGGGCTTGGGTTGCCTGTCGCGGCTGGCGCTGCGCGATGCGTTCCGGCGCGGCAGCCTGGTGGCGGTGGAGGTGCCCGAGCTCGACCTGCGCCGGCGCTTCAGCTTCGTCTGGCATCGCGGAAAATATCACGGTGCCGCGCTGCGCCGCTTCGTCGAGGATTGCCGCGCCTTCACCGCCGGCGCCCGCCGCAGCGACGAGATCCCGCTGCCGCCGGTGGCTTGAATTCGTCGCGGTGTTTCGTTCGGCGCTGCGATCGCGACTTGCGTCGCTCCCACAATGTGCGACGCTGTCATCGCGACTTGCGTCGCTCCCACAATCCGCAGCGCTGATATCGCGACTGGCGTCGCTCCCACAATGTGCGCAGCGCTTCCGCAGCCCGTTCTGCAGGAGCGACGCCAGTCGCGATATCAGCGCCTCAGGCCGCGCCGCGGCGGCGGAAGTCGCGCAGGCGGAAGCCGAGTGCGAACAGGGTGGCGAAGTAGGCCACCGCGCCGCCGAGCACGATCAGGGCCAGGCGCAGGCCGCGCTCGAGACCGCCGATCCCGGTCCACAGGCTTGCCGGCCCGCTCGCGAACCAGAGCGCGGCACCCATGACGCCCAGTGCCGCCAGCAGCTTGAGCGCGAACGCCCCCCAGCCCGGCTGCGGAATGTACACCTCGCGCTTGCGCAGACCACGGTAGAGCAGGGCGGCGTTGAGGCAGGAAGCCAGGCCGATCGACAGCGCCAGGCCGGCGTGGCGCAGCGGGATTACGAAGGCGAGGTTCATCAGCTGCGTCGCGGCCAGGGTCAGGATGGCGATCTTCACCGGTGTGCGGATGTCCTGGCGGGCGTAGAAGCCCGGTGCGAGCACCTTCACCAGGATCAGCCCGGTCAGGCCCACGCTGTAGGCGACCAGCGCGCTGCGCGTCTGCATCACGTCGGCGGGGGTGAAGGCGCCGTAGTTGAACAGCGTCGCCACCAGCGGCACCGCCAGCAGCGCCAGGCCGAGCGCGGCGGGCAGGGTCAGCATCAGGGTCAGGCGCAGGCCCCAGTCGAGCAGCGAGGAGAACTCCTCCGCCTTGTCGTCGGCGTGCAGCTTGGAGAGGCTGGGGAGCAGGATGGTGCCGAGCGCCACGCCGAGCAGGCCGGCGGGAAATTCCATCAGGCGGTCCGCGTAATACAGCCAGGACACGCTGCCGCTCTCCAGGAAGGAGGCGAAGATGGTATTGATCAGCAGCGAGATCTGGCTCACCGACACGCCCAGGATCGCCGGCGCCATCAGCGTCATGACGCGGCGCACGCCGGGGTCGGAGAGGTCGAGGTCGAAGCGCGGCATCATGCCGATCTTCATCAGCGGCCGCACCTGCAGCGCGAGCTGCAGCAGGCCGCCGAGGAACACCGCCCACGCCAGCGCCAGCACCGGGGGGTCGAAGTACGGCACCGCGAACAGCGCCATGCCGATGAAGGCGAGGTTGAGCAGCACCGGCGTGAAGGCCGGGATCGCGAACCGGCTCCAGGTGTTGAGCACGCCACCCGCGAGCGCCACCAGCGACATGAAGAAGATGTAGGGGAAGGTGATGCGGGTGAGCTCGACGGTGAGCGCGAACTTGCCCGCGTCGCCGGAGAAGCCCGGGGCCGACACGTAGATGATCAGCGGTGCGGCGAGCGCGCCGAGCGCCGCGACCACCGCCACCACCAGCCCGAGCAGGGTGGCGACCCGGCTCACCAGAGTGTGGGTGGCAGCCTCGCCCTGGCGGTTCTTGTACTCGGCGAGGATGGGTACGAAGGCCTGCGAGAACGCGCCCTCGGCGAACATGCGGCGCAGCAGGTTGGGCAGGCGGAAGGCGACGAAGAAGGCGTCGGTCGCCATGCCGGCGCCGAAGGCGCGCGCGATCACGAGGTCGCGGACGAAGCCCAGGATGCGGGACAGCAGGGTCATGCCGCTGACGGTGGCGAGCGCGCGCAGGAGGTTCATTCGGTCGAGGCGCGCGCCGGCCGGCGGCGCGCGGAAGATGCGGAGGGCGCATCATAGCCGCCCGCCGGTGTCTCGATAAGCGGGAGTGCGGAAAAGACGCTTGCATTCACCGGAGCCGGTCCCTATAATCACGGACTTTTCCAGAACCACCAATACGGACTTCAAATCTATGGCCAACTCGGCACAAGCTCGCAAGCGCGCCCGTCAGGCGACCAAGGCCCGCGCCCACAACGCCAGCCTTCGTTCCCGCCTGCGTACCGCGATCAAGGCCGTGCGCAAGGCCATCGTGGGTGGCGACAAGGCGGCGGCTCAGTCGGTCTTTCGCACCTCGATGAGCACCATCGACAGCATCGCCGACAAGAAGATCATCCACAAGAACAAGGCTGCTCGCCACAAGAGCCGCCTGTCGGCCGCCGTCAAGGCGATGGCTGCCTGATCCTTGCCGCATGCCGGCGCCTCGGCGCCGAGATCGAGAAAGCGACCCGAGGGTCGCTTTTTTGTTGGGCGTATGCCAGGAAGGCCTCGGCGCGGACTCCCGGTCCCGGGATCGGGACTTCGTCGCTCTTGCGGTTCCGGAGCGGAGGGGACGAGTGCGCCGTCTCAGAACGGCGCGTCGCCCATCCACTCGATCTGGAGGTTGTTGTCGTTGGCGAAGTTCACCATGAACTTGTAGGCCAGCGGTTCGACGTCGTAGAGGCGGGCGTCGACGAGGACGGTCTTGTCGCCCTTCAGCGTGCACCCTGGGCGCACGTAGGGCGAATACGTCATCCGATGGTCGGCGCCGAAGGCGGACATCACGCCGCACAGGCGATCGGACCAGTCGCTCGGACGGAATTTCTTCCCCTCCCTCGTGACCCCGACGATGATGAAGTTCTCGATCTTCTGATTCATGTGTGATGCCTTGGCGGCTTCGGGGATGCGCATGTTCCGGTTCTTTGTCGCCGGAATCAGGTCGGGCGGCATTCTAGCAGAAATCCCCCGCGGCCATTCCGCCGCGCGGGCGTCGGGCGATCCTGCCGAAGGGCTTCGTGCGACCTGTCGGCGCCGGGGCTCCGGTCGTGCTGACGAGGCTCGCGGATGGCGTCCGGCGTCCCGCGGAGCGCGGCCCGCTTATGTACAGGGTCGGCCGTTTTGGCTTAACATCGGCACATTTCCTGCACGGCGGCGTCTGCCGCCGTGTGCGTTTTCCGGCTTCGCACCGATCGAGGTACCCCCATGTCCCATGTCATGAATACCTACGCCCGCCTGCCCGTGGCCTTCACGCACGGCGAGGGCGTGTGGCTGTACGACGAGACAGGCAAGCGATATCTCGATGCCCTCTCCGGCATCGCGGTCAACACGCTCGGGTACAAGCACCCCCGCCTGGTCAAGGCCATCGCCGACCAGGCCGAGCGCGTCCTGCACACCTCCAACCTGTATCGCATCCCGCTGCAGGAGCAGCTCTCCGACCGCATCGCCGAAGCCGCGGGCATGGACGAGGTGTTCTTCTGCAACTCCGGCTGCGAGGCCAACGAGGCGGCGATCAAGCTCGCGCGCATGTACGGCCACAACAAGGGCATCGAGCTGCCGCACATCATCGTCATGGAGAACGCCTTCCACGGCCGCACCATGGCCACGTTGTCGGCCACCGGCAACCGCAAGGCCCAGGCCGGTTTCGAGCCGCTGGTGCAGGGCTTCATCCGCGTGCCCTACAAGGACATCGAGGCCATCCGCAGGATCGCCGAGCACAACCACACCGTGGTCGCGGTGATGCTCGAGATGATCCAGGGCGAGGGCGGGGTCAACGTCGCCGACGAGGCCTTCCAGCGTGATCTGCGCGCCCTGTGCGACGACAGGGGCTGGCTGATGATCTGCGACGAGGTCCAGTGCGGCATGGGCCGCACCGGCAAGTGGTTCGGCTGGCAGCATGCGGGCACGAGGCCCGACGTGATGACGCTGGCCAAGGGCCTGGCCTCGGGCGTGCCGATCGGCGCCTGCGTGACCAGCGGCCTGGCCAAGGGCCTGTTCGGGCCGGGCAACCATGGCTCCACCTTCGGCGGCAACCCGCTCGCCTGCGCGGCGGGCCTGGCCACCTTCGACGCCATCGTCGAGGACGAGCTCATGGACAACGCCGTCGCCGTCGGCGCGGCGATCCGCAAGGGCATGGCCGAGGCGCTCGCCGGCGAGGCGGGCGTGGTCGACATCCGCGGTCGCGGCCTCATGATCGGCATCGAACTCGACCGCCCCTGCGGCGTGCTGATGGCGCGCGCCGCCGAGAACGGCCTGCTGCTGTCGGTGACCTCCGAGCGCGTGGTGCGCTTGCTGCCGGCGCTCACCTTCACCACCGCCGACGCGCAGACCCTGGTGTCCATGCTGGCGCCGATGATTCGCGACTTCCTCGCGAACGGCTGAGGACTGCGTATGAGCTCTCCCATCAAGCACTACCTCCAGTTCAAGGATTTCACCCGCGAGGAATACGAATACGTGTTCGCGCGCGCGAAGTGGATCAAGGACAAGTTCAAGCGCTACGAGCCCTACCACCCGCTCTTCGACCGCACGCTGGTGATGATCTTCGAGAAGGCGAGCACGCGCACGCGCCTCTCGTTCGAGGCCGGCATGCACCAGCTCGGCGGCTCGGCGATCTACCTCAACACCCGCGACTCGCAGCTCGGCCGCGGCGAGCCGGTGGAGGACGCCGGCCAGGTGATCTCGCGCATGAGCGACCTGGTGATGATCCGTACCTTCGAGCAGGACATCGTCGAGCGCTTCGCCGCCAACTCGCGCGTGCCGATCATCAACGGCCTCACCAACGAGT
>Ga0073899_10001220_pt1 | contig 23650 bp, 22 predicted proteins | sample KloWWTmetaKNB5Ph_FD_88975 | JGI IMG/M metagenome (GOLD analysis project Ga0073899, IMG submission 88975) | Active sludge microbial communities from Klosterneuburg, Austria, studying microevolution and ecology of nitrifiers - Klosterneuburg... | ecosystem: Engineered > WWTP > Aerobic digester >... | reverse complement strand
GCACGGCCAGCGCTGGAGCGGATCGTAAGTGGCGGCGGGTTTTATGCGGCACAAGCGAAAGCGCTGTTGGAAGCGCGGTGAAAGTTGTGTTAGGGCGGCACCTCGCTTGTGGGAAGTTGCTTGAGCCCGCCAGAGGCGGAAAAAGCTGGGCACACTCGCGAAAAACGCGAGCGTGGGCTTCGGTGGTTGAGCGCGGGTTTGTCGGGCACTCGAAACCGTACCAAAGACAAAGCCCCCGGAATCTCCGAGGGCTTTGATAGTTGCTTGTTGGAACGGCTTACTTGCCGCCGCTCAGCTCGTCCTGCCACGCCTTCAGCTCGTCCCACTTGCCGACTGCGGCGAGTTCAGCTTGCTTGGGCCAAGTGCCGGGGTCGTGCGAGGCGAAGTGGGGGCCGGCGGCCTCCAGGATCTCCTTCAGCTTGTCCACGGAAGTAGCTGCCAGCTCGGCGAAGCTGTTGATCCCTGCTTCGTTGAAAAGCTCGGCGATCTTCGGCCCGATGCCTTCGACCTTCTTCAGGTCATCGGCCTTGGGAGCTTTGGCGGCTTTGGGGGCCTCGGTCTTCTTGGCGGTCTTCACGATGGCCTTTCCGCCACCGTTCAGGTCGACGCCGACGGGGATGATGCTCACGTAGCTCTTGTTGTCGCGCTTGCGGCGGAACTCCACTGTGCCGTCCACAAGGGCGTAGAGGGTGTGGTCCACGCCGATACCGACATTCTTGCCCACATGGTGGTGGGTGCCGCGCTGGCGGACGATGATGTTACCTGCGATAGCGGCGCTGCCACCGTAGATCTTCACGCCCAGACGCTTCGAGTGCGACTCGCGGCCGTTCTGGGTACTACCTGCTCCTTTCTTGTGTGCCATGGCTGAGGGGGTCTTTCAGGATGAAACCTGGTGACACTTATTTCTTATCGTCTTTTTTCGGAGCGGCCTTCTTGGCTGCCGCTTTCTTGGCCGGTGCTTTCTTCGCTGCCGCCTTCTTGGCCGGGGCCTTCTTGGCAGGAGCCTTCTTCACCGGAGCGGCCTCGGCCGTCTCACGGGTCTTCTTCACTGCCGGAGCGTAGGGGATCACGGCAGGTGCGGTGCTCTTGCTGGCATCGAACTTCTCACCCTTGGCGAGGATGGCCTCCACCCACAGCTCGGTGAGGTATTGGCGGTGGCCGTTGACCTTCTGGTAGCCCTTGCGGCGCTTCTTTTTGCCCACTATCACCTTGTCGGCCTTGCTGTGTACCAGCACTTTGGCGGCGATGCGGACACCGTCCACCACCGGCGTGCCTATGCTGGTCTTGGTACCATCGCTCACCATGAGCACATTACCAAGTTCAACATGCTTGCCTTCCTCGAGCTCGAGGCGGTGAACTTTCAGCTTTTGGGGGGCCTGCACCTTGAATTGCTGGCCGGCGATCTCTACGATGGCGTACATGGTTCCTGAAAAATGGGGTGCGAAAGTAGTGCTTCTTTATGATCCCGCAAACAGTGCGGTCAGTTGTCAGTTGTCAGTTGTTCGTTGTCAGGGGGTTCCGTGCGTTGTGGGGAGGTTAGTTTGGCGCTCCTTTCCGTACCCATGGCGGGTTTTGGTGATTAGTGGCTGGTAATTGGTGATTGAAAGGCTGCTCACGGCTGCCGACTGTCTCTGCCGACTGCCACTTCAGCGTCGGCAGCCTGACAACTGACAACGAACAACGGATAACTACTTCAACCCGAACGCCTTCCTCACTGCCGGCACGGCATCCAGTTCCTCCCAAGGGAAGAGCTTCACCTTCACAGTGGCCTTCCTGCCCGCGTTATCGAATTTCTTGGTCACGGTGCGCGGCGTGCGGCCCATGTGCCCGTAGGCTGCGGTCTCGCTGTAGATGGGCGTGCGCAGGTTGAAGCGCTTTTCGATGAAGTACGGGCGCATGTCCAATTCCTTCATCCCCGCCAAGGTCTTGGCTATGGCGCCATCGGTCTTCTTCACTTTCGCGGTGCCGTAGGTGTTCACGTAGAAGCCGACAGGCTTGGCTACGCCGATGGCATAGGCCACCTGCACGAGCACTTCGTCGCAAACCCCCGCTGCGATCAGGTTCTTGGCCACGTGCCTAGCGGCATACGCGGCGCTGCGGTCCACCTTGCTGGGGTCCTTACCACTGAAAGCACCGCCACCATGCGCGCCCTTGCCACCGTAGGTGTCCACGATGATCTTGCGACCGGTGAGGCCGGTATCACCGTGCGGTCCGCCGATCACGAACTTGCCGGTGGGGTTGATATGGTATTGGATCTTGTCGTTGAAAAGCGCCTGCACACGCTTGGAAAGCTTCTTCTTCACCCGGGGGATCAGGATCTCCAGTACATCCTTCTTGATCTTCGCCAACATCTTCGGCTCGGTGTCGAAGTCGTCATGCTGGGTGCTGATCACGATGGCGTCGATGCGCAGCGGCGTATGGTCGTCGCCGTATTCAATGGTCACCTGGCTCTTGGCATCGGGCCGCAGGTAGGGCATCTTGGAGTTCTTCTCGCGGCGGATCGCGGCGAGCTCCTGCAACAGGCGGTGGCTCAGGTCCAAAGCCAGGGGCATATAGGAGTCCGTGTCGCGGCAGGCATAGCCGAACATCATGCCTTGGTCGCCGGCCCCTTGCTCTTCCGGCTTTTTGCGCACCACGCCTTGGTTAATGTCCGGGCTTTGCTCGTGGATGGCGCTAAACACGCCGCAGCTGTCCGCCTCGAACATGTATTCACTGCGCGTGTAGCCGATGCGGCGGATCACTTCCCGCGCGATCTGCTGCACATCCAAATACGCGGTGCTCTTCACCTCGCCGGCCAGCACCACCTGTCCTGTGGTCACCAATGTTTCGCAGGCCACCTTGCTCTCGGGATCGAAGGCCAAAAAGTGGTCGATGAGCGCATCGCTGATCTGATCGGCGATCTTGTCGGGATGGCCTTCGCTGACGCTTTCTGAAGTGAAGAGGTATGGCATGGTCGAAGTTTCGTTGGTGCTCCCCAGAAGGGAAAAAACAGGCCGCAAAGAAACGGTTTTGCTCCATACGGTCGTTCGCACCTTTCTCTAGCAGTGTGTTTTGAGCCCGGACCTCAGGAGCTACAGGAGCTATCCCCCTCTCAAATGGCGCGGGCGCGGTGGGATCCGAACGGGCCAAGCCAAAGCACGACCCGCCCAAGCCAGTGGATCAACGTCCTGTCAATTCCTTGAACACCGCCTCCAGATCGCGCTCGGAGCGTTGCAGCGTGAGCACCTTCAGGCCCTTGTCCACGGCGAACTGGAACACGGCGGGGCGGATGTCGTGCTCCTCCCGGAAGGTGATGGTCCATGTGCTCCCGCTGCCCCGTTCAACACCCTCCACGCCCGGTAATGCAAGCAGTTCCTCAGCGGTGGCGCGACCGTCGAACTCCACGAGGATGGCCTGCCGCTGATCGCCCATGCCGCGCAGGTGCTTGGCATTGTCGTCCGCCACGATGCGGCCCTTGTCGATGATGATGACCCGGCTGCAGATGGCCTCCACCTCCTGCATGATGTGCGTGCTCAGCATCACCGTGCGCGCCTCACCGATGTGCTTGATCAAGCCGCGGATCTCTTCCAACTGGTTCGGATCCAGACCGCTGGTGGGTTCATCCAGGATGAGCACCTTGGGGTCGTGGATCATGGCCTGCGCCAAGCCCACGCGCTGGCGGTAGCCCTTGCTCAGCGCTCCGATCTTCTTGTGCGCTTCCCGCTCCAGCCCCACCGTGCCCACCATCTCCTTCACACGGGCGGCGATGTTCTTCATCTTGTGCAGTCCCGCGACGAATTCCAGGTATTCCCGCACATAGAGGTCCGTGTACAGCGGATTGTGCTCCGGCAGGTAGCCCACGTTGCGGCGCACGTCCATGCTGGCCTCACGGATGTCGAAGCCGCACACGCTGGCATCACCGCTGGTAGGCGGCAGGAAGCACGTGAGGATCTTCATCATCGTGCTCTTTCCCGCGCCGTTAGGCCCGAGGAAGCCGACGACCTCGCTCCCACCGATCTCGAAGGAAACGTCGTCCAGCGCTTTCTGGGTGCCGAACTGCTTGGTGATGTGGCGGACGGAGATGGACATGCTTGTTCCGCCGTAGCGGTGGATGAGATTCTTTGTGCAGCAAAGGCGAAGGGACAAAGGTCGGGAGAACTGTGGTTGATCAGAAGATCAGACAATCAGATGATCAGATAATCAGAAAACGAAATGCCGTTGCCGCGACCGGCCGATGAGGGATGGAACGCAGATGACGCTGAAAGAAATGATAAACGCGGATCTGAAGAGTTCCGCTCTGGGGTCTCACGCAGATGACCCGGAGCATGGGGTTCGGCTTTGATGGAACGCTGATGCTTGCCTGCGACAGCCAGCAACACTGAAAGAAAAATAAACGCAGATCTGAGCGTCCATATCCGCACGGACCCGATCAAGGCAATTGCTCCGCGCGCTGTGTGGTCGGTAATACGCCGCCGATGTTCACCAGGATCGGGTCGCGGTCATTCCGGGCACCGGTGTATTTCACCACGCCGTCCAGGTTCACGTCCTCCTGCACGTAACCGGTATAAGTATTGTTCGGTGCACTTCCGCTCAACCGGACCAGGATGGGGTCGCGGTCGTTCGCCTGGCCCGTGTATTTCAGTTCAGCATCGATATGCGTGTTCCCGGCCCAAAGCAGTTGGACGGACCCAAGTGTTTTTTCCGCTGCGGAGCCAACGGAATACAGGCTGGTGGCCGATGTGCGCAGGTCGATGCTTGTCGGGAACGTGCCAAGGGAAATGGCCTGCTGGGTCATTACGCCCAGATGATTGCGGTGGCGCACCGCCACATCATAACTGCCTGCGGGCATGGAAAAGGTCACTGCGGAAACGCCATCGATATCCACCACGTCGCCATCCCGCTGAAGCAGCGCGGCGCGGGTGGACAAGATCAAGGAGGGCGCTTGGGAGTCGCGCAATTCCAGCAGTACCCAATCCACGATGGCGTTGCCTCCGGTGGTGTTGAGCACGGAGGGAAGGATGGTCTCGCCGCCGCCTCCACCGGCCTGTGTGAAGCCCAATGCGGTGTAGGGTTCCGCCAAGGGGATCAAGCCCTTCCTGCGGAGACTGTCCTGCATCATTCCCGTGTTCGCATCGTACGGCCCCTCCAGGAACAGATGCACATTCACGGAACAACCCGGCTGCGGCACGATGAAGTCGGAGGTCACCGCAAAATGGTCGCTGGCGGTCGACGCATCGTTGCTGTTCAGTCCCAAGGCGCTCAGCGTGGCCGGTGGCATCACCTCGGTGCGCAAAATGAAGGACTTCGCCAGCGTGGCGGCAGCGTCGGTGTACAGCATGTGGTCCAGCAAGCCGCTTGGATAGGAACTGGTGTTGCTGCGCCAGGTGTAGCCCATGCGTGCATCCGTCTGCAAGGCATGCGTGCTCGCATCATTCGTCCCGTCCCAGTCCATGGCGCCATCGGGCCCGTAGGTGGCGTTGTTCTGAATGTCGCCCGTGAGCAAGGTGATGAGCTGTTGCGCATAACCAACGGAATTCAGGTCGCCGGCGTATACCATGGGCGTACCGTACGGCAGGGTGATGTTGCCACCGGGACTCTTCGCGTCCTGCACGAATTGCACATACTCATCGGCCTCGTTCTGGCGGTTGGCATCGGCCGTACAGCAGTGCAGGTGGGCGGCGGTGAAGAGCAGGTCGGTACTGTATGTTGATGGCGGGTCGATCAAAGCGGCATACTGGCGCGTAAGGCCCGGCCAGGTCTGCAGGATCGGCCAGCGCGAGGCGATCACCATGTCATAATCGTCCTTCGTGGTGTACCAGCCGCTTCCACCAATGGGCAACCAGCTGTCCAGCCGCGTTTTGACCTGCGCCGCCGTGCTGCTAACGCATTCGCTGAAGCCGATGATGTCCGGCGACATGGCCGAGAGCATGCGCTGGTACTGGCCTTGCAAGGCCGCATCGGTGATGCAGTCGGCCAGCACGTTCCACGCAGTGATGCGGACATAGGAGGCCACCGCCTTGGGCATTGCGATGGGCACCAGCGGGGCCACCGGCGTGGCATCGAAGGTGTAGCTGAAGGTGCTGCCTGCATCAGGCATGTAGTCGCCGCCATCGGTCTCGCGGAAGAGCAGCTTGATGGTGTTCGAGGTGAAGAGGGGATGCACGCCGTCCGGAATGGAATTGCGTGCGATGGCGATCTCGAAGGTGTCGCTGGTGACGGTGGGCAGGGGCACCAGGTCGATGGTGCTCCATGAGACGTTGGTGCTGCTGCCGAAGTAGGTGGTGACCACGCGGGTATCGAATTTGATCTGGAGCTCGGCTCCATAACCCGCCTGCACCGCGGTGCCCGTGGCCGCATTGTTGTCCCCGTCGATGTAAAGGCGTATGGTCTGCGCGGGGACGTTGTCGGTGAGGTCGATCGCGCTGCCAACGACCAGCTTGATGAAGAGATAGTCCGCATCATTGGTCACCTGCATGCTCAGCAGGTCCACGCCGGAGCTGGGCGAGTTGTCGTCAGTGAACGTGGCCAGGCCGGGCCCCCAATCATCGAATCGGCCGTCCATGGTGATGGCGGCGCTTTGGGCGAAAAGGGCCGGTGAAAGGGTTACCGCGCCAAGGCAGGCGGCGTACAGAATGTGCTTCATGGCTGAAAGGGCCAACGAAATTAGGGACGGGCACCGTCGCCGGTCAAAGGTCGAACAATTTGATCCGGTGGTTGCAGGGCCGGTCTGATGGAGGGCAGATGACCCTGGCCATGGCTCGGGAGTTAGTCCCTTCAGCACCTCCGGCCCTCAGCCGTTCTCCCGCGCCATGGGCTAGACTCCACATAATGGCAACGCGGGAGAAGATCGCAGCGCTGGAGGGCACCAGTACAGGCGATCGCAGTCGGTAAGGAAGGCGGAATTATTTCAAACCCGGTACCTCAAGTTGCTTGCAGATCTTTTCGCAAAGCAAGTCGGCCAGTTCACGGTGACGTCCAACTGCGGATCGTCTTTGGTTCTTCGGGTTGAGGTAGATGGCATGGTTACCTCCTTCCCGCAACAGGATGCATCCGTGCTTCTCCAAGTGCCGGATCAACTTCAACCGCTTCATGGACGCCGACCGTTGCGCTTCAGGCCACCTTCAGCCTCTCCCGGATAACGGTTCTGCCTACATGTTCATCCTCCACCTGCTGCTTGTTCGCTATGAACAATTGGTGCATGGCATCACGCAAATTGTCCATCAATTCCTCCAAGGTGCGCCCTTGTGAAAGCACCTCGGGGAGTTCCTCCAGCTGGCCTACATACCAACCGTCTTCGGATCGTTCGACTATTGCTGAGAGTTCCATGGTTCTTTTCTGTTCTTCAAAGATAGCGGATCCGTTCTCCAACCTCCACCCCCCATCTTTGCCCAATGCCCACCGGCCTCCTCATGCGTTCCACCGGCAGCCGCTACATCGTACGCGGTGAAGATGGCGTGCTGCATACCTGCATCGCCAAGGGGAAGCTGCGCATCAAAGGCTATAGCACCACCAACCCGTTGGCCGTGGGCGATCTGGTGGAATTCAACCCGGCGGCGGAAAAGGTGGGCAACGAGATGGTGGGCGCCGTGACGGAGCTGCACCATCGCCGCAACTACTTGGTGCGGAAGTCCGTGAACCTCTCGCACCACAAGCATGTGATCGCGAGCAATATGGACCAGTGCCTGGTGCTGGTGACCTTGGCCCGGCCGCGCACGTCCTTCGGCTTCATCGACCGTGTGCTGGTGACGGCGGAGGCCTACCGCATCCCGCCGATCATCATCTTCAACAAGGTGGATGACTACGATGACGACGAGCTGGGCCTGCTCGCGGAATACGAGGATGTGTACCAAGGCGCAGGCTATCGCACGTTGATCACCTCCGCGCTGAAAAACGTGGGGATGGACGAGGTGAAGGAACTACTGAAGGGAAAAGTTTCGCTGTTGGTGGGGCACAGTGGCGTGGGCAAGAGCACCTTGGTGAACGCCATCGACCCGGCACTGGACCTGCACACATTGGAGATCAGTGCTTCCACGGACAAGGGACAGCATACCACCACGGCAGCGGAGATGTTCGAATTGCAGTTGTCACCAGCCGTCTTGAGTCGTGAGCCCGTGAGTCGTGAGTCCGGATCATCGCTACCCACATTCATCATCGACACGCCCGGCGTGAAAGGCTTCGGCCTGGTTGACATGACGCAGGAGGAGATCGTGGACCAGTTCCCTGAGTTTTTTGCGCTGAAGGGTGAATGCCGCTTCGGGGATTGCAAGCATATGAAAGAGCCGGGCTGCGCGGTGCTGGAAGCGGTGGAGAGCGGCGAGATCGCCGGGAGCCGTTACAACAGCTACATCGACATGGTGGAGGGCGTGGATGAGGCGACCTCCTACCGCTAGGGTCGATGGTCCGAGGAGATCATCCGCTGATCCTTATTACCGCAGATCACGCAGATGGCCGCAGAGAATGCCGGGGGTCCGTGAACTCGGAAACGGGGTGCCTTAGCCGAAATGCAGCCTACTTCGCGGGCACCTGTGACATCTACGGTCAGGCAAAGACACTCACTTCACCGCCTCCACCTTCACCACTTCCGGGGCCACGCGCTTGATGGCCTCTTCCACACCGGCCTTCATCGTCATGGCGCTCATGGAGCAGCTGCTGCAAGCCCCGTGCAGTCGCACGCGCACTACGCCCTTCTCACTGATGTCAACGAGGGTGATGTCGCCACCATCAGCTTCGAGGAAGGGCCGGAGTTCCGTGAGCGCATCCTTCACCCGCTGCGTCAAGCGTTCGCGTTCTTCGGTACCGATCAGGATGGCAATGCTCATGGCTTAACTATCATTTCGTCTGCCGGGTCGGCAACTTTCTTCTTCGGCGGCGCGACCTCCAGTTCGGCCAAGATACGCTGCATGGCATCCAGCATGGGCGCGAAGGCCTGTGCGGCCGGGGTATCGCCCTGAAGCACGGCGGGGCGGCCCACGTCGGCAGCCTCGCGGATGCTTTGCACCAATGGCACCTCGGCCATGAACGGCACGTTCAGCTCCTCTGAAAGCGCGCGTGCGCCCCCTTTGCCGAAGATGTACTGGCGCTCTTTTTCGGGGATGTCGGCGAGCGGCCGGCCGGCTGCGGTTTCCGCAGGGATGAACCAGGACATGTTCTCCACGATGCCGAGCACGGGCACGTTCACGCTGGGCATGTTGAAGAGGCCCACGCCCTTGCGCGCGTCCACCAAGGCCACGGGCTGGGGGGTGCTCACGATAATGGCCCCGCTGAGCGGCACGGCCTGCACGAGCGACAGGTGAATGTCGCCGGTGCCGGGCGGCAGGTCCACGAGCATGATGTCGAGTTCACCCCAATCGGCATCCTTGAAGAGTTGGTCGAGCGCCTTGCTGGCCATGGGCCCGCGCCAAGCGATGGCCTGACCGGGATCGGCGAAGAAGCCGATGCTGAGCATCTGCACGCCGTAATTCTCAACCGGTATGATGAGGTTCTTTCCGTCCACCGCCTTCACGCGGGGCCGCTCCTTCTGCACGTCGAACATCATCGGCATGCTGGGGCCATAAATGTCCGCGTCAACGAGGCCGACCTTATATCCGCGTTGCGCAAGGCCGACCGCGAGGTTGGCGGTGATGGTGCTCTTGCCCACACCGCCTTTGCCGCTGGCCACGGCCACGATATGCTTCACGAAGGGCAGCACTTTGCGAAGGCCGCCACGTGCACCGCTGATGGGGCGAACGCTTACGTTCACCTTCACCCCGTCGCCGAAAGCCTGCTTCAGCTGGAAGATCACGGCCTCCTCCATGCGCTTGCGGCTGTGCATCGCGGGATTGCTCACCTCCACGATGATGCTGATGGTGTTCTCGTCGATGACGACCTCTTGCACGAGGTCCAGTTCCACGATGTCCTTCTTCAGGTCGGGTTCGATCACCCGGCTCAGTGCCGCTTGCAGGGCTTCTTCGGTAATATCCATTGCGGCGCGAAATTACCCCTGAAAAAGCAGGTGTAGGATGCCTATTGTCAGGTCCCGCCGCCGACATTGCGTATACCTGCGTCCCCGATGGCATCCCGCACGGGCCTCCGCTCCAGCAACCAGAGCATGGCGATGGAGGGATCCTCAAAGAAACGGACGGCGTATGGCGCGTCGGCCGGGGTGGCGGTCACGAACCGGTCCACGGCCTCTGCGTTGCCGGGGTCCTCACTTCCTACGATGGCGATGCGCTCAATGCCCGCCTGCATCACCTGCGGAGTGAACTCACGCATGGTCCACGCTTGGTCCTCTTCCGGTATCGCTCCCGCCTTGCGGCCATCGGTGAGCCAATAGCGCAATCCTTCGCGCTCCACCACGTCCATGACACGCTGCAACAAAGAGCGATAGACCTCACCGACGAATACGCCGCTCCATGTGGACCGTACGAACCGCTGCACCGGCTGCACTTCCAGCAACAGGTTATCGCATTTATGTTCGGTGTGGATCAACATGAGGTGCGGCCTTTCGGCACGATGAAGGTACACGGCAAAAAAGAACTGAAGGAACGGATGGGACAATTTCCCTATTTATGGGTACGCCTTGCAGGTCAGAACCGCAAGCCTTCCACCGGGTCCCAGAACTTCTTGGCAAAATCCTGTACTTGGTCCTTCTTCACCTTCACGCCTTCCTTCCCCAACAGTTCCTCCATCCGGTCTGGCGTGGCGAAGTGGTGCTTGCCGGTGAGCAGTCCGTTGCGGTTCACGACGCGGTGCGCGGGCACCTTGGGCTTCACGGTGTGGGCCCGGTTCATGCACCAGCCCACCATGCGGGAGCTGCGCGCGGCACCGAGGTAGCGCGCAATGGCCCCGTAGCTCGTCACCCGGCCGCGCGGGACCTGCCGCACCACGTCCATCACGTCGGCGAAGAAATCGCGCTCCTGTACCGCGTCGTTAAGTATGGTGTGTTTGATCATGAGGAAGTTCTAACCGCAGAGAGCGCAAAGGTCGCGGGGAATGCAAAAAGTTGACCGCAACGTTCGCAACGAGCGCAACGGATCTTCCGATGAGGCCGGGCGGAAACCAACTTCTGGGCGGACCAATGCCACCTGCTCACTTGAGAGGCTGCCGCATTTACGTTGCGCTCGTTGCGTCCGTTGCGTCCGTTGCGGTAGAAAAAACCTCCGCAGCTCAATCCCAACCAAATCGTACGTAGTGGATCGTCCTTCCCTCTTCCAGCCACATGTTTTCATAGAATGTGCGGATGTTCAGCACGGCCTGTTCCTCCGGTGAAACGCGCGGCACCAGCTCGGCATATACGTCGGCGCTGCTTTCCTCGGTGCGCAGCTTGTGCTCGGCGATCTGCTCCAAGGTGTATTCGTAAAGCAGTGGGCTGTCTGTCTTCAGGTGGATGATGCCGCCCGGTTTCAGGATCTCCTTGTAGCGTGCGAGAAAGAGCGGGCTGGTGAGGCGCTTGCGGGCTTTCCCGATCTGCGGGTCACTGAATGTGAGCCAGATCTCGTCCACCTCATGTTCACCGAAGCAGCGCAGGATGTGGTCCACGTGCGTGCGTAGAAAGCCGACATTGTCCAATCCTTTTTCCTTGGCGGTTTTCGCGCCGCGCCAAATACGTGCCCCTTTGATGTCCACACCGAGGTAATTCTTCTCCGGTCGCAAATGCGCGAGACCGACCGTGTATTCACCGCCACCACAGCCCAGCTCCAGCACCAACAGGGCATCGCGCTTGAAGAAATCACTGTTCCACTTGCCCTTCTGTGGCAGGTCGGCCGCCTGAAGCTCGGTGAACGAGGGCTGCACCACGTGATCGAAGGTGGCGTTCTCGGCGAAGCGGGAGAGCTTGTTCTTGCCCATGGAAAGGCTGCGAAGATCGTGGGATCGGTGAAAATGTCCGCGAAAGAACGAAGAGTTGCTGATCCACGGTTCCAATGACTGTCCACAGATTACCACAGATGCTGCCTTCGGCAGCTTGAAAGTTGAAGCAGGCGCAGCCTATCCCCGCAACGCGGGGAACATCCGTGTCATCTGTGACATCTGTGGACAAAACAGGCAAGTCTTTTATGGACGATCCCAGGTCGCTTCGATAGAGGCTCACCGTGCGGACGGGACCGGTGGACGAACTTCGCGCCATGTTCAACGGCGCTCGCATTCTGGTGGCCCCGCTCGATTGGGGGCTGGGCCACGCCGCACGCTGTGTCCCGATCATCCGCGCAATGCAGGAGCAAGGGGCAGTGCCGGTGATCGGTGGTGACAAGGGGCCGCTGGCATTGCTCCGCGAAGAGTTCCCGCTGTTGGAACAGGTGTCCATCCCCGGCATGGAGGTCCGCTATGCGAAAGGCCGCTCACAGGCTTGGGCCATGGCGAAGCAATTCCCGACGATGCTGCGGCAGGTGCCCGGGGAACAACGCGTGTTCGAAAGTCTGTGGCGCGAGCTTCGCCTTGATGCTGTGATCAGTGACCAACGCTTCGGCATCCGTGCGGCAGGGCTACCCAGCGTACTGATCACGCACCAGCTCTTTCCCTTCGCACCCTTCGCACCCTTCGCCCAAGGTGTTGCACGGCGGATCAATCGGCGGCACATCGACCGCTTCGATCTTTGTTGGATCCCCGACCATGCGGATCCGCCGGGGCTTTCCGGAGCTCTTTCACATGGTAAGGACATTCCGGGGCAAGCACGGTTTATCGGGCCGCTCAGCCGATTCAACGATATGCGGGCAGCCCGCGCGGACATCCACTACCGCGCGGTGGCCGTGATCAGCGGGCCGGAACCGCAACGTACCTTGTTGGAGAAAAGCATTCTGGAACAGTTGCAGAAAACCGAAGGATCCCACCTGGTCGTTTCAGGAAAACCGGGATCCGATGATGTCCAACAAGGGAACATCCGGACCGTAGGGCACTTGAAGGCCGCAGCGCTTTGCACTGCGATGAAGAACGCCGAGCTCATCATCAGCCGCACCGGCTATTCCACGTTGATGGACCTCGACGCGATCGGACGTGGCGCACTTCTTGTTCCCACGCCGGGCCAACCGGAGCAGGAATATCTCGGCAGGCTGCACCGGCAGGCGGGCCTTCATTGCATTCAAGAGCAACATGGGCTTGACCTCGCCGCCGCATTCCACAACCCACCGGGTCTGTCCCTCTCCCCACAAAAAACCTCGGCACTTCTCCCGGCTATAAGCGAACTTGCACGCTTGATCATCCAACGGCGTAACGCTAATCTTTCCCACGCATGACCGTCCGTACCACCGCGCAGTTGTTTGCGCTCCTTGCCTTCTCCACTGCTTTTGCACAATCCGAACAGACCGGGGCCCTGAAGGCCGTGCAGCAGGAATACTCAAAGCTGCAGGACCAACTGGAACAGGTGCGTGGCAAAGTGGAGAAGGCCAAGCTCGCCGTAATGCAGCACGACCTCGCCCAGTGGGGTTATCCTGCACTGACCCCCGGTGACACCGTAGTGGTGCATCCGGGACATGCGCTGGTGTGGAACGAGAGGTATAAGGTGCCGAAGTGGACCGCACACATCATCATGTCGGACATTATGGAAGGCGATCTCGCACGTATCGACACCTTCCTCCCGGACCCGTTGATCAGGACCAATACGGCATTGATCACCAGCTATTGGTACAGCGGATACGACCGCGGGCACATGGTACCGAGCGCCGACATGCGCTGGAGCCTCGATGCATTGAAGGCCACCTACCTCTACAGCAACATCTCACCGCAAAAGCCTGAGCTGAACCGCGGCGCATGGGCCGATCTGGAGGACTGGATCCGCCGCTATGTCCACTACTCGGGGCATCGCGTCTTCGTGGTCACAGCACCCATCCTCGGCCCCGACATGCCCCTGCTGAACAAGCCGAAGGCAGAGGCGGACGTGAGCGCTCCACCCTACTTTTTCAAGGCCATGGTGGACCTTGATGCTCCCGTTAAGAAGGGGATCGCCTTCGTGATGGGCAACGGGCTGAATGATCATGGCCTGCTCACTTATGCGTGCTCCATCGACAGCGTGGAGAAACTATCCGGGCTGGACCTCTATCCCGCGTTGGACGATACCCTTGAGAGCCGCATCGAAGCGATGCACGACACGCAGGACTGGTACGGTGAAGGCGACCGCGCAATGGGCGAAGTGGCCCCGCTGGTACCGCCCCTGCCCGGAGGCCGCTTCAGCACAACACAGGCCAAATACCATGTCGGAAACAAGGCTACCATCTGTGGCACCGTGGTGAGCACACGGCGCACCAAAAAGGCCAATGCGCTCTACCTCAACTTCGACCGCATGTATCCCAACCAGGATTTCTATGCCACGGTATGGGACAGCAACAGCCCCAACTTCTCCTATGACCCGGAGACCTTTCTTCAAGGGCGGAAAGTCTGTGTCACCGGCATGATCACGACCTTCAACGACATCGCACGGATCAGCATCAACAACGAGGACGAGATCACGTTCTGGGAAGATGTGGTGAAGGGAGAGGATGAACGGTGATCATTGGGGATGGAACGCTGATGACGCTGAAAGAGTGGATCCACGCAGATCTGAGGGGTGGAGCTGGTACTGGGTATCGAGTACAGGGTACAGCGTATTGCCGACGATGACTGCCGCTGCCAACTGCAACTGTCGCATGCTGTCGCCAGCTCGACCTTCGCAGCCGCTTCGGCGAAGGAGGCAGCGCTTGGGCGCGGCAACGCCTGACAACTGACAACGAACAACTGACAACTACACCCGCGCTATTGCACCACGATCGCGTCCGTGAACACGGTGTTGCTTTCGTGCAAGGCGCGGTCCGCGATGCGCACGCTGAAACGCACGGTGTCCCCGGAAGTCTGCGGCAGCACCAGCGGACTGATCTCCACGGCGATATCCCCTTCCAACGCTTTGTTCTGGCCGGTGGGCGTGATCACCGGGATGCGGTAATAAAGCGGCAATGTGAACTGCTGAAGCTCCCACTGGCCGTTCTGCATCTTGTAGTAGTCCACGAAAAAGTTGTGGTACCACTGACTGCCGGGGTTGTACGGTGCCAGCGTATCCCCTTGGTCCAAGCCGATATCCCCATCGCCATCGGTGAAGGAAATGGTGAGCTTGTCGTAATCCGTTGAGCGGGTGTAGGACTTGAAGTCGATGTGCGGTTCCTTGGGGAATTCCTCGGTTTTCAGGCAGGCGGACATCAGCACCGCCATCAGCAGCACGGCCCCTGATACTTTTGTCCCCATCCTCCGTTGGTCCCACATCGTCCCGCAAAAGTATGAACGGCGCAGCGCCTTCCCCCATTGTGCCGCCAGCGCTGCTTGAAAAGCCGTTCCAGGTGGACGGGCCGGAAGCCTTTTCCGCCCTGGCGCTTGAGCTGTTCATGCTGCACGCCACGCACAATGCCGTGTACCGCGAATACCTTCAGGCGCTGACCATAGATCCGGGGACGATCACCACGGTGGAACGGATCCCCTGCCTGCCCATCGGCCTGTTCCGTAACCGGCGGGTGCTACTGGTGGGGCTGGAGGCTTCATTGCAGTTCACCAGCAGCGGTACCACCGGGCCCGTCACCAGCACCCATCACGTGCCTTGGCCGGGGCTCTATGAGCGTTCATTCCTGACATCCTTCAGTGCGGAATATGGGCGACCGGCGCGGTGGCGCATCCTGGCTTTGCTGCCCGCCTACATGGAAAGACCAGGCAGCTCCTTGGTGTACATGGCGGAAAAGCTCATCGCCGAAAGCGGCGATAAACGCAGCGGCACTTTCCTGCACGATCTGGAAGCTTTGGCCGAGCTATTGCGCGATGGAGAAGCCAATGGCACGCAGACCTTGCTGTTGGGCGTTCCCTTCGCCCTGCTGGACCTGGCGGAGAAACACCCGATGCCGTTGAAACACACGGTGATCATGGAGACCGGTGGCATGAAGGGAAGGCGGCCGGAGATGGTGCGCGAGGAATTGCACAGGGTCTTGAAAGACGCATTCTCCGTGGATCATGTCCATAGCGAGTACGGCATGACGGAATTGCTCTCACAGGCATGGTCGCAGGGCGAAGGCGCGTACAGATGCCCGCCGTGGATGCGGGTGCTGACGCGGGATGTTAACGACCCGTTCACGCGTGTGGCGGAAGGCCGCACCGGCGGCATCGATGTGATCGACCTGTGCAACATCGCCAGTTGCCCGTTCATTTCCACGCAGGACCTGGGGCGCATGCATGCGGACGGGAGCTTCGAAGTGCTGGGGCGCTTTGACAACAGCGACCTGCGGGGGTGTAATTTGTTGGTGGAGTGAGTGAAGGTTAACCGCAACGACGCTACGACGCAACGGGAACGCAACGAAAATTCTACCGCAAAGAACACGAAGGACGCGAAGGCGAGCCTACGGCACTGGGCACCAAGGAACGGCCAGCCTCGAGTTTACACTGCCTTCACCAAAAAGTAGTTCTTCTTGCCGCGCTGTAGCAGGATGAACTTTCCCGCGATCAGGTCGTCCGCGTTCACGGTGCGGTCCTCCCCTACCTTCACTTTGTTCACGCTGATGCTGCCTTCCTTCAGCGCGCGTTTGGCTTCGCCTTTTGATGCCAGAAAACCAGTACCATCGCTCAATAGATCGATGATGCCAATGCCGGTTGCGATCGTCTCCGTGGGCATATCCGCCTGCGGAACGCCGTCGAACACGTCCAGCCATTGTTTCTTGTTCAACGTGCCCAAGCCTTCTGCGGCGTTACCGAAGAGGATGGTGCTCGCTTGGACCGCGGCCTCCAACTCCGCCGCACCATGGACCAGCGTGGTGATATGATCGGCCACAGCTTTTTGCAGCACTCTTTTATGTGGTGCTTCGGCATGCTCGGCGCGCAGCTTCTCCACCTCCAGTTGCGTCCATGGCGTGAAGATGGCCGCGAACCGCGCTGCGTCCGCATCCGGGGCGTTCAACCAGAACTGGTAGAATTTGTAGGGTGAGGTGCGCTCGGCGTCCAACCAGACATTCCCGCTTTCGCTCTTGCCGAATTTGCTGCCATCAGCCTTGGTGAGCAACGGCGTGGTAATGGCGTAGGCCTCGTTGCCGCCCATGCGCCGGATCAGCTCCGTGCCGGTGGTGATGTTCCCCCACTGGTCGCTGCCGCCCATCTGCACCGTGCAGTTCTCATGCTGGTTCAGCCACCAGTAGTCGTAGCCCTGCACCAACTGGTAGCTGAACTCCGTGAAAGAAAGGCCCGTTTCCAAGCGGCTCTTCACGCTGTCCTTCGCCATCATGTAGTTCACGCTGATGTGCTTGCCCACGTCGCGGATGAAGCGCAGGAAGCCCATGTCCTTGAACCAGTCGTAGTTGTTCACTAACCGAGCGCCGTTCGCTGTATCGCCGAAATCGAGGAAGCGCTCAAGCTGCTTCTGCACGCAGGCCTGATTGTGGCGCAACGCGTCCTCGTCCAGCAGGTTGCGCTCGCTTTTCTTGCCGCTGGGGTCGCCCACCATGCCCGTGGCACCACCCACCAAGGCCACGGGCTTGTGGCCGCAGCGCTGGAAATGGACCAGGATCATGATCTGCACCAGGTTGCCCACATGCAACGAATCCGCCGTGGGGTCAAAGCCGATGTAGCCGGTCGCCGGGCCCTTCATCAAGTGCTCCTCGGCACCGGGGGTGCTGTCCTGCAACAATCCGCGCCAACGGAGTTCCTCTACGAAGTTTGTTACCGCCATGATCTTTCTACCGCGAAGGGCACAAAGGACGCAAAGGAATGCGATTTTCTACCGCAACGTTCGCAACGGACGCAACGAACACAAAGAGCGGAAATTATTGATCTCAAGATGGCGCAAAGAAATGCAAGTTCCAGGCGATCACCGATGTCGTGCTCACAAGCCCATGCGGGATATCTTGCGGCCGCGCCGATCGGCACATAGATGGATCTGGTAACGGGAGGAACGGGGATCGTGGGCGCACATGTGCTGGACGCGCTGTTGGCGCAAGGACGAAGCGTGCGTGCGCTGCTCCGCAAAGGCAGTGATGCCTCTATTGTCCAACAGATCTTGGAGCACTATCACGCGGACGGCACGGAACGCTTCCAGCGGATCCAGTGGGTTGAGGGCGACCTGTTCGATGTGGGTGTTTTGCGCGAGGCGATGCAAGGCGTCGATCACGTGTATCACTGCGCTGCGATGGTCTCCTTCGACCCACGGGATGTACGCGAGCTGTTACGCACCAATGTGGAAGGTACGGCGAACGTGGTGGACGCCGCGTTGGAAGCCGGAGTGAAACGCCTCTGCCACGTGAGCTCCACGGCCACCATCGGTGGTGGTTTGGACGGCGGCATCGGCGATGAGACGAAGGCCTTCGTGCAGGACAAGAATTCCTCCGGCTATGCGATCAGTAAAGCGGAGGCGGAGCTGGAGGTGTACCGCGGCATCGCGGAAGGCCTGGACGCGGTGATGGTGAACCCCTGCGTGGTCTTCGGCCCTGGGCAGCACGGGCGGAGCAGTATGACGATGATCGACCGGGTGCGCAAGGGTTCGCGCTTTTTTCCCGGTGGCACCAATGCGATCGTGGACGCCCGCGATGTGGCAACGGCGATGACACGGCTGATCATTGAAGGTGGCATCGGTGAACGCTACCTCCTGATCGGCGAGGAGATCTCTTACGAACGGCTTTTCACTCTGATCGCACAAAGCGCCGGGAAGACCGCACCCTCGATGAAGCTGCCCGCATGGGCGCTGGAACTGGGATGGCGCGCCGAGGCCTTGCGCACTCTTTTCGGCGGAAGACCATTGATCACGCGGAACACGGCACGCACGGCTTCGCGGATCAGACATTATAATGGGTCCAAGGCCGAGCGCTTGTTGGGGATGCGTTTCCGTTCCGCGGAAGAGGCGGTCGCGAACGTGGCGGGTTTTATCCGCAGATGAACGCAGATGAATATCGAAGTCTGCTGCTTCTTCGGTGAAAGAAGGCTCAGTGAGCCACGCTGTCCGCGCGCTGCTGCAGGTCATTCAGCACGTCCTGATAGACCGACTTCAGCACCTCCGGCTGCTTGAGATACGCGTCATACGTCGCACGGAAATCGGCCTTGGTGACGCCCTGCTTCTTGAACATCTCGTCATAGTAGGCCGAGGCCGGACCGTCAACGCGCTTGTCCACCGTCAATTCCTGGCTCAGCCGTGCCTCGATCAGCATCGACTCCATCAGCACCTCTTCGAATTTCTCTCGGTCCAGCGGCCCTGATGGCGGCTTTCCCTTTCCACCACATGCGACCAAGAACAACAGAAGGAAAGCAAGGCTGATCCTCATCGGTCGAACATTGCGCGCATGCCACGAACGGAACGGTCCACTTCGCCTTCGGCATAGGCAAGCTGACCGTTCACCCAGGTGCGCAAAACGCGGGACCGGAAGCGTTGTCCTTCAAACGGGGACCAACCGCATTTGTACAACAGGTTTTCCTTGGCTACGGTCCACGGTGCATCGAGGTCCACGAGCACGAGGTCCGCGTGTTGGCCTTCCCGGATGAAACCACGGTCCTTAACTTGGAACAAGCGCGCCGGTGCATGGCACATTTTCTCCACCACTTCCTGCAGCGTGAAGACGCCTTGATGCATCAGTTCCAGCATGGCGGGCAGCGCATGTTGCACCAAGGGGCCACCGCTCGGGCAGCTGGTGTAGGGATTCGCTTTTTCCTCCACGGTATGCGGCGCATGGTCGGTGGCCACCACATCAATGCGGCCGTCCTTCACGGCTTGCCGGAGGGCGTCACGGTCTTCCGCCGTCTTCACAGCCGGGTTCCATTTGAGGAGCGTACCCTTCTTTGCATAGTCCGCATCGGTGAACCAAAGATGGTGTACGCACGCTTCGGCCGTGATGCGCTTTCCTTCCAGCGGTCCCGGCTCGAAAAGCTCGAGTTCACGCGCTGTACTGATGTGAAGCACGTGCAGCCTTGTGCCATGCATTTTCGCCAAAGCCACGGCGGTGCTGGAGGAGCGCCAGCAGGCTTCCGCGCTGCGGATAAAAGGGTGCTGTCCGATCCGGATGTCCTCCCCATAACGGGCTTTGGCCTCCGCCATGTTCCGTCGGATGGTCGGCTCGTCCTCTGCATGCACGGCAAGGATCATGTGGGCCTCCTTGAAGAGGCGGTCCAGCGTCTCCTCATTGTCCACCAGCATGTCGCCGGTGCTGCTTCCGAGGAACGCCTTCAAGCCGCAGACCGTTTTCGGATCCGTGCGCAGCACTTCCTCGATGTTGCTGTTGCTCGCGCCCATGTAGAACGAGTAGTTGGCCACGCTGGAAGCCGCGCCCATGGCGTACTTCAGCGTCAACAGGTCCTGCGTCAGCGTCTGTGGAACGGTGTTCGGCATCTCCATGAAGGTGGTGATGCCGCCCGCCACCGCAGCGGCCGAACCGTGCGCGATATCTTCCTTGTAGGTGAGCCCGGGCTCGCGGAAGTGCACCTGATCGTCGATAGCGCCCGGAAGGAGGTGCCGGCCTTTGCCGTCGAGCTCCTTCACCGCACGTGCACTGCCGATGCCTTCGGTCGCGACACGCTCGATGAAACCGTCGCGCACCAGCACATCGGCGGGGGTCACGTGGCCTTCGTTCACCACTTGGACATCTCGGAGCAGCCAACTGTTCATCAGGCTGTGGCCGCTTTCTGTTTCGGCTTGATCGTGTAGCGCATCATAAGCACCCCGAGGAAAGCCTCCTGGAAGATGTTGGCGCTCATCTTGCTCTTCCCTTTCACGCGGTCCTTGAAGGTGATGGGGACCTCTTGGATGCGGAAACCGGCGAGCTTCACGCGGTACTTCATCTCGATCTGGAACGCATACCCGATGAAGCGGATCTGATCCAACGCCAACGCGCGCAAAGTGTCCGCCTTGTAGCACACGAAACCTGCGGTGGTATCTTGCACATTGAGCCAGAGGATGAGCCGCACGTAAAGCGAAGCACACCAGCTCAGGAGGACCCGGTTCCAGGCCCAATCGTTGACGTGGCCGCCTTTCACATAACGGGATCCCACGCTCATGTCCGCCCCGCCTTCCGCACAGGCCGCATACAATCTCAGCAGGTCGTCCGGGTCGTGGCTGAAATCGGCGTCCATCTCGAAGATGTAGCCATAGTTGCGTTCCAAGGCCCACTTGAAGCCTGCGATATAGGCCGTGCCCAGCCCGAGCTTGCCTTTGCGTTCCAGCAAGTGCAGGCGTCCGGGTTCCTTCACCTGTAGTTCGCGCACGATGGCTGCCGTGCCGTCGGGAGAACCATCGTCCACGATCAGGATGTGAAAAGGCGGCTCCAAGCGGAGTACATGCGTGATGATGTCGCGGATGTTCTCCTTCTCGTTGTACGTGGGAATAATGACTAGCCGGTCGTTCATACGCGGTTGGACGGCCACAAAGGTCGAGGAAAAAGGTGTGACAGGCCGTTCCTAACGCACGAGGGTCACATGACCGATCTGCTCGAACCGCGTGTTGGAGATCATGTCCTGTGCGGTGAGCTTCCATACATAGACACCGATGGGCGCAGGGGTACCGTTCCCGAAGTTGCCGTCCCAAGTCGCATTCATGTCCTCCGTGGAATATACCGGGCTTCCCCAGCGGTCCACGATCAGGAAATGGTAGTCGTTCGGGTCCAGACCAAAGGAAACCGGCGCGAATTCGTCGTTCCTTCCATCGCCGTCCGGAGTGAACGCATTGGCGGTGAAGACCGAGGCGCTCGCCGGGATCAACAGGTCCGAGCATATTGTGTCCGCGCAGGTGGGCGAAGCATAGGCGATGAGGCAGATGGGGTAGATCTCCTCCAAATCGTATGGGAAGGTGAACTGCGGGTCCAAGGCCGTGGAAGTGCCCAAGCCGCCAAAATCCCAGAGGAAATTGCCTGCACCCGAGCTCAGGTTGTCGAAGGCGGCGACGGGGCTGTGCGTACTGGTGTTGGACAAAACGATGTTGAACGCGGCCGTGGGCCGTTCGACCACCTGCACCAGTTGGTCGGTCTGCACGGTGACGGCACAGCCATTGCCGGGATCGGCGGTGAAGTGGACGATATAGTTCCCGGGTTGATCATAGGTAACGGTGATCGGCCCGCAAGCGGTGGTGTCCGTACCGTTCCCGAAATCCCAGAAACAGGAGCCGTTGCCCACATAGCCACTGTTGAAGGTGACATCGATCGGCACACATCCTTGGCTCGTGGTGAAGGTGGGTGCGACGACCGGTATTGCGGTCACCGTGACCTGTACGGTCGATATTGCCAGCGGACAGGGTGCAGGGGCGGTGACACTATAGACATAAGGTCCGCTGACGGCCGTGGACGGGTCCAAGATGCCGCCGGGGCCGATCGGACTTGGTCCGGACCAGATGCCACCTGCATCCGGCGTTCCGCTGAGGAGGGTCATCAATACGAAGGGCTCGGCATTTGAGCATAAGGTGGTATCCCCGTTCCCTCCAGCATTCGCGGCCATGGCGACGTCTATGTCCACACTGGCCATGTCCGCCGAGCAGCTTGCCACAGCGGGCACCATGTAGTGGTAAACACCCGGAATGGACGTGCCTGGATCAAATATGGCGCTCGTGTTGTTCCCGTCCGGGTCCGTCCATGAACCACCGGGATCGGGATCTCCACCGAGCAAGTTCTGCATATTCACGTTCGGAGCGGAACTGCACAGCGCCGCCGTACTGTCATTTCCTGCATCGGGGGCCTGGGTGACCACCACGCTCACCTGTGCCGTGGTGGCGGGGCACGGGGCCATGCCCGCCACCGTATAGATGTAGTTCCCGGAGGGGTTGGTCGCAGGATCGAGCACGCCGTTGAACGGGTCGTTGTTCGGGGGCATGGTCCACGTGCCACCCGCATCCGGCGTGCCACCCAATGCTCCGAAAAGCGCGACCGGAGATCCATCGCTGCACAGGTTCAACGAGCCGTTCGTGCCTGCATCGACCGCATGGTTTATGGCGAGGGTCACCACGGCCGTCGCATCCGGGCACGAAGCGTTGCCGATGACCGTGTAGGTATATGGACCCTGTGCTGCCGTGGCCGGATCGACCAAGGAAGTGGTGGGTTGTCCGTCCGGATCGGTCCATGAACCACCTGGTTGCGGGCTGCCGGACAATAGCCCCAGCAGGCTCACCGAAGGCCCGGCATCACACAACGCCACGGCATTGTCCTGGCCTGCGTTCGGTCCGGGCAATATGGTCATTTGCACCGTGGATGAGACATCCGCACAAACCCCGCCCGCGAACTGGTAGGTGTAGGTCCCTTGGGCTGAACTTGCCGGATCAAAGATGCCGGTTGAAGCACTGCCGCCCGGGCCTGTCCATACTCCGCCCATATCCGGACCGTTGCCGAGCAAGGTGAACAAGTTGATGGGCGCATCGCCTGTACATACCGTATCGATCCCGTTGGTGCCCGGATCATGCACCGCCTCGACCGAGACCACTACCTCAGCGGTCGCATTCGCACACGGTGCGGTGGCATTCACGGTATAGGTGAACGTGTTCGCCGTGTTCACCGCAGGATCGAACATCCCGCCGACCAAGCCGCCGCTCTAAGTACCACCGGCATCAGGGCTACCGCCAAGTTCCGTGAAGAGGTCGATCGCCGCACCGTCCGCACAGACCGTGACCGCCCCGTCCATGCCCGCATCCGGGCTGCCCGTCTCGCTCACCGTAACCGTCGCTGTCGCGTTGCCGCAAGGGGGCGTACCGGTGACCGTGTAGGTATAAGGGCCGGGAGCGTTCACCGCCGGATCGTACATCCCGCCGACCAAG
>Ga0073899_10001219_pt1 | contig 23700 bp, 23 predicted proteins | sample KloWWTmetaKNB5Ph_FD_88975 | JGI IMG/M metagenome (GOLD analysis project Ga0073899, IMG submission 88975) | Active sludge microbial communities from Klosterneuburg, Austria, studying microevolution and ecology of nitrifiers - Klosterneuburg... | ecosystem: Engineered > WWTP > Aerobic digester >... | reverse complement strand
GCGGCGCATCTCGTCCCACTGGCCCTTGAGCGAGAGCTCGTGGAGTTGCATGCCGAGCGGCTTGAGGCCGTGGACTTCGAAGACTTCGTGGTAGCTGCGGGTAGAGCCATAGAACGAGATCGGCTGGCGAAGGCGGTCGAGGCCCTGCTCGATCTCGGACTCGGTTTCGCCAAAAACGGTGAATCCGCCGCCCGCGATTTCGATGTCCTGCCAGGTGCGGCCGCCGCGCTTCAGGCCGATTGCGACGTTCGGCAGCACGACATCGCGCATGTACTTATCGGTCATGAACCCGTGGGGCATAACGACATCGGCGACTTCGCCGGCGACGCGAGCCATCGCATCGCCAACGAGGGCGAGGCCGATCTTCGGATCCGGGTAGTCGATGGGGCCGGGGTTGAAGTTCGGCGTCATGAGGGTGAAGTGGTAGAACTTGCCGACGTAGTCCGGCTTCTCGCCCGTGCGGAAGGAGTGCCAGACGGCCCGCATCATGCGGATGTATTCCTTCATGCGCGTGGCTGGCGCGCCGGGCCAGTCGACGCTGAAGCGGTTGTTGTTGTGGCCCTTCACCTGGCTGCCGAGGCCGATGGTGAAGCGCCCCTTCGTCAGGTGCTGGATGTCCCAGGCCTCCATCGCGAGGACGGTAGGGCTGCGGGGGAAAGCGATGGTGACACTGGTCTGGATGCCCAGCTTCTGTGTAGTGGCCCCGGCAAGCGTGGCCGCGAGCATCGAATCGTGCTGTGTTTCGGGCGCCGATGCGAAATCGTAGCCAAGTTCCTCGGCGCGGCGCGCCTGTTCGGCGACTGCCGTGAGCCAGCCGCCTCCAAATCCAGAACCAACTTTCATGGATGAAAACCTCCGTAGGCCCGGGTGGGCATTGCGGGTGCGAGTCTACAGGTGGGGCGGGAGGAGTGCATGCCGGTTCGCAACGGAAGAACGGACGGGTGGCTGGCGCCAGACCCTTCCCTTTACGTCAGGGTTGCCAGTTGGTACTGTTCCCCCATCTATTTCTACCCCGAACCCGGAGGAATACACCTTGGATTTTCGCGATAGCCCGGAACAGGCCATTTGGCGCGAGGAAGTTCGCACCTTCCTTGAAAAGGAAAAGCCGAAGGTTGATCCCGAAGCGAACCCGATGGAAGCCATGCGCCGCGCTGGCTCGATGATGAAGGAATGGCGGGCGAAGCTTTCGGATAAGGGCTGGGTTGCCCCGGCCTGGCCGAAGGAGTACGGCGGAGCAAGCCTCAGCGTGATGGAGCAGTTCATCATGAATGAGGAGTTCGCCGAGGCCCGCGCGATGAACGTCGGCGGCATGGGCACCTCGATGATTGGCCCAACGATCATCATTCACGGCAACGAAGACCAGAAGAAGCAGCACCTCGGCGCAATCCTCCGGGGCGAAGTGCAGTGGTGCCAGGGCTACAGCGAACCGGGATCCGGCTCCGACCTGGCCAGCCTCCAGACCCGTGCCGTCCGCGATGGCGACGACTTCGTGATCAACGGCCAGAAGATCTGGACATCGGGAGCGCACAACGCGGACTGGATGTTCATGCTCGCCCGAACCGATCCGGATGCCCCGAAGCACCGCGGCATCACCTACTTCTTGATGGACATGAAGAGCCCGGGCGTGACGGTCCGGCCGCTCATCAACCTGGCCAACGGCCACATGTTCAACGAAGTGTTCTTCGAAGACGTGCGTGTCCCGGCCCGCAATGTACTGGGCGAAATCAACCGGGGCTGGTACATCGGGACGACGACGCTGGACTTCGAGCGGTCGTCCATCGGCAACGCTGTCGGGCAGCGCCAGACGCTTGAGTACTACATGAAATTCTGGCAGGAGAACCGTGGGAAGGATGTGACGGGAAGCGCCAGCCCGAAGGCCCGCGAGGAATTTGCGGACCGCTGGATCGAGGCGGCGGCGGCGAAGATGCTGAGCTACCGCGTGATCACCATCCAGAACGAGGGCCGCGTGCCGAACCACGAGGCCTCGATCGCGAAGCTGTTCAACACCGAGCTGAGCCAGCGCATCGCGCGGACCGCGATGAAGATGATCGGCACGGGCGCCCAGTTGAGCGGCCAGACCGCTCCGATGCGTGGCCGGGCGGCGGGCAGCTATCTGCAGACGGTGTCGAGCACCATCGCCGGCGGCACCAGCGAAGTACAGCGCAACATCGTCGCGACGCGCGGCCTGGGGCTCCCCCGGGCATAGGACTGCGGACCAACAGCACCAATGCAGGAGGCCCGGGCAATTGCCCGGGCCTCCTGCATTGCCCTCTTTGTGCCGGGAGCGATTAGCCTCCGATCGGCGGGATGAACTGCTTGAAGGTGGCGGGCATCATCTTCGAGAGCTCATCGGGCGTCCACATCTTGTTGCCCTGGAGCACCACCTGGGGCGCGATGTTGCTGTAGAGCGTGATGTTGTAGCCGCGAAGGCCGAAGCAGCGGCCGCTGATCCATCCACCCTCTTCGCTGGCCAGGTAGACGAGCGGCGGGGCGATGTTCGCGGGGTCGCGCTCGGTGCCCTTCGCATCATCGGCATGGACGCGCTGGGCGCCGCCGGCTGCGCGGGTATCGGGAACGCTGTCAGTCATGCGGGTGGCGGCGCCGGGACCGATGGAGTTGGCGGTGACGCCGTAACGGCCGAGGGCACGGGCACAGCTGAGGGTGAAGCCCCAGATGCCCATCTTGGCGGCGGCGTAATTGGGCTGGCCGGGGGCCCCAAAGAGCCCGGAGCCCGAGGTGAAGTTGATGAGGCGGCCGCCGTTGCGGGCCTGGCGCCAGTGGATCGAGGCGAAGCGGGTGGTCGCGAAGGTGCCCTTCATGTGGACGCGGACGACGGCATCCCATTCTTCCTCGGTCATGTTGAAGATCATCCGGTCGCGGAGGATCCCTGCGACGTTGACCAGAATATCGAGCTGGCCCCACTCGTTGAGGGCGCTGCGGACGAGGTCCTCGGCCTGGTCCATATCGGAGATGTCGGCGTAGTTGGCGATGGCTTCGCCGCCGGCCGCCTTGATGTCGGCGACGGTCTGCGCCGCGGGCGAGCTATCCTGGCCTTCTCCGGAGACGGAGACACCGAGATCGTTGACGACAACGCGGGCGCCTTCGCTGGCGAAGAGGAGCGCGACTTCGCGGCCGATACCGCGGCCGGCGCCGGTGATGATGGCGGTCTTGCCTTCGAGCTTTCCTGCCAAAGGAAACCTTCCTTCTGGGGTAGTGATGGCGGGAAAGCTTACGCTGACGTGAAGGATCGGGAAACCCGATCGGCGCGGAGCCTGGACGGATCTAGTGGAAGGAGCCGCCGATGAGATCGCGCGCCATGATGATGCGCTGTACTTCGCTCGGCCCTTCGCCGATGCGCCGGATGCGGATCTCGCGGTACCAGCGCTCGAGGGGAAGGTCCTTGGTCACACCGTAGCCGCCGTGGATCTGGATCGCCCGATCGACCACGCGTCCGCCGGCCTCGGTGGCGACGAGCTTGGCCATCGCCGCTTCGGTCCGGAACGGCTCGTTTCGTTTCGCCTTGTCGGCTGCGGCAAGCGTGATCCAGCGGCTGGTGCGGATATCGATCTCGTTATCGACGATCATCCATTGCACGGCCTGGCGGGAGGCGAGGATATCGCCAAACGTTTCGCGCTGCTTCGAATACGCGATCGCGAGCTCCTGGGATTTTGCCGCGATTCCGATGCAGGCCGCCGAGTACGGGATGCGCTGGCGGCTCAGCCGGTCATTTGCGATAGCGAACCCGCCGTTGACCTCGCCGAGGACGTTGGCGGCGGACACGCGCAGGTCCTCGAACTGCAGCTCGGTGGCATAGCTGGTGGAACGCAGTGTGTGGACGATTCGGCGGACGTGGAAGCCGGGAGCGTCGGTATCGACGATGAAGCAGGTGATGCCGGCCCGACCGCGCGTTGCATCGGTCCGGGCGAAGACGATGCCGAAATCCGCGCGATCGGCGCCGCTGATGAAGATCTTGCCGCCGTTGATGACCCAGTCGTCGCCGTCTTTCACTGCGGTGGTCTGGATTGCCCGCGCCGGATCGCTGCCGCCCGATGGTTCAGTCAGGCCGAAGAACCCGTGCTTCTCGCCGCGGAGGGTGGGATAGAGATAGCGCTCCTTCTGGTCATCGTTCGCTTCGAAAAGCTGGGCAAGGCCGGCTCCGCCGAAGACTCCGTAACAGGGCGCGTAGAGGCCGGCCCGGTGTTGAGACATCTCGATGGCCATGAGCGTCCGGGTGACGATGTCGATATCGGGACCGCCATACTCCGGGGGGATGTCGAGCCCGTAGAACCCCATCGCCCGGACCATCGCGGCAAGGCGGTCGTGGTCGGCAGGGGCGAGTTCGCTTCCGTCGGGGTCGAGGTCCGCTTCGAGGGGTACGATCTCCTCACGAACGAACTTGCGAACCGTAGCGGTGATGAGCCGTTGTTCTTCAGAGAGTTCGAGGTCCATTGCCTATCCCAGCCGGCCGAGGCTGATGGGCGCCTCGGCCTGATTCATGATTGGCAGAGCGCCGTTCGCGCCCTGGTGAAGCATCAACAGCTCCCGATAGCGGGTCTGGTACTGCATGTTGACTTCGTAGCGGAAGGTGCTCGCGGCGCCGATACGGACGGAGAGCTCGCTGCGCAGCCCGAAGAGCGAGCGGCCGCCGGCGTAGCCCACGTAGACAACCGAGCCGGAGGCATCGGCGAGCTGGAAGACCCCGAGCTGGCCCGGAACAAGGGCAACGTGCTCGGAGTCAAGAGGAATCCAGGGTTTGTCGAGATGGAGTCGCATCGGCGGGAGTCTACGCCCCTCCATGGACTACGTTCATCTCAGACCCCCCGGAAGTTGGGCGAACGCTTCTCCAGGCGGGCGGCCATGCCCTCGCGCGCATCGGCGGAAGTCCTGGCGGCGTCGACGAGAGCATCGACATCGGCGTGGGGGATGGCATCGCGGAAGGCCATCTCGCGTACGAGGAGCGCCTTCATGGCCTTGAGCGAAAGGGGCGCGTTTCGGGCGAGCCGTTCGATGATCGCGCCTGCCTCCGCATCGAGGCGTTCTGGCGGCGCAACCCGCGCGATCACGCCGAGCGCGTGCATGCGCCCGGCCGGAACGGGATCCCCGAGGAGCAGGATTTCGCGAGTCGCGACGGGGCCGGCCACTTCGAGCAACTTCTTCGCAAGGAACCAGGTTGGTGCGAGCCCTATCTGGGCGAGCGACATGCCGAAGCTTGCGGAGGACGAAGCCACGACGAAATCGCAGTGGAGTGCGAGCTCGTTGCCACCGGCGATGGCATCGCCCTGGACCACCGCCACCACCGGGAGAGGGTAGCGCTCGATGGCTTCGAGAACGTGTTCAATGGGGCTGGCCCCGGCGGCGGGCCCCGCTTCGCCGCGCTCGCGGAGATCCAGTCCAGCGCAAAAGACCGGGCCGTTCGCGCGGATGACCGCCACGCTCTCGCCTGGCCCGGGCGCGGCAAAGGCTTGCGCCAGCTCTTGCAACATCAGGGAGTCGAGTGCGTTGCGCTTTGCGGGCCGGTCCAGGGTGATGGTCCGGATGCCGGGTTCTTCCGTGATGACGATTCGTTCCATGCTGTTCAAACACCTCCTGCCACGCGCGGCTCGCGGGCAATGACGCCTGCGCGCTCGAGCCCTTCAACCTCGGCCAGCGGGATGCCCAGCAGCCCACCGAGAACGTATTCGTTGCCATCGGCGAACGCGGGCGCCGGGCCCGATACCGGGACGGGCGTCTCACTCAACCTGAAGGCGACGCGGGGATAGGGTGTGGGGCCAACCCCCGGCGTGTCCACGTACTCGAACCCGCTCCTGGCTACCACGTGCGGGTCGCGGAGGAGTTCGAGTGCGGTGAGCACGGCGCCGGCGGGAACGCCAGCGGCCTGCAACGCCGATTGCGCCTCGTAGTGCGTCCTCTGGCGGGTCCATCCGGCGATTGCCCCGGCAATGGCGGGGCGGGCCTCCCGGCGGCCGGCCGGCGTATCCAAAGCGGGGTCGTCTCCGAGGTCCGGGCGGGCGATCACACGGCAAAGGGCGCGCCACTGCTCGCCAGTCTCGACACCGATGGCCACCCAGGCATCCTCTCCGGCGCAGGGGAAGACCTCGTGCGGCTCGAAATGGGAATGTTCATTGCCGGCCCGCATCCGCTCGCGCCCGTTCATCGCGAAATCCATGTAGGCGTCGGCCATAACCTGGAACTCACCCTCGATCATGGCCAGCTCGACGTGCTGTCCCTGGCCGGTGGCTTCGCGGTGGCGCAGGGCGGCGAGCGTGGCAAAGGCGGCCAGCACGCCCGCCTGCTGATCGCAGAAGAAGTTGCCGGGTTTCATCGGTGGGCCATCCGCGTAGCCCGTGAGGTGGGAGAGACCGCTGATGGCATCGATACCGGGGCCGTAAGAGATGCGATCGCGGAGCGGCCCGGAAAGACCGAATGCCGGCATCGAGGTGAGGATGATGGCCGGGTTTGCGGCGGCGAGGGTCTCGAATCCGAGGCCGAGGTTGCCCATCACCCGAGGCGCGAAGTTCTGGACGACGACATCGGACTTGCCGGCAAGTTGGAGGAAGAGTTCACGGCCGCGCGGCGTTGCCGCATCGAGGACCAGGCTGCGTTTCCCGTGGTTGAGCTCGTTAAAGAGCATGATGCGGTTGTAACCCGGGGCATCTGCGCCATCGAGCAGGGGGGCCACTCCGGCCGCGTGCTTCGGGCGGCTGCCGGGAGCTTCGATCTTGATGACCTCGGCGCCAAGGTCGGCGAGGATAGCAGCCGCAATTGGCCCGGCAACGGCAACGGTGAAGTCGATGACGCGCACTCCGGAGAGCGGCTTCGGGCCGGGAGGCTGCGGACGCGTGCGCCTTGCCGGTGTGGTGGTGGGCCAGCCCGTGCCCTGGTGCTGCCCGAGCACGGGCGCGGGAGCGGTCAGCCAGGGGGTCGCGTGCAGTCGCATCGGGGCTCCCGGTTGGAACACGGGACCGGCGCCCGGATGATTGACCGTCACGAAGCTTCCGCGCTCTGCGTGGTGGCTCTCGCGCAGGACCTCGGCAGGGGTTCGTACCTCGGTGAACGGCAGGCGAAGTTCCTGGGCTGCACGCACCACGTCTTCGCGGTCGCGATCGGCGAGCCAGTCATCCATGATGGTGTCGATCTCGTCGGCGTGGCCCATCATGGTGGCGAGGACATCGGGATCGGCGAGGCGGGGGTGGGGGATGAGCGCGCCGAGAAGGTCCAGGTAGCGGTTGTTGGAGTGACAGTGGACGTAGCCATCGCGGCAGGGGCGAATGGTGGAGGGGTAGGAGTGTTCGGGCGGGTATCCAAGGAGACGCGTGCCATTTCGGCGGGCTATCCGGCCGTAGAAATGAGCGCCCTGTTCGACCCCGCCCAGCATGAAGGTCGCAGCCTCCATCGCCGAGCAATCGACCCGTTGGCCGCGGCCGGTGAACTCGCGGGCGCGGAGCGCGGCCAGCGTGCCGAGTGCCAGGTGCGCGCCGGCCTGGTACGCGACAAGCGAGCCATAAGCTTTGAGGGGCTGGCGGCCGGGGCTACCGGTGAGCATCGCGTAACCACTCGTTGCGTAGGTGACGAGTTCGCCGCCCAGGTGATCCGCGTATGGGCCGGTCAATCCGAAAGGCGTGACGCTGGCGACAACGAGCGAGGGAAACCGGGCGTGCCACTCCGTGAAATCGATGCCGGCGCCGGACAGGGCGGCTGGCTGCATGGCGGTGATGACCACATCGGCCCCCGCGAGCAGCGGTGCGAGTGCTTCGATGGCGCCCTCGAAGACATGGCCGCGCTTGCCCGTATTGAGGTGGAGGAAGAGAGCGGAGCGTTCGCGGTCGGCGATATCGCCGGGGAACGGGCCATCGCCCCGGGTGGGATCTCCGCCGGGCGGTTCGACTTTGATGACCGTCGCGCCGAGCCCGGCGAGCAGCTTCCCGCAATAGGGGCCGCTCACCCCCGTTGCCAGTTCGAGCACACGCACTCCATCGAGCGCACCAGGCACCCGTTTGCCTCCTTCGCCGGCGGACCGGAAGTGGCGGGATTCTAGCGCGGCAGCGGCGAACGCGCCCGGTGGCTCACAGCTTCCAGGCGGCCACGCCCAGGAGGGCCGGCCCGTTGGGTATCAGGATGCGGGCGTCCGAAATACACCATGGCCGTTACCGTTACGGGTGCATCCAGGGCCCTCACACATCTGTACGACAAGCGTCTTGCAGTTCAAGTGCGGTACCGATAGGCTTCGCCGAAATCGTGCTGGCGCCGCGTGGACAACGCTCCCGATCGACCAGACGAAACCACGAACGGAAGTACCAAATGTCCATCCAATTTCTGAGGCCGTTTGGCCTGTTCTTCTTTGCCGCTCTCGTGTGCCTGACGCTGGGAGTTGTTCACCACGATACAAAGCCGGCCCATGCCAGCTATGCCGGCGCGAACGGCAAGATCGCGTTCACCCGCAACGCCGGAGGAAACAGTGAGATCTGGGTGATGGACGCCGACAGCAAGAATGAAACCCGCATTACTTCTGGCGGCGGAGATTTCCTACCAATGTGGTCTTCGGACGCGACGCTCATATCCTTTGGCTCGCGGCGCGGCGGTTCCTCAACGCCACACGCCTACATTGTGAATGCCGATGGGAGCGCACTTCGACGTCTCACGACCGATGAACGCGGTGAAGGCAGGGCCACGTGGAACTCCGACATGTCGCGGGTGACGTTTCCCGCCGCGATCGACGGCAAGTGGACGATCGTGACGCGTGCTGGCGATGGAACGGGGTCAGATACGCAGCTGACAACGCCTGGGACCAGCGAAAACGACACCGTCCCCATTTTTTCGCCCGACGGCAATCAAGTCCTCTTTCTGCGCATGACCGGACAGGGAACCGATGCGAAATACGCCATTTACCTGGTGAATTCAGATGGCACCGGTATAAAACGACTGTCTGGTGTAGACCACAATGATGCTCAGGCCGACTGGTCTCCAGATGGGTCGCGGATTGTATTCTCCAATATTGCGGCGGATGGGCAGTACTCCGTTTGGACAATGAAACCGGATGGGTCCGACAGGCAGCGACTCTCCCCGGTACTTTCAACCATGCAGCAGTCTGCGCCTGCCTGGAGCCCTGACGGGACCAAAATCCTCTACAATCGCTTCCTGCGCACTTCACCGACGTGGTCGGACATCATAATCGTCAATCCTGATGGGACCGGGGAGATGGTCCTCACAGCTCCAGCAGAGTCGGGGTCGCACAACTACCCGAACTGGGGACGGGCCCCACTGCAGACGAGCCCGACCACCTCACCAACGGCGGTGGCGGCCACGGCCACCAGTACGCCGACACCTACCGCGACGGCGACGGCCACCGTTCCGCCGCCAACCGCCAATCCGACTTCGGCGCCGACGACAACTCCGCCCGCAACTGCCACGGCCTCCCAGGTACCGCCAGAGCCATCACAGGCTCCGCCACCGCCGCCGGAAGCGCCGAAGCCTCCGGCGACTGGTACGGGCAGCGGGGCGAAACCTGGACCGGGCCTGCATTCCGGCGCCCTGGCTGCCGGGCTCAGCCTGGCCGCTGGCGCGGCCTCCTTGCTGGCCCTGGGCAGGCGCCGGACAAGGTCCCGGTAGCTCTGGCTGTAGGCCCTATGAACGGGAAAGGCCCGGCACGCTGGCTGGCGTGCCGGGCCTTTCGTCCAGTCAATTCATGTTCAAGAGCGCTATGGGGGCCTTGCGGTTGACGTTTCGGCGCAACAGCAGCAGCGAACGCGCCCAATGGCTCACGGCTTCCAGGCGACGACGCCGAGTGGGGTTGGCCCAGTCGCTATCAGGATGCGGCCATCGGGAGTACGGGGCAGTTCCTCGAGGGTGCGGAGAAGCCGGGCGTCCTTCCCGCCGCCGGGCTCGATGAAGAGTTGCTGACGGAGAAACCCGAGCGCGGCATCGGCGGAAGGGTAGTCCGCGGGCGGACGTTCGCCGAGTGTCACGCTGAAGATCTTGCCGCGGGCGAGAAGCATGGCGAGAAGCTCGGGCAGGGCCGGCAAGGGGTGGCGTTCGACTCCGTGGACCGGGGGCCAGAACGGTTCCGCAGCGGCCGAGGGAGCCCGCGCAAGGAGGACTGCGACGCACAGCCGCCGCGCGTGGGCCTCCATCGCATCAAGGAATGGGCCGATGTCCTCGATGTCGTAGCTCACATGTGCGATGAAGGAGACATCGGCCGGCTGGACGGCACCGGGAGCGGGCCAGCGCGCCTCGACCGTCTCTACACCGGGCACGTCGAACTCGGCGGCGGCCTCGCGCAGCACGGCGAGCATGCCCGGGGATGGATCGAGGGCGGTCACGCGGGCGCCCGCGAGGGCCAGCGGGAGCGCGTAACGGCCGCCGCCGGCGCCGATATCGAGCCAGGATTCGCCGGGCACGACAAGTGCGCGAAGCACGTCGAGTGCGGGCTCATCGGTTCGGCGCGGATCGGCCTTGAAGCCGGTGGCAACCGGGGCGTAGAAGTCGGGGCGTTCAGGAGCTTCGCGAAAGGCGTTGGCCTGGTCGCGGTTGAGGCGTACCTGCATCGCCCAGGCATCGAGGAGAAGGGCAGAATCGAGTCCGAGGGGTCCATTCATGGGCTCAGTCTGGATGTTCGGGAAGCGGGGCCGCAACCCGGGCGCGGGTGTGCTAGGCTTTCTCTACCATCTTAGTCAACAATAGGAGGCGCCATGGCCACGAAGGACCCGCGCGAGCCATTTTCCCGAATCTCCGTCAGCGAAGCGAAGGAGAAACTCGACGAGGGAGATGCGGTGATGGTGGATGTCCGCGACCCGCACGAGTATGTGGAGGTACATGCAAAGGGCGTCCGGTTGATCCCGGTGAACTCCGTGATGGGGGAAGTGAAGCAGATCCGGGAGTTCGCCGGGGGCAAGGAAGTGCTCTTCATCTGCCGCTCGGGGCAGCGCAGCGCGCTCGCCGCGGAGTTCGCGACGGCGGCCGGCCTGGACGACTTGCCGCTGTACAACGTCGAGGGTGGGACGATCGCGTGGGTGGAAGCCGGGTTGCCAACGGGTGACTGAGGCTGCGCCCGGACTCGCGTGCGATTGCCGCTGCAAGGACATTGACGACAGGCTCCAGGATAACTAGCATCGCCCCGACTGCGGGCCGCCTGCCAGTACTTACCAATCGGTAGGCGACGCAGAGGAGGGATGCTGAATGAACCGAAGGAAGTGGGGTCGCCTGCACTGGTTGCTGGCGGCGACCGCGCTCATGTCACTAGCGATAGCGGCATGCGGCGACGATGACGACGACGACGACAACGGCGGAAATGGCGGAAGCGTCACGTACGGGAAGGCGGGCTTCAAGACCGTCGAAATCGCGGCGGGTGCGCCCGTCAAGATCGGAGTCTCGAGTGTCACGTCGGGCGATCTGAAAGGGCTGGGACAGCCGATCGTCGACGCGGCCAAGCTTGCCGGCGAAGGCAAGACCATCCAGGGTCACGCGATCGAGTGGGTGGTGAAAGACGACCAGTGCTCCTCGGACGGCGGGGCATCCGCGGCAACCGCCATGCTCCAGGAGGGCGTGGTGGCAGCGGTCGGACCGATCTGCTCCGGAGCGGTCGTCGCGGCGCAGCCAGCCTACGAGCAGGCGGGCGTGACCCACGTTTCGCCATCCTCGACGGCGCACAAGCCGACCTACCCGGACCGCGGCGACGTGTTCCAGACGTTCCTGCGGACGACGTACAGCGATGACATCCAGGGCCCGGCCCAGGCGGAGTTCGCTTTCAAGACGCTCGGGGCGAAGACGGCCTACATCGTCTACGACACCGACCCGTATGGCACGGGCCTGCGCGATGCGTTCCGGAAGGCCTACGAGAAGGAAGGCGGCAAGATTGTCGGGAGCCCTGAAGGCTTCGAGAAGAAGGCAACCGACTTCAAGTCGATCGTAACGAACATTCAGCAGGCGAAGCCGGACATCGTCTACTTCGCGGGCTTCTACTCGGAGGCGACGCCGTTCATTAAGCAGCTCCGGGCAGAGAACAAAGACGTCAAGTTCATGGCTGGCGACGGCGTGAAGAACGACGAGTTCACCAAGGGTGCGGGTGCGGACGCCGAAGGCGCCTACCTTTCGCTCCCGAGCCCGGTGTATGCGGGCGAGGGGTACACGAAGTTCAGCGCGCTCTTTGAAAAGGCGACCGGCCTGAAGGTCGATGCGAGCCCGTATGTCGCGGAATCCTACGACGCGGCAACGGTGATCATCATGGCGCTCGAGAAGGCTGCCTCGAAAGACGGGGACAAGCTCAAGATCGACCTCAAGAAGTTCAACGAAGAGGTCCGCAAGACCGAGATCGATGGGGCCGCGGGCAAAATCAAGTTCGATGCCCGGGGCGAAAACGCCGGTGGCGAAACGCCGGTCAGCCTCTTCGTGGTGAAGAGCGGGAAGTACGAGGAGGTCAAGAAGTAGAGCGGGGGCGCCTGGCGTAGAATCCAGTTGCTGAATCGGGAGGCGCCGCGGCAGGCGCCTCCTCCGTTCTTTCCTGCTCCCGGGAGGTGGCTCGGCTCGGTGAATGCCCCGTACATTGCACTTTCGACCGCATTCTGGTGGGACCAGTTCATCAACGGCCTTACGACGGGAAGCCTCTACGCGCTTATCGCGCTGGGCTACACGATGGTGTACGGCGTACTGAAGATGATTAACTTCGCCCACGGCGAAGTCTTCATGCTTGGATCGTTTGCCGGCTATGGGATCCTGGTCGCGCTCGGTGGAGACGACCTTTCTGGCCCGATGATCGCAGCGGCCATTCTCGCGGCGATCGCCGGGGCGATGGTTGTTTCGGCGACGGCCTCGGCGGTGATAGAGCGGCTGGCTTACCGGCGGTTGCGCAACGCGCCCCGGCTGGCCCCGCTGATCAGCGCCATCGGGGTGAGCATCTTCCTGCAATACCTTGTCCTCGACCGTACGGAGGCACGGGCGAAGTTCTACCCGGACATCTTCCCGCGCGGGGAGTTCGGGGCCGGTGCATTCCAGGTCGCCTACATGCAGGCATTCCTGATTGCGAGTTCCGTCGTGATGATGCTCTTCCTGTATGCCATTGTGCAGCGGACAAGGGCCGGGCGGGCGATTCGCGCGGTGGCGGAGAACCCGGCAAACGCATCGCTCATGGGAGTGGATGTGAACCGGACGATCGTGCTTGTGTTCGTTCTCGGGGCCGCCATGGCGGGCGTGGCGGGCGTGCTCCACGGGCTGTTCTTCCAGACGATTCGCGGCAGCATGGGCTTTCTGCCGGGCATCAAGGCGTTCACGGCGGCGGTGCTCGGCGGGATCGGGAGCATCCCGGGGGCCGTGGTGGGCGGTTACACGCTCGGCCTGGCCGAGACCCTCGGCCGTGAACTGCTCAACGAACTCCCCGGAGTGGATCTCGGGAACCAGTGGCGCGACGTTATCGCATTCAGCCTGCTCGTAACGATTCTCATCTTCCGGCCCACCGGGATCTTCGCCGAACGGACGGCGACCCGTGCCTAGCCTTGCAGCGGCCCGGATCCGCGAGCGCATGGGTGCACCCATCGGGAAGATCCCGGGGGTGTGGCGCTGGCCGCTCTTCGTTGGACTTTCCGCGACGATCCCTTTCCTGCTCTCGGACGTCTGGATCCAGATGCTCGTGTTCGTGGGCCTGTTCATCGTGCTCGGGCTGGGGCTCAACGTGGTGGTGGGATTTGCCGGCCTGCTCGATCTCGGCTACGTGGCGTTCTTTGCGGCGGGGGCCTACAGCCTTGGGATCATGAGCTCGCCCGGCTCGCCCTTCGACCTTTCGATGAACTTCTGGCTGGTCCTGCCCCTTGGGGTTGTGATCGCGGCGCTCTTCGGCATCCTGCTGGGCCTCCCGGTGCTGCCATTACGTGGGGACTATCTCGCGATCGTGACGCTCGGGTTTGGCGAGATCATCCGGCTGTTCCTGGTGAACCGGGAAGATGTAACCGCGGGCTCCCAGGGGCTGAGCGCGATCGCGCGGCCCGAAATCGGCGGATTCGAAATCGAGTCATTCACCCACTGGTACTACTTCGTCCTGGCGGCGGCGGTGGTGGTCGGGTTCGTCGCATCGCGGCTGCGCGATTCGCGGATCGGCCGGGCATGGGAGGCAATCCGCGAGGATGAGGACGTGGCCGCGGCGATGGGCGTGAACACGGTGAAGTACAAGCTAATGGCGTTCGCGATCGGCGCCGCGATCGGCGGCCTGGGCGGGGTGATCTACGCCTCGTTTATCGGGTTCATCAGCCCGGCAGGCTTCAGCCTCCAGGTGAGCATCGATGTGCTCGCAATCGTGATCATCGGCGGGATGGGAAGCACGCCGGGGGTGATCCTCGGAGCGCTGGTTCTCGTAGGGATTCCGCGCATCCTCCTGTTCCGCGAAACCGCCGATTTCCTGAGCAAGCTGGAGTGGATGCGCGAAGTGCTCAACGGGCTCATCAGAGGGATGGACGCATTCGTGCCCGGCTCGATCGGGAGACTCCCACCGGCGGGCGAATGGGGCGCCGAGCTGGCCGATGACACACGCTTCATCATTTTCGGGGCGCTGCTGGTGATCATCATGGTGGTCCGGCCGGAAGGCCTAATGCCTTCGCGACGCCGCCAGCTGGAGTTCGCCATTGAGGAACCGGCGGCGCTTCCGGCCACGGGAGCGGGCGGATGAGCGCCGCCGAGCTTCGCGTCCGCGGCCTGGGCATGCAATTCGAGGGGCTAACGGCCCTCGCCGATGTGACGATGGGGATCCCGGCGGGCGAAATCCACGGACTGATCGGGCCCAACGGCGCGGGCAAGACAACGTTCTTCAACTGCCTCACCGGCTTTTACCGCCCGACTTCGGGCGAACTGTGGCTGGCAAGCCAGCGAGTCGATGGGCTGCCGACCCATGTGCTGGCGGCGCTGGGCGTCTCGCGCACATTCCAGAACATCCGGCTGTTCGCCAACATGACGGCGCTTGAGAACGTCCTTGTCGGAAGCCATACGCACATCCGGGCAGGGGGCCGCGAAGTGCTTTCCGTTCACCGCCCCTCTCATCGCGCAACCATCGACCGGCTGATCTCGCTAGGTACCGCGCACCGGGCGGCGATCCAGGGACTTGTCGAGCTTGCGGGCGCGGTGGGCCGCCCACCGGCCGTGCGTAACGCCGAGCAAGAGGCCGTGACCAGTGCGCGACGGATACTGGCGGCAGTGGGACTCGCCGGGCGGGAGAATGCGCTCGCGCGCAACCTGCCCTATGGCGATCAGCGGCGGCTCGAGGTGGCGCGCGCGTTGGCGACCCGGCCGGGACTGCTGCTCCTGGATGAGCCAACCGCGGGAATGAACCCGCAAGAGAGCGCCGCAATGGTGGGGCTGATCCGGCGCATCCGGGACGAGTTCGAGACCACGATAGTCCTGATTGAGCACCAGATGCGCGTGGTGATGGGCGTTTGCGAACGCATCACGGTGCTGGACTACGGCCGCAAGATTGCCGAAGGCACACCGGCCGAAGTGCAACGAGATACGCGCGTCATCGAAGCGTATCTCGGCACGCGCGCGTTGCGGGCGGGCGGTCATGGCACTTCTTGAGGTTTCCGGCCTGGTGGCCGGGTACGGGGCGATCACGGCGGTCAAAGGAATCAACCTGCGCGTGGAACGGGGCGAGATTGTGACACTCATCGGCTCCAACGGCGCGGGGAAATCGACGGCGTTGCGGGCGATTTCAGGGATTGTGCGGCCGCGCTCCGGGCAAATCACGTTCCAGGATGCGAGGATTGAGCGGCTGGCGCCCCACCAGATCGTCTCCCGCGGGGTCTCGCAGGTTCCCGAGGGCCGGGGCATCTTCCATCGGCTTTCCGTGCGCGAAAACCTGCTGATGGGAGCCTACCAGCGCCGGGATGCGGAGATAGAACCGGACCTGGAGCGCGTGTACGACCTGTTTCCACGGTTGAAGGAGCGGCTGGGCCAGCCCGGCGGGACACTTTCTGGTGGCGAACAACAGATGCTGGCTATTGGGCGGGCACTGATGGCCCGGCCAACCCTCCTGTTGCTGGATGAGCCTTCCATGGGCCTTTCGCCGCTTCTGGTCGAGACGATCTTCTCGACGATTACGTCGATTCGGGAGCAGGGCTCGACGATTCTCCTCGTCGAACAAAACGCACTGATGGCGCTGGAGATCGCCGACCGGGCGTACGTCCTGGAATCGGGAGCTATCACGCTCGAAGGCACGGGGGCCGAACTGGGACGGGACGACAGCGTCCGCCGCGCGTACCTTGGCGAAGAATGACCGCGACCGAAAAGTGGTTCAGCACTTCCGCAGGTGAGTTCCGCGCGCTGACGTGGGGCAGTGGGCCGGAAACGGTGGTGTTGCTGCATGGACTGACCGCGATGGCCGAGGTGTGGGGACCGGCGCTCGCCCACCTGCCCGGTGACCGCCGTTATGTTGCGCTTGACCAGCGGGGCCACGGGGGAAGTCCGAAACCGCTGACGGGATACGGCACAGCCGCCTACGTGCGGGACGCCATAGAGGTGATCGAGCAACTCGGGGCGCCGGTGCACATGGCCGGGCATTCGATGGGGGCCCGGATCACGATGCTGCTCGCAGCCCGCCATCCGCAAATCCTGAGAAGTGCGGCGATTGTGGATATCGGGCCCGAGGCATCGCAGGCCAACATCCGGGCCACGGTGGGCGCACTATCCACGCGGCCCGAACGCTTCGCGACCAGGGAGGCGGCGCTTGCGTTCGCGTTCCGGCGACGTGAACCGGGGACGAACGAAGCCACCCTGTTCCTTTCACGACTCGAAGGGGTTGGAGGAGAGGCGCTGGGATGGCGAGCGCCCCGGCGTGCGTTGGAGGAGACCGTACGACTCCACCGGCAGCGCAACTACTGGAACGAATGGCGGAAGATCGTTCTCCCGGCCCTGTTCATCCATGGTGGCCGCTCCACAGAGGTTTCGATGCGGATTTCAGAGAAGATGCGGGCAGAAAACCCGGGTGTGTTGTTCGAGCGGTACGACAACGTGGGCCACAACATTCCGCTGCTTGCGCCGGAGCGCCTGGCACATTCGTTGGAGCGGTTCTGGAAGGGGATAACGGCGCTGAGTGACGGTGGTCCGGCGGCGTGACCCGGAAGGGCAGCCGGGCAGCCAGCCGTTTTGGCAAAGCCGCGGAATTGAGGGATCGTCACCTTGCCCGGGAGAGCGATCCAGCATAGGATGAATGAGTTAGCGGCCCCGTGGTGTAGCGGCCTAACATGCCACCCTGTCAAGGTGGAGATCGTCGGTTCGAATCCGATCGGGGTCGCCAGTTCTTTGTTCGATTACGATGACCCGCCCGCAAGGCGGGTTTTTCGTGCCATGCGGCGGGGCGCCGCGGCAGAGAAGCGCCGCCTTTCCACGCCTGACCCGTGTCAGCCTCTATGGCTCGCTTTCGACGGATACGGCTTCTCGGGCCAGCAGTGCCCAGGGCGCTGGCCGATACCCTGGCCGGAGGGTGCCCCTGGTCCGCGCGGCCTACACCGTCTCGTTGCAGAGGGCCAGGTGGTGGCGCGTCTGGGCGGCGAGCCGCCGCACCTGGGCCGGTGTGAGTATGTCGCACGCCCAACCCCAGTGGATTGAGACCCAATCGCCGGGGACTGCGTCTTCCACGAACCCTTTGCCCTCGACCTGGCGCCGAATCCGTTCTTCAACCGGAGCACCCAGCGTCAGCCGGCCATCCTCATACTTGAGCGGAGCCACCTCGACGGCCAGCTCGGCACCCACGACCGCGACAACCCGGCCCCAGCGAATGCGGCATTGCTCCATCGTCTCGAACAGGTGGTCCACCGCACCACCCTTCATGGTGCCCGCCCGGGGGTAGATCTCGAAGACGTGGAAACTGTGGTGTGGCCGTGCTCCAGCCGGTACCTTCGAGGCCAGCCACGGCCACATGCTGGTGGTGAGCTTCCCTGCGAAACGCGTTCGGAGCGAATCGTAGAGCATCCCCATATCCACCCTGTCGAGCAGTTCATTCCCCAGCCAGTAGGCCTCGACCACCCGCGAATCGAGCGGGTCGGCGATGCCGTTTGCGAGGGCGATCAACTGGAGGTACGGGTAGGCGCCCTCGAACGCGCGCTCCAGCTGGAGAAGGCCACCGTCGATGGTCCCCGAGAGCGTGTATTCGAAAAGCGCCCGGTTATCATCGCTGCCGCAGTAGCCCAGCTGGTTCGGCATGAAGGCGTAGCGCGCGAACAGCAATGGGCCGGGGCTGAGCGCGGTATTCATGCGGGCTGCGCCCCGGCCAGGAGGGCCTCCCGCTCGCGGGAGCGCAGGGCGAGGCCTGCCATCAACGCGACGGCGAAAGCAACGAGCCCGTAGCCGATCAGCTGCTCAGAAGTCGGCATCGGCCTGCCAGAGGCCGTGGTCGAGAGGAAGGCCGTAATCGGCGCGCCAAGCGCGAGCACGCTGGTCACCACGGTCGCCGGGGCCAGGCGAAGCGCTCCGTACCAGGCGGATACGTAGACGAGGAGAATGGCCGCCGTGCCGGCTACCCACTGCCACTGGCCCGGGGTGAGCCCCGCAAGGTCATCCAGTTTTCCCGTGAGAGCGAGGTAGCCGAAGAGAACGACGGCGCCGAGACCCATCCGCGCCGCCGCGCCCGGCCCCGCCCCAATCTCCGGCAGCAGCCGTCGCGCGACGGTCACTTCGACGGCCCAGAGCAGCGTGGCGGCGAAGACCATCGCCTCGCCACGCCCGAAGGTGACTGCAGCCGGGTGGCCGATGAACCACTGGGCCGCGCCCAGCATGCCCAGTGCGAACAAATGCCAGAGAGTCAGGCGCTCGGCCAACAGCGGCACCGCCAGGATCGCCACCCAGATGAAGAGCGTCTTCTGGATGAACGCGCCATTCCCCGGGCCGGCCTGTGAGAGACCTTCGAAAAAGAGGACAAACGGGATACTTCCGCCCACCACGCCGAGCGCAACCAGTCCCATGATCTGCGCGGCCGGGAGCCTACCCGGGGGGCGCGCCCTGGCCGGGAGCCTTGCGGCAAGCAATGCTGCCACGAACGCCGCGCCGACGATCGCGTTCTTGGCCGTTGTGAAGACTGCCGGGTCGCGGACCTCCCTGACAGCGTACGAGTTGACCCAGATCGAAAAGCCGCTGATGAGCGCCGCGGCAAAGGCCAGCAGCAGGCCGAGTGCCCGCGGCGAAAGCCGCTCAAGCGCCTTCCTGCGCGACAGCAGGTTGGGGTAGAGCATCATGACTTCTTACCTCCGGGATTGAGTTGTGCGGCAGCAGCAAGGAGGGCACGCGCCAGTTCGCCCCGCTCCGCTGCCTCCTCGGCAGAGACACGTTCGACAATGGCGCCACCGGCCACGAGAACGAAATCACCCGCTTCGACGCCTTCGATATAGCTCAGGCAAACCTGTTCGCGGGCGCCATCGAATACGACGCGAGCGGTGACGATTCCTTCCACTTCGCTCACTTCCGCGACACGGCCGGCGGTCGAAACGCACATCAGGCTATCCCCGGCTCGGGGGCCGGAAGGACCTCGAGCTCCAGTTCTTCGAATTGCGAACGGGGGAGGGGTGGCGCGCCACAGGCCGGGCAGTCTTCGCCGCCTGTGGCAACCTCCACTGCCTGGCCACAGCCGGAACAAGCGGATCGTTCGGATACGTGTTCGATGGCCAGCTTTCCGCGCCAGCGCGGGTCGGCATGGAGGTGCGCAAACAACGCGGCGTCGAAGTCCGATGGTCCGGTATGGCCCCCGCGCACGAGGAGCCGCAATTGCTGCTCTTCGAGCCCCTCCCGAATGACCGTTTCGATAATGGAGTGCGCTATGCCCGCCTCATGCATGGCAGGCGTCCGCTGTCAGCGCGCGTGCGAGCCGGGTTACGGCCTCGATTGCGGACGGCAGTGCCGCGCGAACTGCCGGGCTGAGTTCCAGGCTAAACCCGAACGATTCCGGCTGGACCCCGACGAGTGCGATCCGTGGGGGCAGAGCACCGGTCAGCCGGGCCACCGCAATGAGATCGGCGGCGCCCGCCTGGTGAGCCGAGAGGTTGCCGCCAAAGCAACCGGCGATGGCGTCCCCTTCGATGCAGCGGAGTGTGCCCGCCGCCTCGCCCAGTTCTACCGCGTCGACCATGACCAGGGCGGCTGCGTCCTCGATAAGGGGCAGCAGCTCGATGCCAAGCGTTCCGCCATCCACCAGCCGGGCACCGGCCGGGAGTGACCCGGGATTGAGCCGGAGTTGTTCGACAACGTGGACGCCGAAGCCCTCATCGCCGAGAAGGACGTTGCCAATACCGAGGATCAGCAGTGGCGAGGCTTCCGCGCTCATCGCCCGGCCCCTGGCCAGCGCGAGACGCGCGTGGCGCCCGGGCCCGGTTCGAGTTCTCCTGGTGCGCGCGTGGCCATTTCCGGGCCGGGGTTCTCTTCGGCCATCTGTTCCTCCTACACCACCCTGATTTCCGTCGAAGCGCCGCCCGTGGGGTCGAATACGTGGACCGCGCAGGCCATGCACGGATCGAACGAATGCACTGTGCGCAGCACCTCGATGGGTTGTTCCGGGTCGGCGATGGGCGTGCCGATGAGCGACTCCTCCCAGGCTCCACGGTTTCCGCCGGCATCCCGGGGGGAGCCGTTCCAGGTGCTGGGGACGACCAGCTGATAGTTCTCGATCTTCTGGTTCTTGACTACGACCCAGTGCCCGAGGGCTCCCCGGGGTGCCTCTTCGGCACCCCACCCGCGCGCCTCCGCCGGCCAGCTCCCGGGCTGCCAGCTGGCGCTATCGGCGATCTGGAGCTGGCCGCCATTCATGTTCGCGACGAGTTGGTCGAGCCACCCCTGGAGGTGGTTCACGAGAATCTGGGTTTCGAGCGCGCGCGCGGCAATCCGCCCGAGCGTCGAAAAGAGTGCATCCTTGCCAAGGCCGGTGCGCGAAAGGAAGCCATCCACGGCGGCTTTGACTTCGGCGCGACCGGAGGCATAGGCGACGAGCACCCGCGCCAACGGCCCGACCTCGTAAGCCCGGCCGTCGTAGCGGGGCGCCTTCAACCACGAGTAGGCTTCACTATCGGCGAGTGTCTCGTAGGGCGGATTCGGCCCCGTATACTCCGGCCGGGTCTCGCCCTCGTACGGGTGCTTCTGGTCGCCCGAGCTGTAGCTGTACCAGGAGTGGGCAACCGTCTCGGCGATCTTCTCCTGGTCGACTGGCTCGACTTTCGAAAGATCCCGCCCGATGATCCGCCCCGGCGGGAAGATCAGCGACGCGGCATCGCCAGGACGATCGGAAAAGTCGCCGTAGACGAGGTAATTGCCTATCCCCCGGCCATAGGCTGCCCAATCGCGATACTCTCCCGCAATGTAGGCGACGTCGGGAATGAGTACCTTATCGACGAACGCCTTCGCCGCGGCGATGGCCGAAGCGATTTGCCCGGCCGTGGTCCGGTTCAGCCCGGTTGGCGCATCGTTCGCCATGCGCAGCGCCATCCCGCCAACGGCATAGGTCTGTGGGTGCGGATTCTTGCCCCCGAGGATGGCGTGGATGCGGACAATCCCGCGCTGCCACTCCAGCGCTTCGAGATAGTGGGCGACGGCGAGCAGGTTCGCTTCGGGCGAAAGGCGGTAGGCTGGATGGCCCCAGTATCCGAAGGCGAAGGGGCCAAGCTGGCCGGTGCCGATGAACCCCTTGAGGCGATCGAGCACGCCCTGGAAGTAGGTGGGGCTGTTGTTCTTCCAGTCGCTCAGTGACTGCTGCAGTGCCGCGGTCTTCGCCGGGTCCGCGTTGGTCGCCGAGACGACATCGACCCAATCGAGCGCGTGCAGATGGTAGAAGTGGACAACGTGGTCGTGGACGAACTGCGACCCGGCGATGAGATTCCGGACGAGGTGCGCATTCTGCGGGATGGTGATGCCGAGCGCGGCCTCGACCGCGCGCACGGAGGCCAGCGCGTGGACCGTGGTACAAACACCGCAGGCCCGCTGGGCGAGCATCCAGGCATCGCGCGGGTCGCGCCCGCGCAGGATGTTCTCGAGGCCGCGGAACATCGTCCCGCTGCTCCACGCGTCCCTGACTGTTCCTCCATCGACCTCGACCTCGATGCGCAGGTGCCCTTCGATGCGCGTAATGGGGTCGATCGCTATCCGGGTCACTGGCTATCCCCTTCGTCCGGGCCGGCTGCCGGCGGTTCGTGTGGCTGGTCGGCCCCGGGGTTTGCGCGGTTCCTGGCGCGGAGGGCGGCGAACCCGCCCAGGCCCGCCGCGCCGGCGGCCACCGCGGCGCCAATCCCAACATAGAGGGGTGTGTTTTCCGCCCCCTCCCCGGGCTCCGCCGCTCCCGGTGTGCCGGTGGGGTCTCCCGGCTTCGCCGTACCCCCCGGACGGGGAGTGCCCGGTACGGGCGTGCGGTAGTCGACCGGGGTCGGCGCGGGCAGGTCGAGAGGGCCGCCCACCCGGGCGAACGGCGCCATCGTGTCCCAGAACCGCGGGGTCGTGCAGCCCACACAGGGGTGGCCAGCCCCAACTGGCCAGCTCGTGCCGCCATTGAACTTCAGCGTTGAGCAGTTCGCGTTCGTTGAAGGGCCTTTGCAGCCCATCTGGTAGAGACACCAGCCCTTCCGATGCCCTTCATCGCCCCATTCCCGCACGAACTCCCGCGCCCGGTAGTGCGGGAGGCTCTCGCACTGCTGGTGGACCGTGTCGCCGTAGGCGAAAAGCGGACGGCCGAACGGGTCGGTATCCGGCCAGCGCCCGGTGGAGAGGTACTGGACAATGAGCGCGGTGAGGTTGCCGGGATTGAGGGGGCAGCCAGGCAGGTTGATGACCTTCACACCAGAATCTCCCAGCCAACCGGCGACTCCGACAGCGCCGGTTAGGCCGCCTGAAGCTGCGGGCAGGCCCCCATCCCATGCACACGAGCCGACGGCAATGACCGCGAGCGCCCCGTTGCACACATCCCGCGCCATTTCCGCAAAGGTCCTTCCCCCGACCATGCAGTAGACGCCGCCATCGGCCAGCGGGATCGAGCCTTCGACTACAACGACGTACCCGGCGGGGAACTGTTCGCGAACGGCCTCGATCGCTTTCTCGGTCCGCTTGCCGCTGGCGGCCATCAGCAGGTGGTGGTGGTCGAGCGAAAGCGTATCGAGGATCACTTCGGCAACCGTGGGTTTTTCCGCGCGCAGGAGCGCCTCTGAGTTTCCTGCGCAGTCCTGGGCCTCGAGCCAGATGAGCGGAACGCGGGGCGAGGCCTGCAGACCGCGGGCAATTGTGTGGGCAAACGCGGGCGGCATCGCGAGAGCCGCGGCCATCGCCGCGCAGTACTTCAGGAAGCGCCGCCGCGAAACACCACGCACCTCGAGTGCGCTCGCCAGGTCCAGGTGGTCCCTCTCGACCATGCGCCGGATTATCACCCCCACGTCAATGGCCCGACGGCCGTGCCCCAAGCGTGGCGGTGGCGTGAGCCTTTATGACCGGTCGAACGGTGCCGGGATCCTGCGCCGGCCGGCCGATTTTCACTGCCCTGCCCGGGAGAACCGGCCGGACGCTCGTCTACCAGCAGGGGGCGGCGAAGCTGGAGAGCCCCGGATCGGGGGTGGGCCCCGGCTCACCCGGTTTGTCCCGGAATGCAGGGTTGTAAAACCCACTATTGGCGAGTAGATTCCGCGCACGTTCGCCCGGCACGCTCCCGGGTGCCCCCGGCGGCCGGGCCCGGCACGTTGCCACCCCGGCAAGTCAAGGAGTGAAGAAAGTGCCCAGGGCCAG
>Ga0073899_10001218_pt1 | contig 23711 bp, 18 predicted proteins | sample KloWWTmetaKNB5Ph_FD_88975 | JGI IMG/M metagenome (GOLD analysis project Ga0073899, IMG submission 88975) | Active sludge microbial communities from Klosterneuburg, Austria, studying microevolution and ecology of nitrifiers - Klosterneuburg... | ecosystem: Engineered > WWTP > Aerobic digester >... | reverse complement strand
CGCGTCACCATCCTCGGCCACGTGCAGCGCGGCGGCGTCCCAAGTGCCTACGACCGGTGGGCGTCCACCTGGCTGGGCTACGAGGCCGTCCGCGAAGTGCTCTCGGCCGAGCCGGGCACGACCGGCCCGGTGATCGGCTTCCGCGGCAACCGGGTGACCCGGGTGCCGTTGGTCGAGGCAGTCGCCAACACCCGCAAGGTTCCGGAGTTGATCGCTTCCGGCGACTACGCGGGCGCGATGGCCATGCGCGGAGGTTCGTTCACCGAGGCGGCGCAGATCCTCGCCGAACTGGTCGAACCCAGCCGCGTGGACGCTCCCGAGGAGTCCAAACGGATCGCCATCATCCATGCCGGCGGCCTGGCCCCCGGCATGAACGCGGCCGCGCGCGACGCCGTGCGCCTGGGCATCAGTCGCGGACACACGATGCTCGGCGTGCACAACGGCTTCCCAGGGCTGCGGGACGGGGACATCGGCGAGCTCGAATGGGGCGACGTCGAGAACTGGCTCACCGACGGTGGCGCCGACCTGGGGCTGCGGCGCACGGTGCCGAGCGTCGAGGAGCTGTACCGGATCAGCCGCTCGATCGAGGACCACCGCATCGACGCCCTGCTGATGATCGGCGGCTGGAACGGCTACCAGGCAGCGGAACTGTTGCATCGGGAGCGGGCGAAGTTCCCCGCCGGCGGCCTGCCGATCGTTTGCGTGCCCGCGTCCATCGACAACAACCTGCCCGGCTCTGAACTCGCGATCGGCGCCGACACCGCGCTGAACGTGATCACCGAGGCGATCGACCGCATCAAGATGTCGGGCAGCGCGTCCAAGCGGGCCTTCGTGGTCGAGACCATGGGTCGCTGGTGCGGGTACTTGGCTCTGATGGGCGGGCTCGCGGGAGGAGCCGAGCGGGTCTACCTGCACGAGGAGGGGATCAGCCTCGATGACCTCTCGGCCGACGTGGAGTGGCTGCGCAACAGCTTCGCCTCGGGGCGGAAGCTGTTCCTCGCCGTCCGCAACGAGAACGCGAACGCGCTCTACACCACCGACTTCCTCGCTCGGCTGCTGGAGCAGGAGGGCCGCAGCCTGTACGACGTGCGTCAGAACGTGCTCGGCCACATCCAGCAGGGCGGGTGCCCGACGGCGTTCGACCGGCTGCTCGCTGTTCGCCTTGTGTCGCGCGCCCTGGACGTGATCAATGCCGAGTTCACCGCCGGAACGCGGAACAGCTGGTACCTCGGCCTCGTGCAGTCGAAGGTCACCAGTTTTCCGATGGAGCACATGCTCGACGAGATGGACCTGCGCTACAACCGTCCCAAGGAGCAGTGGTGGCTGGCACTGCGCCCCGTCCTCAAAGCCGTGGCGGACGCGACCAGCTGACTTCGCGGACTCAGCCGAAGGTCAGCGGGTCACCTTCACCGTGCCGGACGCGGGACGCAGCCCATCCACGCTCAGCGCGGCTCCGCTGGCGTCGCTGGCGTCGACCTTGAGCGTCCAGGCATAAGTGCCCGCTGCGACCCTCTTGCCTGCGGAGTTGCGTCCGTCCCAGCTGACTCCGCGCACCGAACCGGTGGATGTCGCCTTGGTGGGCAGGGCGCGCACCAGGACGCCGGCGCCATTGCGAAGCTCCAGAGTGCCTGCCTGCACCGCCTTGGTGAGGTCGAACTTCGGCTGCCAGCGAGCCTTACCCCGGGCCTTGAAGGTCGCGCCGCCAAGGGTCCCCAACAGCCGAGCCGAAGAGACCGGCAGGCCTTGGATCTCGGCCAGCCTGAAGGTGCTCGTCCAGGCGGTGTCGTAGTCGTCCCAGCCCACGGTCCGGATGCCGTCGGTGACGGCCACGCCGGCATAGGCACCTTGGGGAACGGCGAGCGTCTGCCCGGTCGCGAGCACCCGGACTGTCGTCGAGGGAGTCGCGTCATAGTCGGTGTGCAGCACCCAGCCGTCGCCCACCGCGGTGATCGTGCCCGGTCCGGTGACGTCGTAGACCTGGTGGGTGCGGTAGTTGATCACCACCTGGCCATAGGCGTCCCCCTCGTAGGGAGCGACCACCCAGTCGCCGAACATCGGCCACGGCACGAGCCCGGTCGAGGACGAGCTGCGATAGACGCGTCCGGCTGGGCGCGGCAGTTCGAGGGCCGCCGGCGGGGTTGCCGGCCGCTCCAGATCGCGGACGCGGAACTTGCGGCCGGCGACCTGTCTGGTGGAGTCGGCCTCGACCACGAGGCTGCCGAACAGCGCCACCGTCGCCGGCCAGCCCTTCGCTGCTGCCATCGCCTTGCCGTCAGCTCGAACCACCGTCCGGTACACCAGCGCGTAGGGGCCGCCGGCCGCGATCAGCGGGCTGCGGGTCGCCACGGTGTAGGTCGCAGTCCTGGTGGCTCCGTCGTAGAACTGGACCGAGTACTTGCTCTTGGCCGAGGTGCGCTCGGGCTGCACCACGGTTCGTCCGCCGGTGGCGATCGGTGATGCCACCGCGGTCTTGGTCAGACGGGTTTCCGCGCCGACGTCGGTAGCGGTGCGAGATCGCGTCCAAGCATTGTTGGTGACGCCTTCGGCGCGCGAGTAGTGCGTTTGCACGTAGGCGACCCGTCCGCTGGTCAGCGACACGTCGTACGGCGCGCGTGCGTCCGCTGGGGCAGCGAACAGCGGAGTGGTCTTGCCAGTGAGGGCCACCGTGGAGGCGACCTCGAGCTTCGCCGCCTTGGAGTAGGCGATCGCCATCGGTTTGGTGGTGTCGCGGAACGGCAGCCAGCGCAGCGAGACCCTCGCCTTCGTCGTCCCCTGAACGATCCAGTAGGCATCGGCCACGCGGGTATGGGAGGCGAAGAAGACCTGATCGGCGCCGGCCGATGTGGTCAGCGAAGCGTTGCCGTCATTGACGGCGTAGCGGTGATCGCCGCCGGACAGCTTCACGCACTTGGCCTGTTTCGGCGTCGCCAATTCCGCCCGGCAGACCCGAAGCGATGCCTTCGTGCCAACCAGGTAGTGCACCTGGTCGCCGCTCACATCTATGCTGAGCAGCCCGTCGACCCGCACCGTGACAGCGACGGCGGACCTGTTCGTCTGAGCGACGCTCAGCGCGCCCCAGGCCGCGGATGCGCGACCCTGCCGGACGACCGTCCTTCCGTCCGCCGAGAGCGCGTAGGCACTGTCGTGAGGAGCGTCGGCCGCAGCGTACTTCGGGGTGAGCTCAGTGAGTTGGTCACCGGCGATGGCGAACACCCGTCCGTCATTGAGCACGACAGTCGTCCCCACGAAGTCGTCGACGAGCAGCCCATCGCCGGTGGAGTCGACCAGATCGGTGGCGAAGGTGGTCACCGCTCCGGAGGCGGGATCCCAGCGCTGGAGGCGCAGCACGCCGTCAGCTACCGACTTCAGCCCGACGAAGGTGCCGCCGTAACCCACTACGTGGTCGTCCACGTTCGTTTGGTCATCCCCAGGTTCGGGGCTCTTGCGCACGAAATCGGACGGCACGGCTCGCCAGGTGGTGCCGTTGTCGAGCGTGTACAGATCCTCGTTGGTGCGCGACCGGATGATGTAGCGCGTCCCAGTGCCGGCCAGCACGTCCGGCACAGACGGAACCGCCTGGTTCGGTAGGGAGGTCACCGGGCCGAGGCTGAGGCCGTCCGCCGCCGTGGCGACGGGCACCGGGCACGCGGCGGGTACCAGCAGCCCGGCCGCAAGCCCCAAGGCCGCCGCTACTGCCAAGGGTCGCAGTGGGCGTCGGGCACGCATCGAAAGGGGCAGGCTGGGCATCGATTCTCCTTCGGACGATTCAGCCATTCGACACCGCGCCCACCCGCTGCGTCCATCGGTCAGTGAAATTCTTAGTCCGAACTCAGCGAGTCGGAAGGGGACGCGTGCACGCGCGCCAAGCCTGAGCTCAGGCTTGGAAGGTCGCCGTGTCGATCACGTAGCGGTAGCGGACTTCGGCGTTGACCACCTTGTCGTAGGCGGCGTTGATATCCTCGCCACCGATCACCTCGACCTGGGCGGCCAGACCGTGTTCGGCGCAGAAATCGAGCATCTCCTGAGTCTGGGCGATGCCACCGATCTGGGAGCCGGCCAGGATCCGGTTGCCGCTGGTCAACCCGGAGAGGTTCAGGGTGACCGGGTGCTCCGGCAGGCCCACGTCGACCAGGGCGCCACCGACCTTCAGGGTGCCGACCAGAGCGTTCAGGTCCTGCTCGCCGGAAACGGTGGAGATCACCAGGTCGAAGCTCTTGCGAAGCTTGCGCAGGGTGCCGGGCTCGGATACGGCGTAGTACTCCGTAGCACCGAACCTGCGTCCGTCCGCTTCCTTGGCGCGAGTCTGGCTGATCACCGCGACCTCGGCGCCCATCGCTGCCGCGATCTGGACGCCCATGTGCCCGAGCCCGCCCATGCCGACGATGGCGACCCGCTTGCCGGGCGCCGCGCCCCAGCGCTTCAGCGGTGAGTAGAGAGTGATGCCGGCGCACAGCAGCGGCGCGGCCTGCTTCAGGTCGATCGCCTCGGGGATGCGGCAGATGTAGTCCTGCTCGACCGTGATGCAGGTGGAGTAGCCGCCCGCCGTGGGCAGGCCGTCACGTCCGGTGCCGCTGTAGGTCCAGACGGTTCCGCCGGGGCCCTCGCAGAACTGCTCGTTGCCGGCTCGGCACTGTTCGCACTCTCCGCACGAGTCGACGAAACAACCCACGCCGACGCGGTCACCGATGCTGAACTTGGTGACTTCTGCACCCACCTCCCGGACGATGCCGGCGAGTTCGTGGCCGGGCACCAGCGGATATTTCTGCGGACCCCATTCGCCGCGCGCGGTGTGGATGTCGGAATGGCAGATGCCCGCGTAGACCACGTCGAAGAGCACCTCGGTGGGCCCGGGTTCGCGGCGGGTGATCGTGGTGCGGGCGAACGTGCCGGTGGGTCCGTCGATCGCGTAGGCGATGGCTTCTGGCATTGGTGTACTCCTTCGATGGGCTTCCGTCCCCATTCAACACCTACCCCGACACTCGAAGGATCACTGAGCCCGCCGAACGACCCCCGAGCCGACCCAACGACCCCTGAGCTTGACGAAGGGTCCCCGAGCTCGACCCAACGATCCCTGAGCTTGACGAAGCGTCCCCGAGCTCGACCCAACGATCCCTGAGCTCGACGAAGGGTCCCTGAGCCGACCCAACGAGCCCTGAGCTTGACGAAGGGTCTCCGAGCTCGACCCCAACGATCCCTGAGCTTGACGAAGGGTCGCCCCCGCAACACTCACAAGGGTCGAGCTCGACCACCGCGCGTCCCGACGGCTAGAGCGAGCCGAGTATGACGCCCAACAGCGCCGCCAGCAGGCTGACGACCAGCATTCCGAGCGACTGGACGAGAGTCGTCCAGCCGCGGCCATCGAGCGCGAGCCTTGCGGCTTCGACCGAAGCGGTGCTGAAGGTGGTGTAGCCGCCGAGGAAGCCGGTGCCGAGCACGGCTCGCAGGCCCGGATCGCCCGCGCGGAACATCCACCAGCCAGTGACTGCACCCAGCAGAAAGGAGCCGGTGAAGTTGATCAGGACGGTTCCGAGGGGAAGGCCCACCCGAACCCTGGCTGCGACCTGGCGGTCGATCAGGAACCGGACCACAGCTCCGAGCCCTCCAGCCAGCGCGATCAGTAGCGGAATCACGCCGGCTCCCGCAGTTTCGCGAACGCCACTCGACCCAGCCGCAACCCCGCGCCCGCGGCCAGGATGCCGACCACGACGCTCACCAGGGCATACGTCGCGCCGACCGGCCAGGAGCCATCGCGCAGCCGCTCGACCGATTCGACCGCGAAGGTGCTGTAGGTGGTGAATCCGCCCAGCACGCCGGTGCCCACCCCGAGGCGGACGCCGCGCCGCCAGCCCGCGTCCGGTCCGCTGACCGCCAGCCCTTCGAGCAGCAGCCCAAGCAGTAGGGAGCCGCCGATGTTGATCCAGAAGGTGGTCCACGGCCAGGCGCCGGGTTGCGCGGGCCAGGCGCCTTCGAGCCATGCGCGCACCGACGTGCCGACCGCACCGCCGAGCAGGATCAGGACCAGCCAACGCCAGTTCGGCCGGCCGGGGGGCGTCCGACCGGTCACTGCACCTGGTGCTTCCAGTCGACAATCTCGATCGGGACGGCGAGCACCGGGCGATGCTGGTGGCGCGTCAACTGGGCACCGAGCGAGGTCGCCAGAAACTCGCGCAGCCGTTCCCCGTGAGCCGGGCGCCGCGCGCCCACCACGATGGCGGCCGCGTCCACCGCACGGGCCAGATGGGTGATCGCACGGTCAGCGCGTCCGGCCAGGTAGTGGAACTCCCAGCGCACCGCACGCCCGGCGATCGCGGCTGCGACCTGGTCGTGCAACTGCTGGCGAAGCTCGAGCCAGGAATCATCGTCGGCGTCCGGGGAGAGCGCGGAATGCCGAACCGAGCCGTCGGCGAACTCCTCGTCGAGCACCCGCTCCGGGTCGGCGTACGCGCAGTGCAGAGCACCGCCCACCGCTTCGGCCCAAACGGCAGCGGTCAGGGCGACGATCGGCGACTGGCCTGGGGTCACCGCGACAACCAGTGAATGGCCGCCGACCGGGACGATGCGTTCGACAGCGGGCTGCGGTGAGATCTCGGGCATACCGACCTCCACGATCCGGGCGCGCGCGCCACGATGTGCAGGAAACCATCAGCCGGTCGGCGGTTCGGGACGAGCCCGGGCGGGATCCATCGCCCACGCCAACCCTAGTCGCCCGAACGCGCACAGGACCTCGACAGGCTCGACCAGGGAGCCGACCCCGAATCGATTTGCACTCAACTCGCAGCAGAACTCCCGGATTCTGCCCACAATCACCATCTACAGCGCAATTCGGTTCGCGGAGTCAGCGGGACCGACCCCTTCGACGGGTAGTGCGAGAATGCGGACGTGACCGACCACCCGGACGCGAGCGCGAACCCGCCTGGTTCACCGGCATACCTCGCCGGGCTCCTGCTGACCGACCGCCTGGTGGTCGCCGTGGGAGGCGGACGGGTGAACAGTCGTCGCGTGCCCAAGTTGCTCGCTGCCGGCGCGGTCGTGACAGTCGTGGCTCCAGAACTTCACCCTGCTTTGGCAGAACTCGCCGAGGTGGGCCGAATCACCTGGGAGCGCCGATCATTCGTCGACACCGATGTGGATGGCGCCTGGTATGTGCTCGCTGCAACCGATGACGCCGCAGTGAACGCCCAGGTGGCGGCGGCAGCTGAGGCGAGGCACACCTTCTGCGTACGTGCTGATCGAGGTGATGGGGGTTCGGCCTGGACGCCGGCCACGGGTCAACTGCCGGACGCGATCATCGGTGTGCTCGCCAATCACAACCCGCTGCGGTCACGTGAGTTGCGCGATCAGATCGTCGGCCTTCTCGGCCAGCTTCCGGCAGCTCCGACCGTCAACGCCGAAAACGCTGTCGACGCCGAGAAGCCAGCTTCTCCTGGACCGAAACGGGCTCAGGGCGAGGTGATCCTCATCGGCGGTGGCCCGGGCGACCCCGATCTACTGACCGTCGGCGGCTTACGGGCCCTGCAGACAGCCGACGTGGTGCTCTACGACCACCTTGCGCCGCAGGCGTGTCTGGCCGAAACCAAGCCGGACGCGGTGCTGATCGACGTCAGCAAGACCCCTGGCGGTCGGCAGACCGCGCAGGAGGAGATCAACTCCCTGCTCATCGAGCATGCCCGGCGCGGGGCGACGGTCGTCCGGTTCAAGGGGGGCGACCCGTTCGTGCTCGGCCGCGGCAGCGAGGAGTGGCTCGCCTGCGCGGAGGCGGGCGTGCCGGTTCGGGTGATCCCCGGGGTCTCGTCCGCGATCGCCGGACCCGAGCTCGCCGGCATCCCGCTCACCCATCGCGGCCTTAGCCAGGATTTCACGGTGGTGTCCGGTCACGTCGGACCCGACCACCCCGCGTCCACCGTCAACTGGGACGCGCTCGCGCAGGGCAGCGGGACCGTCGTCGTGCTGATGGGTGTCGCCCACCTCACCGAGATCTGCGAAGGTCTCGTCGCCCGCGGACTCGACCCCGATACCCCGGCGGCGGTCGTCGCCGAAGCCGCGATGCCCGGTAGCCGGGTGATCACCGGCACGGCCGCCACCCTGCCTCGGCTGGCCGCGGACGCGGGCGTCCAGCCCCCTGCGCTGACTGTGATCGGGGCCGTCGTCGGCCTGCGCCTGCGCGAACTGGATGCGGCCAATCGCGCGCTTCTGGAGCGCTGACGGTCGGCTCCGCTCAACTCGCGTCGAGGGCCAGCGGCAGACATCGAGTGCCAGCCACAGTGGCAGGCCCTTTATGCCGCTGGCTGGCCCTCGACCAGGGCCGCTCAGCCGCTGGCAACGGATGGCAGGCGCAGCGTCGAGGCTTCGACGATCGTGGCGTCGCCGGTAGCGGTGGCACCGAGCAGGTTTGCCACAAGCCAGGACGAGTCGCTGCGCGCTCCCTCTGGACCGAACGACTCGACCAGGCCGGTGTCGACGATCACCCGCACCTGACCGCGTCCGTCGACGAGGTCACCGACCGGCACCTGCAGTTCGCCAGCAGCACCGGTCAGGAGCAGTCCACCGCTTGATGCGGTCTCCAGGACGATCTCCAGCGCCGACTCGCCGTCAAGGTCTAGACGCCGGTCTTCGAGCTCCCGGCCTGCGCCGGGATCACCCTCTGCGACCGCCAGCAATGGGGTTCTGACCAGGGCGTTCACCTCGGCGGCCGGACGCAGCAGCACCCGGTCGCCGACAAGGGCCAACTCGCGTGGCAGGCTCATCGCACCCGTCCAGTCGAGATCGCCGGATGCGGGGTCGTCCTGGGTGCGCAGCCAGCCGACGTGCAGCCACCTCCCGTCGCCGTGCTGCCAGGGCAGCGCGGCGTAGTAGCGGTCGCCGGCGTCCAACCGTCCGACCCAGAGCGGACGCGCCCGCGGTCCCGGGGCCTGATCGAGGGTGACCGCCCACGCCGAGAACGACTCGTCCGCCCCCTCGCCCTCGACCACGGAGAGCATCAGCACCCAGCGCCCGTCCAGTTCGACGACGGACGGACATTCCCACAATCGCCCAGGCACGGCGCCGAGCACGTCATGGCCGAGCACAGCGTCGAAGTCCCAGCCGAGCGCTGTCTCGGTGTAGGTGAGCAGGGCAGGTCCGGTGCCGGGCAACACCGCGGCGAGGATCATGCGCCGGGACGCGCCGTCCCACCAGACGAACGGATCCCGGAAGTCGTGGATGCGCTGTTCGGGTGGCGTGGCCAGCACGGCTTCCGGACGGAGCACGTCCAGGCTGGCGTCGGTGGGCCGGGCGAGGCGCGGGCGCTGCGCGGCGTGGTCGCCGTCCGCCACCGCGGTGTAGAAGAAGTCGGTGGTGCCGTCGACGGCTCGGGCCGCACCGCCGCTCCAGCAGCCCGCTGCATCCTGTTGATCGACCGAGCCAGGTGTCAGGGCTGCCGGGCGGTGCTGCCACCTGAGCAGGTCGGTGCTGACCGCGTGGCCCCAGTGCATCCGTCCGAACGCTGCGGCAACCGGGTTCCATTGGTAGTAGAGGTGGTGGCGACCATCGAGGTGGATGACACCGTTGGGATCGCCGAGGAAGCCACGCTCGGGCGTGAGATGGAACAGCGGACGGGTCACCGCAGAACCCTAAACCCAGACGCTCGCCTCTTGGGTGGCAGCCCATCCTGGTCCCTGGTCAGCTCTTGCTGTTGGCGTGTCCGGGTGTTGTCGGGCTGGGTAAGCCGTCCGCCCTCGTTTGGACGCCCGCCACGACGGGTAGGTGGTCAGGGACAGCGAATGAAGAGGAGGACAGATGTCCGACAGTGTCAACGACTACGCCTTGGGCGCACCCAACACCCAGGACGAGACGAACCCAGCGCCCCGTCGCCAGTACGAGGAGCCCGACCCGCTCGCCCACGGCCTGGGCGACCAGGACCTCCCTGACGACGACGCTGACGATGGCCGCCGGCTGGGGTCGAATCCCGAGCATGGCCTCGGCGAGGGTGGCGCGCTGCACGATCCCGCAGCGGCCGGTGTCGAGCCCGACCCTCTGGCCCACGGCCTCGGCTCCCCCGACTCCGCGCCCCCGGACGACCTGTCCCAGCGCTGAGCGCACCCCGAACTCGTCCTTGCGATGGGCGAACCCGACCCGGCCGGACGCGAGGCGTCCGGCCGGGTCTTTCGCTCTCTGCGCAGATTCGAAGCAGGCCGCGGACCTTCGTGAGGGCCGGCTACGCCTGAATCTGAGGAGGTCTCGACAAGCTCGACCAACCGAACGGCACGGCGAGAAGGTCTCGACAAGCTCGACCAGCCGAAAGCACAGCAACTCGACCAACCGAACGGCACCGCAAGAAGGTCTCGACAAGCTCGACCAACCGATCGGGACTCGACCAACCGAACGGGGATGCGTTCACTCCACGGGGAGTAGCACCGCTGCGGCGTGGGGTGGCAGGACCACGGACCCAGCGTCAAGGTAGGCGCCCGCGGGGGTGGTCCAGCGGAGTTGGTGGCGTCGCCCCAGCTCCACCCGCACCTCGGCATCGCTGAAGTTCACCGCCACGGCGATCCCGCCCCGGCGCATCAGGAACCAGCGTTCGGTGTCGTCCCAGGTGCAGGTCGTCGAGGTCATAGCCGGGTCGCTGAGTTCGGGCAGTTCCCGGCGCAGGGAAACCAGTTCGCGGTGCACTCCGAGGATGACCGCGTGCCGTCCCGTCCGCGCCTCGTCCCAGTCGAGTTTCGCCGACGCGAAAGTGGCCGCGTCCTGGGGGTCGACGACCGTCTCCGGATCCCACGACATGGGGGCGAACTCGGTCAGGCGGCCCTCGCGAATGGCCTCCGCCAGTTCTGGTTCTGGGTGGCTGGAGAAGTACGGGAACGGCGTGGACGCACCCCACTCCTCGCCCTGGAACAGCATCGGGGTCGCCGACGTGGTCAGGGTCAGCAGCGCCGCACTCGCCAATTGGTCGTCGTCCAACGAGTGGGCCAACCGGTCGCCCGTGGCCCGGTTCCCGATCTGGTCATGATTCGAGTAGTTCGCGACCAGACGCCACCCGGGCATCGTCTCGACGTCCAATGCCGTACCGTCGACCGATTCCCGGAAGAAGCCTCGCTCGCACGCCGCCGCCAGCGAGCCGAGCGACCCGAAGGTCGCGTAGTAGCCGTCGGTCTCGCCGGTCAGCGCCGTGTGCAGCGCGTGGTGGAAATCGTCGTTCCACTGGGCGTCGATGCCGTGCCCGCCCGCCTCCCGAGGCCGAACCAGGCGCGGGTCGTTGCCCTCACTCTCGGCGATCAGGGTCAGCGGACGCCGCAGCTGCGCGGACGCGCTCGCAGTCACCACCGCGATCTCTTCCAGCAGGTGCACCGCGGACTCGTCGACCAGTGCGTGCACCGCGTCGAGCCGCAGGCCGTCAACATGCATATCGGTGAACCAGAACCGCACGTTGTCGGTGATGTAGCGACGCACCTCGCCCGAGCCCTCATCGTCCAGGTTCAGCACCGTCCCCCACGAGGACTCCTGCGCCGAGAGGTAAGGGCCGTAGACCGGCAGGTAGTTCCCGGACGGCCCGAGGTGGTTGTAGACCACGTCCTGGATCACCGCGAGGCCGAGCGCGTGCGCCGCGTCCACGAACCGGCGGTACGCGTCCGGCCCGCCGTAGGGCTCGTGGACGGCGAACCACGCCACCCCGTCGTAGCCCCAGCCGTGCTCGCCGTTGAACGCGTTCACCGGCATGAGTTCGACGAAGTCAACGCCCAGTTCCACCAGCTGCGGCAGCCGGCTGATCGCCGCCTCAAGCGTGCCTTCGGGCGTGAACGTCCCGACGTGCAGTTCGTAGATCAGCCCACCGGCGAGCTGCCGTCCGGTCCAGCCGGCATCGTGCCAGCTGAACTCGGACGGCTCGAACGTGCGCGACAGCCCGTGCACGCCGTGCGGCTGCCAGCGGCTGCGCGGATCGGGCAGCGGCTCGGAGCGGTCGTCGACCAGGAAGCCGTAGTCGATTCGCCCCAACGGCTCGGGTTCGGCCGGCCTCCACCAGCCGTCCGTGCCCTGCGCCATCGCGACCACGCGGTCCCCCGCGACCAGCCGGACGCGCTCCGCCGCCGGTGCCCAGACCTCGAAGCGTCCCCGAGCCCCCGGACGGTGCTCGTCGTGCACCAGCAGCGCCACCGGATACTGGTCGAGCAGTTCGGCGACCCGGACGACGCCGTGCTCGTCGCGGGCCATCGCCCGACCCGAGATCAGGTCTCGCCAGCGTCCCTCGGGCAGCGGGAGTGCCGTGTCGCGCCACCCGCCTTTCGCCGCCAAGCCGACGGGCAGCCGCGTGGCCACGCTGATCGCCCCGCCCCGGTCGAAAGCCAGCAGGTGGTCGGCCGCCGGACCGTCCGCCACCAGCGGCGAGTAGCCGGCGAACAGTTCGGGACGGTCCCTGCGCAGGGTGAGCGCCTGGTGGCACAGCAGCAGCTTCGCCGCACCGTCGTCGAGCCCGGACGGCAGCGGCGGACGCGCTCCCGTCCGCACCTTCGCGAGGAGGGAAGCCCGAGCAGCGAAGTCCACCGGACGCCGGTTGTCGGGGTCGACCAGGCTCAGCTCCCACAACTCGCTGCCCTGGTACAGGTCGGGCACGCCGGGCACGGTCAGGTCGAGCAGCTTGGCGGCCAGCGCGTTGCTCCAGCCGTGCGGCGCGATCGCATCCACCACGCCCTGCAGCACCGTGCGCACCTCGGCGGAGTCGTTCGCTGCATCGACCGCCGCCAGGACGGCGGCCTCGTACTCGGCGTCCGGCTTGGTCCAGGACGTGCGGTCGCCGGCCTCGCGCATCGCCTTCTCGGCGTATCCGGCGAGCCGATCGCGCTCGGCGGGCCAGACCCCGACGATCGCCTGCCAGAGCAGGTTGGCGAAACCTGGGTCGGGCAATGGCACGAGTTCGAGCAGCCGCTCGAGGGCGTCCGTCCAGAGTCGGGGCACCTCGGCCAGCACGCTGATCCGCGCGCGGACGTCCTCGCCGCGCTTGGTGTCATGGGTGGTGCCCGCGGTCATCGCGTACGGCCACTGCGTCTGCCGCTGCGCCATCAGCGTGTGGAAGTCGGCAGCCGAGACCGCGAAGACTCCCGGGTCGCCGCCCACTTCGTTGAGCGAAGTCAACCGCGCCCAACGGTAGAACGCGCCGTCCTCGACGCCCTTGGCCATCACCATGCCTGAGGTCTGCTGGAACCGCTGCGCGGGCGCGGACGCCCCGTCGGTCAGCACTGGGTGAAGCAGCGCGAACACCGGTCCAAGGTCGGGCCGGTGCGTCCGGGCGTACTCGAACGCCCGCTCAAGGTGCTCGCGGCCCTCGGGCAGGTAGGAACGGTAGACCTCGAAGTCAGCGAGCAGTTCGGCGATCGCCTCCGACAGGGCTTCGAGGTCGGGCTGCCATCCGGACGGGTCGACGGCCGCCAGTACCTCGCGGGCGATCCGGCGCACTTCGGAGTTCAGCATGCCTGCGGCCACGGCCAGCTTGCCGTCGTGTACCAGCGCGGGCCAGTCGACCTCGCGGCCGCGCAGCTTGTTCTCGAGCTGGGTTAGCGGCGCCTCGCCGGCGGGGTCGACCAGCACCCGGTCGATGATGGCCATCGCGTCGTAGCCGGTCGTGCCTGCGGTGGCCCAGTTCGTAGGCAGTTCCTCCAGGCGGACGCCCTCACCGTCGCCGCCCTCGTCGAGGCCGAGGATCTTCTCCACCAGTACGTAGCGGCCGCCGGTGAGCCGGGCCAGGTCGTCGAGGTACTTGCCCGGGTCGCGCAGGCCGTCCGGATGGTCGACGCGCAGTCCGTCCACGAGGTCCTCGTCGAACCAGCGCCGGATCTCGGCGTGCGAGCGCTCGAACCACTCGGTGTCCTCCACCCGGATCGCCACCAGGGTGTTCACGGCGAAGAACCGGCGGTAGTTGAGGGTGCGATCGGCCTCGCGCCAGCTGACCAGTTCGTAGTGCTGGCGGGCATGGACGGCGTTCGGGTCCTCGTGCGCACCGTGCGCGGTGTCCGGTGCCAGCGGGAAGCGCTGGTCACGGTAGTGCAGCTCGCCGCCGAGCACCTGCAGGTGGTCGATCCGGCCGGACCCGCCGGTGCCCGCCGAAGGTGGGTCGAGGAGGTCCTCGTCGGCCACCACCGGAATGCGCAGCCGTCCGCCGCCCGCGTCCCAGTCGATGTCGAACGCGCTCGCGTAGGGGGACGCCTGGCCGTGGGTGAGCACCTGCCACCACCACTCGTTCTCCCACGGCCTCGCGACGCCCACGTGGTTGGGGACGATGTCGACCAACACGCCCATGCCCAGCCGCTTCGCCTCACTGGCAAGCGCGGCCAGACCCGACGACCGCCCTCGCGAGGGATCGATGGCCCGGTGATCCGAAACGTCGTAGCCGTGCTCGCTGCCCGACTCGGACGCGAGCAGCGGGGACAGGTAGACCCAGTCGACCCCGAGTTCGTGCAGGTAGGCAAGCGTGCGCGCGGCCGCCACCAGATCGAAGTCCTCGGTGATCTGCAGCCGATACGTGCTCGTCGGTACGCGCCTACCCGGAAACCCCACGTGTCCTCCTCCTGAGCCCCAGCCCGGCCCGGCTTGTCGAGACCAACCCAACCCGCACGGCTGAGCATCGTTCCGCAATCGGCTTACCCACCAGCACCGTACGCAACCCCGATCAGGTACTCAATGCTCGGTCGATCGCTGCCTGGACGCCGATCTCAGCTCTCAGCATCCAGAATCGAGGGCCTCCCTTCCGCGCCGACGGCCACCGTTTCGGTCGAGGGCCTGCACGCTCGTACGGGCCAGCGACGCAAACGCGGGCTCTCGGCGATGAGGGGAGGCCCTCGGACGGATGCAGAACGGGGCTGGGGCCGGCCCGGGGCTGGGGCGGGCTGGGGCTGGCGGCCGGGGCGGCGCGATCCTGCCGGTTACCCGGGCACCACCGGGGTGATCCCGACCGGGCAGTGCGCGTGGGCGATCACACCCCGCACGGAACCACCGAGGCCGGCGCTGCGGCGGTTCAGGCCAAGAATCAGCAGGTCGACCGATCTGCTCACCTCCACCAACGCCTCGACCGGTGTCCCAAGCAGGGTCTCGACCTCGATCGCGGCCTCCGGGTGCGCCTCCCGCAGCGGTGCGATCTGGTTCTCCAACTCTCGACTCGCCGCAGCAACGAAGCCCGCGCCCTCAACGCCCAGAGTCTCGGGTACCACGTGGACCACCCGCAGCCTCGCTTTGCGCAGCCCTGCCTCTCGCGTCGCCCACTCCAGCACCGCGGGCTGCAGCGGCCAGGTACTGACCGCCAGGGCCACCGTCCGCATCTCTCCGGTTCGGTGCGGGGTGGCCGCAGCCGAGATCACGATCACCGGGCAGGCGGCCCGGCTGACCACCGAGACGCTCGTCGAGCCTACGAACATCCGTTCCAGGCCGCTGATCGAACGGCGTCCGACCACCAGCAGGCGCGCCTGCCGACTCAGTTCGGCCAGGACGTCTCCCGGACGGCCGACCAGCACCTCGGACTTCACCCGATCCAGCGGGAAGCCGTCGTTGGCCAGCACGTCCAGGGCCTGACCCACCTTGTCCGCCCCGGCCTGCCGCAGCACGTCCGCGGTGGCCAGCAGGTCCCAAAGACCGCTCACCATCGCCTCGTCGTCGACCACGTTCACGATCCAGAGGTCGCAGTCGCTGACCAGCGCCTCACCCATCGCATACCGGACGGCCCGTATTCCGTCCGCCGAGCCGTCCACGCCCACGAGAATGCGGGCGCGTGCGGCCCCACCAGGCACGCTCTCGCTCATACCTCGACGATCCCCCCTTGGCTGCGCCCCGTCAACCTTTGGTCACGAATCGGCGATCGGGCGTCGCCCCTGAGGCCACGACCTTAGGATCGAACCGCCCCAGCAGCGGAGGAGACCGGCATGGAACTCGACACCGACGATGTCGTCCAAATAGCCGGCACCGGCTCCCTGCCACCGTCCGGAGAGCTCGACGAACTGCTCGGACGCGCCCACGAGCGCGCCCTCGGCCACCATGAAGGCGTTGTCGCCGACTACATCCCGATCCTGGCGACCGCCGATCCGGAGGCGTTCGGCGTCTGCATCGCCGACGTGGCCGGCCAACTGCACGAGATCGGCCAGACGCGGATCGAGTTCTCGATCCAGTCGATCTCGAAGGCATTCGTCTACGCGCTGTTGTGCGACGCGCTCGGCCACCACCAGGCCTTCGACGTCGTCGGCGTCAACAACACCGGGCTGCCGTTCAACTCCGTCGTAGCGATCGAGGTGAACGACGGCCATCCGATGAATCCGATGGTCAACGCCGGCGCGCTGGCCACCACCGCGCTGCTGCCGGGCGCCACCGCAGCGGACCAGTGGCAACTCCTCCAGGACGGGCTGTCCCGCTTCGCCGGACGGCCGCTCAAGGTGGACGAGGAGGTCTACCGCTGTGAGGCCGAGACCAACCACCGCAATCGCGCGATCGCCCAACTCCTGCAGAGCTACGGACGGATCCAGCGCGACCCGGCCGAGACGGTCGACATCTACACCCGGCAGTGCGCCCTGCGGGTGGATGCCCGCGACCTCGCGATCATGGGCGCCACCCTCGCCGATGGCGGGGTGAACCCACTCACCGGTGACCGCGTGGTGGCAGCTGACGTGGCCCGCGACACGTTGGCCGTGCTCGCGTCCGCCGGTCTCTACGAGCGTTCCGGCGAATGGCTGTTCGAGATCGGGCTGCCCGGCAAGTCCGGAGTGGCCGGTGGCCTGGTCGCGGTCGCGCCCGGCAAGGTCGGGATCGGCAGCTACGCGCCCCTGCTCGACCCGGCCGGCAACAGCGTCCGCGGTCAGATCGCCACCGCCTACCTTTCCCGGGCGCTGGGGCTCAACATCTTTGCTTCCGCTTCCCACTACGCCGGGACGGGCCATCCCGGCTGACCCTCACCCCAATCCCGGCTGATCGAGCTTGTCGAGATCCATCGGCACTACGTAGATCTACTCCCGTTCCATACGTCTCTATATATATTTTCACAAATCATATACGTTTGCTCCACGGTCTCTCGAAGAGTAGGTGGTGCACAGATGGAGCAAGCTAACATTCTCGCCGTCGGTGGCGGCATCGGCGGTCTGGCCACGGCCATCGCCCTGCGTCAGGTCGGCTTCGACGTCCATGTGGTCGAGCGTTATCCCGATCTCCATTCCTCCGTCTTCGGCGTCGGGATCATCCAGCCGGCCAACGCCCTGCGAGCCCTGGACATGATCGGCTGCTACCAGCGCTGCCTCGAGGTGGGCTTCCAGGCCAAGGTCTGGGGTAGCGCCTACGACATCGACGGCAACTTCCTGGCCGACATCCCCGGCGGCGAGATCGAGGGTTACCCGCCGATGAACGGGGTCACCCGTCCGGCGCTGCACGAGATCCTGACGACGCGCGCGCTCGGCCTCGGCGTGACCATCCAGTACGACTCGGCCTTCGAGAGCCTGGTCCAGACCGACGACGGCGTCGACGTCACCCTCTCGGACGGCCGGACGCTGCACGCGGACGTTGTCGTCGGCGCCGACGGCGTCGGCTCAAGGGTGCGCAAGCACGTCCTGGCGGGCGACCTGAAGCCGCTCTACACCGGCCAGTCGGCCTACCGGGTGAACATCCCCAGGGATGGCATCGACCGGATCATGCTGCAGCCCGGTCCCAAAGGCATGGCCGGCTTCGTCCCAATCGGCAAGGAACTGGCGTACTTCTTCTACAACGCACTGGTCGAGCGCGACCAGCGCCCGTCCGACGACCAGCTGGCCGAGACCCTGCGCGGGCACCTCGCCCCGTTCGGCGGACGGACGGCGAAGGTGCGCGAGGAATACCTCGACAACCCGGACTCGATCGTGCTGCGTCCCGAGGAGACGCTGATCGCATCGGCCCCGTGGCATCAGGGACGGGTGGTGCTGATCGGCGACTCGGTACACGCGATCACCCCGCATCTGGGTCAGGGTGCCGCCCAGGCCATCGAGGACGGGATCGTGCTGGCCGAATGCCTGGCCAAGCACCCCGACCTGGAGGGCGCTTTCGCCGAATACGTCGAGCGTCGGTTCGAGCGCTGCAAGCTGGTGGTCGAGACCTCGCTGAACATCGGGAAGTGGGAGACCGGCCAGCTGGAGGGCTTCGACAACGTCGCCGCCACCGATCACGCCCTGCGCGTGCTTGCCGAGCCGCTCTGAGTCCCAGTTGCTAGCGGCACGGCGGCCGGCCGAGTTCTCTTTGAAGTCGGCCGGCCACGGCCCGCGCTAGCGTGGTGCCGCCATGAACCAACCCGCATCGCCTCCCGAGCGCTCCGCCCATCCACGCAGCGGGGTCTCGACAAGCTCGACCAGCCGAACCGAAGACCCCAGCGTGGTCCCGACAAGCTCGACCAGCCGAACGCCGAACCGTTCCGAGGAGCGCGACTCGAAGGTCGCGTCCGCGCTTCGCGAAGTGGCGTGGACGATCCATCGCAAGGCGCCCGACCGGGTCGGCCTCGGTCCGTCCCGCACGACCGAGGTGGCGCTGCTGAAGCAGGTGGTCGAGTTTCCTGGGTCGACGGTCGGCGAACTCGCCCAGGCACTCGGCCTGCTTCAGCCGAACGCGAGCGCCGCCGTCCGTGCGCTGGTCCAGCGTGAGTTGGTCACGCGCGAGTCGAGCGAAACGGATCGCCGAGTGGTTCGGGTCGTGGCGACCGACCTTGGCATCGCCGAACACGAGGCCATCTCGGCTGCGTGGGCGGCACCGGTGGACGACGCTCTGGAAGACCTCGATCCGACCCAACGTGCCGCGCTCGCGGGCGCAGTCGAGGCACTCCAAGCGCTTCAGGACGCCCTTCGCCGTCGCGCCGGAGAGACCGGCCCGGCCTGAGCCCTCCGCGTGTCGCCGGACCGGCCCCAGACGCCACCGAGCCAAACCCACCTGCCTGCACCCCGTGCCGCGATCTGGACCCGCAAGGCTCGCAGCCGACCGGGCGCAGCGCTCAACGACCGCGGCAGGGGCCGAATCGCGGCACACGTTGCCACGGAACGCTCCCTGAGGAGGCTTGTGAGGAACGAACAAGCCGTCACGAAGGGCGTCCGCCACCCGCTACCCGAGGCAGGGCGCGATCCTTCTTGCCGCCGCCCGCACCCCGTGCCGCGATCTGGACCCGCAAGGCCCGCAGCCGACCGGGCGCAACGCTCAACGACCGCGCCAGGGGCCGAATCGCGGCACGCGTTGCCACGGAAACGCTCCCTGAGGAGGCTTGTGAGGAACGAACAAGCCGTCACGAAGGCGTCCGCCACCCGCTACCCGAGGCAGGGCGCGACCCTTCGTGACGCCGCCCGCTCGTCCCTCACGGCCGGCTCCTCAGGGACCGTTGGGAGATTGGGCGCTCGTCCCTCACGGGCGGCTCCTCAGGGAACGATTGGAGGGGTCGTGCTCGCCCCTCACGGACGAGACCTCCTACTAGGGAACGTGGGAGATGGCGCTCGGTCCCTCAGATAGCTGCTCAGGATCAGTGGTCAGCGAGGCATCGGGCCGCCGTAGAGCTCCAGGAGGCGCAGCACCTCGGCCTCGACGGCGGAACGCGCGGGTGCCATCCATTTGCGCGAGTCGACCAGGGCGGGATTCTCGGCCAGGGTGTGGCGGACGCTTCCGGTGAAGACCTGGTTCAGGTGGGTGGAGACGTTGACCTTGGTGATGCCGGCGGCGATCGCGCCCTGCATACCTGCGTCCGACACCCCAGAAGATCCGTGCAGCACCAGCGGCACCGGCACGGCGGCGCGGATCGCGCGGATCAGGTCCTCGTCGAGGCGCGCGTCGCGGGTGGTCATCGCGTGCGAAGAGCCGACGGCCACCGCCAGCAGGTCCACACCGGTGTCGGCGACGAAGGCCGCCGCGTCCGACGGCGAGGTGCGCGCTGACGGGTCGTGGACGCCGTTCTTGCCGCCCACCTCACCCAACTCGGCTTCGACATCCACCCCTGAGGCGTGGCATCGTGCCACCACTTCGGCGGTCGTCCGCCGGTTCTCGGCATCGGGGAGGGTGGAGCCGTCGTACATGACGGACGTGAAGCCGAGCCCCACCGCCTGCTCGATCAACGCAAGATCCTCGGCATGGTCGAGGTGCACCACGACCGGTACCGCGGCGGCACGCGCCACTGCGAGCGTCGCCACGCCGATCGGCTCCAGCGCTCCGTGATAGCGCACTGCGTTCTCGCTGACCTGCAGCACGACCGGTCGGCCGGCGCTCTCCGCGGCGCGGACGAACGCCGTGGCGTGTTCCAGGTGGATCACGTTGAACGCGCCCAGGCCGACCCCGGCCGACTGTGCGGCGCCAGCCACCTCACGCAACGACACCAACATGTGCGGTCCTCTCTTCCGTGCCTCGATGCACCCACCAAGCGTGGTCTCGACAAGCTCGACCAGCCGAGCCGGCGAACCGGCGAACCGCCCGCCGAGCCGGCGAACGCCAGACGGCCCGGCGAACCGGCGAACCGGCGAACAATGGCCAAGTCCAACGAACCACTGGGGCCAGCCGAACCGGTGAATCGTGGTGAGCGACTCAGCTCAGCGTGCCGACAGCGTAGTCTCCCGCGAAGTCACACCCCACGAGCTCACAGCTCGTGGATGATCACACCCTGAACCACGCGATTGACGTCGCCGGAAGGGAACGGGTTGTCGACGTGCTTGCCCAGGGCGGCCGAGGTGTACACCCCGAGCAGCTGCGGGACGATGATGTGCACGGCCGCGGCGAAGGCATCCGCGACCCCGTCCAGACCCGGCAACACCCAGGCGCCGGCCACATCCACCGGGCTGGAAGCCAGCACCAGGACGTTGTCCGCACCGATCCCAACGCGCAACTCGGCGATGATGTCGAGATCGTACTTGCGGGTGTAGGGATCGGAGGAGACGAACACCATCACCTGGGTGTTCTCGTGGACGACCGCCTTCGGGCCGTGCCGGAAGCCCAGCGCCGACTCGAAGAAGGACACCCGCTCACCCGCGGTGAGCTCGAGGAACTTCAGGCCGGCCTCGTGAGCCAAGCCGCGCAGCGGTCCCGAACCCAGGTAGACCCGGCGTGCCGGGTCCTTCGCGGCCAGCGCGGCCACATCGTCAAGATGTGCGGCGAGCACCGCGTCCGCGGTGGTGGCCAGCCGCTCGATGATCGCCGGGGACTCCCCGCCCAGCAGCACCAGGCAGGACAACAGCATCGAGGTGAACGAGCTGGTCATTGCGAAGCCGGTGTCATTGGAGTCGGCCGGCATCAGCACCACGTGCGAGCCCGGGCGCCCGGTGCGCGCCTGGGCCAGGGCGCCGTCCGCGGCGCAGGTCAGGACGAGGTGGTGGCACTCGCCCAGCACCTGGTCGGCGAGATCGGCGGCGGCCACCGACTCCGGCGAGTTCCCCGAGCGGGCGAAGGAGACCAGTAGCGTGGGCACGTCGTTCGCGAACGCCTCGCGCGGATTGGACACGATGTCCGTGGTCGGCACCTGCTCGACCCGGCGTCCGGTGGAACGGGCCAGTGCGGGGGCGGCGATTTCGCCGACGAAGGCGGACGTGCCGGCGCCGGTCAGCACGATGCGCATGTTCGCACGAGCCAGCAGCGGGGCGAGGAAGGCTGCATTGGCCTCGGCGCCTGCGTCCAGGATCTCGGCGAGCTCGCGCCAGATGCGCGGCTGGGACAGGATCTCGCCGTAAGTTCCTCCCGCTGGTCGTGTGGGCCTTCGTCGGACTCACCGGCAAGCAGGCCGCCGGTCTGCGCCGCTCCACTTTGTGGGGCTACATCGGAATCGGCCTCCTCTACCACCTCGCGCTCTTCGGGACGATGCCGCTCTACCTGAACGGAGTCTTCGACGGCACCGGCATGGGCTTGATGATGCTCGTCGCCGGAGCCGTCACTTTCGCGCTCTGGCTTCAGCTGGCCAAGCACGTCGGCGACAGGCCGGCCACGGACAACCGTCCGCTGCCAGCGAAGGAGACGCCTGGCACCTGAACGCCGCCGGTGACGAAGCGAGAGCCCAGTTCGGTGTGAGATTGCGCTGCCCAACCGTCCGGTAGCAGGTCGTGGGTTGCCGCGAAGGTCAATCCGGCTCGTCTCCGTCGAGCAGGAGCGTCATCGCGCCGGCCAGCCCACCGGAAACCGCACCGCGAAGCGCGAGCGGGACCACATGCTGGCCGCGATCGTTCACCGTCAGCACGCCCACCCGTTCGAGCGGTGCCAGATCGCGCCGCACCCGCCGGTCTAGGGTCATCTCCCACTCGCTCAGTTCTTCTTGGGGTTCGGACTCTTCCGGGCTGAGGGCATCGATCAGTTGGCTGAGCGCGATCAGCCCGGCTTCCGCCCCGAAGTGGGCCGTGCTGGCGGTCAGGTCTCGATGGACGAACTGCGCCACCGTCAGGGCGATGACCATCTCGGCTGCGTCCAGCGGCGGCAGCGGCTCGGCCGTCCATTGCTGGGCGGCCGGGCCGGGTGTCACACGATAGGTACCCAATTCGATGATCTCGACGGCGCTCAGCGCTTCCCACCAAGCCGACAGCAGTGGGAGTTCCAGCATTGAGCGGACGTGGAGCGTGCCCGGTTGCGCATGCGCCTCATCCACAGCGATCAGGGGCAGGGAATCAGGGGCGAACTGCGGCAGCTTGGCCACGCCGACGGCGGAAATCCCGAGGAGCTTGGCGACCGCGGCGATATCTGCGCGACGCGCGCCGCCGGACGGGGCTACCTTGCGTCCCACGCCGATCCACTTCAGCAATTCGTTGACAGCTGCGACAACTCGGGTGGCCGCGAAGGCCGCCCGGCGCTCGGCTGGATCAATCAAATCGGCCTCGGCAGCCGCCGCGGCAAGAATCTCGGCGCCTGGCAGAGAGTCGTTCAGGAGATCCTCGGCGGCTTCTTCGACCAGGTCGTGCGCATCCTCCCAGCCCGCCGGATCGACTTCGGTCTCCATGCGGAAGTGGACGTAGTCGTGCAACGTCGCGATCGCGGCGCCGGTCGCACCGTCCTGCTCGGATTCGTCGAGATCACCGAACAGCTCCACCAACGCCACCACACCGATAGGGCTGCGCAGGTCCATCCGCTGCGACGCGGCGACCTTGAGCAATTCCCCGAACAGAGCTGACTCCTCACCCGGAGTTGGCGCCGCTATGGTCGCCTGCCCCCGCAGCCAGCTGTCGAACTCGCGAACCAGCACGCGATCGGCCTGCGCCATTCCTCGCCGCCCTGGGTGCCCGGCTTCGCGCCCACCGCGTTTAGCCTTGCGTCCGGACGCCGATCTCTGGTGGCCCGGCGAGGTCGCGAGATCACGGACTCCGGGTGGCATGGGCTGGACCAATCCAGCCGCCGCCATGGCGGCCTTGACTTCCGGGTCATCGAAGATATTCGACACCCGAGTGAGCCTACCGGCGAAGGTGCGGGCGCCCCCTTCGAGACGCTCCGCTCGTACCTCACGGAGCTCCTCAGGGCGGCGCGTCGTGACGCGCTCGCTCGTTCCTCACGAGCGCTCCTCAGGGAACGTTCACGGGAAGGTCGCGGCGCAGCGGCATCCGACTCCAACCGGTCCCTGAGGAGCCGGCCGTGAGGAACGAGCGGACGGCGCCACGTTGGGCCGCCGCCACCGGTTCAGCGGCGGAACCGGGCGTGCTGTTTCCACACCCGCACCTGTTGGCCAGGCAGTAGCGGTGGGGAGAACTCTGAGCGGCCACGGGGGTCGAGCCGGATCAGCCATTGGGCATCTGGTGGCTTGTTCGGATCAGGCTCTACCTGGTGAT